>Ga0123332_1000309_pt1 | contig 47745 bp, 36 predicted proteins | sample BioC12SIPDNA_4_FD_89958 | JGI IMG/M metagenome (GOLD analysis project Ga0123332, IMG submission 89958) | Anaerobic biogas reactor microbial communites from Washington, USA - Biogas_R2_A C12 SIP DNA | ecosystem: Engineered > Bioreactor > Anaerobic > Unclassified | place: Washington, USA... | reverse complement strand
ATGATCCACCTCCTTGTGAACAAAATGCCTTTGGTGGATCATGGCCTTTTTCGTAAACTATGTCACGAGCACTTACCCTCCCCAAAATCCGTGACGGTCAGAAAAATCCCCCCACCTGTTCAATTTATGTATTGACTTCCCTCGCCCAATATGTATACTAATGTACACACCACAAACTGCACCCATACCTCTCGCCCGCCCATGGCAATTCCCCTGTCGTCCATTCCCTTGTCGAATGAATACCGCCAGCTCGCACCGCGGACCCTTCTCCTGTCTTTCATTGCGAGGTTTCCCACAGGATCCAGACCCCCTCTTTCGAGCCAGAAGTGTCAGAAAACGTAAAAGCGAGGAAAATTTGACACCACTCAGCCTCGCCAGAAGCGGCCGCCAACCCATTTATTGGCAGAACTCGCTCCCCGTTGACCAACTCCAACCTCACAAGATCAGCGTCGATCAGCGTTCCCCATCTTTCTTCCCCTTCCACCACCTGCACCGGCCGGTTTTTTCACCGTAATTGCTCACCACCTCACCGACGACCACCAAGACAATCTCCCCAACTCCCATAACCACAAACACTTAGCAAAAAAACCGCCAAGCGACAAATCCCCCCTTTTGCATGGTAGCCAAAATGATTCTGCGCGCCCGACGACGCCGTAAACCACTGTCCCGCAACATGATAGCTGCCCCTGTTCGATGGAGCAATCGATCGACAAGTGCACCAACCGACAACACCGACCGCAATCATTCCGCAACACTTTTTCATGCCCGGTCGCGCCCAACCTCCAACCGGCGCCCCTCCCGCTCATGGTGACTCAACGTCCGCAAACACGACCAGACCCGCCCCTCACCCGCACCGTGCCGCCAGCACCTACCCGGGCCAGCGATGGCCGTGACCGCCCCCTACTCCACCCTCTGCCGCACAATCATCGCCTGCAAGGCTTCCCAACCCTCCAGTTGAGCCGGCGTCAGCGTCGGTTGGCGGCGGCCGTAACTGAACGGCCGGTAGTCGGCGTCCAGAAGCGGACGCTTCTGCTGTTCCGCCCGATGGGCGATCGCACGCAGCCGGCGGCGAGTCTCACGCGGCAGATTGACCACCTCGTTCACGACCAGCCCGGTCACCATCTGGCGGTGATGGCGGCGGCGGACGCTCGTCTTCTTCCGCCGGTGAACTCGATACCCCTCCTGGCCGGCCACGCGCCGAATGAACGAGCGAAGGTAGCGGATCTTCTCGGGATGTCCTTCCAGCACAAACGGCAGCGCTGGGCCGGAACGGATCACCCAATCGTCTTCTGCATCTTCGGCCGCGAACGAGATCGTCAGGTCGTCGGCATAGCGGGTATATCGCCCGCCCAGGGCGGCCACAAGGCCCGCAATCCGGGCATCGAGCCGGTAGTTGACCAGATTGCTCAGCCGGGGGCTGGTGGGGGCCCCTTGCGGAAGCCCGCCTTCATGCGTACACAGCCGGGTGAGCAGCCTGGCAGCCGGCCGGTTCCAGCCGATGCGGCGGAAGTAGCGGTGAACCCGGCGGGCCGAGGTCGAGGGAAAGAAGTCGACCAGGTCCATGCGAACCACCACGTCCTGCCCGCAATGGACCCGGGCGTTGGTCACAATCGATCGGTTCCGCTCGAAGCCGTGGGCCGCCTCGTGGGCTCGAAGCCCACGCAACAGCCGCCGCCCGATTCGACGCTGCATACGTTTCAACTCATCGGAGGGCGCCGCGATGCGGCGGACGCCGCCGGATCGCTTGGGGATCGTGAACTCGCGATACTCCGGCTTGAGCCGTTTGAGCTGGCGGACGTCCACACCGAGCCACTCGGCAAGATCGCCGACGCTCTTCCCGCTTCCCCACAGCAACCAACTCAGAAAGCCCATAAGTCGCTCCTGTCTGACAGAGCAGAGCTACGGATCGCCGATGTTGCCCTCTTCCTCATCCTCGCCGGCCGCCCAGCCGGCCTGCTTTTTGCCGAAGAACTCTGCGAAGCGATTCCGCTTGATGGCCGTGCGAGCGTCGGCCATGAGACGCTGGTAGTAGGTGATGTTGTGGATCGACAGGAGGATCGGTCCGAGCATCTCCTTGGCCATGAACAGATGGCGGAGGTATCCGCGGCTCCGCCGGCAGGCGACGCAGGGGCAGTTCTCCTCCAGCGGCCGATCGTCGCGCTGGTATTTCAGGTTGCGGAGGCGGAGAGTTCCTCCGTCGGTGAAGGCGAGCGCATTCCGCCCGTTGCGGGTGGGCATCACGCAGTCGAACATGTCGACGCCTCGGCGGACGCCTTCGAGGAGATCTTGAGGGCGCCCGACGCCCATGAGATAGCGGGGGCGGTTCTCGGGCATCGACGGGATCGTGGCGTCGAGCGCCTGGTACATCTCTTCGGGCGTCTCGCCCACGCTCAGGCCGCCGATGGCGTAGCCTGGGAATCGCAGTTCCGCCAATCGCTGGGCGCACTCGGCCCGCATGCCCGGATCGAGTCCCCCCTGGACGATGGCGAACTGGGCCTGATCCGGGCGGGTGGCCGCGTCGCGGCACCGCCGAGCCCAGCGGATCGATCGCTCCATCGCATCGCGAATCACGTCGTCCTGGTTGGGGAGTCCGACCACGTGGTCGAGGACCATGGCGATGTCGCTCCCCAGGTTCTCCTGGATTCGCACGGCGTCTTCGGGACTTAGATGGAGCAGCCAGCCGTCGATGTGCGAGCGGAACACGGCTCCCGCGTCATCGACCTTCGTCATTTGAGCCAGGCTGAAGAGCTGAAAGCCGCCGCTGTCGGTCAGAATGGGGCCGTTCCAGCCCATGAAGGAGTGCAAGCCTCCCAGGCCCGCGACTACGTCGTCTCCCGGCCGGAGGGCCAAATGATAGGTGTTGGCCAGGACGATTCGGGTGCCGGTGGCGGAAAGTTGATCGACTTCGAGGCCCTTGACCGTTGCCGCGGTTCCGACGGGCATGAAGGCCGGCGTTTGCACGGCGCCGTGAGCGGTCAAAAAGGTGCCGCACCGGGCGCGGCAACCGGCGTCGCTCGCCTGGATCTCGTAGGAAAAGAGAGAATCGCTCACGTTTCCGCCGGGCCGGAATGGTGCCAATGTTCGGATCTTGGGGACGCTCGAGCAAGGCGAGTCCCCGGCTCAGTCGCCGCGGAGTTTCAGCCCCTGGGTCGTCAGCTTGTCGCGAACCTCGTTCAGGCTGGTAACGCCGAAGTTCTTGCATTCGAGCAACTCATCGCCGGTTCGGCGGAGCAGTTCGCCGATGGTGGTGATTCCCAGTCGAGCCATGCACTTTCTTGCGCGAACGGAAAGGCTCAGATCGGAGATGGGGCGAAGCAGGATGGCCTGTTCGTCGGCGCTGAGCGACTCGGTGTCGAGGGCGTCCGGGATGTGGCGTTCGGCGGCCATTTGTCCCAGATGCAAGCCCTTGGAGGCAAGCATTTCGCGAATCTCGATCAGGCTCGTTTCGCCGAAGTTCTTGCTGGCGAGCAGTTCTTGTTCGGTGGAACGGCAGAGGTCCCCGAGGGTCATGATGCCCATCTTCTGAAGGCAATTCCGGCTGCGTACGGAGAGTTCGAAATCGGTGACGGGCAACGACAAGACCTGGCTGATCCGATCGCGCTTCTTCTGGGCGTCCTCGTCGTAGAACATGTCGCCGGAGGCCTGCGCGTCTTTGAGGAAGAGTTGGGCCCGCTTGTGATCGGGAAAGACGTCGAGGACGCGGCGATAGCACTGCACGGCTCGTTCGAAATGGCCGCGGTCTTCGTAGACCAGCCCCAGGTTGAGCAGGGCGCCGACGTGGGAGGGGAAGCGGGCGGCGGACTGCTTGTAGAGTTCGAGGGCCGTTTCGTCGTTTCCGTGCCGATCGTTTTCGAGGGCCAGCCCGAAAAGGGCCCCGGCATGTTTGCGATCGGCCTCGACGGCCCGTTCGTAAAGGGCGACGACCTCGGCCGGGTTCCCGCCGAGAACGGCCACGGTCGCGCCGCGCTGGTAGAGGTACTCGGCGGTCTGTTCGACGGCCCCCGACAGTTCATCGAGTTCCTTCAAGGCCTGTTCCAGCTTGCGGGCATAGCGAAGTGCTTCGACTCGCCCGAGGGCGCAGAGGTCTCGATCATAACCGGCCTTGGCGGCGGCCTCGTAGCTCTGGAGGGCCGCGTCGTAGGCTCCCACGCCGAAGTGCGCCTTGGCCAGATAGAAATGGGCTAGAGCCCCGCCGTCACCTCGCTGCAGGGCCGCCAGCGCGGCCGGATAGTTGCCGAGCAGGTAGAGACAGACACCGAGAACCACGTTGCTGGCGGGGCTGGGGTTCTCCTTGGCCTCGAGCTCCTGCACGACTTCGCGAAGAGCGCCCAACTGCGTGTAGTCGGCGGCAATCGCATCGAGGATCTGAGCGATCTCACGCGGTCCGAACGTGCCGTTGATCAACACCGTCTGTTTCAGATCGAAATCCAAGACTTGTGCCATGCTGAAAGACTCCTCGCTCCAACTGGAGAAACGGGTCCCAAATCTGTTGCCGTAGACTACGGTATGGTCGTTAACTGCCCGTTGGGCAAGCGGGCAAGGTAGGAGAGGCGAGGCCGAACGCAACCTCAACTCACTTCGAGAGATTCACCGCCGCTGGGCAATGCCACCCGCTCGATCCCGTGGGCCGGTGCCTGGAAGACGGGAGTGCGGGAAACCGGAAACCGAAAAAAAAAGAGCCAGCGGTGGGAGTTGAACCCGCAACCCCAGCATTACGAATGCTGTGCTCTGCCGATTGAGCTACGCTGGCCGGCACGACAACGTCAGCGGGGGCGCAGCCCCGCTCGCTCGTGTCGCGAAACGCCGAATGCTCCAATATATCGGCTCTCGCCGGTTCCCACAAGACGATCGCCTACCCCCCCGACTGAGGAGAAGCCCCGCCCGCGACCGGCTCAACCCAAGGAACTGCCTTCTTGGGTTCCGCAGCGGTGAGGTTGGGCGGTTGGGCTCGTTCCATTTGCAGTTCGTTGACAATCACGTCGGTGACCGCTCGAATCTGCAAGGTCTCGTTGACCCGTTTCTGAATCTGGCTCTTGAGCTCGCTCAAGGCCGGGTCGTTGAAGTCCCCGCCATGGGCCGTCCGCAGGAGTTCTTCCACGTTCTGACGGACCTTCTGGCGCCGAGTTTCGAGGAGACGCCGGGCCGGCTCTTCCGCTTGCCGGACCAATTCGACATACAGGGCGAAGTTGGCCTCCGTAACCTGGCCGGGCTCGTATTCTTCGGCGATGAACCGGTAATTGCCGAGAGGAATCTCATGGGCCGCCGCAGGACGCGCGCCTAGCGAAAAAGAGCGAAAATAGAACACTCCTACCAAGTTGGCGAGCATGGAGACACCCAGAGCGACCGGCAGAGCATAGCTGGCAATCGCGGGGTTCCACTTGGCGGGCTTCGTCGGCGGCGTGGGGTCAGGAATCTCACCTCCCGGACTTGGGGATTGCTTCTTTTCCGGTGCCATGGATGAAACCCAGTTGCTCGAGTTCTGACCTGGAAATCCGCGCGCCAAGACGACCGAAAGACCTCTGTTTCGGCCACCGGCGCAACCATGCGGCGAGGCGGAATGGGGCCCGTGCCCTTGAAACTGTAGCTTATCGTGGTCAGCGCGGGGGAGAAGAGAGTGGTTCCGGCGCATAAAAATGGGGGCCTCTGCCGGACCGTATTCCACAACGGCCGAGTCGGACGGCAAGGGCAAGGTGGCCGCCCGACCAAATTCCGCCAGAGGCCCCACGGGCCAGTCCCAAATTTCGCAACCGTTTGGGTGCCTTTATCTGAATGCAATGCGTGTGCCAAATGTTACAGGGTCATCCGCCAGTCGCCGAGAATAGATCGCAAGTCACTTTGTAACAATACGTTACAGCTACTCAATCGATTCTGCATCAGCAGCAGGACGATATCGGGACGGATGTTCGATTCTGCTACAGTCGCATCGGATCGCTGCGGCAGAATCATATGTGGGAGCACACTTCACCAGGATGTGGGGTACGTGTTGGCGTGGGTCTGGACCGGTATACTGGGATCGTCCGTTTGTCTTCTCGTTGCCATCTGTTGAGTCTATTGAGGTTGTCGGACAACACACGAGGTCCTCGGCTCCCCCGACAGGAGTATATTGGTGCCCAATTCGTCTGAGCAGCTCCAAGATGCGGCGGATCACGTGCTGGTTTCCGTCAATCCCAAAGCGGGGCGCCGGTCGGTGAGCAGCCGAGTGGAACGACTGCTGGAATGCCTGCGAGACGCCGGTTTTCAGGTCGAGGCGAAGACCGATCTGGCCGAGGTGACCGGCCAAGCCAACGAGTTGCATCGGCATGGACGGTTGCGAGCCCTGGTTGGCGCCGGTGGCGACGGGACGGCAGCCGAATTGACGAACCGGACCGAGCCGGGGGTTCCCATCTCGCTCCTGGCCGCGGGTACGGCGAACCTACTGGCGAAGCACTTCCGTTTGTCGGGCGATCCCAAGAGGGTCTGCCAAACGATTGCCAAAGGGCGGCTTCAGCAGGTGGATGCGGGCCGGGCAAACGGACGCCTGTTCCTGGTGATGATCGGTTGCGGATTCGACGCCGACGTGGTTCGCCAGGTCCACGAATATCGGGATTTGTGTGCTCGGCGAGGCGGGCACATCGGATACACAAGCTACTTCAAACCTATCTGGAAGTCGGTCCGTAGTTATCGATATCCGGAAATCCAGGTATACTGCGGCAATTCGGACAGTGCGTCCCCCGACCCGCTGAGGGCCCACTGGGCTTTTGCCTGCAATCTTCCCCGCTACGGTTGGGGGATCCCGCTGGCGTCTCAGGCGAAGAGTGACGACGGTGAATTGGATCTGTGCACGTATGGCGGCAACTCCCTGTGGCGGGGATTAGTGTTTGCAGCGGCCGCTCAATTCGGAGGATGGCACCGATGCCTGCGAGGCTGCCGGATGTTGAAGGCGGCCAGGGTCCGGTTCTCGTCTGAGGAATCGGTTGCCTACCAACTGGACGGCGATCCGGGGGGGGTGCTCCCGGTGGAGGTCGAAGTGTTGCCCAAGCGGCTCACGCTCGTGGTTCCGTCCGACCCGTAGCGGGAAGAGTCACTACGAGCGAAGGAATCGGCTGTGCCTGACAATCCAGTGACCATTGGTCCCTATCGTTGCGGTCGCGGGTGCCCGTTGCTGATTATCGCCGGTCCATGCGTGCTCGAGGGGGAGGCGGAGGCTTTGGAGATTGCCCGGCGTCTGCAAGCGGACCTGGCCAAGTTGCCGGTGCAGTTGGTCTTTAAGGCGTCGTTCGACAAGGCGAACCGGACGAGCGTGGAGTCTTATCGCGGCCCGGGCCTGAAGGCAGGCTTGGCGATGCTGGATGCCGTCAAGGGCGAGACGGGATTGCCGGTGACAACCGACATTCACGAGCCCTCCCAGGCGGGTCCCGTGGGAGAGGTTTGTGACTTGATACAGATCCCGGCGTTCCTTGTTCGGCAAACGGATCTGCTGCTGGCGGCTGCTCGGACCGGGCGGGCCGTCAACGCCAAGAAGGGGCAGTTTCTGGCGCCGTGGGACATGAAGCACGTGGTGGCCAAGCTGGAGGCGGGCGGTTGCCGCAACCTGCTGCTCTGCGAACGGGGCACGTTTTTCGGATACGGCCATCTGGTCAACGACATGCGCAGCCTGCCGCAGATGCAGGCGTTGGGCGTTCCGGTGGTGTTCGACGCTACGCATAGTGTGCAGGAGCCGGGAGGCAAAGGATCGACGTCCGGCGGACAGCGTGAAATGGTCGAGCCTTTGGCCCGCGCGGCTGCGGCAATCGGGGCGGACGGATTGTTCTTCGAGACGCATCCAAACCCCGATCGGGCGGCCAGCGACGGCCCCAATATGGTCCCGCTCCATCGGTTCGGATCGATGGTCCGACGTCTTGTGGCCATCCGACAGACCATCCAGGGTTTCGTGCCGGAATCCGAAAGCGGGGCAAGCCCGTAACCCAGCCCTCACGAGAACGTGCGCACAAATCCGGAACCAAGACTCTAGGACAGCAAAGTTGGAACCGATTATGAAACGAACCATTTCCTGGCTGCTCGGCGCCGCGGTCGTTCTCGGGTGCGTTCTGGCGTGCTTCTCGGCCGGCTGCAAACCGCAAGGCAAACCGGGCGACAGCCAGAATGCCGCGTCGGAGAACGTGCTTTGGCGAAACGAGCTGTTCGGTTACGCCATCGATTCGTTGCTGATGCGGATGGACGAATTCTACAAGCCGGAAAGAAGACAAGAAACGATCAACCGGCTCGATCAATGGGTGCGAATCCAGAACCCGCTGGACGATTGGCAGCCCGATCCGGTGATAGCGAGCGTGCCCAATGAATTGCGCGGCGTCGTGGACGAATTGGCCGGATTGGCTGAGCGGATTGAGAAGTTGCAGCAGGGAGCCGACGCGGGACCGGTGGAGACTTTGCCGGGCGAGTTTCGTTCGGCAGGCGAGCGGTTGCAGGCCGTGGGAGAACGGCTGGCATTGGGCGACGTGATTCAACGGGCATCGCAATTGGTCGCCACGGCAGAGCAATTGAAGGAAATGATCGGCCAGAACGCTGCCAAGTCACCGGACGAGGTCATTGGGGCATTGCGCAATGCCTTTTCGCAGTTCAAGGTCGAAGAGTTTCGCCATCTCAACAACGAGTACTCGGTGTTCGCCCAGCGAATTGATCCCTCGATTCTCGAGTTTCCGGAATTCGACAGCCGGGCGTTTCAAGAGGCCGTGTGGCTGCGGAACCTGGCGACGTGGGCAAAAGGCGACGAGTTGGACGATCCGGTGAAGCCGGCCATGGCGCTGTTTGACTGGGTTGTGAAGAACGTGGATCTCGTGCGCGAGTCGCCGCCCGAGAACGGGCAGAATCCGACCATTCGCGTGTTGCAGACGCCCGTGGAAACGCTCCTCTTCGGCAAAGGAACGGGCATCGATCGAGCCTGGTTGTTCGTCCTTTTGGCTCGCCAGTTGGACATCGACGCGGCGCTGCTGGAGTTGACGGACGAGGAGGGCGGTGCTTCCAGGTTGTGGGGCGTCGGGGTGCTGATTGAAGGAGAGATCTACTTGTTTGAACCGGTTCTCGGGCTGCCGGTCCCCAAGCCGGGGAGCATGGAGCTGACGGAGAGCGGGTTCACGTTAAGGCCGGCCACGTTATCCGAGGCCGCCGAAGACGAAGCGGTGCTCCGGCAGTTGGATATCTTCAAGCAAGGCGACTACGGGATCCACGCCAAGGACATGCAGCGCGTGTCGGCGTTGGTTGAAGCAAGCCCCTCGTACCTGTCGCAACGAATGAGGATGGTCGAGAAGCGCCTGGCCGGCGATCAGAAGCTCGTGCTGACCACCGACGCAACCGCCCAGATCGAGCGATTCAAGAAGTGCCGGCATATCGTGGACGGCCGGATGTGGTCCGTTCCGTACTGGACCTTGTGGCAGGAGGTTCGTTTGGGGCTGGCGCGTGAACAATGGCGCGAAGCCAGGTTGAAACCGTTCGTTTTTCCGCCGGGTTTGGCGCTGCTTTGGAGGGGACGGAGCTGCCATTTCGAGGGCCAGTTCACCGGGAATCCAAGCGCCACGATGTACTACCAGCAGGCGCGGCAGTCGGATTTCACCATGGACAGTGCTGCAATCAGCGCCGAGGATCGGCAGCAATGGCGCGAGATCAAGATCAACGCCAGCTACTGGCTTGGTTTGATCGCCGCCCAGGGGGGCAATTATCGAGCCGCCGAAGACTACCTGATGACCCGCGTACTCGAGATCGATCCCATTGGGGCATGGGAATACGGTGCTACCTACAACCTGGCCCGCGTTGCCGAAGCGATGGGTAAGGCTTCCGAGGCCGTCAAGTTCTACCGGATGCACAGTGCCGCCCCGCAACTTCAAGGGAATCTGATTCGCGCTCGTTGGCTGATGAAACTCACGGGACAACCGGTGCCCGATCTGCAGCCCGCCACGGACAAGGAAAAGGAAGGCGCTGAGGCCAAGCCGCCTGCAAATGACGAGAAGCCTGTGGTTGCACCGGAGTCGAAACCCGATGCGACGAAACCGCCTTCAGAATCGAATGACGCAGAAGCCGACCGGAAGAAGTCGGAGAAGGACTCCGAGCCGCCCGTCGCCGAAAAGCAAGCTCCGGCCGACGAAAAGGAAAAGCCCGAGGCAAAGGCTGAAACAGGGTAAGGACTCAAGGTTCACGTCGTGCTTTGGCCAGCCCGGTCCAGCGGAGAGAACTGTTGAGGTCGAGTTCTCGTCTGCCAAACCGATCGATCGTGCGGTTCTGATCTGGACCCAGGATACGGCGTACACCGGCAACATAACGTGGAACGAAGAACCCGCGGCATTGCGAACGCACGGCGGCCGCGTAGTGGCCTCCGCCACATTGCCGACCGATGCGCGAGCCTGGTTCATCAACCTTCGCAGCGGCGGGCTGATGGGGAGTTCCGAGTTCCTGGCGGTGGATGCCGGCGGGCAATCGAGGGGGCGATAGATAGAATGGCCAAAAATGGAACCAAGAGTCTTGTCCGAAATGCAATTTGCCTCGTTCTGTATCTTCTCCCCCTTTTCTACGTCAGCCAGATTCTCGCTGTGGCAATTCATGAGATCTTCGGGCATGGTCTTGCCGCGTTGGCTCTGGGAGGGAGTTTCGATGGTTGCGGCATGAGGTGGGACGGGATGGGTTGGGCGTACGCATCGCTTCCGCCGCGCGCATCGACGACAGCGAACGTGTTGTTTCTGGCTGCCGGAGTCACGGCAACCATATCATCAGGATTGGTCTTCCTGGTGCTTGCATATTGGCTCCGCAACCGAGTGGCGGTCCGGCTCGGCTTGCTGGTTCTGGCGTTCTCCTGTCTGATGGAGGGTATTCCGTACATCTTCTGGAACTCTTATCATCCCACGCCGCCGGGAGACATTGGCAGAATACTCGCATTGTGGTGTGGCGACCAGGCGCCGCAGGGCTCCCTGCCGCAACTCATGCTTCTCATCGGGTCGGGAATCCCGTTTGTCGCCGGAACCTATCTCTTTTGCGCCCTTATATTCCAGGGGATCGAGCAGGTTCTTAACGATGGGGAGCGACTGCAACCTTGGGCCCGGTTCTGGATTCTGCTGTTGTTCCTGGCAATGCCGGGGGCAGCAAGCTGGTTTCTGTTCGACTGGAATCAGCTCGCTCCCGGAATTGGGATCTTGCCGTGTATTGCCGGGGCCATGTCCATCGTTCTGTCTTCTGCTATTCTCTACCGGTTCTCGCTACCGCTGAACCGCGGCCTGTCGAACCAAATGCCAACCAGATGGCATCTGGTGGCCTCGTGGAGCCTGGTCTTCTTCGTGGCCGTTCCGTCGGTGCTTTGGTTTCAGAATGGCGTGAAATGGACCTGATTGCCCGTAAGTTCTGGACCGTCGAGGTGGGGGATTACATGCCCGGTGGCTGGACATTTGTCTCGCCGCCAACTACCCTGGACCCCTATTGACTCAGGTCGGAATTCTCAAGAAATCCCCTGCCGGATGATCCTAGACGAGGGTGCTTATGACGTCGTTGGAGCTTCCTGAACGGCTCAATGCGGCCGAGGTGTTCGTTGACAGCCACCTGGACCATGGCCGGGAGACGAAAGCGGCCGTTCTCTGCGGCGATGAGGTCGTGACTTACGGCCGATTGCACGAGAACGTGAACCGAATGGGGAACCTGCTCAAGAAGCTCGGCGTGCGGATGGAAGAGCGGGTGGCGATCCTGCTGCCCGATTCGCCGGCGTGCGTCTATGCCTTCTTCGGCAGCATGAAGGTCGGCGCCGTGGCCGTCCCATTGAACACCATGCTCAAGCCCAAGGACTACGAGTATCTCCTCAACGACTGCCGCGCCCGGGTCCTTGTGGTCCATTCGTCTCTGAAGCCGAAGATCGACGAGATCCGCAACGAGCTTCGATTTCTCGAGCACGTGCTCGTCGACGATGATTCAGCCCCCGGCGAACAGAACCTGGGAGCTGCCTTGAAGGCCTCCGAGCCAAAACTCGAGGCCGCCGAGACGAGCAAGGACGACATGGCGTTCTGGCTCTACAGTTCGGGAACGACCGGTTTTCCCAAGGGCACGATCCATCTGCACCACGACATGATCGTGGAGGCGGATCTGTACGCGAAGCGGACGATCGGGGTGCGAGAGGACGACGTTTCCTTTTCGGTGGCCAAGCTGTTCTTCGCCTACGGACTGGGCAACGGGCTCTACTTTCCCTTGCGGCTCGGGGGAATGACCGTGCTGTTGCCGGATCGCCCCACGCCGGAGAAGGTCTACGAGACAATCGATCGTCACCAGCCGACCGTGTATTACGGCGTGCCGACCAGCTACGCCGCGATGCTGCATCTGGCCGAGAAGACGGGCCGCGACAGCTTGGGCCGGGTCCGCATGTGCATCTCCGCCGGCGAGCCGCTGCCGAGCCATCTGTTCGAGAAATGGGAGGAGCGTTTCGGCGTCCAGATTCTGGACGGCATCGGTTCCACGGAGATTCTGCACATCTTCATTTCGAACCGCCCCGGCAATGCGCGGCCGGGGAGCACGGGCCAGATCGTGGAAGGCTACGAGGCGAAGATCGTCGACGACAACGGCCTGGAAGTTCCCCCCCGCACCGTGGGCACCCTCCTGATCAAGGGCGACAGCATCGCCGCGGGCTACTGGAACAAGCACGAGCAGACGAAGGAAACGTTCTGCGGCCAGTGGATCAATACCCACGACAAGTTCCTGGTCGACGAGAGCGGCTTCTTCTGGTATGCGGGCCGCACCGACGACATGATGAAAGTGAGCGGGCAGGCCGTCTGGCCGACGGACGTGGAAGCCGTCTTGCAGAAACACCCGGCCGTGTTGGAAAGCGGCGTGGTGGGCGTGGCGGATCGGGACGGCCTCATCAAGCCGTGCGCCTACGTGGTGCTGAAGGACGGCTCCGAAGCTTCGCCGGAGTTGGCCAAGGAACTGCAGAAGTTTGTGAAGGAGACCACCGCCCCTCACAAGTACCCACGAGCCGTAGTCTTTGTGGATGAATTGCCGAAGACGGCTACAGGAAAGATCCAGCGCTACCGGCTCCGCCAGATTGCCGCGACGGCCACGCCGTTCCACGAATAGGCACACCGCTGAGGCGATTTCATTTCCGCCGGCAGGGGTTATAATTGGAGATCCTGACTCAACCGAGGCGGTCATTCGTATTGGTTGGCGGTCCTGCTGCGATTGGTTTGCCGTGATACTGGAGACATCGACCATGCCTATCGTCGTTCAATGTGGTGCGTGCGGGAAGCAGTTCCAGGCTGGCGATCATCTGGCCGGGAAAACGGTGAAATGTCCGGGATGCCAGACGCCGCTGGTCATTCCCGGCGCACAGGCGGCCCCTCAGCAGGCGGCGCCGGCCGGTTCCCTCGCCGACTTGTTTGACGATGAAATGCCGGTCCACCACGCCGGGTATGGCCAGGCCGAAACCAAATGCCCCGGCTGCGGCATTCCCGTTCAGCCGGATATCGTCTTGTGCGTGGATTGCGGCTATGACTTTCGCAAGGGGAGAAAAGTGGTTCCCGATACACCGGCTGACCGCCAGGCCCGCTATGAAGCGAGGGAAGCGAAGATGCGCGGTGAAGCACCGGGCGCGAAGAAGGGGAAGAAGAAATAGGGCAACCCCTCATTGCCGGTTTCTGCTGTTGCTTCCGAACGGTTCGTTCTGTGCCGATCGTGACGAACTGAGGGGTCTCTGTTCCCGCTCCCTGGCGGGGATTTCGCGAATTGCCCCCGTTTCTTGGGGATGAGACCGGCCCGTTCAGTTTAGACTTGACTGTCTGGGGCGAAGCTGGCCTGTACTCGCGACCAGATTCTGCTAGATTCCGCCCCTTGCCTCGTTGGCAGCCCGTTTGGGTCTTTTCTGCGGCCGGCCAGGAGAACTGCTCAGTCATGTGTGGAATCGTCGGATACATTGGCCCTCGTGAGGCAACCGATTTCTTGATCCCCGGACTTCGCCGGTTGGAATACCGGGGCTACGACAGCGCCGGAGTGGCCACGATTTTGCCCCATCGGGGGATCCACGCGACGAAGTCGACCGGAAGGATCGACAATCTCAACCGTTTGCTGCTGAATATGCCCTCACCGGGCGGGGTCGGTATTGGACATACGCGTTGGGCAACGCATGGGGCGCCCACCGACGAGAACGCGCATCCCCATTTCGGTGGAGACGGCGCGGTAGCCGTGGCGCACAACGGTGTGATCGAGAACTTCCAGGTCCTCAAAGATCGCCTGATCGCCGACGGCTATGAGTTCCAGTCCCAGACCGACACCGAGGTGATCGCGCACCTGATCGACAGTTGCCTCAGAGAGATCCGGCCGGACGAAGACGTGGTCGCCGCGGACTACGAGCCACTGGTCCGCGTGGTGCAGAAGGCCTTGGCGCAATTGCAGGGCACCTACGGCCTGGTCATTCTGTTTCGCGATTATCCCGAAGTCTTGATGGCGGCCCGGCTGGGCAGCCCGTTGATCATCGGCGTCGGAAGCGGCGAATACTATGTGGCGAGCGACGCCTCTCCGCTGGTCGGGCAGACCGACAAGATTGTGTACATCGCCGACCATGAGGTGGCCCTCATGACGGCCGACAAGTTGCGGGTGGTTCATCGGGATCAAGGTCGGGTAAGCCACAGCGTGGAGGTTCTGGAGATCGAGAGCGGGGACGTCGAACTTGGCGGCTACGCGCACTACATGCTCAAGGAGATCTTCGAGCAGCCCGAGGCGATCCGCAACGCCATGCGGGGCCGCCTCGACCCGGACGCCGCCACGGCCCGGTTCGGCGGATTGAATCTCAGTCCGCAGCAGCTTCGCCAGGCCGACCGGCTGATGCTGACGGCCTGCGGTACGAGTTGGCATGCCGGATTGGTGGGCGAATACCAGATCGAGGCGCTGGCCCGCATCCCCGTCGAGGTGGAATACGCCAGCGAGTTGCGATACTCCAATCCGCCCTTGGGACGGAACACGCTCTTGTTCGCCGTCACCCAGAGCGGCGAGACGGCCGACACCCTGGCCGCTCTGCGGGAGATGAAGCGGAAGGGCTACCCCACGATGGCGATCTGCAACGTGGTGGGGAGCACGATTGCCCAGGAAGCCGACGGCGGCGTTTACTTGCATGCCGGTCCGGAGATCGGCGTGGCCTCCACCAAGGCCTTCACGTCGCAGTGCACCGTGCTGGCCATGTTGGCCCTGTACTTCGGCCGCTTGCACCACCTCGGCTACGACGCCGGGATTCGCGCCATCGAGCACTTGCAGGAATTGCCCGACAAGGTGAGCGGGGCCCTGGAGACCAACGATCGCGTGAAGGAGATTGCCGAGAAATATGCGGATTGCAACAACTTTCTCTATTTGGGGCGGCAATTCAACTTCCCCGCGGCGTTGGAAGGCGCCCTGAAGCTGAAGGAAATCAGCTATATTCACGCCGAGGGCTATCCGGCCGCGGAAATGAAACATGGCCCCATCGCCCTAGTCGACAAGAATACGCCCAGCGTGTTCATCATGGCCCGCGACGCCGTCTACGATAAGGTCATGGCGAACGTCCAGGAGATCAAGGCCCGGGGCGGACCGGTGATTGCCGTAGTCTGTGAGGGCGACCGCAGGATCGGCAGACTCGCCGACGACGTCATCGAAGTGCCGGCCACGGCCGATTTCCTCCAGCCGATCGTGTCGGTGATTCCCCTACAATTCCTCGCCTACCACATCGCCGTGGCGCGAGGCTGCGACGTGGACAAGCCTCGTAATCTGGCCAAGAGCGTGACGGTGGAGTGATCTAAGCAAGCCCTAACAACCTCTCCGCATTCGCCCGGAAGATCTTGCGCCGCACGTCGCCGGGCAGGTCGAACTGCTCGAAGAGCTTGAATTGCGGAATGTCCTGATCGGGAGTGAGGTAGTCGGTGCCGAACAGGAGGCGGTCGGCACGGCGGAGCAGGAAGTCGCGGCCGAAGGCCGGATCGCGGCTCAACGAGTTGGCGCCACTGCCCGCCGAGAAGTCTCCGTAAAGGTTGGGATACTTGTCCATCAGCCGGTCGATGGCGCCGCCCGGGGCAACCGGCGTCTTGGGATAGCTGCCCATCTGGTCGGCAGCCACGTCGCCGGAGATCGAGGCCCACCAACCTTGGGCGTGGCCGATGAAGGCCGATTCGGGGGCTTCCTGGAGGGCCTTTTCCAGGCCGGGCAGGCCGGGGCGGTCCGTATTCCGCCGGTTGTCCATGTGGAACAGGATCGGTAGTTTCAACTCGCTGGCGGCACGAAAGACTTCCAGGTTCAGCGGATCGTCGATTGCCGTTCCACATTTGTGTTCTCCGAACCCGACGGCGCCCGCGTCGACGTATCGCTTGAGCGTATCGAGAATGCCTTTCTGGCCGCGGAGGTAGTCGGTGCGGGGGTCGACGTCGCAGAACGGCAGCAGGCGATCGCGATGGGGCTTCGTCTCCTTAAGGACCCACTCGGTAGTAATCGGATAGTACCAGGCTTCGGGTGAGATCAGCGGGAGGACGACGGCATGGGAGATACGATGCTCGTCCATCCAGCGCAGCAGGATATCGGCCGTCAGGGGCTCGCGAGCCGCCCACGGCTGTCCCAGATGGACGTGTACGTCGATGTAGTCGGCGGCACCGTCGTCGGCGCGTGCGCCGAACGGGCCGGTGATTGCCACAGCCGTTCCAGCCGCCCAGGCGGCGCGGCGGCAGAAAGTCCGGCGGGAGATGGTCTCGGAAGGTCGGATACTGCGGTCGGTCATGGTACGATACCTCGGGTGAGTCGTGCTGCTGATCGAGGGGAGTGGCGGAGGCCCTCTTGGTTGGACAGCGCCACTTGGAGCAGTCGCTAGTAATCGCAACTTCCTGAGGGTTGCTCGTTTAACGCCCAGCCGAAGGCGCCGGCTTCCGTAGTGCGGCCGGCGCCTTCGGCTGGGCGTTAAACGACTGCACTGCAATGGGTTCTGGTTCTCAGACTGCACCGAAATGGCGCTGTCCAATTAGAGGACATCGTAAAATGGCGAACCGGGCAATACAAGAGTCCACACTAGTGCCCTGGCTCCCAGAACCGAAACGGCGACGATCTTTCCGGATCAGGCGTCGTCGAACAGGAGACAGAGCACGTCCAGGGCATTGACGGCCCGGTCGGTCGGCCGAAAGCCGGTGTCCTCAACGCACTGCCCCCAGACCTGGAGGGCGTAGCGCAGGTACTGCTCGCGAGATTGACCGAGGAGTTCGTCGCCCAGTTCGGCCTTGATCTGAGGCCACACCGACTGGAGCTGTATCAGGGACGAACCGTTGCCCTTGATGGCATCGTAGACCAGGTCGTCGAGGGTTTCGAGGCTGGCCACGACTTGAGGGTGATCGCAAGCCAGAACTTCCGACGGCCGGGAAGGCCGCTGGTCTGCGGTGGAAGTGCCCGCGAACTGGGAATGGGCGGCATGGGCCAACTGCCTTGCAGACCGCGGATTCGAGGCCGGCGATGAGGGAGCCGGTTCTTCGGTGGCGAGGGGGCTGCCTGTGCCGTCTTCGGCCGGAATCGCCTCCTTGTCTGCCGGCGGAAAGGAGAACTCCGCCTTGAGGCGGCTGTACTTCGCCAGTTCGTCCAGCAGTTCCAGCCCCAACGCGTTCAATTGCTCCAGCGAGACCGGAGACGGATGACGTTCGAACCAGCGGTTCAGCAACGACGTTCGCCCCGTCTTGACGACCTGGTAGATCGCCTGTGCCCAGGCGTCGGTGGGCGCGAACCGGCACGCGGCCTTGCCGGCAAGGTCCATGAACGTCAGCCCGTCGATCTGGCGAGTTCGGTGGCGTTCTTCGGGATCGCTGCCGAGGGCCAGCAATCGATAGGGGCGCCGGGTGGAGACTTTCAACCCGGTTGAGAACGAAAACTCGGTTCGGACCTGGGGCGGTAGACAGTTGAGCAGGGCCGCGACGGCCGTCTCGCCGGAAGGCGTTCCCGTGATCGCCAAGGCGGCAGAGGTCAGGGCCGTCTGAACCAGGCACGCAATCTGTTCGGGCGTGAGATCGCGGCGAGCTCGCGAGAAGACGTTGGCTTCGACGGCCGGCGTGCGTCCGACAAGCGGGACGGGATCGAGTGCCGCGGGGACCTTTTCGTACTGTTTCAGCAGCCCGCTTCCCGAAGCGGCCCGAACGACCGCGAAGGGATTGTTCGCGAACTGCCTCAACATGTCCGGAGAGACAATCAGGCACTGGGTGTAAATGCGAGTGCCTCGCCCGCTGTATTCGTTGCCCGAGGCGGTGGTGCGGCTCACGCAAAAGTTGCCGCTGGGCAACGGATGAAAGTTGACGCTGGCGGCGTGGGGTCCCGACTCGCCCAGCGCGCCGTGAGAAGGCCCCCATGTCGAAAGGGCTCGGGCATCTTCTTCTGAGAGTCCGTTACTCGTGGCCGCCAGTTGATAGCCGGCGGTTCGGCTGGTTTCTGCGGAGGTGAAGACCGCTTGCTCGGCAAGATTCATCCCGATACCTCAGTGGTCGCCTTGGGCCGCGACGAACACGGCAATCAACGCTGCTTCGATTTGGCCAGATGGCTGAGCAGCCATTCGAACGGTTCGACGATTCCGTGGGGTTCCACGCGCAGGGGCACCTGGACCCTCCCTTCGTCGAACGTGTCGCGCCAGGCACATGCTCCCGCGACGCCCGCGGCAAAGAACTTGTGGATGCGGAATCTCTCCCGGCATTGTTCCCACAATCCCGTGGCGTGGGCCTTGGCGAAGGCCTCGGGGTCTTCCGAGCATTCTTCGTTTCGATCGGCCTTGGTGAACACGACGGCCACGGGTCGTTTCGACCAGTCGTTGCCCCGCCGCCCGCCAAGTTCACCCAGGTAGCTCGTCAACTTCATGGTGAAGAACTCTTGATCCTGCCCTCCTTCAATCAACTTGACCGCATCCACGAGAATCAGCGATCCGGAGCATTTCTGCAGGAACGCGCTGATCACCCGAAAGCTGTGGGGATGATCCATCTCTTCGAGCAGCGCTTCGCCGGCCATGTCGGGCATGATGAGGTCGAGCGGGTTGCGCAACGCGGCGTTGCGGATCTGGCAATGGACCCAGTTCCAGTGGTCGGGTTCGTTGGGCGTCTTGCCGGGAAACCCACAGCGGGCCAGGGCGCCCACGGTGGCCTGTTGCAGATTGATGGAAAACGCTCCGCGAGCCAGCAGGCGAGTGTCGCGGGAAGCTCGGGAGAGCATGTCCATGAGCATGCCCAGGTAGACGGTCTTCCCCACGCCGCTGACCCCCATGGCCGCCACCATGGTCGGCGGGACCTTGGCTCTGTCGGCCTGGTGGGCGAGTGCCATCGGCGCCGAGCAGTAGCGGCAGTACTCGGCGTCGAAGTTGTTCTGCCCTTCGCAAATGTAGCAGGCGATCGGCACGGCATATTCAACCAGCCGAGCCGTTTCCAACGGGACAATGACACCTTTAGTCATGCGTTCACCTCCTCCGGCACTTCCTCGTTCTGGCTCTTGGGTGACGACTCGCGATAGAGCATCAAGTCGGATACGCTGAGGGCACACCGGAATCCGATGTTGCGGCGCCTGGCCATCTGCACGTCGCCGCTCTGAAACTGGCACGTTGCCTGGCTGTCGAAATAGGTGTCGAATGCGCCGCCGCGAAGGCTCTTCAGCGGAGATTCGGAAATGAACTCTTCGGGAGGGAAGCAACCCGGCACGTAGTCGCTGCGCGTCCACTCCCAGACGTTTCCTATCAGTTGATAGATGCCTCCGACGCTCACGCCGTCGGCGAGATCATTCACGGAGACCGTCGTTCCGGGGCCGGATCCCCAGAGGTTGGCTTTCGCCCGCTCCATGGTGTCGCCCCAGGGGTAGCGCCGCTGCGACGACTGCGTTTCGGAGAGTTTTACGGGCCAGGCGCCCGCCTTGACCCATTCGGCGTCCGTCGGCAGCCGTTTGCCGGCCCAGCGGGAGAAGGCCGACGCTTCGTACCAGCAAACGCCGACCACCGGATGGTCTTCTTCACCGGGAGCGCAATACCCATCCGTCCAGAATCGCGGCCCGGGCTGCTTGGTCTGGTCGACGAAGTCGAGAACCGCGGGCCAAATGGCGGCATCCCAGTAGGTAATCTGCTCGTAACCGCCCGAGGCCACAAACTCGTAGTACTGGCGATTGGTGATCGGGTATCGATCGAGAAAATAGGGGCCGACGCGAACGGCTCGCTGCCGTTGCCACCATCCTTCGCGGCCTGCCTCCTGCTGCTGATCGCGGTCCTCCGCTTCGCCGAGAATGACGGTCCCGTCCGGCACCAGCGCCATGTGCGTCTGCAGGATCTCGAGCGTCGACTCGAATTGATGCGGTTCCAGATCCGCAGCCACTTGAGGGCGCAGAAGCAGCGCGTAGCGCCCTTGAGCCAACATTTGGGCAACGAGCGAGTCGGAGTCGTCGCCGCGCGGCGCCGCGATCGGCTTCGGCTTGTGCCCGGTTGCGGGCGCTTCGCGTTGCACGGTCCGGCGAAAGGAGAGGAATGCGCCGCCGGCGAGTCCTGCTACAAGGCAGACGCCGCCGGCAATCAGCCAACTCGATTCGCCCCGCAATTGTCCATAGCCGACAACGACAACTCCGGCAAGCACGGCGGCGGCCGGTATCAGGATCCGTTTGAGCCTACTCATGAGCGCACCTCGATTCCGCCTGGCCCTCGCCGCGGCACGGTCGGCAGGGAAGCGACCTTTCGTATGGTTTGTGAGCGGCCTGGCGTTTCACGTGTTGAGTATCCCTTGTTTCGTCACTTTGCTACCGGCTTGGCCTTGCGCCGCCGAGCCAGGTCTTTCTGGAGAATTTCAAATTGGGCCATCACTGAATCGAGGACGGGATCTTGCGCGTTGTCCGCTTCGGCAGGTTCCGCGGCAGCCTGGACCGGTGCGGAGGATCCTTGGACGGGTGCCGGCGGCCGATCGCTGAGCGTCTGGAGCAGTTCCCGCATCTGGTGTAGTTCCGCTGTCCAGTCCTTTCGCTCGCTGGCTGCCCGCTGCCGATCGTCCTCAAGTGCATCGGCCAGCTCGGCTGCCCGAGTGCGAACCGCATCCAGTTCGGTCTCCAGAACGGCTCGTTCCTGGACCCAGGACAATCGCTCCTGTTCCAGTTGATCGAGCTGCTCCTGGATCTCCGGCTTGGTGACCTGTTCGGCCGGTGCGGCGACTTGCGACAGCAGCCCGCGCTGGGAACGCAGTTCCTCGCGAGTTTCCGCGAGGTCTTGCCTGGCGGCCGCCAGTTCAGCGGCCATCCGTGCCAGTTCGGCGCCGTGGGCCTCGGAAGCCGCGATCGCGGCCTGGAGCGACGATCGCTCGCCTTCAATACGAGCGAAGACTTCCTGGGACTGTTCCGAGCCGCTCCCGTTGACGGCCGCGGTACTCCCCAACTGGTCCGTCAACGTTTGGATTCGCTCCAGCGTCGCCTCCAAGTCAACACGCTGGCGATCAAGCCGCTGTTCATGGTCCGCCCACTGGGAGTCTTGATCCTGTCTGGCGGCGTCAACTCGCTGCCCGTGCCGGAGCATCTCTTCGGCCAGATTCTCCAATTCGCCGAAGTGGGTGCGCAGGAAGGCTTCGAGCCGGTCGTAGCCGGCGCACATCCGGCTCACCGTCTCCTGCAGGGCAGATGGATCGATGGTGAACAAAGACAACTCGACAGACATGAACGTCCGGTTCTCTCGGTGCGTCTGCTGTAAAAAGGCGGTTCTCGAAGGCACAGTCCTCTGAGGCGAGAGTATCTCACGACAACTCTACGTCAGGTCTTCTGGACGGGCAAACCGGCCGGCAACTGCTGGAACGGTCGCGCACCGGCCGGCTCACGCGGCGAAGTTCGGCGGGCTGGAGAATTGCCCATATCCGGCCACCCGGGAGTTCCGGATTTGCCGGTTCAAACGCCCATGACGGGACCTGCCACTTGCAGAACGCCTTGCCGATAGTTATTCTTCGCCATGGTCGGCGCGGTCCGGTTCTTCCGGTCTTAGGGGAGATTCCGCCGCCTGTTGGCGCCGTGCCGGACCGCTCCAAGTCACATTCCGTCGCTTTCACGCACTTGGCGAAAGGAAAAGTATCATGAGATCTCGATGCGCTTTCGACTGCCGGCATCTTGTATGCCGACAGGTCCTGGCGATAATCACCCTCGCAGGATTCCTTTTGCCGAGCGCCGACGCCCGGGCCGCCGCGCCGTCGGGCCAGGTGCTGCCGGGTCTGGACGTGCTCGTCCGCGACGGTTTCAAACAACTCGCCGGACGCCGCGTCGGGTTGATCACCAACCATACGGGCATCGATCGCAACGGGATTAGCGCCGTCCAATTGCTGCACGACGCCGAGAACGTGGACCTGGCCGCAATCTTCAGCCCCGAGCACGGGCTGGAAGGCAAACTCGACGTGAGCAGGATCGGCGATACCCGGCACGCCGGAACCAACGTGAAGGTCTACAGTCTCTACGGCGCCACCCGGCGCCCCACGCCCGAGATGCTCGAAGGGCTCGACGCCCTGGTGTTCGACATCCAGGATATCGGGGCCCGCTTCTACACCTACATCTCCACCATGGGCAACGCCATGGAAGAGGCGGCTAGGCACGATCTCGAGTTCTTCGTCCTGGATCGGCCCAACCCCATCGGCGGCGTGGCCGTCGAGGGCCCGATTCTCGACGACGGCAAGCAGTCCTTCGTCGGTTACCACATGCTCCCCATCCGCCACGGCATGACCGTCGGCGAACTGGCACGAATGTTCAACGCCGAGTTGAAGATGAACCTGAAATTGACGATCGTTCCGGTGGAAGGCTGGCGGCGCGAGCAACTGTTCGACGTCACGGGCCTGACCTGGATCAATCCCTCGCCGAACATGCGGAGCCTCACCGAGGCCCTGCTCTACCCGGGCATCGGCCTGCTGGAAACGACGAATCTCTCCGTCGGCCGCGGCACGGAAACTCCCTTCGAACTGTTCGGCGCCCCCTGGCTCGACGGCAAGCGGCTGGCCGAGGCCTTGAACCGCGCCGAAACGCCCGGCGTCCGTTTCGCACCCATCACCTTCACGCCCGACGCCAGCGTGTTCAAAGGGGAAGCGTGTAGCGGCCTGCGCATTCAAATCACCGATCGATCCGACTTGGAACCGGTCCGCGTCGGTCTCGAGGTTGCCTGCCAGATCCGGCGCCTCCACCCCGACGACTGGAAAATCGACGGATACGCTCGCCTGCTCGGCAACGATGCCGTGTTCAATGCCCTGAAGCAAGGAAAGTCCGCCGCAGAAATCGAAGCAAGCTACCAGGACGATCTGGCGAGCTTTCTCAAACGTCGACAAAAGTACTTGATGTATTGATTTGGGATAGTAGGGCCCGGGCGCCGCACGGGTCCTTCCAGTGGGCTGTTGAAAATGGGGACTGGCTCCGCAACATCGTGCAGCCCTGCAACGCCGGACATACTACCGGTTGCGGTGCCTGTCCCCTTTTTCGACAGACCAGCCTACCAGTGGCCATTTGGACAAGAAATCGGAGGATATTCATGGAACGGTACGGACTCTGGCTGGCGGCAATCGCGATCGCGGCCCTGACAGGATGCAGCAAACCGGCAGAAACTCCCGCTCCCGCCGCCGTCGACGCCACACCGCCGGCAGCCGCCGCTGCGCCCGTTCCGCAAGACAGTGAAACGCCGACGGTCACCGCCGACCCCGACGATCCCAAGGCGATCGAAGCGCTCACGGCCACGGCAACCGAGTTGAAAAAGGACGGCGACGGCTTCGTGACGGAAGTCAGCTTTCGCGGCGCCCCGATCGACGATTCGGCCCTGGAGCCGCTGGCCGGACTGCGGCGGGTCCGCTCGGTGCTGCTGAACGATACGGCGGTGACCGACCCCGGCATGGCCGCCCTCGCCAAGGTCGCTACACTGGAAAACGTCGACCTTCGCGGCTGCGCCACCTCAAACGCGGGTCTCGCCTCGCTTGCCGCCTTGAAGAACCTCAAGGCCCTGCGGCTCTCGGACCCCGACGGCAAGTCGTCCGTCGACGACCAGGGAATGACGCATCTGGCCGGCTCGACGAATCTGAAGGTCCTGGCCCTCGACTTCCTTTGGATCAGTGTCGACGGGCTGAAGCAACTGGCCGGGCTGAAGAATCTGGAAGAGCTGTACCTGGCCAAGACGCTCGTCGATGACGAAGCCCTGGCCGTGCTCGTCCAGTTCCCCAACCTCAAAAAGCTCCGCATCTCGCAGTCGCAGGTCTCGGGCGCCGGCCTGGCGGAACTCAAGAACCTGCCCAAGCTGGAAGATCTCGACGTCAGCGAGTGCAGCCTGCTCGGCGACGCCGACCTGGCCCATCTGGCGGGCATGAAGCAGCTCAAGAAGCTCAACTTGTGGCGCGACGCGATCTCCGACGAAGGGGCGGCCCACCTGGCCGGCCTGACCGACCTGGTATGGCTCAACGTCGACAACACGCGGATCACCAACGCGGCCCTGGAACACTTCCGGGGAATGACGAAGCTAGAGTTTCTTCACCTGGGCTCGACGGGCGTTTCCGACGCCGGGCTCGTCCATCTGGAGACGCTCAAGGCCCTCAAAGACCTCAAGGTAACCCGCACCGCCGTGACCGAACAGGGCGTCGAGCAGCTCAAAAAGAAGCTGCCCGACACCAAAATTCAGTTGGCTTATATCGAAGGCGAATAGTCGGTCAAACCACTTCCCAGCCCGCTCGATACACCTTGTTGATGAGCTTGTCGGCCTCGGGGCAGTTCGTGGCCTTGAGCGTCGCGGCGTCCCAGTCGAGCTTTTTGCCGGTGCGGTAGGCGACCGTTCCCAGCAGGACGGCCTCGGTCAGCGCGCCCGAATAGTCGAAGTTGCAGGTCGTGGGCGAGCCGTCTTTGCAGGCCTTGAGCCACTCGGCGTGGTGGCCGATGGAAGGCGGAATCGTCTGGGCCGGCGGCTGGAAGTCGGCGTACTTGTCGGTCGGATAGAGTCGATACTTGGTGTAGTCGGCGAACATCTTCCCTTCCGAGCCGATGAACATCACGCCGCTTCCCGGCACGCGTTCGCCGGCGACTTCCTTCGGGATCAGGTTGCCGTCGTACCAGGTGAGCTTGAGCGGCGGCAGACCGTCGCGCTCGGGATAGGCGTAGCGAACGATCAGCCCCTCGGGGCAGGTCTGCGGATCGACCGCGGCCCCTTCGGCCTCGCACGTGGTGGGATGACGCAGCTTCAGGGCCCAGAAGGGGAGGTCCATGTAGTGGCAGGCCATGTCGCCCAGGGTGCCGGTGCCGAAATCCCACCACTTGCGCCACTGGGCCGGGTGATAGCAGCCTTCCGCATAGGGGCGAACGGGCGCCGGGCCCAGCCAGAGGTCCCAGTCCAGGTGCGCCGGCGGCTCGGCGGTCTTCTCGGGCAACTTGCCGCCGCCCCAGATCTTGCCGACCCAGACGTGGACTTCGGTCACGTCGCCGATCGCCCCCGACTGGATGACCTCCACGACGCGGCGGTAATTGTCGCCGGCGTGGATCTGCGTGCCCATCTGCGTGGCCAGCCCGCGTTTCTTGGCCTCGTCGGCCAGCAGGCGGGCTTCGAAGACCGTGTGCGTCAAGGGCTTCTCACAATAGACGTGCAGCCCGGCTCGGATGGCGCGAATCGCGGCCGGCGCGTGGTGGTGGTCGGCGGTGGCCACGGTCACGGCGTCGAGCTTGGAGGCCTCCTTCTCGAACATCTCGCGATAGTCGCGATAGAGCCGCGCGCCAGGGAACCGCTCGGCGGCCCGGTCCAGGTAGTTCTTGTCGACGTCGCAGAGCGCCACGACGTTCTCGTTCTGCACTTCGTTGACGCTGGCCGCCGCACGATTGGCGGTGCCTATGCAGGCCACGTTGAGTTTTCCGTTGGGCGATTTCGAGTCCTGGGCGGCCAATTGACTCCATACTCCGGAAGAGAGCACGGCGGCACCGGCGCCGGTTACGCGAAGGAAGTCGCGACGATTGTGGCGAGATTGAGTTGGCATGTCTGGGATTCCCGTTCGGTACGATTCACGGCAGGCCGACGTCTTTGTACGCCTGACTGGCAGATTCTTTTCGTCCGCCTGCCCAACAAGTCACGTCCCCCGGCCAACCGGCCGAGATACCTGCGATCATAGTCGACCCGCCAGCGGGGTGCAAATCTCGGCAGGGGAACTGCAACGTAGCAGGCACTCTCCGAGTCCCGTCCGCAGAACTGCCGGAAGTCCCGATTTCCCGCGGACGAACCTCTGGGGGTGCGGCATGACTCCGGCGGTTGCCATCGGCCCCCCAAGTCTCTAGGATGACGGGACTTGGTAGCAGGCTCGCTTCTTCGTCAGAGGCAATCGGATGGGCAAAAAGTCGTATCTCTTCGGCAGCACGATCATCGCGGCCCTCGGCGGCCTGCTGTTCGGCTTCGACACGGCGGTCATCTCGGGCACGACCGATTCGCTCAAGCAGGTCTACCATCTCGATTCCTGGTGGCTGGGCTTCACGGTGGCCACCGCCCTGATCGGCACGATCATCGGCTCGATTGCCGTGGGCCGGCCGACAGATCGCTATGGCCGGCGCGCCATTCTCATGGTGATCGGCGTCTTCTATTTCGTCTCGGCCGTCGGCAGCGCCCTGGCCTGGGATTGGTACTCCTTCTGTTTCTTCCGCTTTCTGGGCGGGCTGGGCGTGGGCGGAGCATCCGTCGTCTCGCCCATGTACATCGCCGAGATCTCGCCCACCCGGCTCCGCGGGCGCCTGGTGGCGATTACCCAGTTCAACATCGTGTTCGGGATCCTGTTGGCCTTCTTCTCGAACTACCTGATTGCCGACCTGGACCTGGGCGAAGCCGAGTGGCGGTGGATGTTCGGCGTGGAGGCGGTGCCGGCCGCGGCGTTCTTCTTCCTTCTGTTCCTCACTCCGCGAAGCCCTCGCTGGCTGCTGATGCAGAGCCGGGCGGACGAAGCCCGCACGGTGCTGAGCCGATTGGGCGTCGACGGCGAGACGGCCGAGGAGGAGATTCGCCAGATCGAGGCCTCGCTCGATCTGGCCCATCACAGCGTCCGGGAGCCGTTCTTCTGCAGAACCTATCGAGTGCCGATCCTGCTGGCAGTGGCGATTGCCGCTTTCAATCAGCTTTCGGGCATCAACGCGCTGATGTACTACGCGCCGAACATCTTCAAAATGGCCGGGGCCGGCGAGAATCTGGCTCTGCTGCAAACCGTGGCGGTCGGCGGGACCAACCTGCTGTTCACCATGGCCGCCCTGGCAGTCATCGATCATTTCGGCCGCAAGAAGCTGATGATCGTCGGCTCGATCGGCTACATTCTCAGCCTCGCCGTGACGGCCTGGGCGTTCTATACCTACGGCGCCGAATTCAAGGCCTCGGCCGGCGCCATCAAGGCCCTCGAAGCCGCCCAGCAGGCGACGGCCGACCCCGGCACGATTGCCGGACTGCAAAACACGGCGTCCCAGGCGATCGAGGCCGCGTCGGGCGGCAGTTCGATCGTGATGATCAGCCTGCTGGTGTTCATCGCCTCGCACGCTTTCGGACAGGGGGCCGTCATCTGGGTGTTCATCAGCGAGGTCTTCCCGAATCGCGTCCGCGCACGGGGCCAGGCCCTGGGCAGCTTCACCCATTGGTTCATGGCCGCCGCCGTCACCTGGACCTTCCCGGCAATTGCCGAGTGGTCCGGCGCCCACGTGTTTGCCTTCTATGCGGCCATGATGGTCCTGCAACTGGTGTGGGTCCTGTTCGTCATGCCTGAGACAAAGGGCGTGCCGCTCGAACAAATCCAGAAGAAACTGGGGATTGAATAGATGGCAGATCGTTTTCGCGTGGTCGGCTTGGGCGAAATGCTGTGGGACGTGTTTCCCAGCGGCCCCGTTTTCGGCGGCGCCCCGGCCAATGTGGCCTGTCACGCGGCCGCGTTGGGGGCCGACGCCGCCATGGTGAGCTGCGTCGGAAACGACGATCTCGGCGCCCGGGCAATCGCGGCGCTCGCCGAGCGCGGAGTCGATACGTCGGCCGTCGCACGCTCCGGGCAATTCCCCACGGGCACGGTTCAGGTCCACCTGAGCGCAGACGGCCAGCCGAGCTATGAGATCACCCGCGACGTGGCCTGGGACCATGTGCCCTGGTCGTCGGAAGCGAAGGCGCTGGCGGCCCGGGCCGACGCCGTCTGTTTCGGCAGCCTGGCCCAGCGCAGCGAGACGACTCGAGACACCATCCGTCGGTTCCTGAAAGCCACTCGACCGGGGTGCCTCCGCGTGTTCGACGTCAATCTTCGCCAGAACTTCTATGACGATGAAATCCTCCGCGAGTCGCTCGAAATGGCGAACGCTCTGAAATTGAACGACGAAGAAGCTCTCATCGTGGCCGAGGCGTGCTTCGGCGAGCGGTCGGCCGATCCGATCGATCGACTGGTCCGCCAGTTCGATCTTCGCCTGGTGGCCCTGACGCTCGGCTCGAAAGGAGCGATTCTCGCCGCGGGCGGCGAACGGCACGAAGAGCCGGCGCCGCAAACAACGGTTGCCGACACGGTCGGGGCCGGCGATTCGTTCACGGCCGCGATGATCCTCGGCTCGCTGGCCGGCTGGCCCCTCGCGAAAATCGCCGCCCGGGCCACGGCCGTCGCGGCCTACGTCTGTTCTCAACCCGGCGCCACGCCGGTTCTGCCCGAATCGTTGACTGGCGGGTTCTGAGGACCGTCGAATCAACAACTGTCGTATTGTCGTCTTTCGCTCCGCGAAAGCAGCGCCACTTTCGCGGAGCGAAAGGCGACAGTCATTTCCTCGGCGAGTTTCAGTTGGACGGGACGCGGGAGGTGAAGGAATCAGGGTTGGGGGTTCAGGGTTTGGGAGTCGGGGTCGGCGGGCGATTCGTATCTTCGAAGTTTTACCGTTCGACGTCGATCGCAAGGGCCTGCGACCATCTGATTGTAACTGTTTGTTGCATAGGACCTTCGGATCGTTGGGCAGGCGAGCATAGCGGGGCCCCTCTCCGGTGGTAGTTACGGTTTTGTCTATGGTTTTTTTCTTCATGGGCGGACGAATCCGAGTTGGGCGGGCAGGGAGTCCCTAGTATATGATACGCATGTACAGTAATTTATTCCATGGTGGGTGGGATTTTTTGCAGAGTTTCTTGCGGGTGGTGGTGCGGCTGAATGGGGTGAGGAGAGACGAGGGGAAGAGATCGACAAGGGAATGGGGGCAAGGGAATGACGGAGAGAGGACGGGAGGAATGGTGGAATCGTGGGATGGTGGAATGTATTGGAGGGATTCGGTCTTTGCGGGGCGCGGATTGGGGTGAGGTATGGGAAGCGTGGCACGAAGAAGGCGGGTGCAAGGCGGGGTTTGGATTTGAACGGGAGCCCGCGGAGGGAACGGAGGGTGAGATGGTGATTGGCTGCGAGGGGGAGAAAAGAAGATGGGGGAAAGGAAGATGAGGGCGATCACGCCGTTTTGGAGCGGGCCGCGGATGAGCATGAGGGTGTTACTGCTCGGGGGGCTGGGGCGGGGAGAGATCGACAAGGGAATGGGGACAAGGGAATGACGGAGCGAGGACGGGAGGAATGGTGGAATCGTGGGATGGTGGAATGTATTGGAGGGATCCGGTCTTTGAGGGGCGCGGATTGGGGCGAGGTATGGGAAGCGTGGCACGAAGAAGGCAGGCCGAAGACGCGGTTTGCAGTTGAACAGGAGCCCGCGGAGGGAACGGAGGGTGAGATGATGATTGGCTGCGAGGGGGAGAAAAGAAGATGGGGGAAAGGAAGATGAGGGCGGGGTGTGGACGCGGCAGGTTGGATTGGGCTGGGGGGCGTGACCTTTTTTTGGGGGTTTGGGGTTGCATTTTTCGTGGTGATGGTTCAGATTGGCGGGAAATGTTGGCAATGCAAAGGACGGAATGTCACCATGTCCGCTGATTTCTTTGCGCATTCGCTTGAGGGGCGGCCCGAGACGGACTGGGAGCCGCTGGAGGCGCATTTGGAGGAGACTGCGCGGTACGCGTGTCTGTTTCTCGGTCGCATCCACTCGGACCTAGCGATATGGGGCGAGCTTGTGGGGCGTTGGCATGATCTGGGGAAGTATCTCGACGAGTTTCGAGAGAAGCTGCGTGGCAAAGCAGTCTCCGTGGATCACGCGGGCGTGGGTGCGGCATACGCGTGTGAGCAGTTCAAATCACTGGGTTTGGCACTCGCATTTGCCATTGCGGGACACCACACCGGGCTGGCAAACCTGGCGGCCAATGATCGTGATGACCTGTTGCATGTTTCGCGGACACCACTGAAAGTGAGATTGGGCGACAATATGACGGCGCTGCGGCAAGTTGCTGGCCGTCTACCTGACTCAGTAACGCAGAAGCAGACGCTGGAACTGCCCCAGTGGCTCGTGGCGATGACGCCGGGCGATGAGGCAAACCGTTCGTTCGTGTTCTTCGTTCGGTTGCTTTTCTCTGCCCTTGTGGACGCCGACCGGCTCGCGACGGGCGATTTCTACGCACGGGCCGAAGGGAAGGAGCCGGAACATGTGAGCCTTCAATACGAACCATTGAACGTGCTGCGTGATCGACTGGACGCTCATATCGATGGACTGGCGGGCGATGCAGCCGCGGAGCATCTGTCGGCGGTGAACAAGCTGCGAGCCGAAGTCTTGGCGGCGTGCCGCCGGGCAGCCCGGATTAGGCCGGGTCTCTTTTCGCTAACCGTGCCCACCGGCGGCAGCAAGACGTTCTCGGCGATGAGCTTTTCGCTAGGGCACGCGGTGGAGTACGGCCTGGATCGAGTTATTGTCGTGATTCCCTACACAAGCATTATCGAACAGAACGCCGCGCGCTACCGCGAGGCGTTCGGCATCGACGGCGTGCCGGATGAGCGCAACGTCTTGGAGCATCACAGCGGCATCGACGAGCAAAAGGCCGAGGAAATCAACGCTGAGGCGGAGATGCGTCGCCGTCTGGCGGCGGAGAACTGGGACGCCCCGATTGTGGTGACGACGGCCGTGCAGTTCTTTGAATCTCTCTTCACAGACCATCCCTCTCGGGGTCGCAAGTTGCATCGCATCGCGAAGAGCGTGGTGATCCTCGACGAGGTGCAGACCTTGCCCCCCAGGCTTCTCCTGCCGATTCTGGAAGGACTAAAGGAGCTTGTTGCGCACTACGGGGTCTCTGTCGTACTCAGCACCGCCACACCGCCGGCGCTTGTTGAGAGGCCGGGACTGCCGAAAGGGCTGCGCGAGGTGCGGCCGATCATCGCTGACCCTGTCGCCTTGAGCAGGAGCCGAGCCGCGCGTCGAGTGCGCGTCGAATGGCGAATGGACCGTGTGACTCCCTACGAGGAGTTGGCGTTTGAATTGGGATCATTGAATCAGGTGCTGGCCGTTGTGCACCGTCGCCAGGACGCGCGAGTGTTGGCTGAGATGCTCCCGGCCGAGGGACGCTTTCACTTATCCGCGCTCATGTGCCCCGCGCATCGCCTCAAGCGGATTGACGAGATCACGAGAGCACTGCGGGAGGGTCGCACATGCCGTGTGGTGTCGACCCAGTTGATCGAGGCAGGCGTAGACATTGACTTGCCGGTGGTCTATCGCGCTTTGGCGGGGCTGGACAGCCTGGCCCAGGCAGCCGGGCGGTGCGACCGGGAAGGAAGGCTGACAGAGGCAGCGGGCGAACCCGGCGGGCGTTTCGTCGTGTTCCGCGCAGAAAGCTCACCCCCGGCGGGGACACTGCGCAAGGCATTGCAGTCCGTCGAGAAGCTCTGGGAGTTGCAGGGGCGCATTTCGCAGTTGCCCGACGAACTCGACCCGTTCAATCCTGAACACTGCGAGCTGTTCTTCTCGGAGTTGTACGGCAAGGAAGAATTGGACTCGAAGCGAGTGCTCGGGGAGGCTGCCAAGTTGAACTTCGCGAATGTGGCTGCGGCCTTTCAGATGATTGAGGACGGATGGAGCCGACCGGTGGTCGTGCCGTGGGGCGCGGGAGCCGAGAGGATCGAGGCTTATCAGCGCGATGCTTCAAGGAAAACGGCGCGAGCATTGCAGCCGTTCATGGTTCAGATCTCAGACTGGCACTTGGCGCCGTTGCTCGAGAGCGGGGCTGTCGAGCGCTGGGCGGAGACGAATCTGCACTTGCCGACGGGATTATTCGGGAAGCGGTATAGCGATGAATTCGGGCTCATCGTTGAGCCCGACTGCGCAGTGGACCCGGAATTGTTGATGGTTTGAAGGAAGAGGGCGGCGGGGCCACAAGAGCGGCCCGGGCCCAGCACACGTCAAGATAGGTAGGAAGCGCCATGAACACCGTCTCTCCTAAGCCGCTCCGTTTACGGGCCAGCGGTCCGCTGGCCTGTTTTACCAGGCCTGAACTCAAGGCTGAACGAGTTTCCTATCAGGTGATGACGCCGTCGGCCGCTCGCGGCATTCTCGAGGCAGTGCTTTGGAAGCCGGCCATCCGTTGGCGAATCGAGCGCATCAAGGTTCTCAAGCCGATCCGCTGGGTGGCCTTCCGACGCAACGAGGTGAATAGCCGCGCCTCTCCGCCCGCGGCCAAGGTAATCGCCAGTGGCGGGGCGCCGCCGTTTCTGCTCGCCGACGAGGATCGCGCGCAAAGGAACACGGTGGCGCTTGCCGACGTGGACTACATCATCGAAGCGCGTTTCGACATGACCGACCGCGCCGGACCGGACGACAATCGTGCGAAGTTCGTCGAGATGTTTCGGCGCCGGGTGGAACGCGGGCAGCATTATCATCAGCCGTATCTGGGATGCCGGGAATTCGTGGCCCACATCGAGGCGGTCAACGGCGACGCACCCGCCCCGATTAACGAGACATGCGACCTAGGGATGATGCTCTACGACATCGCCTACGGGCAGGAATCGAATCGGCCGATCTTCTTCGCGGCGCGCCTGGTGGACGGGGTCCTCGAAGTGCCAGCCGACGAAGGCGTTCTGAGGCAGAAAGGAGGTGCCCCATGATCCTACAGGCTTTGAGGCAGTTGGCGATCGATGAGAATCTGGTCGGCGATCCGGATTTTGAATTCAAGCCGGTTGCCTGGTGGATTACCGTCGACAGAGACGGCAAACTTGTCGGCATCGAGGATGTGCGGCGCAATGTGAACGAGGGAACGAAGCGGAAGGCGAAATACGATGGAAAGCCGACTCTTGTGCCGCGGCAACCGATTCGTACGAGTGGAGATCTGGCGTTTTTCCTGGTTGACAAGGCCGAATACGTGCTCGGCATCGATCCGGCAGGCAAACGCCCGGAAGGCAAATTGGTGCAACGTGCAGCGTTATTCAAGGAAACGGTACGGCGATGCGTCGAGGCTTCGGAAGATGAGGGAGCCCTCGCTGTGCTTGCCTTCTTAGACTCGTTAGGGAAAGACAAATCCTATCTTGAAGCCTGGGTGGCGCAGGCGCAGCCCTCGCCGAATGAACTTTTCGCGTTCAGGGTGGGACTAGAAGAGGAACTTGTGCATCTGCGCCCCGCAGTGGTGGCCTTCTGGAAGAACGAACGCCTTCAGGGGGGTGAACCGAAGGAGGGGGCGGCCTTTCGATGCCTGGTCACGGGTGAATCGATGGGCGATGCAGGTCTGTTCCCGCTTATCAAACGGGTGCCGGGCGGAACGTCGAGCGGAGTGGCCTTAGTGTCGCACAACGCGAGGGCCTTTGAATCCTACGGGCTTCGCGGCAACGAGAACGCGCCTATCTCACGCACCGCGGCTGAGCAGGCAGGAACCGCTCTGAATCGACTTCTTGATCCGGCCTATCCCGATCCGGAGCGTCCTGGTGAGACCTTGGGGCGTCGTTTTGTAAGGCTCAGCGCTGATACCGTCGTCTGCTTTTGGATGCGGAAGCCGCCCGCTGAAGCGAAGAGCTTTCTGGACAGCCTCAGCAATCTCCTCGAAGGGGAGCGAGAGGATAGCGTGGGCGAGGCTTACCGTTCCATTTGGCACGGTCGTGAAACTCGCCTACAAGATCCAACGGCCTTCTACGCCTTGACGCTTTCAGGCACGCAAGGTCGCGCCGTGGTGCGCGATTGGCTTGAGACCTCGGTTCAGGACGTGGTAAGAAATCTGGCCGGACATTTCGCCGATCTAGAGATCGTTCGTCACGCCAAGCCAAAGAAGGGAAACCCGCAAACACCCGCCGTTCCCGTCCATCAACTCATGCAGTCGCTAGCGGCCGAAGGTCGGTCGGCGCCGGTGCCGGGCTCGTTGGAGGCCGGCTTTGTCCGCTCGGCTTTGACGGGCGCTGCTTATCCCTTCCAGCTCCTTCAGAGGGCACTGGTCCGCGCTCGGGTGGAAGCCGGGGGCGATGATTGGATCGCCGCCGCGCGAGCTGATGCCCGGGCTGCTCTCATTAAGGCGGTGCTGAACCGCCGTCGCCGTTGTGATACTCAAGTTGCTTCACGATACCCGGAGGTAGGAGACGACATGAACCCGACAAATGACAGTCCTGGATATGCCCTGGGAATGCTGATGGCCGTGTTGGAGCGGCTACAGACGGCCGCCCTGGGTGACGTCAACGCGACGGTGGTCGATCGATATTTTGCAGCCGCGTCGGCCACGCCCCGAAACGTTTTCGTGCGACTGCTGCGCAACTCGCAACACCACGCTCGCAAGGCCGGGGATGGCGATGACAAACGAAACCGTGCGACAGCATTCCGTTGTAACCGGATCATCGACTACGTGGCCGACTTGTTCAACGTGGAACGCAAACGCTATCCGCCGCAGGCCAACGGGTTGCCCGTGCACTTGGATCTGGAGCAACAGGGCTTGTTTGTGCTCGGGTATCATCAGATGCGTCATTGGCTGTGGATGAACAACGAGGAGCGAGCCAAGTGGGAGGAGACTCATCCCGATGCGCCGCGTGCTTTTCGTTGGCTGAAGGAACCGAGTCACGAAGTCCCCAACGAGGCAGAAACCGCCGCTTCGTAGGCGCCCTCTCTTCCTGAACCAACAACAACCCGATCCTTTGGAGGTATTGATAATGAGCGTTGCCGTTACAGAACCGTCTGCCACTGATTTGGCTGACCGCGCCATTCAACATCGTTACGAATTCGTGCTCCTTTTCGACGTCAAGAACGGGAATCCCAACGGGGATCCCGATGCGGGCAACGCGCCCCGCATCGATCCGGAGACAGGACATGGACTGGTATCGGACGTTTGTTTGAAGCGGAAGATCCGCAACTACGTCACGCTTGTGAAACGAACGCCGGAAGGGACGCCCGAACCCGGCTATGATATCTACGTGAAGGAGAAGGCTGTTCTGAATGCTCAGCATCTCCGCGGTTACGAAGCTCTTGGCCTGGACCCAAAGGTCCGGGCGAAGCCCAAAGAGGGCGAGAGCCCCGCCGAAGAGCGAGTGCGGCGTTGGATGTGCCAAACGTTTTTCGATATCCGCATGTTTGGGGCCGTCATGAGCACGGATGTGAACGCGGGTCAAGTCCGCGGGCCGGTCCAGGTGGCGTTCGCGCGTTCCATCCAGCCGATCGTTTCTCTGGAGCAGTCGATCACGCGTATGGCGGTGACCACCGAAGCGGAGAAACAGAAACAAGAGCAGAAACAAGCCGGCCAAGCTCGCATGATGGGCCGTAAGGAGATCATCCCTTACGCTCTGTATCGTGCCCACGGCTTCATCAGCCCGCACTTTGCTGCCGATACAGGCTTCAGCAACGACGACCTCGATCTGTTGTTCAGGGCCTTGGAGGAGATGTTTGATCACGACCACTCCGCCGCGCGAGGTGAGATGGGCACGTGCCGGCTGTTCGTCTTCGAGCATGAGAGCAAACTGGGTAACGCTCCGGCCCGAAAGCTCTTCGACCTGATTCATGTCGAGCCGAAGGCTCCGGAACAGCCGGCGCGCCAGTTCAGCGACTATGAGGTGATTGTGGACAGGGACTCGGTTCCCTCGGGTGTTACGCTGCATGAACGCCTGTAAGGCCGGACGCGACGGGGAATGCCTACCATGCCCTACGACGACGAATCCCTGCTGCCCATTTCCGCTCTGCAGCACTGGCTGTTCTGCCGGCGGCAGTGCGGGCTGATTCACTTGGAGCAGATCTGGCGGGAGAACCGGCTGACTGTGGAGGGGCAGCACTTTCATAAGAAGGTGCATGATGCCCGGGCGGAGCGGCAGGGGAGCAGTTGGATTGTTCGCGGGCTGTTGCTGCGGTCGGCGGAGTTGGGCCTGATCGGCAAGGCCGACGTGGTCGAGTTTGAGCCGGTCGGCGAGAAGGACGCCGACCGGCTTACGCGGGGCTTGCTGTTTCAATCGATCTCCGACGAGCCCGATGCGTGGCGCGTGACGCCGGTGGAGTATAAGCGAGGGCGGCCGAAACAGGGGGACGCCGATCGCGTGCAGCTTTGCGCCCAGGCCTTGTGTCTGGAGGAGATGCTGGGCGCGGCGATTCCGGCGGGCGTGCTCTACTACGGGCGGACGCGGCGTCGAAAGGACGTGCCGCTGGACGAAGAGCTGCGAACGAAGACGATCGCCGCGGCAAGGGAGTTGAGAGCGATGATCGAGAGCGGCGCGACCCCGCCCGCGGAGGCGGGGGAGAAGTGCAAGTCGTGTTCGCTGGTCGACGAGTGTCTGCCGAAGGCGACCGGGGGGCGGAGCGCGGCGGCGTTTTTGCAGAGGGAGTTGGATCGGCATTTGGCAAACGGCCCTGGACTGCCGCCTGCGCGGGAATGACGGGAAGAGAGCGGAAGATAGTGGGACTGCGGTCTCTGTCCTCGCTCACGCGTCGGGTTGGGACCTCGCTGACGCGGCGGGTTGGTATGGGAGGTCGGGTTGGGGCCTCGCTCACGCGTCGGGTTACTTGCTCGCTGACGCGTCGGGTTGGGACCGTCGAATCAATTTCTGTCATGTTGTCGTCTTTCGCTCCGCGAAAGCAACGCCACTTTCGCGGAGCGAAAGGCGACAGTCATTTCCTCGGCCATCCTCAGTAAAACAGGGAGGCACAATGAAGAAGCATTTGAACACGTTGTTTGTGACGACCGACGGGGCGTATCTGGCGAAGGACGGGCAGGCGGTTGCCGTGCGGCACGAGAAGGAGACGCGGCTGCGGGTGCCGCTGCATAATCTGGACGGGGTGGTGTGCTTTGGGCGGGTCGGGCTGAGTCCGGCGTTGATGGGGGCGTGCGCCGAGGCGGGGGTTTCGATCTCGCTGCTGAGCGAGTATGGACGGTTTCGGGCGGCCGTGGTGGGGTTCAGCCCGGGCAACGTGCTGTTGCGGCGGGAGCAGTACCGGGTGGCGGACGACGAGGCGCGGTCGTGCCAGGTGGCGCGGAGCGTGGTGGCCGGCAAGATCGCCAACTCGCGGTCGGTGTTGATGCGGGCGGTGCGCGACGGCACCAGCGGGTTGGAGGCTTGCCCGTTCGCCGGGACGATCGAGAAGATGGCGGGGCATCTGGAACTGGTTCGGTACTGCGAGTCGCTGGCAGAGGTTCGCGGGGTGGAGGGGGAGTCGGCGCGGGCCTATTTTGGCGTGTTCGACCATTTGATTGGCGGGGGGAAGCCCGAGTTTTCGTTTGCGGGGCGGGTGCGGCGTCCGCCGACGGACCCGGTGAACGCGTTGCTGTCGTTTCTGTACACGATATTGACGCACGACGCGCGGTCGGCGTGCGAGTCGGTGGGGCTGGACGCGGCGGTAGGGTTTCTTCATCGGGACCGTCCGGGGCGGCCGAGCCTGGCGCTCGATCTGATCGAGGAGTTCCGCTCATTCCTGGTGGACCGGCTGGTATTGTCGCTGGTAAATCGGCGGCAGGTGTCGGCCGGGGGATTCAAGAAGACGGCGTCGGGTGCGGTGGAGATGGACGACAAGACTCGGAAGGCGGTGTTGACGGCTTATCAGAAGCGGAAGCAGGAGACGATCACGCATCCGTTTTTGAACGAGAAGACGACGGTGGGCCTTTTGGTGCATTTGCAGGCGCGGCTGTTGGCGCGGCATTTGCGGGGCGATTTGGACGCCTATCCGGCGTTTATCTGGCGTTAGTGTCTTTGTGCTGGACTTGTGCGCATAATGCGCGCATGTTTGTGAAGGTTGGGTTGCGGGCTTGCCCCGCCTTGGGGGAAGGGAGCAAGGGATGTATGTGTTGGTGACTTATGACGTGAGCACGCAGACGCCGGAGGGGCGTCGTCGCCTGCGGCATGCGGCGAAGGCTTGTTTGGATTTTGGGCAGCGGGTGCAGCAGTCGGTATTCGAGTTGAAGGTGGACCCTGGTCAGTGGGCGGAATGCAAGGCTCGGCTGATGGAGATTATCGATCCGGAGGAAGACAGCCTGAGGTTTTACTATTTGGGATCGAATTGGCAGCGTCGGGTGGAGCACCAGGGGGTGGAGACGTCGTATGACATTGAGGGTCCGCTGATCGCGTAGATTTGGGCCTCCGCGAACCTCAAGCGGTGGCGAAAAGGCGGGGGATTCGCGATTGTTGCAAGTGTTTATTTTGCAGATAGTTGCGGCGGCGCGGGTGGAAGGGTTGCGAGATGACAGAGGCGTTTTTGGGGAGGTTCGCGGATTGGTCGCTCTTACTTATTGCGTAGCAAGGCTTTAGACTGGGGGCGTCGCTCCCCGCGCGGGGAGCGTGGATTGAAACGCGCTCGGTTGCTTGGTCATCACCTCACCCACACGTCGCTCCCCGCGCGGGGAGCGTGGATTGAAACCTCCGTCGGGCGATTTGCGTGTCTCCACCGACCGTCGCTCCCCGCGCGGGGAGCGTGGATTGAAACTCGGCAGGCGAGCGTGGGACCGAAGCAACGGTGGGTCGCTCCCCGCGCGGGGAGCGTGGATTGAAACACGTCGCATCTCCGGCAGGCATACGACGGCAACACGTCGCTCCCCGCGCGGGGAGCGTGGATTGAAACTCCCCGCGGTCAAGATCGGTGAGGCAACCATTTCGTCGCTCCCCGCGCGGGGAGCGTGGATTGAAACAAAGTTAAAACCGCTTTAGAGAGGAAATGAATCATGTCGCTCCCCGCGCGGGGAGCGTGGATTGAAACTTCCGGTCCGAGTTCTGCGCCGGTCAGACTGAACGTCGCTCCCCGCGCGGGGAGCGTGGATTGAAACGCGTCGAGGAAAACGCGACATCGAAGGCCGGCAAGTCGCTCCCCGCGCGGGGAGCGTGGATTGAAACACCTCGGCCCATCCGGCGGTGATCGCGGGGTTCGGTCGCTCCCCGCGCGGGGAGCGTGGATTGAAACATCGAGTCTGATCGAACTGAGGCGGGCGGTGAGGCGTCGCTCCCCGCGCGGGGAGCGTGGATTGAAACCATGCCTCGCGCAGGTCGTCGGGGAGCGTTACGTCGCTCCCCGCGCGGGGAGCGTGGATTGAAACCGGCCGAAACCTACGTCCGCACCATTTGCACTCGGTCGCTCCCCGCGCGGGGAGCGTGGATTGAAACTGCCCAGTAGTCAAACCAGTCGGGAGCGAAGCAAGTCGCTCCCCGCGCGGGGAGCGTGGATTGAAACATCATGGCACGCGATGGCCGGGCTAAGGTGCCTCGTCGCTCCCCGCGCGGGGAGCGTGGATTGAAACATGCCGAGTGCGTTGTCGGGCTGACAATGGAGGGGTCGCTCCCCGCGCGGGGAGCGTGGATTGAAACTGGATCTCGGCATGACGCCCGAGCAGGCGGCCAGGTCGCTCCCCGCGCGGGGAGCGTGGATTGAAACACATGGCTACGGGTCTTGCGCAAAATCACAGCAAGTCGCTCCCCGCGCGGGGAGCGTGGATTGAAACTTGCCGGCCATCTCCGCTTCCACCGCCGCCTCCCGTCGCTCCCCGCGCGGGGAGCGTGGATTGAAACATTACAAGGCCGAGGCAGCTCACCTGTTGCGCCGAGTCGCTCCCCGCGCGGGGAGCGTGGATTGAAACCGCCCGCAGACTGAGAGGGCGTCATCCGGCTTGGGTCGCTCCCCGCGCGGGGAGCGTGGATTGAAACCGCCTGGCACACCGCCGCCGCTGACTGATCAGGGGTCGCTCCCCGCGCGGGGAGCGTGGATTGAAACCACTCGGCCAGCTCGGCCGTCCGGTTGTCGGCCAGGTCGCTCCCCGCGCGGGGAGCGTGGATTGAAACCAGGGCCGCCCCGGGAGTCATGACCCGAGTATCGCGTCGCTCCCCGCGCGGGGAGCGTGGATTGAAACATTCCCACCAGTTGAATCACCATCCGCATGTGCGGGTCGCTCCCCGCGCGGGGAGCGTGGATTGAAACGGCGAGTCGTCGCTCTCGACGCTCCGAGACGACCCGTCGCTCCCCGCGCGGGGAGCGTGGATTGAAACACTTTGTTGCGGTTGCGGAACGTACGCCGCGCCCCGTCGCTCCCCGCGCGGGGAGCGTGGATTGAAACATGTAGTTTGATGTAGCCATGTTTGTGTTGGTACGTCGCTCCCCGCGCGGGGAGCGTGGATTGAAACTCGATCGGCCAGGCCAGCCCCCTCAGCCCCTCGGGTCGCTCCCCGCGCGGGGAGCGTGGATTGAAACCCCACGGCCGGCTTGAGCTGGCCGAACCGCGAGAGTCGCTCCCCGCGCGGGGAGCGTGGATTGAAACAGCGGTGGACTGAGGCCGACGAACAGACCGCGAAGTCGCTCCCCGCGCGGGGAGCGTGGATTGAAACATACTACCATGACCTCACTCCTTAGATGATTGAAGTCGCTCCCCGCGCGGGGAGCGTGGATTGAAACACAACATGTTCCGCCTGGCGGTACTCAAGAGGGGGTCGCTCCCCGCGCGGGGAGCGTGGATTGAAACCAGCCGGCCCCCACGTCGACCGACAAGAGGGCCGAGTCGCTCCCCGCGCGGGGAGCGTGGATTGAAACAGCGGTGGACTGAGGCCGACGAACAGACCGCGAACGTCGCTCCCCGCGCGGGGAGCGTGGATTGAAACAGCCACACTGCTGCCACTGGCTGTCACCGTGAATGTCGCTCCCCGCGCGGGGAGCGTGGATTGAAACTGGCTCAAGTTGGTCACGTGCAAATGCCGCGGGGGTCGCTCCCCGCGCGGGGAGCGTGGATTGAAACTGAAGAGATCTCGGGAGAGGAACTGGCAGAGGCCGTCGCTCCCCGCGCGGGGAGCGTGGATTGAAACCACGATGTCCCGCGTGGCCCACAGATAGGCCGTCGTCGCTCCCCGCGCGGGGAGCGTGGATTGAAACTCCCTGCGGTCAAGATCGGTGAGGCAACCGTTTCGTCGCTCCCCGCGCGGGGAGCGTGGATTGAAACGCGGCCTCAACGGCATCGTTGACCACCTGCCACGTCGCTCCCCGCGCGGGGAGCGTGGATTGAAACGTAACGGTCAGGAGGTAGCTCCCGGTTGCCGTCTCGTCGCTCCCCGCGCGGGGAGCGTGGATTGAAACACCGTCCTGATAGTCACCGCACTTGCGGCGACTCCTGTCGCTCCCCGCGCGGGGAGCGTGGATTGAAACGTCTGCCGGCCGACTGGGCCGTGGGAATTCGTCGGGTCGCTCCCCGCGCGGGGAGCGTGGATTGAAACACCGAGGCCGACCAGGTCCGGCCCGTGCCGGCCCGTCGCTCCCCGCGCGGGGAGCGTGGATTGAAACTTTTGATCGCCAGTCTTGTCGTCGATCTCGGCCGGTCGCTCCCCGCGCGGGGAGCGTGGATTGAAACTCCTAGGCGTTGAGTGAAAGCGAGCCCCTAAGGCGTCGCTCCCCGCGCGGGGAGCGTGGATTGAAACCCAGCAGCGTCCAGGTCGCCTCCAAAATCGCCAGGGTCGCTCCCCGCGCGGGGAGCGTGGATTGAAACAGCGCCTGGGCGGCGCCGATCGAACCGGCCGGCGCCGTCGCTCCCCGCGCGGGGAGCGTGGATTGAAACGGCGAACTGGTCGGGAGTGAGTTTTGGATCCTGGGTCGCTCCCCGCGCGGGGAGCGTGGATTGAAACCAGGACTTCGCCCATCTCGCCGTTCATGACTCGGTGTCGCTCCCCGCGCGGGGAGCGTGGATTGAAACGACGAATCCCAAGGAACACGCGACCATGGCCAAGTCGCTCCCCGCGCGGGGAGCGTGGATTGAAACGAGTTTGTCGGCGACCTCAACGGCCTTGAAGGCACGTCGCTCCCCGCGCGGGGAGCGTGGATTGAAACCTCGACGCGGACGATCTCCAGGTGACACTTGCCCGGTCGCTCCCCGCGCGGGGAGCGTGGATTGAAACAGATTCTTTCTTCTGCTTTCCGCGACGGACGGAGTCGCTCCCCGCGCGGGGAGCGTGGATTGAAACCTCTCTAAAGCGGTTTTAACTTTGAACACTTGGTCGTCGCTCCCCGCGCGGGGAGCGTGGATTGAAACTGCGGATAGGGGTCATGGCTGGCACCTGAATGAGTCGCTCCCCGCGCGGGGAGCGTGGATTGAAACGCGTTCGGTGGCGTTCGTAACAGTCAGGAGGTAGCTGTCGCTCCCCGCGCGGGGAGCGTGGATTGAAACCAGGACTTCGCCCATCTCGCCGTTCATGACTCGGGTCGCTCCCCGCGCGGGGAGCGTGGATTGAAACTCCCAGAACGTCGAGCCGGAGGGCGTAGCAGATAAGTCGCTCCCCGCGCGGGGAGCGTGGATTGAAACGTCGACAAATCTCTGGATTACTACGAACTACAGTTGTCGCTCCCCGCGCGGGGAGCGTGGATTGAAACTCGAAGCGTAATAGTCGTCATGTTGCACCTCGCTGGTCGCTCCCCGCGCGGGGAGCGTGGATTGAAACTGACCTGGCTCTCCGGGCACAACGATCTGATCGCGTCGCTCCCCGCGCGGGGAGCGTGGATTGAAACAATTTCCGCTGGTCTCCATCGCCCGGCGGCGTCCGTCGCTCCCCGCGCGGGGAGCGTGGATTGAAACTACGACGCCATGCTGCTGGCGGAGCTGGAGGCGGGTCGCTCCCCGCGCGGGGAGCGTGGATTGAAACTCCATCATCTCGGCGAACTGGCGATGATAGCGGGCGTCGCTCCCCGCGCGGGGAGCGTGGATTGAAACATCATCTCACCTCATTGTCCCGGACCCGCCGGGTCGTCGCTCCCCGCGCGGGGAGCGTGGATTGAAACCCACCCAGGCCTCCGCCTGGGCCGGCACTCGCCGCGTCGCTCCCCGCGCGGGGAGCGTGGATTGAAACAGATTGAGACGAACATCTCCGGCTTGGCAGCCGTGTCGCTCCCCGCGCGGGGAGCGTGGATTGAAACTGAGCCGCTCGTTCATTGTCCGGTTATGAACCGACGTCGCTCCCCGCGCGGGGAGCGTGGATTGAAACACTGGGAGGGGATCGGCTGGTATTCCATGGATGGTCGCTCCCCGCGCGGGGAGCGTGGATTGAAACTTGAGATACTCGACGCGCTCGCGATAGGCGTTAGTCGCTCCCCGCGCGGGGAGCGTGGATTGAAACCAGCGGCCTCCAGACGCTCTCCAGACGCCTACAGGTCGCTCCCCGCGCGGGGAGCGTGGATTGAAACCCTCAGCGAGGTAAGTACTATGGAAACCGCAACGAAGTCGCTCCCCGCGCGGGGAGCGTGGATTGAAACCGGAGCAACGCACCAGGAGACCGCACCAATGAGTCGCTCCCCGCGCGGGGAGCGTGGATTGAAACTCGTGTGAACACGCCGAAGCCTTGCGCGTCGCTGGTCGCTCCCCGCGCGGGGAGCGTGGATTGAAACTGCGCAGATCCTGCGCGCCCACGCATGGAGGCACGGTCGCTCCCCGCGCGGGGAGCGTGGATTGAAACTGCGCAGATCCTGCGCGCCCACGCATGGAGGCACGTCGCTCCCCGCGCGGGGAGCGTGGATTGAAACTTTACGCCAACCTGGCGGCCCGGGAGGCGATCGAGGTCGCTCCCCGCGCGGGGAGCGTGGATTGAAACTACGCGACCACGGTCTTAATGGTCGGGGCTCGATCGTCGCTCCCCGCGCGGGGAGCGTGGATTGAAACCAGACGCCCTCCAGACGCCTACAGCGGCATCAACGTCGCTCCCCGCGCGGGGAGCGTGGATTGAAACCGTTAGGGCTGTACTCGGTCGTCTTGTGGGCAAGGGTCGCTCCCCGCGCGGGGAGCGTGGATTGAAACTCTTCTAACGCACCAGGAGACACACCAATGACCACGTCGCTCCCCGCGCGGGGAGCGTGGATTGAAACCTGAAAATCGACGTGCCCCCGGCCCGTGGCCGACGTCGCTCCCCGCGCGGGGAGCGTGGATTGAAACCCCTCCTGCGAACCAAACACCCTACACGGGGCCCGTCGCTCCCCGCGCGGGGAGCGTGGATTGAAACTCAGTACGGACTTGAGCCGGACTCTTGCGCACGGTCGCTCCCCGCGCGGGGAGCGTGGATTGAAACAGAGTTACATACGGAGCGAAAACGAAAGATCACCGTCGCTCCCCGCGCGGGGAGCGTGGATTGAAACTCCGATCTGCAGGACATGACGCCTTCCCGCAAATTGTCGCTCCCCGCGCGGGGAGCGTGGATTGAAACTCTTCTCTCCTCACGCACCACAGGAGCTTGCACCGTCGCTCCCCGCGCGGGGAGCGTGGATTGAAACCGGCTTGCCGTAGTAGCGAATATCGGCGGCAACGGTCGCTCCCCGCGCGGGGAGCGTGGATTGAAACCTTCACCTAAAAGGAGATCACGCCATGACCCAAGCGTCGCTCCCCGCGCGGGGAGCGTGGATTGAAACTCCGTACTACCCATAACAGCTCCATCTCTGTTGGGTCGCTCCCCGCGCGGGGAGCGTGGATTGAAACGCACGTCGACCAGCACGGACTGATCGGAACGACGCGTCGCTCCCCGCGCGGGGAGCGTGGATTGAAACCCGAGACGACCGACGGCGATACGCTCGTGTCTCTGTCGCTCCCCGCGCGGGGAGCGTGGATTGAAACGACATACTCACTGCAACTCACCTCCCCAACGGCGCGTCGCTCCCCGCGCGGGGAGCGTGGATTGAAACGCCACGACACGCAAGAGCGTGTGATGTACACCCAGTCGCTCCCCGCGCGGGGAGCGTGGATTGAAACATCATCGTTGACGAGGCGTCAATGATCGACATTGTCGCTCCCCGCGCGGGGAGCGTGGATTGAAACTCGACAGGCAGAACTGTCAGAATTGCCGGGCTGGAGTCGCTCCCCGCGCGGGGAGCGTGGATTGAAACAGCCCACTTGATCCAATCGTTCCGCGAAACCGAGTCGCTCCCCGCGCGGGGAGCGTGGATTGAAACCAGCAGGCGTAGCCGGGCAGGGCTTCGATGCACGTCGCTCCCCGCGCGGGGAGCGTGGATTGAAACCGATGTATACGCGTAGAGAGAGGGGAATGGCGGCGTCGCTCCCCGCGCGGGGAGCGTGGATTGAAACGACTACTGGGCAGAATCTGTGACAGAGCCGACCGGTCGCTCCCCGCGCGGGGAGCGTGGATTGAAACCGTCCCTCGTACTCCTCTTCCTTCAACTCTCCGAGTCGCTCCCCGCGCGGGGAGCGTGGATTGAAACTCCCCTTGGGCTCATCACTGCCGCTGTGGTTGGTGGTCGCTCCCCGCGCGGGGAGCGTGGATTGAAACCGCAAGCGCATCAGGATCGCCGGCGCCTAGGTCACCGTCGCTCCCCGCGCGGGGAGCGTGGATTGAAACAACTCACTGAACGTCCCGACCAACACGAACCTCGCGTCGCTCCCCGCGCGGGGAGCGTGGATTGAAACTCCGTGGTCATGCCAGCCGAAAAGCCCCCAGCGGGTCGCTCCCCGCGCGGGGAGCGTGGATTGAAACTCGTTGATCGGACAGAGCACCTGATAGTCCCACAGTCGCTCCCCGCGCGGGGAGCGTGGATTGAAACGCAATTACAACGACGCCCTGGTACGATCATGGGCGTCGCTCCCCGCGCGGGGAGCGTGGATTGAAACCCCAACGACGCCCGATGCTCAACCCGTGATCTGCGTCGCTCCCCGCGCGGGGAGCGTGGATTGAAACAATGCAATCGCGACAACCAGCGCCGGCGCTGGAGACGTCGCTCCCCGCGCGGGGAGCGTGGATTGAAACCATGAGGGTGTCTTTGCCCTTGGGCTCGAATTTGCGTCGCTCCCCGCGCGGGGAGCGTGGATTGAAACCGTCAGCCATCCGCAGCATCGGCATTGGAATCGCGTCGCTCCCCGCGCGGGGAGCGTGGATTGAAACGTAGCCTTGATGATTTCGACCTTATCATGCTGATGTCGCTCCCCGCGCGGGGAGCGTGGATTGAAACCAGCCGATGGCGGAACGAACTCCAGCAGTCCGGCGTCGCTCCCCGCGCGGGGAGCGTGGATTGAAACTGACCCGATTGGAGAATGTTGGCGCCTTGCCGGTGGTCGCTCCCCGCGCGGGGAGCGTGGATTGAAACTCCGACTCCAGTCGATGGGAGGATTTGCGTGATGGTCGCTCCCCGCGCGGGGAGCGTGGATTGAAACCAGCGGCCTACAAAGGCGTGAGCATGACACGCGTGTCGCTCCCCGCGCGGGGAGCGTGGATTGAAACACAAAGCTTGAGGCATGCTTAATTAGACTCACGGTCGCTCCCCGCGCGGGGAGCGTGGATTGAAACTATCTTATGCAAGGCGTGAGCATGACACGCAAGCTCGTCGCTCCCCGCGCGGGGAGCGTGGATTGAAACATGCTTGCTTTCGCCAAAGCATAGCGCATACTTGGTCGCTCCCCGCGCGGGGAGCGTGGATTGAAACTCCAAGCTTGGGCCGACAGCGCCGAGGCAGACTACGTCGCTCCCCGCGCGGGGAGCGTGGATTGAAACCCGCGGTACACCCATTGTCAAGCCGTCTGCTCCGGTCGCTCCCCGCGCGGGGAGCGTGGATTGAAACTCACCAGGAGACCGCACCAATGACCACGACCACGGTCGCTCCCCGCGCGGGGAGCGTGGATTGAAACTTTCAAAACTTGTGGCATACTTGGTTAGACTCACGTCGCTCCCCGCGCGGGGAGCGTGGATTGAAACCTGCGGTACACCCATTGTCAAGCCGTCTGCTCCGTGTCGCTCCCCGCGCGGGGAGCGTGGATTGAAACATCAAGGCCGGCCAACGGCCGTTGGGCATCTACTGGTCGCTCCCCGCGCGGGGAGCGTGGATTGAAACACGTCGCGCGGGTCGTGTTCTGATCCCTTCTCTTGTCGCTCCCCGCGCGGGGAGCGTGGATTGAAACTTTCCAGGTCGTGCGCCGTGGGTGGGCCAGCCGCGTCGCTCCCCGCGCGGGGAGCGTGGATTGAAACTCTTCTCTTCTCACGCACCAGGAGACACACACACCGTCGCTCCCCGCGCGGGGAGCGTGGATTGAAACTCTGCGCGAGCCGCTCCCCGGCGTGCGTCTCGGTGTCGCTCCCCGCGCGGGGAGCGTGGATTGAAACACGCGAACACGTTGGTCCACGAACAAAGGTTCGCGTCGCTCCCCGCGCGGGGAGCGTGGATTGAAACGAGTACGATTGGTGCGTTAGCAAAAACCCCCAGGCGTCGCTCCCCGCGCGGGGAGCGTGGATTGAAACTGGAAGAATACGACCGGCGTGGCGCCGGAGCTTAGTCGCTCCCCGCGCGGGGAGCGTGGATTGAAACATGGCAGAGGAAGCCGCCCTGGAGCAAATCTTGAGGTCGCTCCCCGCGCGGGGAGCGTGGATTGAAACCAGCCGAGCGCCAGCGGAATCTGCCAGCGGCATGTCGCTCCCCGCGCGGGGAGCGTGGATTGAAACGGTAGGACGCTGGGCCGGGGATTGGAAAACGAAAGTGTCAGCGACAGTCAGGATCGGTACCAGTTTGTCAGCGGTGGTAGGGCTGGTTTGCCGGGGGTTGGGGACAACCAGAGAAGCGTCGAGTGGCGATCGGGCGAGAGTTGGACTATTGTAGGCT
>Ga0123332_1000306_pt1 | contig 47841 bp, 45 predicted proteins | sample BioC12SIPDNA_4_FD_89958 | JGI IMG/M metagenome (GOLD analysis project Ga0123332, IMG submission 89958) | Anaerobic biogas reactor microbial communites from Washington, USA - Biogas_R2_A C12 SIP DNA | ecosystem: Engineered > Bioreactor > Anaerobic > Unclassified | place: Washington, USA... | reverse complement strand
TGTTCAGGTTCAGGTAGAGGTCGTGCGAGGGGCGGTACATCACCGCCGGCGTGGGCACGGCGCGGCTGTCGCCGAAGACGTTGAGGCGCGGCGTCATGGTGCGCACCGGGCGCCCGTCGCGGCTGACCTCGATCACGGCGCCCGAGCTGATGCGCTGCGGGGTGCGCTCCACGAAGCGGTCGACGGCGGTGAGGGTGTAGCCGTCGAACTCGGCGCTCTCGCCGAAGTCGATGCGGATCTGCTGGTCGACGCGGTAGCCGGCGCTGAACGCCACCCCCACCGCGATCACCACCACCCCGAAGTGCACGATCATGCTGCCGAAGCGCCGCCGGCTCTCGTGGGCGTAGCTACGCAGCACCGCGAACGCCGAGCGCTTGGCGAGCCGCAGCCGCGGCACCAGCGCGCCGGCCAGCAGCAGCCCGAGGCTCATGAGGTTGTAGCCGGCCAGCCCCACCGTGAGGGCGGGGTAGACCTTGCGCACCCCCAGCAGCCACGCCAGCCCGCCCGCCACCACGAACGCGCCCGTCAGCCACGCCAGGTTGTGGGTGAGGCGCTGCTGCTCGGCGCGGCGCCACGGCAGCAGCGGGCCGATGCCCATCAGGGCCAGCACCAGCATCCACAGCGGCAGCGTGACCTGGTCGAAGAACGGGGCGCCGATGGTGACCTTGTCGCCGGAGACGGCCTCCACCACCAGCGGGAACAGCGTGCCGAGCAGCACCGCGAAGGTGAGCGCCACGAACAGGATGTTGACGCCCAGGAAGCTGCCCTCGCGGCTCACCACCGAGTCGAGGTCGGCGCGGTCGCGCACGTCGTCCCAGCGCAGCGCCAGCAGCCCGAACGACACCAGCGTGACGAACAGGAAGAACACCAGGAACGCCGGCCCCACCGGCCCCGAGCCGAAGGCGTGCACCGACGACACCACGCCCGAGCGCGTCAGGAAGGTGCCGAGGATGGAGAGCGAGAAGGTGGTGATGACCAGCACCAGGTTCCAGGGCTTGAGCATGCGCCGCCGCTCCTGCACCTGCACGCTGTGGATGAGCGCCGTGGCGGTGAGCCACGGCATGAGGCTCACGTTCTCGACCGGGTCCCAGGCCCAGTAGCCGCCCCAGCCCAGCACCTCGTAGCTCCACCAGCCGCCGGCGATGATGGCGGCCGACAGGAAGCCCCAGCCGGTGAGGGTCCAGCGGCGCGTCTGGGTCATCCACTCGGTGCCGGGCCGGCGCGTGATGAGCGCCGCCATGGCGTAGGCGAACGGCACCGTGAGGCCCACGAAGCCCAGGTACATCAGCACCGGGTGCACGGCCATCATCCAGTGGTTCTGCAGCAGCTCGTTGGGGCCGGGGCCGTCGAGCGGCGGCACCGGCAGCACCTCGAAGGGGTTGGCGAGGAACGCCACCACCCCGAAGAAGAACACCTGCACCACCTGCATGATCGAGACGGCCCAGGGCCTCAGGGGGCTGAGGGGCGCCGTGACCGCCAGCAGCGCGGTGTAGCCGCTCAGCAGCCAGGCCCACAGCAGGATCGAGCCCTCGAGCGCTGCCCACAGCGTCACGACCTTCACCCAGGTGGGCGAGGCGATGCGCGAGGTGGTGGCGACGTACGACACCGAGAAGTCGTCGGTGAGGAGCGCCGCCTGCATGACCGCCACCGCGGCGGTGGAGACGATGAAGCCGGCCACGGCGGCGAGGCGCGCCGAGGTCTGCAGCCGCGCGTCGCGCCGCTGGGCCCCGAGCATGCCCGCCACGGCGCCGTAGAGCGCCAGGCCGAAGGCGAGGAAGACGCCGGCCGAGCCGAGCGGTCCGAGTTGCAGTTCCATCATGCGGGCCCTCTCGGGCGCTCCGGGGTGCGCCTAGCAGGAGGGCGCGCGCGGAGCACCGTCAGCGGAGCGATTCCTTGAGCTCTTCCACGTCGATGGGCGAGCCGTCGGTCGGGGGGTGGTAGTTCTCGCTGTGCTTCACCAGCAGGTTGTCGCCGACGAACACGCCGTCGTGGAACTTGCCCTCCACGACCACGCCGCCGTTCTCCATGAACAGGTCGGGGGGCGCGCCGTCGTACCGCACCGGGTAGCCGGCGATGCCGTCGGTGACGAGGAAGGTGAGGTGCAGCTGCTGCTCGTCGTACTGCACGCTGCCGGCCTCTACCAGGCCGCCCAGGCGCACGCGGCGCCCCTCGAACGACTCGACGTCGCGGGCGTACTCGCTGGGCAGGATGAAGTAGACGAGCGAGCTGGAGAGCGCCTGCGAGATCAGGAAGCCGGCGATGCCCAGGACGGCGACGCCGAGCAGGGCGTAGACGGTCTTCTTCTTCACGACTCCTCCCCTTCCCGCGCGCGGCGCTCGACGCGCCGCAGGTAGAGCAGGTAGGCCACGTAGGCCACCACGAGCTGGCCCCAGGCGATGGCGATCCACTGCCAGTGGGTCAGGTTATCGAACACGGACGACCTCCCCGGTGGCGGGCGCGGCGGCCTCGAAGCCGCTGCGCTCGCGGGCGCTGGAGAGGGCGAGCTTGCCCACCCGCACGCGCTCCGAGACGAAGTAGACGAACACCAGCCCCGCCGCCACCACGTTGATCAGCAGCACGCGCAGCATCTCGGGCGCCATGGTGACGCCCGAGCCGTCGAGGTTGACGCTCTTGGCGGGGTGCAGGGTGCGGAACCACTCGGCGGCCAGGTAGTTGAACGGCAGGCTGGCCAGCACGACGATCATGATCACGGCGCTGACGCGCGCGCGGCGCTGCGGCTCCTCGATGAGGCCGCGCACGATGTAGTAGCCCACCAGCAGCGCCACCATCAGGGCGGTGAGGGTGAGCTTGGCGTCCCAGGTCCAGAAGGTGTTGAGGGTGGGCTTGCTGTAGGTCATGCCGCCCACCACCGTGAGCAGCGAGAAGAGCAGGGCGGCGTCGGCGTTGGCCACGGCGCGCACGTCGTCGATGGGGCGGCTGCGCCACAGGTAGAGCATGCCCCAGACCGCCGACACGCCCACCGCCACGAAGCCGATCCACGCCACCGGCACGTGGGCGTACATGATGCGGATCAGGTCGCCCTGGTTCACGTCGGGCGGGCTGGCGAACAGCGCCAGGTAGGCGCCCACCCCGAACAGCGCCAGGCTGGCGAGGCCGAGGAGGTTCAGCCACAACGGACGCTTGCCGTCACGGGACGAATCGATCATGGGTTCTCTCCTTGGGGGCCGTGCCCCTCTCGTCGATAGTCTACGGCCCGGCGGGCGGGCCGAAGGTTCGGCGGGTTCCTCACGGTGCGGAGCGCCTCCCGGCCCCCCGCGATCGCGCCGCAGCCGCTCATTCGTCCACCACGAAGTGGAACAGCGCGGAGCAGACCACGAAGTAGACGAGACCGAAGCCGCCCAGCAGCTGCAGCCAGCCGCCCGCCAGCGCGGCGTCGGAGCGCCCCACCACCGCCTCGGTGGCGCGCACGGCGCCGAGCATCACGGGCACGATCACGGGGAACATCAGCACCGGCAGCAGCGCCTCGCGCGCCTGCAGGTTGGCGGTGAGGCCGGCGTAGAAGGTGGCGATGACCGCGAAGCCGAAGGTGCCGAGCAGCAGCGTGGCGGGCACCACGTACCAGGCGGCCGCGCCGAGCTCCACGCCGAACAGCACGAACGCCACCGGCGCCACCAGCGCGCCCAGCGCCGTGAGGTAGAGCCAGTTGGCCAGCAGCTTGCCGAGGAAGATCGCCGCGCGCGGCACGGGGTAGAGCAGCAGCTGCTCGAAGGCGCCCTCCTCCAGGTCGGACTGGAAGTTCTGCGCCGCCGAGATCACCCCGGCGAACGCCAGCGCCACCCACAGCACGCCGGGCGCGGCCAGGTTCAGCACCGCCTGCTCGCGGCCGAGCGCGAACCCCATCATCACCAGCGTGACGGCCGAGAAGAACAGCGTGGCCACGGTGGCGGCGCGGCTGCGCAGCTCCTGCAGCAGGTCCTTGCGCGCCACGGCCAGCACCACGCGCAGCTCGCTCGCCTCGTTGCGCGAGGCGCCCTCGCCGCGCGGTCCGCCCTCGCGCGCCAGGTCGGCGCGCGGCTCGCGCAGGGCGCTCACGCCTGCCTCCCCGCCGGCGCCAGGCGCAGGCGGCCGTCGTGCAGCTGCAGCACGGCGTCGGGCCTGAGGTGCTCGCGGTCGGACTCGTGCGACGCCATCAGCAGCGTGCGCCCGCGCGCGCGGGCGGCCGCCACCACCTCGTCGACGAGGCGCTTGCCGTCGTCGTCGAGGGCGGCGTACGGCTCGTCGAGCAGCCACAGGTCGGGGTCGAGCAGCAGCAGGCGCGCCAAGCCCAGGCGCTTCTTCATGCCGCTGGAGAAGGTGCGCACGTGCTTGTCGGCGGCGGCGGCCAGCCCCACGCGTTCCAGCAGCCCGCCCACGGCGGCGCGCGGGGCGCCCGCCATGTCGCAGGCCAGCAGCAGGTTCTCTCGCGCGCTCAGCACCGGGTAGCTGCCGCCCATCACGCTGAGCATGCCGAGGCGCGCCCGCGCGGCGGCGGGCTCCTTCAGCACGTCCACCCCGAACAGCCGCGCGCTGCCGCTGGTGGGCTTGAGGCGCGTGGCGAGGAGCCTGAGCAGCGTGGTCTTGCCGGCGCCGTTACCGCCGCGCAGTACCACCAGGCGGCCGGCGGCGACCTCCAGGTCGACGCCCCTGAGGACCAGCTCGCGGCCCATGCGGCGCGTGACGCCCGCGAGCTCGATGGCGGGAGGGGTCATGCCCAGGCGGAGCGGCTCATAGGCGGTCGAGGAGCCACTCGGGGGTGACGTTGATGAGGTAGCCGTTGAGGGTCTCGTAGGTGCCGGTGAGCATGAGCACGCCCGCCACGAGCAGCACCACGCCGGCGGTGCGCTCCACCCACGGCAGCCAGCGACGGAACGCGCGCGAGAAGCGCATGAAGGGGTCGAGCAGCAGCGCCGCCACGAGGAACGGCACGCCCAGCCCGATGGCGTAGGCGCTCAGCAGGCCCACCCCCGCGCCCAGCGTGCCGGCGGCGCCCGCCATGGTGAGGATGGCGCCGAGGATGGGGCCGATGCACGGGGTCCAGCCGGCGGCGAACGCCATGCCCAGGAGGGTGGCGCCCCACGGGGTGCGCGTCTCGCCGGTGTACTGCCGGCGCGTGTCGCGGTAGAGCCAGGGGAGCTTGACGACGCCCAGCATCACCAGCCCGAAGAAGATCACCAGCAGGCCGCCCACGAACATCAGCACCTGGCGGTTGGCGCGCATCACGGAGCCGAGGGCGCTGGCGGAGGCGCCCAGGGCGATGAACACCAGCGAGAAGCCGAGGATGAACATCAGCGCGTTGCCGAGCAGCACGCGGCGCTTGGCCTCGGCGCTGCCGCCCACGTAGGCCAGGTAGGTGGGCACCAGCGGCAGCACGCACGGCGAGAGGAACGACAGCAGCCCGCCGAGGAACGCCGCGCCCAGGGTGGGGGTCACCATGGGGCGTTCCTTGCTGGCGGGCGGGCTGGCGGGCGTCGGGGCGTGCTGGTGCTCGGGCCTCGCATCCCGACCATGATACGAGAGCCGCTCGCGAGCGGGCCGAGGACAATCGTCCTTGCGTCGGGCAGCGCGTCGCCGGCGACGGGGCGGGTCGCCCGGCGACCGCGGGGCCGGCGCCTCAGCCGCTCTCCTCGGCCGGCCGCGCCCCGCCCGCGAACGTGCCGCGCAACGCCGCCAGCACCGGGGCGCCCAGCACCGGGCCCACGAGCATGCGCAGGTAGTAGGTCAGCAGGCGCCACGCCAGCACGGCGGCGGCGGTGTGCTCGCCGCGCACCAGGCTGGCGGCGAGCACCTCGAGGAGCCCGGCGCCTCCCGGGGTGGGGAAGAACGACGCCGCCACCATGGGCACCTGGGCCGCCGCCATCGTGGTGAGCAGCGGCACGTTGGGACGCAGCGCCGCCACCACCACGTAGAAGGTGAGGTAGGTGCTCAGGTACACCACCGCGGTGTAGAGGTGCAGGCGCAGCTGCGCGCCCAGGGGGGCGCTCCACAGCGTCTTGCCCGACTGCTCGATGCGGCCGATGAACGCCACCGCCTTCGCGCGCCAGCGCCGCGTGCCGGGCAGGCGCAGGAGCTGGCCCACGGCGGCCTTGATCCAGCGCATGCGGTACATCAGCACCCACACCACCAGCAGCGATCCCACGAACAGCCCGGCCGCCACGACGCCGGGGTAGTAGCCGCGCAGCAGGCGCGTGGAGCGCGCCAGCAGCAGCACGCTGAGCGGGAGCGTGAGCGCCAGGAAGATCAGGTCCGAGATCCACACCCGCACCGCCATGCTCCAGGCGGCGGAGGCGCGCACGCCGTCGGCCACCAGCGACAGCACCATCGCCGGCGCCTGCCCGGCGCTGCCGGGGGTGATGGCGGCGCTGAACAGCCCCAGCGAGTAGGCGCGCAGCGCCTTGCCGAAGGCGAGCGCGTCGCCGTCGAGGCGCGCCAGCAGCATGAGGCGCACGCTGCCGGCCAGGTAGTTGGCCAACGCCAGCCCCAGGCCGACGGCGTAGGCCCACAGCGGCACGCTCAGGGCGGAGGTGAGGTCCTCGCCCAGCCACCACAGCACCAACCCCAGCCCGGCCAGGCCGAGGACGACCGAGAGCGCGACCGCGCGGAGCATCAGGCCTCAGGCCTGCACGACGCGGTTCTTGCCCTGCCGCTTGGCTTGGTAGAGGTTGGCGTCGGCGCGCGCCACCAGGGACGTCTCGTCGTCCTCGGCCACGAGGGTGGCCACCCCCACGCTGGCGGTCACGTCGACCCCGCGCAGCTCGAGGTTCAGCTCGCGCACGCGCTTGACCACCTTCTCGCCGACGCTGCGCGCGCCGACGGCGCCGGTCTCGGGGAGCAGCACCACGAACTCCTCGCCCCCGATGCGGGCGCACATGTCGACCTCGCGCATGCAGTCGGCGAGCGCCTGGCCGGTGGTGCGCAGCACGGCGTCGCCGACCACGTGGCTGAAGGTGTCGTTGATGACCTTGAAGTCGTCGAGGTCGACCATCATCACGCTGATCGGCTTGCCCGTGCGGTGGGCGCGCTGCAGCTCGATGGTGAGGCGCTCCTCGAAGGAGCGGCGGTTCGGCAGGCCCGTGAGCTCGTCGGTGCGCGACAGGCGCTCGAGCCGCGCCGCCTGCTGCTCCAGCTTCTGGTGCAGGTCGGAGAGCTCGGCGTAGGCGCGCGCCAGCTCGACGTTGCGCAGGCGGTCGATCTCGCGGTCGCGCTCGAGGCGCTCGACCTCGAGCTGCACGGTGAGGATCTGCGTGCGGCGGTCGGAGAGCTGGCGCAGGGTGCGGTCGTTGAGCTCGTGGTAGGCCTCGAAGTGCGTGAGCGCCTCCTTGTAGCGCCCCAGCTCCTTGAACGCCCGCGACATGGTGTGGTGCGCCGCGGCCGCCTCGTGCACCGCGCCGCTCGACACCCCGCGCGCCACCGCCTCCGTGAGGGGGCCCAGGGCGCGCTCGGTCTCGCCGCGCGCCAGGTAGACCTGGCCGAGCCCCAGCAGCGCCTCGCACATCACCTTCTCGCGCAGCTCGGGGCTGAGCTGCGCGATGGAGCGCTGGTACGCCGCCACCGCCTCGTCGTAGCGCTGCTGCTCGAGGTAGAGCTCCGCCAGGCTGAGCAGCGCGAGCGCCCGCCCGTAGGCGTCGGAGACCTCGAGGCTCTCCTTGAAGGCGCGCTCGGCGGCCGCCTGGTCGCCCTGCGCCTGGTGCGCCTGGCCGACGGTGCGCAACGAGGTCGACTCGTCGCGCTGCTTCTGGGGCGAGTAGCGGCTGGCCTCCAGGCCGCGGCGCGCGTACGACAGCGCCTTGCCGCTCTGGCCGAGGTCGAGGTAGACGCGCGCGATGCCGTTGAGCGGGCCGGCCACGCTGTTGGGCTCGATGCGCTCGAAGGTGGCGAGGGCGCTGAAGAGGCTCGACAGCGCCTGCTGGTAGAGGCCCACCGTCTGGTAGCTCCAGCCGAGGCCCAGCAGCGCCTTGGCGGCGCCCCGGTCGTCGCCGGCGAAGCGGCGCACGTGGTGCTCCACCTGGGCGAACTGCAGGGCGTTGAGGTAGTCGCCGGTGCGGAAGCTGCTGATGGCGAGGGCCGTGAGCACGTCGCCGAGCGCCTGGCGCGCCTCGGGGGCGAGGAGCTCGAGCTGCGCGTCCCACTTCTCGACGGTGTCGGAGGGGTCGAGGCCCGAGGCCTGCAACGCCTGTCGCCCGATGGTGAGCGTCTCCTCGTAGCGCACCGCGTTGAGCGCCCGGACGGCTTCCTCGGAGAGCGCGAGCAGCTTCGAATCCAGGTACTGTTCCGTGTCCATGTCCTTAGGCGCCCGGTGGCGGCGGGGGGCGGTTGATGTCGGTGACCGCATTATTACCCACGCAGATGGCAGCGGCGTGAGCAGCGCGGGCGGCCGCCGCCCGGGTCAGCGGCGCGAGAAGCGGTCGGCGTACTCGGGGCTGGCCGTCACCGGCAGGCGCCCCCGCAGGAAGTCGCGCTCGCCCTCCAGCCACGGCGGCAGGCGGAAGCCCAAGCCGAGCTCGTCGGCCGGCTCGTCGACGGTGAAGCCGGGCCCGTCGGTGGCGATCTCCAGCACCGCGCCGCCGGGCTCCTGGAAGTAGACCGACCGGAAGTAGTGGCGGTCCTTGGCCTTCGTGGGGTTCAGCTCGAGCTCGGCGAGGAGCTCGCGCGCCGCGGCGAGCGCGTCGTCGTCTGCGGCGCGCAGCGCCACGTGGTGGATCGAGCCCGTGCCCCAGCGCCCGGGGGCGCGCTCCGGCGCCTCGAGCAGGTCGAGGTGCGTGAGCCCGTCGCCGTCCGCGAAGCGCACGCGCCGGCGGCCGGCGTGGGTGCCCGCCTCGTCGCGCTCCTCGGCCGCGCGCGCGAGGCCCAGGCGCTCGAGCAGGGCCGCGGTGGCGTCGAGCTCGGGGGCGAGCAGGGTGGCGGCGTGGAGCCCCTGGACCGCCTGCGATGCCGGCAGCGGGGCGCCCGGCCACGTCTCGGGCTCGCCGCCCGCGCCCTCCACGAGCTCGAGCGGCGTGCCGTCGGGGTCGGTGAAGGCGACGACCTCCGCCCCGAAGCGCTCGGTGGTGGCGTGGCTCACGCCGTGCTCGTCCAGCCGGGCGCGCCAGGCGTCCAGCGCGCCCGGCGGCACGCGCAAGGCGAGGGCGGTCGCCTCGCCCGCCCCGCGGACGGCGGGGCCGGCGCCGAGCCAGGGGAAGAAGGTGACCACGCTGCCCGGGCGGCCCAGCTGGTCGCCGAAGTAGAAGTGGTAGGTCTGCGGGTCGTCGAAGTTCACGGTGCGTTTCACCAGGCGCAGGCCCAGCAGCCGCACGTAGAACTCGATGTTCCCCTGCGGCCGGCCGGCGATGGCCGTGGCGTGGTGGAGGCCCGAGGCGCGGAAGGACATGCGCCAAGCCTAGCGCGCGCGGTCCGGCGGGTCCGGTCGCGCGGGACGACCGGGGGCGCGGGACCGGGGCGCCCGGCATGAGGCGCCCCGGGGCGGCACGGATCGGCGGCCGCGGCTAGGGCAGGGGCGGGTCCGGGATGACGACGGTGCGCCGGAACCGCACGTCGTTCGAAGCCTCGTGGTGGATGCCCATCGTCGAGCCGACGGCCACCGGCCCGGAGAAGCTGCCGTGAGCGATCGCCTCCAGCCGGACGACCAGGTCGCCGATCCCGAGGGCGGCGGCCGGGAACGTGTACGAGCGCGCGTCGCCCGGGAGCAGCTCCGACTCGATGGGGCTCGGTCCGCCTTCGATGGTGACCCGGAAGGCCGCCGGGTCCGAGGGGCTCTCCCACCTGACGACGACCGGGGACTGCGCCGGCAGCTCGGCGCCCATGGTCGGTGCGGTGATGCGCGGCTGGTCGGGCAGCCGCCCCACCCCGTGCACGGCCCCCAGCGGCCCCTCGAAGTAGAGGTCGAGGCGGTCCCCGGCCGCGAGCGCCTCGGGGAGCTCGACCCGGTACAGGCCGCGCTCGGCGTCGTACGTCAGCGCCCGGCCGTTGACCATCCCCGTGAGGCCGAGCACCGGCTCGCTGCGGTCGGGCACGCCGTCGGTGGCCATCAGCACGCGGACCGCCTGGTGGCGGGGGCCCATCTTCGCGCCTTCGACGAAGTAGCGCACCTCGGGCGGGGCCTCGCCCACCGAGAAGTAGCGGTCCGCCGCGGTGCGGGTCGCGAGCCCGAGGCTCGAGGCGGGGTGCGCGGGGCCGCGGAAGGTGCCGTTCACGTGCGCCACGAGCTGGTACGAGACAGGCGTACCGTCGTGCGGCAGGGAGCCGACGAGCGCTTCCGGCAGGACGGTCGAGCGCGCCGCGCCGTCGGTGACCTCGTGCGGCGGGGCGGAGAAGGGGTAGCGGAGGAACACGACGTAGCGGTCCGGGTCCTCCTCGAGGTCCCAGGCCAGCTCCACCAGGTCGCCGACCGCGAAGTTGGTGTAGGGGGCGGGCGCGGTGAAGGTGGCGACCTGCGGGACGCGCCCGCTGGCCTCGATGCGCTGCTCGCCGACCTCGATCGTCAGCTGCACCTCGGCGCCAGGGTCGAGGGCGGCCGGCAGGCTCCCGACGTAACGCTGGCGCGCGGCGTCGTAGGCGAGGACCGCGCCGTTGAGCGTCACGGCGGCGTCCTCGACCGGGCGCGTCGGGTCGATCACCCCGTCGTCGGTGTGGAAGAGGGCGACCACCTGCTCGGTGGCGTCGCCGAGCCCCGAGCCGTGCACGAAGTAGACGGCGTCGGCGCCGACCGGGGGCTCGTCCCCACCGGGCGTCGGGTCCGGCGACGGCGTCGTGGGGTTCGAGCCGGTAGTGCAGGCTGTCAGGAGCGCGACCAGGGCCAGCAGCGCGAGCGACGCGCCGAGCCGCCAGCGGGGCCGCGCCGCGCTGCCACCAGGGTCTAGGGGGTGAGGCAGGTGAGGCATGGGTCTTCTCCTCGCTCGCACCGGTGAAGTCGCAGGGAGGAGCCAGGGGCTCTGGGTGCGGCTCGCGCAGCCTATGCAAGGGGCGTTGGAAGGGCGTTGGTAGCCCGTTCCCGGCGCGCGGAGGCGCCCGGGCGGAGCGGCGGGCTAGTCGTCGGCGGCCGCGGGCAGGGCGCCCAGCAGCGCGCCGGCGCGCGCCCGCAGCTCGCCCGTGCCGTGGCGCAGCACCTGGCCCAGCCACGGCCCCGCGCTCTCGGGGGCGCCGGCCGCCAGCGCCCGCTCCGCCGCCTGCAGGTAGTGGGGGAGCGCGCGCTCGACCTCGGCCGCGGCGTGCCAGTGGTGCGCGATCAGCGACGCCGGGGCGCGCTCCGCCTCCAGCAGCCGCGCCGCGCGGCCGTGCAGCAGGCGCGCCACCGGCCGCGGCAGGCTGCGCAGCACCGACTCCTGCAGCAGGTCGTGGGAGAAGGCCAGGTCGTCCACCACCTGGGCGCGCTCCAGCTCGCCCAGCAGCTCGGCGAGGCGCGCCTCGTCCACCTCGAGCAGGCGCGCCAGGCGCGTGGGCGTGGCCGCCTCCTGCAGCACCGCCAGCGCCTGGGCGGCGCGCTGGGCGGCCTCCGGCAGCCGCTCGAGGCGCCCCCAGATCGAGCGGTGCACCGACTCGGGCAGCAGGTCGGCCCCCGCCGCCTCCAGGCGCAGCTCGCCGGCGCCGTCCCAGGCTCCGCTCTCGAACAGCTCGCGCAGCACCTCCAGCAGGTAGAGCGGGTTGCCGCCCGTCAGCCGTTCGAGCTGGGCGGCGCCCGCCGCGGCCTGCGCGGCGTCGGCGCCCAGGCTGGTGAGCAGCGCCGTCACGGCGTCGCGGCCGAGCGGCGCGAGCTCCACGTGCACGGCCGCGCCCGCCGCCACCAGCCCGGCCACGCCGGCCATGAACGCCTCGGGCATCTCGTCGGTGCGGAACACGATCAGCATGCGCCCCAGGCGCGGCCGGCGCGCGGGGTCGGCGTAGAGCTCCTGCAACGAGGCGCCGCCCAGGCGCCAGGAGGTGGGGTCGAAGTACTGGATGTCGTCGACCATCGCCGCGCCGAAGCTCTCGAGCAGCTGGCGGTAGAGCTCGCGCATCGCGGCGGCGAAGCGCAGGTCCTCGGGCTCCGGGCGCCCGGCGATGGGCAGGTCGGGCGCCAGCTCCGGCAGGAAGCGCGACACCTCGGCGCGCACCCAGGGCTCGAGCTCTTCGACGAGGTGGGGCTTCTTGGCGTAGACCCCGCGCCAGCCGCGGGCGTAGCCGCTGAAGGGCACCAGCTGGTCGCTCGGGAAGCCGGGCAGCACGCAGACGTCGTCGCCCACCTGCGCGCGGACGAAGTCCTGCGCCAGGCGCGACTTGCCGACCCCGGGATGCCCGCTCACGAAGATGAGCTGGTGCCGGTCCCAGGCGGCCTGCAGGCGCGCCCACTCCGCCTCGCGGCCGACGAGCAGCGGCGGGCGCAGCAGCTCGGGCGGGATGCGCCGCGGCGCCCGCGCCGCCGTTGGTGGCGCGGTGGCGGCGCGCTCGATGGCGGCGGCCAGCTCCAGGGTCGCGGGGGTGGGCTCGAGGCCGAGCTCGGCCGCCAGCAGCCGCCGGCAGGCCTCGAACTGCTCCGCGGCGGCGCCGAGGTCGTTCTGCTTGAGGGCTAGGCGCATGACAGCGCGGTGCCACTCCTCGTCGAGCGGGTCGAGCTCCAGCGCGGCCGTGGCCAGCGCGCGGGCCTCGCCGAAGGCGCCCTGGCGTTCGAGCTCCTCCACGCGCCCGCGGCGCGCGCGCAGCAGCAGCTGCGTCAGGCGCTCGCTCTCGCCCTCCAGCCACTCGGCGAAGCCGGTGGCGCCGCGCGGCGCGAGGCCGCCCAGCAGCGGCACGCCGGGGTCGGGGCAGAGCGCGAGCGCCTCCTCGAAGCGCCCGCCTTCGACGGCGCGCTCCAGGTCGTGCAGGTCGGTGGTGGCGCGGACCGCGACCGCCGCCGCGCCGTCGGCCACCAGCCACGCGTCGGCCCCCGGCAGCTGCCGCAGCTGGTGCAGCTCCCAACGCAGGTTGGCCAGGCCCGAGGGCGAGCCGGTCCAGAGGAGCTCGGCCAGGTCGCCGCGTGCGACCGCCTCGCCGCGCGCGGCGAGGTAGGCCACCAACGCGAGGCCCTTCCGGGTCGGCGGTTCGAGGCCGAGGGTGCCTAGCCACTCGAGCCGGGGGGCGCCTAGCAGCGTCACGCGCAAGCGCTGGGCGCTGTCAGCCATACGACCCGGATTCTAGTACCCGCGTCCAGCGCGGGTAGTGGCGCTTCCGGCTCGCGCCCGCAGCGGCCCCACGGCCGCCTGGCCTATTGAACGATGGGGGCGGCATCGGCTAACATGTCAAGGCTTGACGCACGGAGGTGGCAGGCAGGCTGCCGCATGCCACGACTCCCGGAGGCGTCCTGAGGGTGCACGGCGCCCCCCTGGAGACTACGATGAACTACAACAAAGGCGCGATCCTGCGCTCGATCGAGCAACCCTACCTCCGCAACGACCTCCCGGACTTCGACACCGGCGACACCATCCGCGTCGACTACAAGGTCGTGGAAGGCAACCGCACCCGCGTCCAGGCCTTCGAGGGCGTGGTCATCGCCCGCAAGAACGGCAAGGGCGCCCGCAGCACCATCACCGTGCGCAAGGTGTCGTTCGGCGAGGGCGTCGAGCGCGTCTTCCCGGTGCACTCGCCGCTGATCGACGGCATCACCGTCGTCCGCCGCGGCCGCACCCGCCGCGCCAAGCTCTACTACCTCCGCGACCTGCGGGGCAAGGCCGCGCGCCTCAAGACCGACGTGGGCCGCCAGGAGCGCGACCGCGCCGCCGCTCGTGCCGCCAAGGAAGCCGAAGGCAAGGACAAGTAAGCCCGACCACCTGACGAACGGCGCCCCCACCGCGAGGTGGGGGCGCTCTCTTGTGGGCCGACCCTGCCGCGCTGGGCGGCTAGACCGCGACCAGGGTGGTGGGGTCGAAGCGCCGCGGCGCCAGCAGGCCGGCGGCGGCCGGGCTGGCGACGAACCGCTCGAGCGCCCGCTGCGCCGCACGCCAGGCGGGCGGCGCGTCCTGCACCTCCTCGCGGAGCCGCGCCAAGGCCTCGGCGGGCGCGACGCCCTGGCGCTGGGGCCGGGGGGCGATCAGCGCGTCGAAGCGCTCGGCGAGGCGGACGAGGCCGCGCACGAGCTCGTGGCGCTCGTCCGGCGCGAGCTCCTCGGTGTCGGCGCCGTGACCGACGGGCGACGCCAGCGCCGAGAAGGTGTCGGTCGGCAGGGCGCGCTCCATGAGCGCCAGCACGCGCCGCACCACGCGCTCGGCGAGCGCGTCGCCGGCGCGGATGACCGCGCGCTGCGCGGCGGTGAGCTTGCCGGCGTGGTCCAAGAGCCCGTTGGGCGCCCCGATCTTGCCCAGGTCGTGCAGCAGCGCGGCGCGCGCCAGGCACCTACGGCCGCTCGCGCCCAGCTGCCAGGGCGCCTCGAGCTGCAGCGAGGCGCCGACCGCCAGGCCGCGCACGCGCTCGGAGTGCTGCGCGGTCCAAGGCGACTTCGAGTCGATGGCGCGCGCCAGCCCCGCCAGGAGGCGGTCGGCGCGCCCGGCCGACAGCACCGTGCGGCGCTCGGCCGGCTCGAGCTCCAGGACCAGTCGCTCGAGGTCCTCGGAGGCGAGCTCGTCGAGCAGCGCCTCGCGGGCCAGGAGCCGCTCGGCCAGCGCCACCAGCCTGGGGTCGAAGCGCGCGCCGGCCTCGGCCGCGAGCCGAGCGCGCACCTCCGCCGGCGGCAGCTCCTCCGCGAGGCGGGCGAGCTCCTGCGCCACGGCCAGCACGCGCGCGGACAGGGGGATGGCCTCGCCCGCCAGGCCGTCGGGGCGCCCGCGGCCGTCCCACCGCTCGTACTGCGAGCGCAGCGCGTGCGCCGTGCCGTGCGAGAAGCCCATCTCGATGACGACGCTGGCTGCCACCTTGGCGCGCGCGCGCTCGACGGAGGTGACGCGGCGGCGGCTGCCCAGCAGCAGGTCGTAGGCGTTGCGCAGCCGCCGCGCGAGCGGTGCCCGGGCGGCGAGCAGCGCCCACAGCAGCGCGTAGCTGTCGCGCGCGCTGGTGAGGTCGGCGCTGCGCAGGCGCCGTTCGGCGGGCTCGGCGAGGGCCCCGAAAGCGTGGAACGCCTTGGCGCGCGCGTTGGCGGCGCCCAGGTCCTTGAGGAGCAGGGCGTAGAAGAGCTCCGCGCTCGCCAGCGGCCCCAGGTCGAGGAGCGCGGCGAGGCGCATGCCGGCCACCGCCGTGCGCAGGGCGTGGCCCTCGGCGTTGTGGTCGGCGGCGTCCAGCGCGGGCGCCAGGGCCACCACGACCTCCGACAGCAGCGGGGAGCGCGGCGGCGCGGCCGCGGCCTGGCTGCCCAGCACGGTCGGCCCCGAGCCGCGGTGCAGAGGTTCAGCTACGCTCGGCGCCCCCGCACGCACCTCACCCGGTTCTAGGGTCATGGGTAAGTGTGTAGTCGCAGCTCTTACGGGAAACTTACTCGGGGGTCAGGGGGCGCCCCCGCAGCCGCGCCCCCTGACCCGGAGCGGGTGAGATCAGCGCGGATGCGGCAGGTTGACCATCCAGGGCACGCCGAACCGGTCGACGAGGCTGCCGTAGAGCGCCGCCCAGCTGGTGGAGGTCAGGTCCATCTCGACGCGGCCACCGGCCGCCAGCCCCTCGAACAGGCGCCGCGCCTCCTCCTCGCTCTCGGCGTTGAGGTTGACGTACATGTTGGTGCCCATCCGGAACGCGTCGCGCTGCGCGGTGCTCACGTCGGAGCCCATCAGGTACGTGTTATCCGAGATCTTGAGGCTGATGTGGCCGATCAGGTCGCGGTCGCTCTCGGGCGGGTTCCAGCCGTCGCCCGCGAGCTCGGCGTAGGTGAGGACGCCGTCGAACTCCCCGCCGAACACGGAGCGGTAGAACTCGAACGCCTCCCGGGTGTTGCCGGGGAAGTTCAGGTAGGTGTCGGTCGTACGCATGCGGGCTCCTCCTGGTCGTTCTCGGGCTACCGGGCCGGTGCGGCGCCGGCGCGACCGCGGCGCCGCGGTGTAACCGGGGCGCCGCCCTGGGGCGTTGCTGCGTGCCACAGGGAGTCTATAGTCCACGCATGAGACAGGTAGAGGAGTACTTCCCTCGGGCGCTGCTGGAGCGGTACGGCGCCACCGTGGCGGAGGCGGGCGTCGAGGCGGCCCGCGCCGTGGAGGGCGTGATCGCCCTCCTCGAGGCGCTGCCCGCTCCCCGCCTTAGCGAGCCGGTGGCGCCCGGCAAGTGGACGCCGCTCGAGGTCGCGGACCACCTCCACCGCGTGACGCTCCTCTACCTGGACGGCATCGTCGCCGCCCGCCGCGGCGAGCGGCCCGTGCGCCACGAGCGCGGCTGGATGGCCGACGACGGCGCCCTCACCGCCCTGCTGCCCGGCGCCGAGCCGCGCCCGGACGTCGACCTCGCCACCGTGGCGCGCGACCTGCGCTCCAGCACCGCCGCGCTCGTCGAGGCCGCCGCGGAGGCGGTCGCCGCCGGCGCCGGCGAGAGCGTGTGCCACGTGAACCCCTACTTCGGCGAGCTCACCCCGCTGGGCGTGGTGCAGATGGCGGCGCTGCACGCCCGCCACCACCGCAAGCGCCACCTCGACCCGCTGCGGCAGGACGCAGGCGCGCAGGCGGCGCCGAGCGGTGCGATGGCTCCCGGCGGCGCCTGATCGCCGGCCGTTGACACCCCGCGCTCCGGGCCGTTAGACTGACCGTCGCCCGTCAGGCCGGACCGGCTCGGCGTGGCGCGAGACCTTCACCGTGGGGCCGTGGCGCAGTTGGGAGCGCGTCTGAATGGCATTCAGAAGGTCAGGGGTTCGAATCCCCTCGGCTCCACCAGTTGACCCCCGTCATCGACGGGGGTTCTTTCTTGCCCTCCCACGCCTTGCCGTAGACTCACCAGGATGCCGTCGTCAGAGGGTGGAGGCACGGTGGCCGGAGCCTCCGGTGCCGTCCCCGTCGTCCTGTTCGCTGCCTACCTGCTCGTGGCCGCCCCGGTCGTCGCGCTGGGCGTGAGCGCGCCGCGGCTGCTGCTGCAGGACCCCCTGAACTCGCTGGTCATCGTCGCCCTGTTGCTCGCCTACGGGGTGCCGCTCTTCTGGGCCGTGACCTACCGGGTGTGGGCCACGCCCACGCACCTGGTGGCGAGGAGCTTCGGCCGCGTGCTGGCGGTGCGTTGGGAGCACGTGCGAACCGTGGATCACATGTACTCGGGGCCTCGGCTGCCGAACTGGGTGCTGGTCCGGGCCGGCTACCCGGCGGGCGGCCGGAGGTTCGGCGTCGTCTACGAGCTGTTCCGCAACCATGAGGAGCTGCTCGCCATCATCGTCGCCCGCACGCTCGCGGCCAGCCCAGCGGCGAGCGTGCGTAGCTACGTCCGGCTTCCCGAGGTCGACGGGAACACGACGGCGCTCCCGCGCCCCACCCCGCCCACCGACCTGACGCGCTACGAGCCGCCGGCCCAGCGTCGGACGGACGCCGCGGACCTGCGCCTCGGCTGGCGAGCGCGGGCCCTAGCGGTCGCCGGGCTGGGGCTGGCGCTCGCCGGCCTCGCGCACCTCGGCACGAGCGTGCGGGGCTGGCTCGTCGACGGCGGCGGCCCCGGCTTCGGCGCCTTCTGCCTGCTCGTCGCCGAGCTGAGCCTCGGGCCGCTCGCCGGCGCGGTGGGCCTGTACGTCCTGGCCAGCCGCGTGCGCGTGTCGCCGGCCGGGGTCAGCGTGCGCGCCTGGGGGCTGTCCGAACGCGCGGTCGCCTGGAGCGACCTGCGAGTCCCCGACCCTGCCTACCCCAGGGGCCCGAAGTTGCTCACGCCGCGCGACGAGCGCGCCGGCAGCACCTTCGCCGCCCTCTTCGACCGGAACGCGGTGGTGGTGTACCTGGGCGGCTACGTGAACGAGGGGTTGCTGTTCGACCCACCGGCGGAGGCGGCGGCCGCTCGGGCGGGTCGGGCCGCGCCCACAGCGGAGACGGTCCCTTGACGGCCACGTGCTCCCCGGGATGCCGACCTTCCCATACCGCCCCGGCGAGCGGCATGCTACCTGTAGGTGACCCAGAACCGCGCCATCCCGGCCCCAAGGAGACCTGCACATGACCCTCCCGGGCGTGAACGCCACCGACATCCCTGACGACGCGACCCCCGCCCCCGTGACCGGCCCAGCCGCGCTCGAGGTGCGGGGGCTCACCAAGCGCTTCGACGCCACCGTGGCCGTGAACGGCCTCGACCTCACCGTGCCCCTCGGCGAGTTCTACGCCCTGCTCGGGCCCAACGGCGCGGGCAAGACCACCACCCTTCGCATGGTGGCCGGGCTGCTGGAGCCCGACGCCGGCGAGGCGTTCGTGATGGGCCACAGCGTGCGCCGCGAGCCCACCGCCGCCAAGCGGCCGCTCGCCTTCCTGCCCGACGAGCCGCTGCTCTACGCCAAGCTGAGCGCCGTCGAGTACCTCGAGTTCGTGGCGGGCCTGTGGGGCGTGCCGCCCGACGCGGCGGCGCCGCGCGCCGAGGAGCTGCTGCGCTGGCTCGACCTGTGGGGCGTGCGCCACCAGCTCACCGAGACCTACTCGCGCGGCATGAAGCAGAAGCTGGCGCTGGCCGGCGGGCTGATACACGAGCCGCGCGTGATGATCCTCGACGAGCCGCTCACCGGCCTCGACGCCGCGGCCGCCAAGGGCGTCAAGGACCTGCTGGTCGACTACGTGCAGCGCGGCAACACCGTAATCCTGACCACCCACATCATGGAGATCGCCGAGCGGCTGGCGGAGCGCATCGGCATCATCGCCCGCGGGCGCCTGGTGGCCGAGGGGACGCTCGACGAGCTGCGCACGCGCAGCGGCGACCTCGGCGCCACCCTCGAGGCGGTGTTCCTCGAGCTGGTGGAGCAGCCGTGAGCGGCGCCGGCGCCCGCCGCGCCACCGGAGGCGCGGCGTGAGGGTCGGTTCGCTGGCGTGGCTGCTGCGCCACGAGCTGCGCCTCGCCTGGCGCGACCTCACCGCCAACATCGCCGCCGGCTGGCTGGCGCTGCTGGCGGTCGCGCTGCTCGCGGGCCTGCACATGGCGCTGTGGGGCCTGCTGCGCGGGCTGAAGCTCGACCTGAGCGGCGCGCCGCCCTTCGAGGTCGTGGCCATCGTGGGGCTCGTGCTGGCGGCGCTCTTCCCGCTGGCGCTCACCTTCGGCATCAACCGCAGCGTCACGGTCTTCTACGAGCGCGGCGACATGGACCTGCTGGCCTCCTCGCCCCTCGGCGCGCGCGTGATCTTCGCGAGCCGCGTGCTGAGCGTGGCCGGCGCGCTGTTCGTCACCGCCCTCGTGCTGGCGGTGCCGCTGGCCGGCGCTGGGCTGCTGACGGGCGCGCCGCGCCTGCTGGGGGCGTACCCGCTGGCGCTGGCGACGGCGCTCACGGCCGCCAGCCTGGGCATGCTGGTCACCCTGGGGCTCGTGCGCCTGCTCGGCGCGCGGCGCGCCCGCACGGCGTCGCAGGTGCTCGCCGCGGTGGCCGGCGGCGCGCTGTTCCTCGCGGCGCAGGTGCCGAACCTGATGCGCGACCAGGCGTCGAGCGCCCTCCAGCGGTGGGTGCTGCAGCTGCAGCCGCTGTTCGCCGAGGGCGGGGCGCTGGGGCCCGGCTCCGTGGTGTGGCTGCCGGCGCGCGCGCTGTTCCTCGACCCGCTGGCGCTGGCGGTCACGCTGTGCGGCGCGGCGGCGCTCGCCTGGCTCACGGCCGCCACGCTGCACGGCACCTTCATGAGCGGCGGCCGCCAGGCGGTCACGGCGCCGACGCGTCGCCGCGCGGACGCCGGTGGCGTGCGCTTCCGGCCCCGAAGCGTCACGCGGCTGGTGCTGCTCAAGGAGTGGCGCCTGATCCTGCGCGACCCGTACCTGCTGTCGCAGGTGCTGCTGCAGCTCGTCTACATGGTCCCGCTCCTGGTGGTCCTGCCGCGCGGCCCCGGCTCCGTGGGCTCGCTCGACCTCACGGCGGGGCTGGCCGGCATGCTGGTGATGCTGGCGGGCACGCTGGTGATGGGCCTGACGCTCATCGTGGTGGGTGGCGAGGAGGCCCACGACCTGCTGGCCGCCGCCCCGGTGCCGCGGGCGCGGCTCGAGCGCCTCAAGCTGGCGGCGGCGCTCGCACCCGTGTGGGCGTTGGCGCTGGTGCCGCTGGCGCTGCTGGCGTGGCAGCGCCCGGCGCTCGGGATGCTGACGGCCGTGGCGTTGGGGCTCGCCACCCTCTCGAGCGCGCTGCTGCGCCTGTGGAACCCGGCGCCCGCCAAGCGCGCCGACCTGTTCAAGCGCCGCGGCCGCCGCGGCGACCCGGTGATGAACTTCGTGGAGGGCCTGCTGCCCCTGCTGTGGGGCGGCTGGGTGGCGTTCGTGGGCTCCGGCGCCGCCTGGGCGTGGTGGCTGCCGCCGGTGGCGTTGGCGCTGACCGGGGCGGGCTACCTCTACGGCCCGCGCCGCGCCGCGGCCGCGCGCCTGCTCACGCGCGGCGAGCGCGCCACCACGTGAGGCACACCGCGCGGTTCCGGCCCCCGCCACCGCCCGGGCCGGAACCGCGCCCGAGGGCCTAGCCGAGCTTCACCGCGAACGGCGTCATCAGCAGCCCGCGCTCGAGCAGCAGCGGGGCCACCGCGCGCAGCAGCGCCTCGCCGTCCTGCGCCAGCGGCAGCACGTGCTTGGGGGGCGGGGTCACGTTCCACACGGGCGCGTCGTCGGGCAGGTTCGCCAGGCACTTCGCCAGCGCCACGGCGCTCGCCACGTCGCCGAGCTCGTCGACCAGGCCGAGCTCGAGGGCGTCGGCGCCCGACCAGATGCGCCCGCGGCCGATCTCGTTCACGCGCTCGGGGTCGAGGCCGCGCCCGTCCGCCACGCGCGCCACGAAGCGCTCGTAGATCTCGCCCATGTAGCGCTCGACCAGCGCGCGCTCCTCGTCGTCGTAGCCGCGGGCGCTGCTGTTCAGGTCGGCGAAGCGGCCGCGCTTGAGGGTCTCGGGGTTGAAGCCGTACCGCTCGTTGAACCCCTCCATCACGAACTTGGCGCTGAGCACGCCGATCGAGCCGGTGATGGTGGTGGGGGCGGCCACGACCTTGGTGGCGTGGGTCAGCACGTAGTAGCCGCCGCTGCCCGCCACCTCGCCCATCACGGCCACCACGGGCAGGCGCGCGGCCAGCAGCTTGACCTCGCGCCAGATCAGGTCGGAGGCCAGCGCCGAGCCGCCGCCCGAGTCGACGTGGAACACCACCGCCTCGGTGTTGGGGTCCTTGCCGGCGGCGCGCAGGGCGCGCACCAGCGTCTCGCTGCCGGCCATGGCCTCGCCGAAGACCGGCAGCGGCACGGGCGGCTTGCGCGACTTGCCGGTCACGATGGCGCCCTCGAGCGACACCACCGCCACGCGCCCCGGCTGCGGCGGCCGCACGGGCACGGGCAGGAAGCGCGCCCCGGCGGCGAACGGCTTGTGCTCGGCGCCCAGCAGCTCGTCCTCGTAGGCCAGGCGGTCGACCATGCCGGCCGCCTGGGCGCTCGCCGCCGACGTCACGCCCGCGTCGACCCAGGCGCGCACCTCCTCGGGGTCGCGCCCGCGCCCGTCGGCGACCTGCTCCAGGAAGGTGCGCTGCACGCTGTCGAGCAGCGCGTCCAGCTGCTCGCGCTGGCCCTCGCTCATGTCGCGGCGCACCAGGTTCTCCATGGCGCTCTTGTACTCGCGGATGGCGAGCTTCTCGACCCTCACCCCGTAGCGGTCGAGGAACTCGGCCATGTAGGTCGACGTGACGGCCATGCCGTTGACGAAGAACTCGGCGCTCTCCGGTACCACCAGCTCGTCGGCCGCGCTGGCCACGTAGAGGTCGGAGTCGGTGAGCATGGTGGCGGTCACCACCACGCGCTTGCCGCCCGCCCGGAGGCGCTCGAGCTGGCGCCTCACGGCGTAGCCGGTGGCCAGGCCGACGCGCAGCTCGTGGAGCCGCACCACCACGCCCTCGAGCCAGTCGGCGGCCAGCAGGGCGGTGACGTGCGCCTCGAGCTCCTCCTGCGACACGACCCTCTCCTTGCCCAGGAGGGCGTCGGGGGAGAAGAGCCGGCGCTTCTTGCGGCGCGCGGGGAAGCTGCCCGTCAGCTCGAGCACCAGCCAGCGCGGGCGCTCGCCCGGCAGCGCCGCCACCAGGGCGTTGCGCAGCCGCGCCGCGCCGCTACGCACGCCGCCGGCCAGCGCCCCGACGGCCCGCTTCATCTCGCTCTGTTCCTTGGCCATGCCCCGATGGTACACGCCCACCGGGGCGGCGCTCACGCTCGGCCGGCCGCCGTCAGCAGCACGCTCGGCTCGTCGCCGATGAGGCCGTCGACCCCGAGCTCGAGCAGCTCCGCCGCCAGCTCGAGCGAGTTGACGGTCCAGGCGAACACCGCCAGCCCCGCCTCGTGCCAGCCGCGCAGGCGCTCGGCCGTCACCAGCGAGTGGTGCGGGTGCACCGCCGCCACCGGCAGGCACGGCAGCAGGCGCAGCGCGCTAGCTTGGCTGGCCAGGAACGCCAGCGGCACCGGCACCTCGGCCTCCGCCAAGCGCAGGAGCAGCAGCGGGTCGAACGACGACAGCCACAGGCGCTCGCGCAGCGCCGCGGGCCACGCCTGCAGCTGCACCGCCAGCTCGGCGGCGCGGGCGTCGCCGTGGGGCGCGTCGGTCTTGACCTCGAGGTTCACCAGCGCCTCCGGGCGCTGCTCGAGCAGCTCGCGCAGCTGCGCCAGGCCGATCGTCTCGGGCGCCAGGCGTAGCACCTCGGCCTCGGACAGCGCGGCGATGCTCTCGCCGCCCGCCAGGTGCGGGTCGTGATGCAGCAGCAGCGCGCCGTCCTTGGCGCGCTGCAGGTCGGTCTCGACCCCGTCGAGCCAGGCGTCGAGCGCCGCGTCGAGGGCCGCGCGGCTGTTCTCGAGCGCCTGGCGCGGGGCGCCGCGGTGCCCGAGGAGGAGCGGGGCGCCGCGCTGGCGCCAGGGGAGGGGGGCCGGGTCGGGGGCGAGCGGTTCGGCTGGCATGGCCGGATGATACGCGAGCGGCGCGGCGGGTGCGGCGGGGACGAGTGCCGCTTCCGTGCGCGGCCGCGTGCGCCCCTGCTTAGAATCGGGCGATGCCCGAGCCCGACGCCTCCCTCGCCCTGACGCTGACGCGCTTCCACGACCCCACGGCGTTCGCGCGCGTGGCCGAGCCGCTGATGCTGCGCGACGAGGCCGCCAACTGCCTGCAGCTCGGCCTGCTCGACGCCCTGCGCGCCGGCCAGTACCGGGAGCCGTTCCTGGCCACCGTCGACGCCTACGGCAGCCAGCCGCTCCTGAGCGTGATGATGACGCCGCCCTACCGCCTCATCCTGGGCGAGCCCGCCGCCGAACGCGACGCGGCCGCGCTGCTGGCCCCGGTGCTGGACGCGCTGCCCGCCGGGCTGCCGGGGGTGCTGGGGCCCGTCGACCTGAGCGGCTGCTTCGCCGAGGCGTACGCGCGCCGCCACGGCGTGAGCGCCACCCTCGCCATGGCCGAGCGCATCTACCGCTGCGAGCGCGTCACGCCGCCCAGCGGCGTGGCGGGCCGCATGCGCCGCGCCACCGCCGCCGACCTCGAGCTGCTAGTGGCGTGGCGGCGCGCCTTCCGCGAGGAGGCGGCGACCGGCGACCCCGCCAGCGACCGCGAGGCGGTCGAGCGCGACCTGAGCCAGGACCCTGGCGGCCTGTGGTTCTGGGAGGTGGACGGCGAGCCCGTGTCCATGGCGGGCGCCCGCGGCCCCACCCCCAGCGGCATCCGCGTCGGCCCCGTCTACACCCCGCCCGAGCTCCGCGGCCGCGGCTACGCCGGCGCCCTGGTGGGCGCGCTCACCCAGCTGCTGCTCGACGAGGGGCGGCGCTTCGTGTTCCTGTTCACCGACCTCGCCAACCCCACCTCCAACGCCCTCTACCAGCGCCTCGGCTACCGCGGGGTGGCCGACCGGAGCGTCTACGACTTCAGCGCGTGAGAGCCGTTGAGCCCAAGGCCGCTCGCGGCCCGCACCCCCGCGCCACGCTGGCCGCGCCCGCCGCGGGCGCGCCGGCGCGCCGCCCCTTAGGAGCCGCCTGATGGGCATGCGCGCGCCGCGGGTGCCGCCCGACCAGCTGCCGCCCGTCTCGCCGCGGCTCATGCTGCGCGACCTGGGCGCCACGCTGGGGCTGGTGTGGGAGGCCAACCGGCTGCAGACCGTGCTGATCGCGACGCTCAGCGTGGTGCAGGCGCTGCTGCCGGCCGCCACGCTGTGGGTGGCGAAGCTCCTGCTCGACGCCGTGGCCGCCGCCATCGCCGGCGAGCTCGGCGCGCCCGCCGAGGCGCTCGGGCGCATGCTAGGCCTCCTGCTCCTGCAGGTGGGCATCAGCGCCGTCGCCAGCGTCCTCGCGTCGTTCCAGGGGGCCATCCGCGAGCTGCTCGGCGACGCGCTGCAGAACCGCATCAGCCGCCGCATCCTGGCCAAGGCCAACGAGCTCGACCTGCCGCAGTTCGAGGACCCCACCAGCTACGACGCGCTGCAGAACGCCTACCGCGAGGTGGGCACGCGCCCGCTGGGCGTCTTCACCCAGATCGTGGCGCTGGTGCAGGCGCTCGTCACGCTGGGCTCGGTGAGCGCGTTGATGTCGCAGCTGGGCTGGGCGGTGGTGCCTCTGGTGCTGCTGGCCTCGGTGCCCAGCGTCATCGTGAGCTCGCGCTTCGGCACCGAGGGCTACCGCATGATCCGCCGCCAGGCGGCCGACGCGCGGCGCCAGAACTACCTGGGCATGCTCCTCACCAACGACCAGGCGGTGAAGGAGATCCGCCTCTTCGACTTCGGCGACTACCTGATGGAGCGCTGGCAGGAGTACTACCTGGGCTTCCGGCGCCAGCTGGTCTCCCTGATACGCCGCCGCAGCGGCTGGGGGCTCGCCGCCTCCCTCACCTCCACCGGCCTGGTGGGCGCCGCCACCTACCTGGTGCTGCGGCGCGCCGCCGCCGGCGCCCTCACCGTCGGCGACTTCGGCCTCTTCATCCAGGGCATCGCGCAGCTGCAGAGCCAGTTCTCCAACCTGCTGTCGGGCTTCACCGGCATCTACCAGCACCTGCTCTACATGCGCAACCTGTTCGAGTTCCTGGAGCTGTCCACTGGCGACTCCGAGACCGGCGAGGAGTGGTCGGGGCCCATCGAGTCGATCGAGTTCCGCGACGTCACCTTCCGTTACCCCCTCACCGACCGCGACGTCCTGCGGGGCATCGACTTCCGCGTCGATAAGGGTCAGATGCTGGCGCTGGTGGGCGAGAACGGCGCCGGCAAGTCGACCATCGTCAAGCTCATCACGGCGCTCTACCGCCCCACCAGCGGCACGATCCTGGTCAACGGCCAGGACGCCAGCCGCTTCAGCGCCGCCAGCCTGCGCGCCGAGATGAGCACGGTGTTCCAGGACTTCGGGCAGTACCAGATGACCGTCAGGGAGAACATCGCCCTGGGGCGCGGCAGCGAGGAGCTCGACGCCGAGGAGGCGGCGGTGGGGGCCGAGGCCGCCGCCATCGACGCCGCCGTGCGCCAGGCGGGCCGCCGCGCCGGCGCCGAGGAGTTCGTGAGCCAGCTGCCCAAGGGCTACGACAACATGCTGGGGCGCTGGTTCGAGGGCGGCCGGCAGCTGTCGGGCGGGCAGTGGCAGCGCCTGGCGCTGGCGCGCCTCTACTTCCGCGGCGGCTCGGTGCTGATCTTCGACGAGCCCACCTCGGCGCTCGACGCCGACGCCGAGTACGAGGTGATCGAGACGCTGCGCGAGCAGGCGCGCGGGCGCATCGCCATCATCGTGTCGCACCGCTTCAGCACCGTGCGCATGGCCGAGCGCATCGTGGTGCTGGAGGGCGGCGTCATCACCGAGCAGGGCAGCCACGAGGAGCTGCTGGAGGTGGACGGCACCTACGCGCGCATGTTCCACCGCCAGGCGCGCGGCTACCTCGAGGGGTACTAGCGGCCCGTGCGCGCCCGCCGGTAGGTGCGGCTGGCCTTGGCCAGCGCCGCGAGCATGTCGTTGGCGGCCTTGATCGTCACCTCGTTGGGCGAGAAGACGTCGTCCTCGATGTACTGCGTGTAGAACGGCACGTTCACGGCCGGCATCACCGGGTGGAGGCGCAGCGCCTGCAGCGTGGGCAGCAGCGCCACCATGGCGCGCGTGCCGCCCGAGACGCCGCCGTAGGTGACGAAGCCGAGCGGCTTGTCGGCCCACTCCCGGCTCAGGTAGTCGATGGCGTTCTTCAGCGGCGCCGTGAAGGAGAAGTTGTACTCGGGGGTCACGAACACGAAGGCGTCGGCGGCGCTCACGCGCGCGCTCCACGCCTTGGTGTGCTGCTGGGTGTAGCGCTGCAGGCGCGGGTGGTTGGGCTCGGTCATGAGCGGCAGGTCGAGCTCGGCCAGGTCGACGACGTCGAGCACGAACGCCTCGTGCTGGGCGGCCTGCTCCTCGAACCAGCGCCCGACCGAGAGGCCACCGCGGCCCTGGCGGATGCTGGCGATGACGATCATCAGGCGGTGCGTGTCGTGCTGCGGATCGGGGTCGTTGCTGGTCATCCGCCGAGCGTAACGGCCCGTCACACGGGCGCCTGTTATCCGTAGGGCGCGACGCTTGCGCGTGGGACCGGGAGCAATCCTGCAACAATCGGAGAGCATGCGTCCCTGACGCGTCGAAAGGAGCTAGGCATGCCCACGACCAAAGCCGAAGCCGTGTGGAACGGGACCCTCCGCGAGGGCAACGGCGTCATGAAGCTCCCCAGCGGGACCTACGAGGGCCCGTACACCTTCTACTCCCGCTTCGAGAAGGGCGCCGGTGAGGACACCGGCACCAACCCCGAGGAGCTCATCGCCGCGGCGCACGCCGGCTGCTTCTCGATGGCGCTCTCGGGCCAGCTGGCCAACGCCGGCTTCCCGCCCGAGACCATCGCGAGCACCGCCGAGGTCACCATGGCCACCGGCGAGGGCGGCTCGCGGATCACCAAGAGCCACCTGATCACGCGCGCCCGCGTGCCGGGCATCGACGAGCAGACCTTCCAGGAGAAGGTGCAGGCCGCCGCGGCAGGCTGCCCGGTGTCGAAGGCGCTGGCCGGCATCGAGATCACCGTCGAGGCCACGCTCGAGGGCTGAGCGCCAGCGAGCGAGCACGGGCGCCCCGTGCTCGCTCGCGGTCGGCTGGTCCTAGCGGGCCGCGGGGCGCCCCGCGCTCAGTCGCGCTTCTTGACCGGCACGCGTAGCACGTACCAGACGCCGTAGGCGGCGAAGGCCAGGATGCTCACGGCGATCCACGGCTTCTCGCGGACGACCCCCAGCCGGTAGGCGCTCCAGCCCGAGAACGTCACGATCATGACGGGCGCGTAGACCTTGACCCACAGCGGGATCCCCTTGCCGGCGCGGTAGTCGCGGATGAGGGGCCCGAACTGGCGATGGTTCATCAGCCAGTTGTAGAAGCGCGGGCTCGACTGCCCGAACGCCCAGGCGGCGATCAGGAAGAAGACCGTGCCGGGCAGGCCCGGCAGCAGGTAGCCGAGCACGCCGAGCCCGATGGCGCCCACGCCCATGGCGCGGAACACCACGCGGAGCGCCCGGTAGCGGCTGATGGTCATCTCGCCGCTGTAGTCGACCCACTCCCGCTCGGCGGCGCGCCGCGCGGCCGCGGGGGGCGTCTGGGGCAGCGGTTCGCCAGCCGGGGTGGTAGGGAGGTCGGGGTTGTGGTTCGAGGGGGGAGCTTCGTTCACTACGGTGGAGTCTAACCGCCCCGGCCCGCTCCGCAGGTCGGGCGCGGGCCGGTACCGCGCCGGGTCTCGGGTGGCGAAACGCCTAGCACGGCCGCCGGCGCGTCGCCAAGCGCACTTCCCTGTGTCCTGCCGTGCCGTCCGTCACTTGCGGTTTTAGCGTCTGCATCGTAAGCTTCACGTGTTCAGGAACAACCTGCAGGTGGTTTCAGAACAGGGGCCCCAGGCTCCGAAATCGAATGCCCGGCGACGGGCAGGTTGGGAAATGGTCGCAACATGGCAACAGGCAAGGTCAAGTGGTTCAGCAGCGAGAAGGGCTTCGGCTTCATCGAGCAGGGCGGCGGTCAGCCGGACGTCTTCGTGCACTTCTCCGCCATCAAGGGCAACGGCTTCCGTAACCTCAACGAAGGTGACGAGGTCGAGTTCGACGTCGAGCAGGGCAAGAAGGGCCTGCAGGCGGCCAACGTCGAGGTGACGGTCCCGGCTGCCGGCGGCCGCTACTGAGCTAGCTCCAGAAGCTTCCCGATACTAGTCCGTTCGCTCGGCCCGTGGCAGCCTCCGCTGCCGGGGCCGAGCGAACTGTCGTTGGGCCCGCCGCTCCGGCGCCTAGTTCCAGCGCCGCCGGCGCCGGCGCACGTGCAGGCGCGGCTCGCCGTCGTCGGCGCGCACGCCCAGGTAGAACTCCTGCACGTTCTCGTTGCTGCGCAGCTCCTCGGCGCTGCCCTCCAGCACGAAGCGCCCGCCCTCCAGCACGTAGCCGTAGTCGGCGATCGCCAGCGCCTGGTTGGCGTTCTGCTCCACGAGCAGGATGCCCATGCCGCTGCGGTTGATCTCGCGGATGACGCCGAAGATCTCCTCGACCAGCAGCGGGGCGAGGCCCAGGCTGGGCTCGTCGAGCATCAGCAGCTTCGGGCGGCTCATCAGGGCGCGGGCGATGGCGAGCATCTGCTGCTCGCCGCCCGACAGGGTGCCGGAGGCCTGCTTCTGGCGCTCGGCCAGGCGCGGGAAGTAGCCGAAGATGCGCTCCAGGTCCGCCCTCACCTCGGCGCGGTCGTTGCGGTGGTAGGCGCCCAGCCGCAGGCTCTCGCCCACGGTCAGGTCGGGGAACATGCCGCGGTCCTCCACCACGTACGCGATGCCGGCCTGCGAGATGCGCTCGGTGTCGGCGCGCGTCATGTCGCGGCCCATCACCCGCACGGTGCCCTTGCGCGGCTCGTCGTCGATGAGGCCCATGACGGTCTTGAGCATGGTGCTCTTGCCGGCGCCGTTGGAGCCCAGCACCGCCACGCAGGTGCCCGGCATCAGCTTCAACGACACCCCTTTGAGCACGCGCAGCTGCTTGTGGTAGCCGCTCTCGACGGTGCGCAGCTCGAGCAGCGGCGTGCCCGCCGGCACCCCCAGCGCCCCCGAGCTGCCGGGGCACGGCACCGACGCCAGCGCGCTCACGCGCCCACCTCCGCCACCGGCCCGTCGGCGCCGGACGCGCCCTCGGCCAGGCGCGTGGTGCCCAGGTAGGCGCGCACCACGGCCGGGTCGTCCTGCACCTCGCTGGGCGTGCCGTCGGCGATCAGGGTGCCGTGGTCGAGGACCAGCACGCGCTCGGCCAGGCGGCTCACCACGCGTAGGTCGTGCTCGACCACCAGCATGGTGAGGTCGAGCTCCGAGCGCAGGCGCAGGAGGGTGACCATCATGTCGTCCTTCTCCTCGACGGTCATGCCGGCGGCGGGCTCGTCGAGCAGCAGCAGCTTGGGCTCGGCGGCCAGGGCGCGCGCCACCTCGATGAGCTTCTGCACGCCGTACGGCAGCGCTCCCACCGGCATGTCGCGGTAGGCCTGCAGGTCGAGCAGGTCCATCAGCTCCTCGGCGCGGCGCCGCTGCGCCACCTCGTCGCGCACCCAGGCGCGGGTGGCGAACATGGCGCCGAACAGGTTCGAGCGCACGTGCAGGTGCCGGCCCAGCAGCAGGTTGTCGAGGCAGGTGAGGGTCTTGAACAGCTCGATGTTCTGGAAGCTGCGGCCGATGCCGGCGCGCGCCACGCGGTGCGGCGGCGTGCCGGTGATGTCCTGGCCGCGCCAGCGCACCGTGCCGCGCTGGGGCCTGTAGAAGCCGCACACCACGTTGAAGAGGCTGGTCTTGCCGGCGCCGTTGGGGCCGATGAGCGCCGCCACCTGGCCCTCGGGCAGCGCGAACGACACCTCCGACAGCGCGTTGAGGCCGCGGAAAGATAGGGTCACGTCTTCGAGAGAGAGCAGTTCCGACATATGGGAGGGGGCCGTGGGGCGGGCGCCGGGGTGCGGCGCCACGCCCCACGGGCGGCGGCTCAGAGCTCGAGCCAGCCCGAGACGGGCCTGAGGCCCTGCGGGGTGACCTGCAGCAGCATCACCGAGTTGTTGCCCTTGTAGCCGTTGGCGAAGCTGAGGTTGTGGTACAGGCCGTCCTGGTAGCCGTCGATCTGCTCGAGGGCCGCGACGAGCCCGGCGCGCGTGAGGTCGGGGCCGGCCGCCTCCAGCGCCAGCACCAGCGGCTCGGCGAAGGCGATGCCCGCCAGCGCGCGGAACGGGTCGGCGGCGATCTGCGGGGCGTAGGCCACGATCACGTCGCGGTAGAGCGCGTCGGCGATGGGGTCGCCGTTGCCCTCGCCCACGATCACCGACGGCAGGCGCAGGAACACCGAGAAGAGCGCGCCCTGCATGCCGGGGTTGCTCAGCAGGCTGGGGTCGAGCAGGGTGACGGTGGCCAGCATCTGCGGCTTGTAGTCGAGGCGCTGGAACTCGTTCACCAGGTTGGCGGCGGCGGTGGGGTCGGAGAACATCAGCACGCTGTCGGCGCCCGCGCCGCGCAGGCGCAGCGCCTGCACCCCGAGGTTGGTGGTGCCGCGCTCGTAGCTGACGCGGTCGCCGACGGTGACGTCGTGGCCCTCGGCGCGCAGGCGCTCGATCTCGGCCTCGAGGCCGCGCAGTCCGGCCTGGCCGTAGCCGTCGTTCTGGTAGAAGATGGCGATGTTCTTGCTGCCCAGCTCGGTGACGGCGTGGCGCGTCATGAGGATGGCCTCCACCTCGTAGTCGGTGAAGGTGGCGAAGATCAGGCCGTTGGAGTTCTCGGCGAACTCCTCGGAGCCGGTGGCGGGCCCGATCCACGGCACGCCGGCGCGCTGGATGAGCGGCATGGCGGCCAGGCCGTTGGCGGTGCCCACGCCCGCCACGAAGGCGAACACGCCCTCGCGGTCGATCAGCTCGCGCACCGCGGCCACGGTGCGGGCCGGGTCGTAGCCGTCGTCGCGCGTGGCCAGCACCAGCTGGCGCCCGTGGATGCCGCCCTGGTCGTTGATGTACTGGAAGTAGGCGTCGACGGCCGTGCCGACCGTGCCCCAGGCGGCGGCCGGTCCCGACTGCGGGCCCCAGTTGCCGATGAGCACCTGGGTGTCGGTGACCCCCGGGTCCTGGGCGTGGCCGAAGGCGAGCACCGCTCCGAGAGTAACGAGCGCTAGAAGCCGCTTCATGTTGCTCCTTTCCCCTTGACGGGTGCCAGATAGGTTGTGAGACCCCTCACGCTACCACGCGCCGGGCGCGCGTTCGGGCCGCCCCGAAGCCCGCCCGGGCACGCGTTCGCGGTCACACGCGCTTGACCTCCGCGCGCCCCAAGAGGCCGTGCGGCCGCAGCACCAGCACCAGCACCACCACCAGGAACGCGAACGACGCCTTGAACTCGAGCGACACGTAGATGCCCACCAGCAGCTCGAGGACGCCCAGCAGGTAGCCGCCCACCACCGCCCCCGGCAGCGAGTTCATGCCGCCGATGACGGCCGCCACGAACCCCTTGGAGAGCGGGTCGAGCATCATGGTGGGGTTGAGCAGCGTGGTGGGGGCGAACAGCAGCGCCGCGGCCGCGGCCAGCACCGCCGACGCCGCCCAGGTGGCCACCAGCACCCGCTTCACCGGCAGGCCCATCGCCTCGGCCACGTCCTCGCGCTGCGCCACCGCACGCATGGCCACCCCCAGCTTGGTGAAGCCCAGCAGCGCCCAGAGCGCCAGCATCAGCACCACCCCGAAGGCGGCCGTCACCAGCGACACCAGGCTCAGCGAGGCGCCGCCCAGGCGCACGATGCGGTCGGCGACGAGCGTGGGCACCACCTTGTTGTCGGTGCCGAACAGGAGCGCGTCGAGACCCCCCAGCGCCAGCGCCAGGCCCAGGGTGAGGATCAGGAGCCCGAGCTCGCTCTGGTTCTTGGCGGGGCGCACCAGCAGCAGGTAGACGAGGCCGCCGATGGCGCCCGCCGCCGCCAGCGCCAGCAGGAACGACAGCCCGAACGGCAGGTCCAGCTGCCGCAGCAGCGTGTAGGCGACGAAGGTGCCCAGCACCCCCAGGTCGCCGTGGGCGAAGTTGAGGATGCGCGTGGTGCGGTAGAGCAGCACGAGCCCCAGCGCCACCAGGGCGTAGACGCTGCCGACGCTGGCCCCGCTCACCAGCACCTGCAGCAGGTCGGCGAAGCCGCTCACGCGCGCGCCTCCGGGCGGGAGCCGAGCGGCGTCACAGCGGCCACGACTTCCAGAAGCGCTTGATCTTGAGCCAGCGCCCGTAGAGGCCGGCCGGCTCCAGCATCATGATGGCGATCACCACCACGCCGAACACCAGCTGCGACCAGCTGCGGAAGGTCGAGAGCCACACGTCGAGGCCGGTGATGAAGCCGGCGCCCAGCAGCGCCCCCGGCAGGAAGCCCAGGCCGCCCACGATGGTCATGAGCAGGAACTTGATCGACAGCAGCAGGTTGAAGCTCTCGGGGGTGATGTAGCCGATGAGCGGCCCGTACAGCGCCCCCGCCAGCCCCGCCACCCCGGCCGAGATCACGAACGCGAGCGTCTTGTAGCGCGCCAGGCCGATGCCGCTCATCTGGGCGGCGAGGTCGGCGTCGCGGGTGGCACGGAAGGCGCGGCCCACGTGCGAGCGCTCCAGGTTGAAGAGCGCCCAGGTGGTGACGCCGGCCACCGCCAGCACCAGGTAGTAGTAGGGGGTGTCGCCGTAGAGGTCGACGCCGAACAGCACCGGGCGCTCGACCAGCATGCCGGTGGAGGCGCCCACCAGGCGCCAGTTGTTGAGGATCTGCTGGATCGCGAGCCCGAAGCCCAGCGTGGCGATGGCCAGGTAGGGGCCCTCGAGGCGCAGCGCCGGCACGCCGATGACCACCCCCAGCAGCGCCACCAAGGCGATGGTGAGGGGCAGAGCCAGCAGGAACGGCACCCCCTGCGACACCAGCACCGCCTGGGCGTAGGCGCCCGCCGCCAGGAAGCCCGCGTGCCCCAGCGACACCTGGCCGGTGAGCCCCACCAGCACCGAGAGCGACAGCGCCACCAGCGCGTAGACGAAGAACAGCGTGAAGTTGTAGACCACGTAGCCCTTGAACAGGAACGGCAGCGCCAGCAGGAACAGCCCCGCCACGCCGGCCGCCACCCACGCCTGGCTGCCGCGGATCAGCCAGAGGTCGTGCTCGTAGCGCTCACGGAAGAGCATGGTTCGTCACCGCCGGGCGTAGGGGAGGGAAGGCGTGCGGCTCAGGCATACAGCTCCTCGATGAGGTCGGCGTACTTGGCGGCGATGCTCGAGCGCTTCACCTTCAGCGTGGCCGTGACCTCGCCGTCCTCGTGGTAGAGGCGTTTGGGCAGGATGGCGAAGCGCTTGATGGTCTCGACGCGCGCCAGCCCCGCGTTCACGCGCTCGACCTCGCTCTCGATCAGCGCGCGCACCTCGGGGTTCCTCGCCAGGTCGGTGTAGGTGGAGTAGGAGAGCTGGCGCTCCGTGGCCCAGTGGGTGACGTTGTCCTCGTCGAGCACCAGCAGCGCCACCAGGTAGCGGCGCCGGTCGCCGATCACCACCGCGTCGTTGATGTAGACGCTCGACTTCAGCTGGTTCTCGATCTTCTGCGGCGCCACGTTCTTGCCGCCGGCGGTGATGAGGATGTCCTTCTTGCGGTCGGTGATGACGAGGTTGCCGTCGGCGTCGAGCTCGCCGATGTCGCCGGTGTGGAGCCAGCCGCCCTCCAGCGCCGCGGCGGTGGCGGCCGGGTCCTTGTGGTAGCCCTTGAAGTTGCCCGGGCTCCGGCTGAGGATCTCGCCGTCGTCGGCGATCCTCACCTCCACGTCGGGGAAGGCGGGGCCCACGCTGCCGAGGCGCACCTGCTCGCGGTGGATGGCGATGATGCCGGTGGACTCGGTGAGCCCGTACCCCTCGCGCACGTCGATGCCGATGGCGCGGAAGTAGGCGAGGATCTCGGGCGCGATGGGCGCCGCGCCGGAGATGGCCACCCGCACGCGGTCGAGGCCGAGGCGCAGGCGCAGCAGCCGCAGCACCGCCAGGTGCGCCACGGTGGCGGCCACGCCGTTGCCGCCGCGCACGGCGCGCAGCGCCTGGCCGTAGGCCCAGCGCTTGATGACGTTGGCGTCCTTCATGTGCAGCTCGACCAGCGAGTAGATCTTCTCCCAGATGCGCGGCACCGCGAAGAAGACCGTGGGGCGGATCTCCTGCAGGTTGGTCAGCACCGTGTCGAGGTTCTCGGTGAACGACACCGTGTATCCGTAGCGCAGCGGCGCCGTGACGCTGATGAGGCGCTCGACGATGTGCGACAGCGGCAGGAACGAGATGAACTCGTCGCGCGCGTCCATGGGCATGGCGCGCGCCAGCGAGTCGATGGCCCACAGCAGGTTGGCGTGGCTGAGCATGGCGCCCTTGGGGTCGCCGGTGGTGCCGGAGGTGTAGATGAACAGCGCCGTGTCGTGGGGCTCGATGGCCGCCAGGCGCGCGTCGACGGGGCCGGGGTCGGTGGCGTAGCGCTCGCGGCCGCGCGCCACCACCTCGTCCCAGGCCAGCGTGCCCTCCACGTCCTCGGGCTCGACCACGATGACCCACCGCACGGTGGGGCACTCGTGGCGCACCGCCAGCCACTTCTCGAGCTGCTCGGCGTCCTCGAGCACGAGGCCCACGGCGTCGGAGTGGTTCAGGTGGTAGGCCAGCTGGCCGGCGCTGGAGGTGGTGTAGACGCCCACCGTGGCGCCGCCCGCCGTCTGGATCGCCAGGTCGGCGACGAGCCACTCGGGGCGGTTCTCGCACAGCACCGCCACGCGGTCGCCGGGCCGGTGGCCCAGCTCGACCATCTCGCGCGCCAGGCCGTCGACCTGCGCGGCGTACTCGCGCCAGCTGATGCCGGTCCAGAGGCCCAGGCGCTTCACGCGCAGCGCCAGGCCGTCGTCGTCTCGGCGGCCGCGCAGCAGCGCCGGCACGCTGCGCGCGCTTGCCGCTTCGGGTTGCATGTACCCCGCACTCTACCGCGCCCGCGGCCGTAGGGCTACGAGGCGCGCCGCGGCCCGGGAACCCTGGCGCGGACGCCGGCGGCTCAGGCGGGCTGCAGCGCCGCGCGGGCGGCGCGCGCGCGGTACTCGGCGGCCACCTTGGCCGCCCACGCCGCCACGCGCTCGGCGGTGCGCTCGGGCTCGTTGTCCTCGTCGACGCCCAGCCCCAGGAACTCGTCGCCGCGCTGGGCGCGCGAGGCCAGGAAGGCGTAGCCGGCGGTGGGCCAGCGCCCGATCGGCTCGGCACCGGTGGGCAGGAGCGCCTCGGCCACGATGTCCAGCGCGTCGAGGTAGGTGTCGGGGTAGCCGACCGCGTCGCCGGTGCCGAACAGCGCCAGGCGCGTGCCCGCCAGGTCGAGCGCGGCCAGCTCGGGCAGGCGCGCCTCGAGGTGGCTGGGCAGCTGGCCGATGTTCCAGGTGGGGCAGCCCAAGACGATCAGGTCGAAGCCCGCCAGCGCGCTGGGCTCGAGCCATGCCAGGTCGCGGCACGGCACCTCCACGCCCAGCTCGCGGCCGAGGGCGGCCGCGACCTGCTCGGCGACCAGCTCGGTGGCGCCGAACATGGTGGCGTACACGACGATGGGGCGGGGGGCGCCCGTGGGCTCGGGGGCCGTGGGCTGCGGCAGGTTCACGTCCCGATGCTAAGCCGCGCCCGCCGCCGCGCGCGTCCGGTCGGTAACGAAGGGCGCCGCCCCGGAAGGCGGCGCCTCGCACGTCGCGCTCAGGCGGCGTCGTTCAGCGCTTGGCGCGCCCCGCGGCGGAGGCGCCGGAGGAGCGGCCGCGGGAGCCGCCCGAAGCGCGCCGGCCCGAACCCGAGCTCTTCTTGCCCGACACGGTGTCCTTGAGGCTCTTGCCTGCCTTGAAGGCGGGGTACTGGCTGGCGGGGATGTTGATCTTCTCGGTGGTGCCAGGCTTGACCCCGGTGCGCGCCTTGCGGTTGCGCACCTCGAAGGTGCCGAAGCCGGTGAGGGTGACCTTGTTGCCCTTGGCGATGTTCTCGGTCATCGTCTCGAGGAGCGAGTCCATCGTCTCCTTCACGGCCTTCTTGGACAGCCCCGTGTTCTCGGCGACCTCGTTGACCAGCTCTGCCTTGCTGACGGTCTTGGTCTTGGCCATTGGCGAGCTCCTTTCCCGAACTCGCCCGGAGTATAGGGCATGGGTAACGGCAAAAAGGCAGATAGGTACGATGGCGGTCGGGAAATCGACGCGCCGTGCCCGCGCCGGACGGCGGCCGACGTTCGCCCCTGTGCGACGGCGGCCCGGCGGCATAGTCTGTGACGCGATGACCGGCGAGATGCTCACCGTGATGCTCGTGCTGCTCGGCGCCGTCGCGCTGTTCGTCTCCGACCGCGTGCGCCTCGACGTGGTGGCGCTGCTGGTGATCCTGGCCCTGACCCTCACGGGCAGCCTCACCCCGGCGCAGGCGCTGGCGGGCTTCGCCGACCCCCTGGTGGTGATGATCGCCGCGCTGTTCGTGGTGTCGGGGGCGCTGGTGCAGACGGGCGTGGCCGACGCCTTCGGGCGCGCCCTGGGGCGCCTGGCGGGCGGGGGCGAGACGCGCATGGTGGTGGCGGTCATGCTGGCCACCGGCCTGCTGTCGGCGTTCATGAGCTCCACCGGCACGGTGGCGGTGATGCTGCCCATCGTGATGGCCATGGCGTGGCGCGCCGGCGTGAGCCCCAGCAAGCTGCTGATCCCCACCGCCTACGCCGCGCTGGTGGGCGGCATGCTCACGCTCATCGCCACGCCGCCCAACCTGGTGGCGTCGCAGGCGCTCGAGGGCGCGGGGCGCGCGCCGTTCGGCTTCTTCGCCTTCACCCCCTTCGGGCTGGGCATGCTGGCCGTCAGCGTGGCGTTCATGGCCACGCTGGGGCGGCGCCTGCTGCCCGCCCGCGCGCCCGCGGCGCCCGGCGCCGAGGCGCGCGGCGACGTGCCGCGCGAGTCGCTCACCGCGGTGGCCGAGCGCTTCGGGCTGCCCACCTCGCTGGCGCGCGTGGTGCTGCCGCCGGGCTCGCCGCTCGTGGGGCGGCGGCTCAAGGAGCTGCGCTGGCCCGAGCGGCTCGGGGTGCAGGTGCTGGCGGTCGACACCGAGCCCGCGGCGGCGGCTGGCGGGGCGCGCTCGCGGCGCCACCTGGGGCGCTCGAAGCGCATCGGCCCCGACACCACCCTGGCGGCCCACGACCGCCTGCTGCTGCAGGGCAGCCCCGAGGCGCTGGCGACGGTGGCCGCGCGCGCCGGGACCGAGGCCGAGCCCGTCGACGGCGAGGAGCTGGCCGAGGGGGTGGTGCCCGCCAACCTGGGCTTCGCGGAGGTGCTGCTGCCGCCGCGCTCGAGCTGGATCGGCAAGAGCCTCGCCGAGCTGCGCTTCCGCGAGCGCTACGGGGTGCAGGTGGTGGCGGTGCTGCGCGGGCCCGAGCGCGTGAGGCTCGGCGAGGGCGAGAAGCGCCTGGCCGCGCTGCGCCTGCGCTTCGGCGACACGCTGCTGCTGCAGGGGCCCGTCAAGGCCGTGGCCGAGCTGCGGCGCGAGCGCCACGACGCCGTGGTGCTCAGCGAGGCGGGCGAGCCGCCCGAGGCGCCGCGCCGCCGCAAGGCGCCCCTGGTGGTGGTCGTCCTGCTGGCCATGCTGCTGGTGATGACGGTGGGCTGGGTGGCGCCGGTGGTGGCGGTGCTGCTGGCGGTGATCGCCCTGGTGCTGACGGGCGCCATCTCGATGGAGGAGGCGTACCGCGCCGTGCAGTGGGAGTCGGTGGTGCTCATCGCGGGCATGCTGCCGCTGGCCACGGCGCTCGAGCTGTCGGGCGGCGTCGCCTACCTGGCCGACGGGGTGGTGGCGCTGCTGGGCGACAGCGCGCCGCTGGTGCTGCTGGCGGGCGTATACCTGGTCACCACGGCGTTGGGGCAGCTGATGTCGAACACCGCCACCGCCGTGCTGATCGCGCCCATCGCGCTGCGCGCCGCCCTCGACCTGGGGGTGGCGCCCGAGCCCGTGATGATGATGGTGGCGCTGGCGGCCGCCTCGTCGTTCTGCACGCCGATGGCATCGCCGGTCAACACGCTGGTGGTGGGTCCCGGCAAGTACCGCTTCAGCGACTTCGTGCGGGTGGGGCTGCCGATGCAGGCGCTGATGCTGGTGGTGGGCCTGACGCTGATCCCGCTGCTGTTCGGCCTCTGAGGCGCGTGGGGCACGCGCGCCTCCTCGCCTTGCGCGAAGGCCGCGGCTTCCGCTATAATCCACCTTCTGGTAGCCGGGCGCGCTCCGCTGGGGTGGCGTCCGTCTCATCCTGGCTAGAGTGAGGGCCGCCTCCACGCAGGGCGGAGGCCCCTGGAGGTTGGAAGATGTTCGCAATCGTCAAGACGGGCGGCAAGCAGTACCGCGTCGCCGAGGGCGACGTGCTCCGGGTCGAGAAGCTCGACGCCGACGCCGGCACCGAGCTGGAGCTCCCCGTGCTCATGCTCGCCGGCGACGACGTCAAGGTCGGCCCCCAGGTCGACGGCGCCACGGTCAAGGTCGAGGTCATCGGCCACGGCCGCGGCGACAAGATCGACGTCTACAAGTACAAGGCCAAGACCAACTACCGCCGCAAGATCGGCCATCGTCAGGACTACACCGAGGTCCGCGTCAAGAGCGTCGGCTGAGCAGCGAGGAAGAGGTAAGAGATGGCACACAAGAAAGGCGTCGGCAGCACCCGTAACGGCCGCGACAGCCACTCGCAGCGCCTCGGCGTGAAGCGCTTCGACGGTCAGTTCGTGCTCGCCGGCAACATCCTGGTCCGCCAGCGCGGCACCAAGTTCAAGCCCGGCCACAACGTCGGCCTCGGCAACGACTACACCCTGTTCGCGCTCCGCGACGGCTACGTCAAGTTCCACAACAAGGGCGCCAAGGGGCGCTTCATCAGCATCGAACAGCGGGACGACGCGCTAGCGGCCGACTGAGGCCGCGCGCCCGTCACCTAGCACCTGACGCGGCCCCTTCGTGGGCCGCGTTCTTCTTTGGAGCGACGAATGGCTTTCCGCGACGTTCTCGACATCACCGTGCAGGGCGGGAAGGGGGGCGACGGCGGCCTCTCCTTCCTGCGCCTGATGTACATCCCGAAGGGTGGCCCCGACGGCGGCCACGGCGGCCGCGGCGGCTCGGTCATCCTCCGCGCGGTCGACGACGTCACCTCGCTCGACCGTCTCGTGGGGCGCACGCACTTCCGGGCGCCCGTCGGCCAGCAGGGGGAGGGGCGCAACAAGGCGGGCGCCTCCGGGGCCGACCTCTACGTCGACGTGCCGGTGGGCACCATGGCCACCGACCTCGACACCGGCGAGCTCGTCGCCGACCTGGTCGAGGTGGGCGAGACGGCGGTGGTGGCCAAGGGCGGCGAGGGCGGGCGCGGCAACGCCAGCTTCGCCACCTCGACGCGCCGCGCGCCGCGCTTCGCCGAGTTCGGCACGCCCGGCGAGAAGCGCCGCCTGCGCCTCGAGCTGCGCACCATCGCCGACGTGGGGCTGGTGGGCTACCCCAACGCCGGCAAGTCGAGCCTGCTGGCGGCGCTGTCGAACGCCGCGCCCGCCATCGCCTCCTACCCCTTCACCACCCTGAGCCCGAACCTGGGCGTGATCGAGCGCGACGGCGGCCTCGAGCGCTTCACCATGGCCGACATCCCTGGCATCATCGAGGACGCCCACCTGGGCAAGGGGCTGGGGCTCGACTTCCTGCGCCACATCTCGCGCACGCGCCTGCTGGTCTACGTGCTCGACGCCGCCGAGGAGCCCGAGGAGACGCTGCGCGCCCTGCGCCGCGAGCTGGAGGCCTACGACCCTGGCCTGCTCGAGCGCCCCGCCATGATCCTCCTCAACAAGGTCGACCTGCTCGAGGGCCTCGAGGAGGAGGTCGAGCGCCAGGAGCGCGAGCTAGCCGCCTGGGGCCTGCCGGTGCTGACGGCGTCGGCGCTCGAGGGCCAGGGGCTCGACGAGGTGCGCGAGGCGCTGTTCGAGCTGCTGCCGCCGCGCCCCGCACCGGTGCGGGCGCAGCCCGAGCGGCGCGTGACGGTGGCGCCGCTGGAGGTCAAGCGCGACATGAGCGGCCAGGGCTGGGTGATCACCGGCACCGAGATCGAGGCGGTGGTGGCGCGCTTCGACCCCACCAACCCCGACGCCGTGGCCTACCTGCAGCACCACTTCCGCACCCTGGGCGTCAACAAGCTGCTGAAGCAGGCGGGCGCCAGCACCGGCGAGGAGGTGCAGATCGGCGACGCCGTCTTCGACTACTTCGACGACACCGCCCCCGTCACCGAGGTCGACGCCCAGGACGACGCCGAGCGGGCGGGCGAGCGCTACCTGCGCCAGGCGGGAGCCGAGGACGACGAGGCGGACGCGGTGGGCGCGCCGGAGGCGGGCGACGACGCGGACGCGGGCGCGGTGCTGCCGGGAGAGGACGGCGAGGGCGCGGGCACGGCCGACGCCTCGGCTACGGCCGACGCCTCGGCTACGGCCGAGGACGACGCCGGGCGCCGCTGAGGGCGTGCTAACTTTGCCGTACGCCGGGCAACGGTGGTCGAGCCCCGCGCGCCGCCCGGGCGCAGGGGGCCACTCGAGGCGCCACCCCGCCCTCAGGGCGCCGGCGCGCCACATGAGCGACGAAGGCACCACAGTCGCAACCGACGCCCGCGTCTTCACGGCCCAGGGCCTGGGCCGCCTCGTGGAGCTCGTGCGCGCCCGCGTCACGCCGGCGCGCTTCGCCCACATCGTGCGCGTGGCCGAGCTGGCCGCGGCCATCGCCGAGGCCAACGGCTTCACGCCCCAGGAGCGCGCCGCGGTCGTGGAGGCCGCGCTGCTGCACGACGCCGCGCGCGACCTCAGCGACGCCGAGCTCGTGCGCCTCGCCCCGCCGCGCCTGGCGCTGGAACGCGCCCACCCCCTCGCCCTGCACGGGCGCGCCGCGCGCGAGCTGGCCCGGCGCTGGGGCGTCACCGACGAGGTGGTGCTCGGCGCCATCGAGGGCCACGTCTTCGGCGTGGCGCCCCACGACCGCGTGGGCATGGCGCTGTACGTCGCCGACGTCTCCGAACCCGGCCGCGGCGTCAACGCCCACATCCGAGAGCTCGCCATGACCGACCTACCGTCCGCCTACCGCCACGCCGTCTGCTCCAAGGTCGAGTACCTGGAGCGCTGCGGCAAGGAGATCCACCCCGACACGCTCGCCACCTACCGCGCCATCGTCGGCCCGGCGGCGCCGCCCGCGCGGCCCGACGCCCAGGGGGCCTCGTGAGCCGCACCCGCGCGCGCCTCATCACGCTGCTGGGGGTGCTGGTGGCGCTGGCCGGCCTGGTGGGCTTCTGGCTCACCAAGGACGTCGCCCGCAAGGACCTGAGCGTCGACCAGCGCCGCCTGCTGGGCATCGACGAGGACGACTTCCACGTCGCCTTCGTGGTGGCCGGCCGCGACATCCTCTACAACGTCGAGAGCGCCGAGCCCGTCTACCGCCAGGACGGCACCATCATCGACTGGAACTGGAGCGGCTACAGCAGCAGCTACGGCACCCTCACCGACACCATCCTCTACGTCGCGCTCAACGGCGACGACCTCTCGATGGTGGCCATCCCCCGCGACCTCTACCTGACCGACCAGGGCCGCAAGATCAACACCATGTACGCCCGCGAGGGCGCCGAGGGCCTGAGGCGCGAGGTGGAGGCGGTGCTGGGCGTGCCCATCGACTACTACGCCATCGTCAAGCTCGACATCTTCCAGAACCTCGTCGACGCGCTGGGCGGCGTGACCGTCGACGTGCCGTACCGCATGCTCTACGACGACAACGCCGGCGGCCTGCACATCGACTTCCAGCCCGGCCCGCAGCACATGGACGGCGAGGCGGCCAGCAAGTTCATCCGCTACCGCAACAGCCTGCGCGGCGACATCGACCGCATCGACAACGTCAAGCGCCTCGCCTACGCCATGCTGGCGCGCGTCAAGGAGCTCAACGTGCGCGCCGTGACCACGGTGCCGGGCCTCATCGACACCTTCTTCCAGGACGTCGAGACCAACGCCAGCCTCAGCCTCATGCGCGAGCTCGCCGGGCGCCTGCCCAGCCTCGCCCTCACCACGACCGCCACCCTGCCCATCGCCACCGAGGACCGCGTGGAGGGCATCGGCAGCGTGGTGCTCCACGACCCCGCCGAGGTGAACCGCTTCATGGCCGCCACCTTCGGCGGCGAGGCGCGCCCGTTCGTGGCGGCGCCCGAGGTCACGCTGCTCGTCACCGACCGCAGCGGCGTGCCGGGCCTCGGCGAGTGGTACGTCGAGCGCCTGCGCGCCTTCGGGCTGCCGGACGGGGCGCTGCTCCTGCGCACCTTCGACGAGGCCGACGCCACCCCCACGCGCCTGCTCGCCACGCTCGACTCGTGGGCCGACGCCGACTACTTCGCCGAGCTCCTCAACGTCGGCAAGCAGCAGGTCGACCGCTTCAACCCCTACCAGCAGCAGCGTTACCAGGTCGAACTGGTGCTCGGCGCCGACGCCGAGGCGCGCACCGCGCGCACGCCGCCGCTCATGGCCTCGCTCGCGGCGCCGTGAGCCGCACCGACCCACCCGGAGGACCCACCTTGACCGACAGCCCAGCCGGCGCCCCCACCCCGCAGCAGATCCAGACCATCGTCGACGCCCTCGACGACAAGCGCGCCAAGGACATCACCGTCCTCGACCTGAGAGGCGTCTCCACCAGCCTCGACTTCTTCGTCATCGCTACCGGCGAGTCGAGCCTGCAGCTCAAGGCGCTCGAGGAGTCGGTGCGCGAGCGCATGAAGGCCGCCGCGCAGCTGCCCGAGGGCGTCGAGGGCCCGTCCGACCGCTGGGTGCTCATCGACTACGGCACCGTGGTGGTCCACCTGATGAGCCCCGAGGCGCGCGACTTCTACGACCTCGAGGGGCTGTGGGCCGACGCCGCCAAGCTCGAGGTCGTGCCCAGCTGAACGCGGCGTGGACGCCGCCCTGCCGCGCCACTGGGCCGAGCGCGCCGCCTGCCGCCACCTGGAGGCCCGCGGTTGGCGCCTGCTCGCCAGCAACTACCGCCTGCGCGGCGCCGAGCTCGACCTGGTGATGCAGGACGGCGCCACGGTGGTGGTGGTCGAGGTGAAGCAGCGCCGCAGCGCCGCCTACGGCGACCCGGGCGAGAGCATCGACGCCCGCAAGCTCGCGCGCCTGCGCGCGGCGGCGCAGCACTTCGCCAGCTTCGCCCTGAAGCGCCCCGACGCCCCGCTGCGCCTCGACGCCGTGCTGCTGCTCGGCACCGAGGCGCGCTTCGAGCTACGCCACCTCGAGGACGTGGGGTGAGGCGCGTGGCGGCGCGAGCATGAGGGTGAAGATCTGCGGCATCACCCGCGTCGAGGACGCGCTGGCGGCCGAGCGCGCCGGCGCCGACGCCGTGGGGCTGGTGTTCGCCCCGCGCTCGAAGCGGCGCGTGGGCCTGGAGCGGGCGGCGGCCGTGTCGCGGGCGCTGGGGCCGTTCATCGCGCGCGTGGGCGTGTTCGTGGACGCGCCCCTCGCCGAGGTCGAGCGCGCCGTGGAGGCGGCCGGGCTCACCGCCGTGCAGCTGCACGGCCAGGAGAGCGCCGAGTACGCCGCGCGCCTGCGCGGGCGCGTGGCGGTGCTCCGCGCCGTCGCGTTCGCGCCGGGCCTCACGCCCGCGGCGCTGGCGGGGTACCCCGCCGACGCCTTCCTGCTCGACGCCGCCGTGCCCGGCTCCGGCACCACCTTCGCCTGGCGCGAGGCGTCCGCCTGGCGCGGCCACCCGCGGCTCGTGCTAGCGGGCGGCCTGACGCCCGCCAACGTTGGCGCCGCCGTAGCAGCGTTGGCGCCCTACGCCGTCGACGTGGCCAGCGGCGTCGAGAGCGCGCCCGGCGTGAAGGACGCGGAGGCGATCGCGCGCTTCGTGGCGGCCGCCCGCGCGCCGCGCCCGTAGGTCCGAGGGGGCCAGTGGTCGGACCGCCGCCCCGGCGAGGGGCCGAATTGCCGTAGCCAGCGGGGCTACGGGTTATCCACAATCAGGCCGAGTTATCCACAGAGCTGTGGAGAAGGGGCGCGGGCGAACCGTGAAACGCGGTCACAGCGGCCTTATCGCGGTTATCGCGTCGCTGACGGGGTTTCCGCCGACCCACGCGCGGTGCGGGGCGCCTAAGCAGGCGCGAAAGGTGGTGTCAAGCCCCGATCAGTTATCCACAGCGGCAGCGGCTTCTCCACATGGCGACCGGGCGGGCGCGGGCGCGCGTTGTACGCTTGACGCGAGACGTGACAGTACCGGCGCGCCGCGGCGCGGCCGCCCCTCAGCAGGTGAGAGGAGCGCATCGTGAAGGTAGTGAGCATCCAGGAGGCCCGTCGCTTCTCGCTGGCGGACGTGCAGCGTAGCGCCCTGCTCGAGCAGGGCGACCTGACCGCCGAGCTGCTCTGCTTCGAGGCGGGGCAGAGCGCGGGCCCTGCCACCCACGGCGGCAGCGTCGTCTACCAGGTGCTGGAGGGCGAGGCCCTCGTCCGCGCCGCCGGCACCACCGAACGCCTCGGCAAGGGGCGGCTGCTGGCGCTGGCCGGCGGCGCCGAGCACGAGCTCGAGAACGCCGGCGGCGGCCTGCTGGTGGTGCTCGCCGTGCGCGCCGCGTGAGGTGGGAGCCTAGCGCGTGAGCGACCCCAAGAGCGCTAGGAAGCGCCCGGACCCCAAGGCGCGCGCCGCGCGCGCGGAGCCGCAGCTGGGCCGCCTCGACGGCGGCGTGGCGCTGGAGGAGCGGCGCGAGGCGCCGTTCCACACCAGCCGCAAGGGCTGGCGCGAGGCGGCGGAGCGGCTCGAGGCCGACCGCGCGCGCGTCCGCCAGGGCGGCGGCGCCAAGGCTGTCGAGCGCCAGCACGCCAAGGGGCGCCTCACGGCGCGCGAGCGCGTGGCGCGCCTGCTCGACGAGGGCGCGGCCTTCGACGAGCTCATGACCTTCGCGGGCCACGGCATGTACGCCGAGGAGGGCGGCGCCCCGGCCGGCGGCGTGGTCACCGGCATCGGCAAGGTGGCGGGCCGCGACTGGATGATCGTGGCCAACGACGCCACCGTCAAGGCGGGCGCCTTCTTCCCGATCACCGCCAAGAAGGTCATCCGCGCCCAGACCATCGCGCTCGAGAACCGCCTGCCGACCATCTACCTCGTCGACTCGGCGGGCGTCTACCTGCCGATGCAGGACGAGATCTTCCCCGACCAGGACGACTTCGGGCGCGTCTTCTACCTCAACGCGCGCATGAGCGCCGCGGGCATCCCGCAGCTGGCGGCCATCATGGGCAACTGCGTGGCCGGCGGCGCCTACCTGCCGGTGATGTGCGACACCCTGGTGATGACCGAGGGCTCGGGCCTCTACCTGGCGGGGCCGGCGCTGGTGAAGGCGGCCATCGGCCAGGAGGCGAGCAGCGAGGAGCTCGGCGGCGCCACCATGCACGCCGAGGTCTCGGGCACCGTCGACTTCAAGGAGCCCGACGACGAGCACGCCCTCGCGCGGCTGCGGCGCCTGGCCGCCGCCTACGCCCCGCCCGAGCTGGCGCCGTGGGCGCGCGGGCGGGTCGAGGTGGTGCCGCCCAAGGAGAAGGAGGAGGACCTCGAGGGCCTGCTGCCCGTGGAGGGCGGCAGCCGCCCCTACGACACGCGCGCGGTGCTGGCGCGCCTGCTCGACGGCTCCGAGCTCGACGAGTTCAAGCCCGGGTACGGCGAGACGCTCGTCACCGGCCTCGGCCGCCTGGGCGGCTACCCCGTGGGGGTGGTGGCCAACCAGAAGCTCGTGATCAAGCGCCAGGGGCGCATCGAGGTGGGCGGCGTGATCTACGCCGACGCCGCCGACAAGGCCGCGCGCTTCGTCCTCGACTGCAACCAGGCCGGCATCCCCATCCTGTTCCTGCACGACGTCAACGGCTTCATGGTGGGCAAGCAGAGCGAGCAGGAGGGCATCATCCGCCGCGGCGCCAAGCTGGTTAACGCCGTGTCGAACAGCGTGGTGCCGCGCCTGACCGTCATCCTGGGCGGCTCCTACGGCGCCGGCCACTACGCCATGAGCGGCAAGGCGTACGCCCCGCGCTTCGTCTTCGCGCTGCCCAGCGCGCGCTACGGCGTCATGGGCGGACAGCAGGCGGCGCGCACCATCCTCGACATCCAGGCGGCGCAGCTCGAACGTAGGGGCCAGGCGGTCGACGAGGAGACCCTCGACGAGCTCTACCGCAGCATCGAGGCGCACTACCAGGAGGCGCTCGACATCCGCTACGCCGCCGCGCGCCTGTGGGTCGACGAGGTGCTGCTGCCGCGCGAGCTCCGGGGGCGGCTGATCCGCGCCCTCGACGCCTGCGCCCACGACGCCCACCTCGCCGAGCTCAAGCTGGGGGTCTTCCAGGTGTGAGCTTCCTCGCGCCCCAGGCCCTGTGGCTGCTGGCGCTGCTGCCCGTGGTGGTGCTGCTGCACTTCCTGCGGGCGCGGCGGCGGCGCTACGACGTGGCGGCCCTGTTCCTGTGGCGGCGCGCCAGCGCGGCGCTGGCCCGGCGGCGGCGCTTCTCGCCCACCTGGCTGCTGGTGGCGCAGCTGGCGTTCGTGGCGCTGGCGGCGCTGGCGCTGGCGCGCCCGGTGCTGGCCGGCGGCGAGCGCCCCGACCGCGTGATCGTCATCGACGCCTCGGCCAGCATGGCCGCCGTCGATGCCGCGGGCACGCGCCTGGAGCAGGCGAAGCAGGCGGCGCGCGCGCTCCTCGGGGGCGCGGGCCGCGTGGCGCTGGTGCGGGCGGGCCTCGACGCGCGCCTGCTGGCGCCGCTCGACGCCGACGAGGCCGGCCTGCGCGCCGCGCTCGACGAGCTGAGCGCCGGCGACGCCGCCGGCGACCTGCTGCGCGCCCTCGAGCTGGCTGGCTCGCTGCTGCCCGGCGCCGAGGTGCACGTGTTCACCGACCGCGACGCCGGCCTCGGCGCCGCCACCCTGCACCGCGTGGGCGGGCCGGTCGACAACGTGGGCATCAGCGCCTTCGACGTGGGCGTGGGCCAGGCGTTCGTGGCGGTGGTGGCCAGCGGCGCGCGCCCCGCCGAGGTCGAGGTGAGCCTGTGGCAGGGCGAGCGCGAGCTGGCGCGCGGCACGGTGCTGGTGCCGAGCGGCGGCAGCGGCAGCGTCACCTTCCCGCTCGGCGACGTCAGCGGGGTGGTCGAGGCGCGCCTGACGCCGCCGCCGGGCGACGCCCTGGCGCTCGACGACGTGGCCTTCGCCGGCCGCCGCGCCCTGAGCGTGGTCAGCAACGACGACCACGCGCCGCTGCTGCGCGCGCTGACGGCCGTGCCCCTCACGCAGGTCGGGGTGGCCACCGACGCCGCCTTCCGCCCCGGCGCCGACCTCAAGGTGCTGCGGCGCGCCAGCCCCGAGGGTCTGCCGCCGGGCAACTACCTGCTGTTCCCGCCGCCCGCCGCCGAGCCCGACTTCCGCCTGGTGCGCGACTGGGACCGCGTCGACCCCCTCACGCGCTTCGTGGACCTGCGCGACGTGGTGGTGGGGCTCGACCCGAGCGCCGAGGCGTGGGACGAGGAGGGGTGGCGCGTGCTGGCGCGCACCGCCGACCTCACGCCCGTGATGCGCGCGCGCCAGGACGAGAACGGCCTGGTGCTGCAGCTGGCCTTCCACCCCTCGCAGTCCGACGTGGTGCTCCGGCCCGCCTTCCCGGCGCTGGTGGCGAACCTGCTCGGCGCCCTCGACGCCACCACGCGCCTGCGGCTCGGCGAGCCGCTGCCGGACGGCGCCGGGGCGGTGCTGGAGCCGGGCGTCTACGCCGACGGCGCGGTGTTCGCGAGCCTGCTCGCGGCCGACGAGTCGCG
>Ga0123332_1000297_pt1 | contig 48619 bp, 48 predicted proteins | sample BioC12SIPDNA_4_FD_89958 | JGI IMG/M metagenome (GOLD analysis project Ga0123332, IMG submission 89958) | Anaerobic biogas reactor microbial communites from Washington, USA - Biogas_R2_A C12 SIP DNA | ecosystem: Engineered > Bioreactor > Anaerobic > Unclassified | place: Washington, USA... | reverse complement strand
GTTCGGCGGGCAACAACGGTCAGTGGGGCGGGTGGCTGCCTGGCTGGTCGTGGGACCGGTTCTGGAACCACGTTCACATGTTTGGCGGCAAGGTAGTCGACGAAAAGTACGGCAAAAAGTGCATGCTGGGCGAGCCCGAGGCGCAGGAAGCGCTCAAGTGGATGTACGACCTGCAGTGGGTAGACAACTGCCATGCGCAGCCCAGCCAGGTCGAGAATCAGTGGCCCATCGCTTCGATGGTGTCTGGCTTTGTCTGCACCGCCGAGGATGGCACTTATCCCATCACCGTCGACGAGGAATACGAGGGCAAACTGCGTTGGGACATGCGCCATGTGCCCAAGGGCCCGACGGGCATCCGCTCAGTGCTGGGCACCACCGACGCCTGGTCGATCACCAAGCAGACTGGCAATGCCGATGCCTCTTGGGCGCTGCTCAAGTTCTTGTCTGGCCCCATCTACCAGGCCAAAGGGATCATCGGCCTTGAGGGGCGGCTGCCCGTCCTCAAATCGTTGCAGAGCAACTGGCTAACCACCGTGCGCGAGATCCGACCGTCTCTCAACGATGTGCGCCTCGAGACCGCTGTCGAGGCCCTCGAGTGGGGCTATCCTGAGGACACGCCCTGGTTCGACAAGCAGACCGAGGCGACCCAGCTCATCACGCCTGCGCTCGAAAAGGTGTTCACCGTGGGTGATGTGGGCCCCGAGTACTTTATTGAGGTCTGCAAAGAGGTCGACGCCACGCAGATCTGACCCTGCGCTCAAGTTGGCGCTGACGCAATCGCGGGGGCAGGGGCACGGGCCTGGGCCGTGCCCCTGTTGTGTTTGCTGGCTTTGATGTATGATGTGAGTGGTTAGCTGGCGGACGGAGCTTGTCGTGCTGACGGGCCGTTCGCAACCCAACAGGATGGAGGTATGGCATGGGCAAGGTTCTGATCACCGGTGGGAGCGGGCGTTTTGCCAAGTACATGGCCCAAGTGCTGCGCGACAAGTACGAAGTGGTGCTTTTCTCACGCACCCAACCCCCCAAAGACCGCGCCGACCTGCCCTGGGTCGAGGGCGATCTCAATAGCTACGATGACTGCGTCAAGGCCGTGCAGGGCGTCGAGGTGATTCATCACCTGGGCGCTGTGCCCTGGCCCAGCGACCATGAGGCCACCCGCGAGCGGATCGCTGCCGCTGGTCGCGCTGTGCCGCCTTGGGATCAGACCATGAAGACCAACATCATGGGCACCTACTATCTGATGAAGGCCGCCGTCGATGCGGGCGTCAAAACGGTGGTGATGACCGGCTCTAACTGCGCCTTTGGGCATTGCTGGCGCCGCTCAGATCGGCCCTATCCTATCCAGTACCTGCCGCTCGACGAAAAGCACCCTTCAGACTGCGAAGTGTCATACGGCTGGAGCAAATGGGCGGGTGAGCAGATGCTGGCCCAGTTCAGCCGGGCCTTTGGCATTCGTACCTATGTGACGCGCCCGGCCCACATCAGTGATGCCGAGACGCGCAAGCGCATGGCTGAGAACGTCAAGCCCGCAACGCAGTGGAGCGGCGGCCTGTGGGGATGGGTGGCCTCGGAAGATCTGGCCGACCTACAACTCCTCATCCAAGAGGCGGCCGACGACCTGCCGGTGCATGATATCTTTGTGGGCAACAACCTGGATACCGAGGCTCTGGAGCCCACCATGGAGCTGATCGAGCGGTTCCGTCCCGATCTGCTGCCGGTGTCTCATGGCCTCAGTGGCCACGACGCACTCTTCTCGCCCAAGCACGCCTACGAGATGGTGGGCTGGGTACCGGCCATCACCTGGCGCGACTATTTGCCGAAATAGGCCTAGCAACACGAGCGGGGCGTGGCGTCAGGCCTGCGCCCCGCCTGCACTACAGGGAGGACACTGTGGGAAAGGTTCTGGTCACAGGCGCCAGTGGGCGCTTTGCCAAATACATGGTGGCTGCACTGCGCGACCAGTACGAGGTGGTGCTGTTCTCGCGGTCGCCTATTCCCGAGGACCGTGTCGATTTGCCCGCCATCATCGGCGACCTCAATAACTATGACGATTGCGTCAAAGCCGTTGAGGGCGTTGAGGTGATCCATCATCTGGGGGCCGTGCCCTGGGCCAGCGACGACGAGGCTGGTCGCCAGCGCCGCGCTGAGCGTGGCTTGCCCGTGCCACCCTTTGACGCCACCATGAAGACCAACATCATGGGTACCTATTACTTGATGAAGGCCGCTGTCGATGCAGGCGTCAAGACCGTGGTGATGACTGGCTCCAACTGTGCTTTTGGGCATTGCGGCTATGGCGCCACGGGCGAGTTCTACCCGGTGCACTATCTGCCTCTGGACGAAAAGCATCCCTCGGCCTGCGTCAACTCTTACTCATGGAGCAAGTTCGCTGGCGAGGACCTGCTGCACACCTTCACACGGGCCTTTGGCATCCGCACCTACATCACCCGACCGGCCCATATCTGCGACGAGGCCAAGCGCCGCGACATGGCCGCCACCGTCAAACCCGCCACCGAATGGAGCGGCGGCCTGTGGGGTTGGGTGGCCTCGGAAGATCTGGCTGAGCTGCAGCTGCGCATCCAGCAGGCGGCCAACGATCTGCCTCTGCACGATGTATTTGTGGGCAATAACGTTGACACCGAGGCGCTAGAGCCCACCATGGAGCTGATCGAGCGTTTTCGCCCCGAGCTCCTGCCTGTCACTCATGGGCTGCGCGGCTATGACGCGCTATTCTCTAACGCGCACGTCGAACAGATGCTTGGCTGGCTCCCCAATCGCAGTTGGCGCGAGTATCTACCCACTCCCTAGCCACGTTGGTGTATGACAAGCGGCGCAAGGTCACCCTTGCGCCGCTGTGGTTGCTTTGTGGTGCTCAGGTCGAGAGCTCAGCCAGCATCTTGCGCAACAGGCCCGCCATGCGCTCTTTCTGCATCGCGATGATGCGCTGCCCTAGCTCTCTTGAGGCGTGCATGCGCGGGTCTTGCCCCCCCACGCCGACAGGCCATGCCTGGGGATCGGATGGCAGCGCCGACATATCCACCAGCTCGGGTCTCAGCGCCATCACAAGCGACGTCTCGTTCATCGCAGCATGGTCGACCTGAATGCCCAGGCCTTCCTGGTCGACGTCGCTGCCCCAGCACGTGAGGGTCTGCAGGCCAAAATCGCGGAGCCACTCGGCGTGTCCAGCAGCAAAGGCTTTGGTCGATGGGCCGTGCCCATGGCCCACCACAATGCGAAAGCCAGCTCGCGCCAGTTGCGCCAGTGCCGCACGTAGCAGCGCATGAAAGAGATCATCCGGAGCCCAGTACGCGCTGCCGTCGAGTTGCTGAGTAGGGTACCGCTGGGCAGGCGCTGAGGTCAGGCACAGGTCCATGCCATATAGCTGGCCGGCAGGGGTGTCACGCTTGCGGTCGGGCCCCAAGAAGAGCATCGGCAGAACGATGCCGCCAACCGCTTGCGCCAGTTCTACAAAGAACCCCTGTGACTGCAGCCCGTCAGATCCAAGCGGCAAGTGCTCGCCATGCCACTCCAAAGTGCCCAGCGGCAGATACGCAATGGGCGCGGCGGCCAGGCGCTCGCGAAACTGCTGCGGGCGCAGCTCGGCATAGAGCACACTCATGCGATGACCTCCTCGTGCACATGGCTGTGGGCCGCCGGGCAGCCATGCTCGTGGTTGTGTTCTACCTGCTGCTCGGCACAGTCGCCGCAACAGGGGCCCATCGAGCAATCCTGATCGCCATACTCAACCTCGATGGTGACATGGTCGAACCCATGGGCGGCCACCACATGTTTGGCGCGATGCTTGATCTCCAGCGCCTCGTGCAATGGCGTCTCGCCAGCCACCACCAGATGGCTCGAAAAGACGTGGTGATCGCCATCGAGCGACCAGGCGTGGGCATGGTGCACCTCGCACACACCTTCGAGGGCGCCCAAGGCCTCCTCGACGTTGCCGAGATCAACATTGGGCGGCACCCCCTGCAGAAACAGCCGCATGGTGTTGGCCAGGCCGGCAATGGCGCGATAGAGCACATAGAGTGCGATAACCACCGACAGCAGTGGGTCAAGCACTGGCAGGTCCCAGATCAGCAGCGCACCCGAAACCACCAGGACCGCAACCCAGCCCAGAACGTCCTCGAGCAGGTGCAAGGCGGCTGTGCGGGCGTTCAACGAATGCTGATTGCGCAGGCGCAGCACGGCCAAACCGTTGATGGCGATGCCCACCACCGCCAAGATCGCCATGCCCGGCGCGTCGGGCCGCGCTGGCGCCCACAGGGCAGGGATGGCGCGCCAAAGGACGATGCCACCGCCGACGATGAGCACCAGTGTGTTGATCAGCGCCCCGAGAAGAGAAAAACGCCGATAGCCATACGAGAAGCGCGCATCCTGGCCTCGCTCTGAAATTCGCGCCAGGAACCAGGCCATCCCGAGGCTCAGGCTATCGCCCAGATCGTGTAGCGCGTCAGAGATCACGGCGAGGCTGCCCGTCCAGACGCCGCCGACGATTTCGAACAGCGCAAAGCCCAGGTTGAGCCAGAAAGCGACCTTGAGGTTGGCCACATCGCCATGGTTATGATGATCGTGATGATGCTGTGTCATGGTGTTCCTACGACTCGTCTTGATCCCCCGCCAGTGCCAGGCTCACCGCATCAGCCAGCGAGCGGGCACCGAGTGGCTCGGTACCATCGCCCCGCAACAGGGCGCTCTGCGCGGCTCGTGGCACCAGCACGCGCCCAAAGCCAAGTTTGGCCGCCTCGCGCAGGCGGCGCTCGGGTTGGCCAACGCTGCGCAGCTCGCCGGCCAGGCCCACCTCGCCGAACATGGCCAGATCGGCCATCACCGGCCGGTTGTAGAATGAGGATGCGATAGCCACCGCCACCGCCAGGTCGACGGCTGGCTCGTTGATGCGGAGGCCACCGACTACATTGACGAACACATCCTGACTGCTCAGCCTCAGCCCCACACGCTTGGTCAGCACGGCGATCAACAGGACCATGCGGTTATAGTCGATGCCGTTGCAGGTGCGGTAAGGACGCTCGGGGTTGCCTTGCGAGACCAGCGCCTGCACCTCTACCAGGATTGGTCGCGTGCCCTCCATGGTCACTGCCACGGTCGAGCCGGTTGCCTGGCCGATACGCTCTTCGAGAAAGACCTGCGACGGGTTGGTTACCTCAACCAGGCCATTCTCTCGCATCTCGAACACGCCCACCTCGTTGGTCGAGCCGTAGCGGTTCTTGACACTGCGTAACAGCCGAAAGCTGTGAAAGCGCTCTCCCTCGAGATACAACACGGCGTCGACGATGTGCTCTAGCACGCGCGGGCCGGCAATGGCGCCTGTCTTGGTGACATGCCCCACCAGAAAGGTTGGCACGTCGAGCTCTTTGGCCTGCCGCAACAGTGCCGCCGCGCTTTCGCGCACCTGCGTCACGCTGCCAGCCGTCGACTTGACGCCATCGGCATACACTGCCTGTATCGAGTCGACGATGGTCATACGGGGGCGTGTCTGTTCTACGTGGCCCATAATCTGTTCGAGTCGTGTTTCAGCCAGCATCAGTAGGTTGGGGGTGCGTATGCCGAGGCGTTCGGCGCGCATCTTGAGCTGGTGCAGCGACTCTTCGCCCGAGGCATACAGCACGGGCCCATAGGCGCGCGCCACCTGATCTGCCAGTTGCAGCAACAGTGTGGACTTGCCTATGCCGGGATCGCCTCCGATGAGCACCACGCCACCGGGCACAATGCCGCCACCCAACACACGATTGAGTTCCTCCATCGGCACGGGGTAGCGTTGATCGCCAGAGAGGGCGATGTCGGTGACAGGCTGGGGACGCGAAGACAACACCGTCTCTGGCGCGCGGCCAGAGACGGTGGGGGGTGCATCCTGCACGATGGTCTCGACTAGCGTGTTCCACTCACCGCATTCTGGGCATTTGCCCATCCAGCGCGGCTGAACAGCGCCACAACTCTCGCAGACGAAACGACGCTGGCTCCTGGCCATGATCAGCCCTTGTCAGCCGACACCAGCGCTTCAGGCTCGTCTACGCCCTCCGGCGTGCGGAAAACGATCTCGCCCTCAGAAGCGTCTACCACCACGACCATATCGGTGCTGGGGGCCTGTTTGGCCAGCAGCCTTTCGGCCAACGGGTCTTCGATCAGACGCTGGATGGCGCGACGCAGCGGCCGCGCGCCGAACTGCGGATCATAGCCCTCGTGCACCAGCAGCTCGTGCGCCGCGTCGGTCAGTTCGATCGATACATGATGCTCTGCCAGGCGCTCGTTGAGAAGCCCAACCTGGATGTTGACGATAGCGCGAATGTCCTCGCGGGTCAGCTCATGGAACACAACCACCTCATCGACACGGTTAAGGAACTCGGGTCGGAAGAGGCGCTTGAGCTCTTTCATGAGCTTGGCCTTCATCTCGCGATAGTCTGCCTCGGATCCCTCGGCTGGCCGAGAGGCCGCAAAGCCGAGCGTCGACTCGCGGCGGATCGCTTCGCTGCCCACGTTCGACGTCATGATGATGATGGTGTTGCGAAAGTCTACCTTACGCCCCTTGGCATCGGTCAGGTGCCCATCTTCCATAATCTGCAGCAGCATGTTAAAGGCTTCGGGATGGGCCTTTTCGATCTCGTCAAAGCAGACGACCGAGTAGGGCCGCCTCCGGATCGCCTCAGTGAGTTGGCCTGCTTCGTCATAGCCGATGTAACCTGGAGGTGCGCCCACCAGCCGCGACACCGAGTGCCGCTCCATGAACTCGGACATGTCGAGCTGCACCAGCGCTTCATCTGTGCCGAACATGAACTGGGCCAACGCTTTGCACAGCTCCGTCTTGCCGACGCCCGTGGGCCCCAGGAAGATGAACGAGCCGATGGGCCGCCGTGGGTCCTTGAGGCCGGCTCGCGCTCGACGCACAGAGCGCGCCAGTGACTCGATAGCCTGCTCCTGGCCCACCACTCGCTCATGAAGGGCATGCTCCATTTTGAGCAGGCGCAGCGATTCCTCTTCGGCGATGCTCGATACGGGCACACCGGTCCACATTGCCACAATCTCGGCGATGTCGTCGGGCGTCACGCGCAGGCCGATATCCTCGGCCTCCTCTGTCTTGAGGCGCAGGGGTTCGCCAAATAGCGATGGCTGCGCCTGCTCGGCGTCCAGGTCGAACTCGATCTCGTCGTCGAAAGGATTGCCAGCGTCGGTCAGGCTGCGGCGACGTACGGTGCCGTTGGCATGCCGCGTAATGCGAAAGACGCGCACCCGTGAGGCCGCCTCGTCGACGAGGTCGATGGCCTTGTCGGGCAGAAAGCGATCAGGCACAAAGCGCGCCGCCAGGCGTGCCGCGGCCTCGAGCGCCTCATCGGTGATGGTGAGTTTGTGGTGCTCCTCATAACGGTCGCGGATGCCCCGCAGGATCTCGAGCGTCTCCTCCACCGAGGGCTCGTCGACAAACACGGGCTGGAAGCGGCGCTCTAGGGCGGCGTCGCTTTCGATATGCTTGCGATACTCGTCCAGCGTGGTCGCGCCGATGCACTGCAGCTCACCACGAGACAGCGCTGGCTTGAGGATATTGGCTGCATCCATCGAGCTGCCCGCCGAGCCGGCGCCCACCAGCATATGTAGCTCGTCGATGAAAAGCACCGTTTCGGTCGATTCGATCTCGTCGATGACCTTCTTGAGGCGCTCTTCGAATTGGCCGCGGTACATGGTGCCCGCCACCAGCGAGCCTACGTCGAGACGCACCAGGCGCTTGCGGCGCAGGTCCGACGGCACCTGGCCGTCGACGATGCGCTGCGCCAAACCCTCGACGATGGCCGTTTTGCCCACGCCGGGCTCGCCGATCAAGGCCGGGTTGTTCTTGGTGCGGCGCGCCAGGATCTGGATCACCCGCTCGATCTCGGTCTCTCTACCGATGACAGGGTCTAGCTCGCCGTTCTGTGCCTTGGCGGTCAGATCGACACTCAGTTGTTCGAGCACTGACTCTTCGCTCTTTTTGCCGCGCGAGCGTCGCTCGGGCAGGGCCGGGGTGCGGTCTGTCGAGCTGTCCTGGCTCATGCGCGCGCCCAGGCGCCGGCGCACAACCTCTACACTGATGTTCAGGCTCTCGAGGACGGCTGAGGCCATCGACTTGTCGAGACGCAACAGCGCCATCAGCAGATGCTGTGTGTCGACCATGTCATCGCCCGAGTTACGGGCCTCTTCGATGGCCATCTTCATCACATCTTTGGTCTGATCGGTCAGCTGCAGCCGTGTGGCGTGCTGCTCACCGCGCCCGACCACGCGCACCACCGCGATGCGCACCTGGCCTAACGTCAGGCCCAGGTCTGCAAGCGTGCTCGCCGCTGCGGTGTCCTCGTTGCGCATCAGACCCAGCAAGAGGTGCTCGGTGCCGATATAACCATGATTAAGTCGCAGCGCCTCTTCTTGAGCCATTTTCAGAGACTGAAGCGCATCCCTGGTGAACTTTTCATCAAATGCAAAAGCCATCTCCCACCTTGCTTTCGTTGGCTGTGGTCGCTTGAAGCGCTCCACGATGTTTGGTTAGGCGCTCGCCTTGCGGAACGATCGTCGTCTCATCATCGCCGCCCAGCCAATCTGCACATTCATTATAACACTGATGACGACATCTGGCGGTTTCGGGTTGTGGATACACGAGGGCCGGTGTGTATCACACACCGGCCCTCGCCATGCTGCGCATAGAGACAAGAGCCGGCCACCAGAGGCCAGCTCTCCTCCAGTCTAGCGGTTAGCCTTCGTCGCTGTCACCGATAGAGGAAAGCTGGCTGGCATCTTCCCAATCGTAATCCTCAAAGTAGGTGTCATCGTTGACACGCCTCAGCGATAGGCCCAGGCGTTGGCGCGCCGAGTCGATGCGGATCACACGCAACTCGACCTCGTCGCCCACCTTGACAACTTCACTAGGATGCCCGATGCGCTCATCGGACAGCTCCGAAATATGGATCAGGCCCTCGATATCCTCATCCAGTCGAGCAAACGCGCCAAAGTCGGTCACGTTGGTGATAGTGCCAGTAACACGCTGGCCGATGCCGTAATTCTGCTCGACCATGGTCCATGGCTCGGCCTTGAGCCGCTTGAGGCTCAGAGCGATGCGACGGCGCTCCTGATCGACGCCCAGCACATACACCTCAACCTGCTGGCCCACCTGCAGCACCTGTTTGGGGTGCCCCACGCGGCTGTAAGAGAGCTCTGACAGGTGAATCAGGCCGTCAGCTCCACCAAGATCGACAAAGGCGCCAAAGTCGCACAGGCTGCTGACGACGCCCTTGCGCACATCGCCTTCCTTCAACTCCTCGAGCAAGCGCTCTTTTTGTTCCATACGCCACTCGCGGGCAGCCGCACGCTCTGACAGAATCAGGCGGTTGCGCCGACGGTCCAACTCCATCACCTTTACGGCGATGGGATTGCTCGTCAATTCCTTGAGGGCCTGCTCACGCTCGTCATCGCTCATACCGCGAGGTAGGCGTAGGCTGGCCACCTGTGATGCTGGCACAAAGCCACGCACGCGGCCGACGTTGACGATCAAGCCACCTCGGTTGGCATCGGCCACTGTGCCCTCATAGACCTCGCCTGAAGCGAGCAAGTCCTCTGCCAGCTGCCAGTCAGACTCGGAGAGCGCTCTGGACAGCGACAAGACGCTGTGGCCATTGGCATCCTCGGGACGCAATACAAATACATGCACCTTGGCGCCAGGCCGCAGTTTGGCTTTGACCTCGGGCGGCACGCGCTCCAAGTCGCGCGAAGATACGATACCCTCGGCCTTGCAGCCGATATCCACCACTACCTCGTTGGGCGTTACCTCGAGGATAATGCCCTCCATGATCTCGTTACGGCGAGGAACGACCTGGCCAAATTCCTCTTCAAGGTACTGGTGCATTGGATTTGACGTATGCTCCTGCGCCTCCTCATCCATCGTCGGCAGAGCCCTGTTGTCCTGCTCGTCCACGCTATCTCTCCTCGCTGATCTCCCGGTTACAGATATTATAGCGTCTCGGCCACATCTGGCAAAGCGGGCTCTGCGCATGACAGCAACGAGGCTCTGGAAGTGGCGGTGCCTCTAATGAAGCCAAATGGTGGCCAGGCCTGCCACATGCAGGCTCTGCTCAGTGTAGAGCACCACACGCACATCGAGCTTTAGGCTGGCATGCTCATTGAGGCGCCCCTCCCAGTAGATCGAGTCGCCGCTGAGGCGGTAGGGGTACTCGTGCAGACCCCCCAGCAGGGCGCCATCATCGGTTTGACCTTCGTATGTGAGCAGGGTCCCTGGGAGCGGCTCGCCCTTGTTCACGGTATAGGTCACGGGCCCGGTATAGTGCACCGGAGCCTCGCGGCTGGGCGTCCCTACCGCTGGGTGGACATCCGTTAGCACCAGCTCGGCGGTGCCCGCCAGGCGAGCGCTGCTTTCATTGGCGTGCACCAGGCGTAACTTGAGATCGACGTCTGCTTCAGGCGTCTGCGCGCCGCGCCACTGCACCGAGTCGCCGGTGCGCTTCAGCGCCGTCTGCCCCCGGATGATGAAGCGCGCACCCTGTGGACTGTATTCGCTGTAGACAACATCGGTGCCGGCGATGGCCTGGCCCAATGGCACATTGACGGTGGCGGGGAGATTGTATCTCAGGGTATTGGGCTCGTTCTTTGGCCCACCGAGACAGCCGCACAGCAGGGTGGTCAGGCTCACCAGCAACAGGGTGGCCCGCCAACGCAGAGTCATCGCATCCCTCCTTGTGTGGGGCGTACGCTATCTCACCGGACTTTATTCTATGCCTGACACGCCAGTGGCGTCAAGCCCTCGCACACGAGCCGGCTGACACTGTGCTTACTTGCGTGGTGCTGCAGAAATGCGTAACCTCTGGCATCAGATGTCTTGAGCACTTTTGCCCAGGGAGGGGGAGCGCATGCCATCAAGACGGGCTCAAAGAGCCGAGAGACGCGCGCGGCGCGCCACACACCGCGAACGAGTCGCCTGGTACCTGTATGACTTTGGCAACTCGGCCTACGCCTCGGTGGTATTGCTAGCCGTCTTTGCTGCCTACTTTAAAGAGCAGGTGGTTGGCACAACCCAGGGCACCTATCTCTGGGGGCTGGCCATTGGGATCGCCATGCTGGTGGTGACGGTTATCTCGCCCGTGCTGGGCACCATTGCCGACTATTCGGGCGCCAAGAAACGGCTGCTGCTCTTTTTCACCGGCGTGTCAATCATCTGTACAGCGTTGCTGTTCTTTGTACAAAAGGGCGATATCTGGCAGGCGATGCTCCTCTTCATCCTGGCCGAGATCGGCTATCGCAGCGCGCAGGTCTACTATGATGGCCTGCTGCCCGAGATCGCCGGCCTCGACGAGGTGGCTGAAGTCTCGGGCAAAGGCTGGGCCATCGGCTCGGTGGGCGGTGTGGTCATTCTGCTGATCATTCTGCCGCTCATCTTGCTTTTCCCGGGCCCCCTGATGGTGCGGCTCTCTTTGCCCATCACCGCGCTGTATTTCGGGCTATCGACACTGCCGCTCATCTTTAACCTCAAAGAGCGGGCTGCCAGCCGCCCGTTGCCGCCCGGCGAGACCTATATCAGCCTGGCCTACCGTCGCCTGGGCAGCACGTTCCGCGGCATTCGGTCGTTCCGCGAGTTCGGCAAGTACTTGCTGGCCTTTCTGATCTATAACGATGGCGTCATCATGGCGCTCGATTTTGCGGCCATCATCGGTGCAGTTCTGTTTGGCATGGGCCAGCAAGAATTGATTCTCTTCGTCATCCTGGTCAATGTTTTCAATGCTGTCGGTGCCTGGGCGTTCGGCCTGTTAGCAGCGCGCACCACATCCAAGCGTGCGCTGCTGGCCTCGCTGGTGATGATGATCTTTGTCATCCTGTGGATGTTCTTGGCGCAGACCATTGTGGAGTTCTTTGTCATTGGTGCACTGGCAGGCGTTGCCATGGCCGGCATCCAGTCGCTCAGCCGCACCATGCTGAGTGAGTTTGCCCCCGAGGGGCGCAGTGCCGAGTTCTTTGGCTTTTTTGCGGTGGCGGGGCGCACCTCATCCTTTATCGGTCCCTATGTCTACGGGGTGATCGCTACCTTTAGCGCCAACCACATGGTGCGTATGGGTGCCAGCGTCCTCGACGCAGAGAAACAGGGGCAACGCTGGGGAATTCTGTCCATCGGCGCCTTTTTGCTCGTTGGCATGCTGGTGCTGCTGACGGTCAACGAGCGGCGCGCTATTCAGGTGGCGCAGTCTTTTGGCGATGCGAGCGCACCGGTTCGTGGATAGAGCTGCTGGTCAGGAGGGGGGCAAAATGACTACCGATAGAGCTATGTCGATACGCTACCCCAGGCGGCGCACCGTTCGGGCCATTCTGAGCAGACTGTCTCGCTGGGCATTCGAGTGCCTCGCTGATCTCGAGATCGTTGGGCAAGAGAACCTGCCCCAAGAGGGGCCTCTGATCGTGGTCGCCAACCACTTTTTCTCGGTAGACCCTGCCCTGATGATCGGCATCGCCCCATGGCCGATGGAATTTCTGAGCGCCCAGCACGTGGTGTCTGGGCCGCAGTGGCTACACCTCTTCCCACTTATGTGGGGCGTGATCACGGTGGCGCGCGGGTCGGTGGCCTCAAGGCTGGCACTGCGCGCGGCCGAGGCCGTGCTACAGCAAGATGGGGTGGTGGGCATCTACCCCGAGGCGGGCGCCTGGAGCCGCATCTTGCGGCCGCCGCGGCCAGGCACCGCCTATATCGCCGTGCGTTCGGGCGCCAGGCTGTTGCCAGTTGGTGTCGATGGCGTACCGGGTATCTTTCGGGCACTGTTCAAGGGTAAGCGTGCCAAGGTTACCGTACGCATCGGCGAGCCTTTCGGTCCCTATCACGTGTTGGGCACCGGCCGCGAGCGTCGCCAGCAACTCGAGGCTGTGGGGCACGATATCATGCAGCATATTGCCGCTCTCTTGCCCGAGGAGAGCCGCGGCTACTATGGCGACGATCCGGCCATGCGCGAACGCGCTCTTGTCGAGGCCGAATATCCCGAGAGAGCGTTGGATGGCTGAGCGCAGGCGAGCGTGAGCGTTGCGAGGGGCGCATACTGCGCCCCTCGTTTTCTTTGTCTGCGAGCCTCATGGTACCATCTCGCCATGCGCATCTACTTGGAAACGTTAGGCTGCCGTCTGAACCAGGCCGAGATCGAGTCGCTGGGCCGCGAGGCCGCGCGGCGCGGCCATGAGGTGGTAGACGCACCATCAGCGGCCGACTGGGCCATCATCAACACCTGCACGGTGACGCACGTCGCCGCGCGCAAGTCTCGCCAGGCTATTCGCAGACTCCACCGCATCAACTCTGCCGTTAGCATTGCGGTGGTGGGCTGCTATGGCGACAACGCGCCCGTACAAGCCCGTGGCCTGCCCGGTGTCGCAATGGTGGTGCCCAATCTGCACAAGGAGCAGGTCCTTGACCGCATCGGTGCAGCGCCTCTCGTCGATGATCCCCAGCGAGAGCATGCTGCAGTGCTCAACCTGCCGTGCGAGCGCACACGGGCTTTTGTCAAAGTGCAGGATGGTTGTGAGAACGCCTGTGCCTATTGCGTCGTCACGCTGGCCCGCGGGCCAGCCCGCAGCGTGCGCCCTGAGACTGTGTTGGCCACCGCACGGCAGAGGTGCGCAGAGGGCGCCAACGAGCTGGTGCTTAGTGGCGTCAATATCGGCTCTTACGGGCGTGATCAGGGCCCCTTGGCCACGGTGCCGGTAGAAGAGGGCTGGACGCTGGCTCGGCTTGTGCGCGCCCTTCTCGATGCCTGCGATGTGCCACGCCTGCGCCTTTCATCTATCGAGCCGTGGGACATCACGCCTGAGCTGCTGGCTCTCTGGCGCGACGCGCGCCTATGCCGCCAGCTCCACCTGCCCATTCAGAGCGGCTGCGCAGCCACGCTGCGGCGCATGGGCAGACGCACTACGCCAGATGCTTTGACCGCGCTGGTAGCCCAGGCACGTGCTTGGGCGCCCGGTCTGGCGATCACGACCGACGTGATGGTGGGCTTTCCTGGTGAGAGCGATGGCGAGTTCGAGTCTAGCCTGGCGTATATCGCCGGCTTGGCGCCCAGCCGCCTGCATGTCTTTCGCTACTCGCTCCGGCCCGGAACCGCTGCTGCCGCCATGCCAGGGCAGGTGCCGCCTGACGTCGCCGCCCGGCGCAGCCAGCAGATGACCGCGCTCGGCAAACGCCTGGCGCAGAGCTACCACGAGCAGCTTGTCGGCCAAGAGGTCAGCGTGCTCTTTGAGAGCCAGACCCCAATGGGCATTACCTCTATGTGGGAGGGGCTCACCGATACCTATGTCCGGGTGCGGGCTCGGGCCACTATAGACCTCGCCAACAGCCTGCGACGGGTTCGCGTCACAGACGCTGACCACCTCGGCGTTACCGGCGAGGTGCTGTAGAGGCAGGCGTCTCACTCGACCAGGGGCGGCAGGAGATAGGGCTCGCTCACGCCCATTGTAGCACGCAGCTTGCCATAAGTATCGGCGCGGTATTCGTACACCTGATCGTCCGCCAGAAGCGTAATCTGATAGCCCGTGGTGGGCACGCGAGCGCAATAGACCCCCGCCTCGCGTATGCCGAGGCAGGCATCGGGCCAGCGCACCTCTCGCATTTGCAGGGGCCGTACCTGTTCTGGGGCGATGCCCAGCCGCGCCGCCAGATCGACACGACACCGCGCCTGGAGATCCTCGCGAGTCTCGGTAGCCGCCAGTCGCCCATACACCTGCGCCGCCCAGGCTGAGATATTGGCGCGCACTTGCGGGTTGGCTGTCTGGCCACCCTGGCCCCTAAAGGCGACCTGCACCGCCTGCTCGGTAGGAGTCGCGGCGTCCTCAAGCACGGCATAGTCGAACGGGCGATAGCGCACCAGATACAGCAACAGCGACTCGAGCTCTGCCTGCGAGAGTGGCGCCAGCCTCAGGCCCTCGCCGCAGCGCCCAAAGTGGGCCTGACGGGCGGCATCGATCTCTAGCCGCGCACAGGCGTCGGCCTCGATACCCTGGCTGCTCCACGCCAGCAGTGCATCCGCATGTTCGAAAGGTTGAGGCGTGGGGGTTTCAGCAGGGCTGAAGGCGTGCCCCGGCAGCGTCACGGTGGGCGCCACCGCGGCTGCTGCGCTCGGCCGATTCAGGTCATGGATAGCCCACAGACCGCCGGCGGCCAGCAACCCCAGGGTGACGATGAACCCGCCCACGAACCACAGCAACTTTTGCATCGCCGTTCTCCGCCCATGCTAGCTGTATGACGCCCAGCTCAATCTACTGGTTCCTGCCTAAACTTGACCCATCGAAACGAAATGGTGATAATAGGACTAAATAAATCTTATTGATCAGAATATTAGGAGATACCGCCATGACGACCCTACTACGTATTCGGCCTGGCCTGGTTGGCATCGTCGCCCTGGTATTGCTAGGCCTCGGCGCCTGGAGCGCCTGGGGGCGCAGCCCACGGCAACGCAATGAGGCGCAACGTGAGCTGGAACAGCCGGCTGCCATCCCACCTATCGACGCTCGCACGCCCCCCGAGCTGTCTACTGCCACCTTTTCGCTCGGTTGATTCTGGGGCCCTGACGCCCAGTTCGGGCGCCTTGAGGGAGTATACCGCACTCGCGTGGGCTATGCCGGTGGCGCCGCGCCAGACCCCGCCTATCACGCTATCGGAGACCATAGCGAGACGGTACAGATCGACTTTGACCCTACGGTGATCAGCTATGAGGCGCTCCTTGACGAGTTTCTGGCGGCCCATAACCCGACGCAGCAGGCCCTTTCACGACAATACGCCTCGCTGATCCACTATCACGACGAGGAGCAGCGCCTGGCGGCTGAACGGGCTCTGGCTGACTATCATCAGCGCACTGGCCGGCCGGTCTACACCCAGCTTGTGCCGCTTGGCGTCTTTACCCTGGCCGAAGACTATCACCAAAAGTATCAGCTGCGCCAGGTGCCCGAGCTAGAGACGCTCTTTGAGCGTATCTATCCGGACTACCGCGACCTGGCGAACTCGACCGCTGCCACGCGTGTCAACGCCTATGCAGGCGGGCATCTACCCATCAACGGTTTGGCCGCCGAGAGCGAGGCGCTGGGTCTTGTCCCAGAGGCGCAAGAAGCACTGGTCAGGGCTGTGGCGCGGTGGTATCCTTAGTCACGACGCAAAGAGGATGCCCACATGCCCACCGGCAAGCCCACCAACCTGCGTGAGATGGAGCGACGCCACGAGCGACAGCTCGTCTGGCTGGCCGCCGCGATGCTCCTCGTTGGTGGGGGCCTCCTCATTGCGCTGATTTGGGGCTGGGGGCGGCTGCTGGGTGCCTTGCCCTTTCTGGCGCTGGGCGCTGCGGCGGTTGTGGCGCTGTATGCGCTGGTGGGCTGGCTCACCCGCTGGGCAGAGCAGTGATTCGCAGAGATTGAGCAACCTGTTCCATGTTGGCGCGTATACTTTGCAGAGTGTGATCGATCGCCGACGTGGGTTCGTCGGCGTAAGGAGAGGACAACATGCCTGACGAGTTCGAGACGCGCAAATTGGACGAGGAGATGGCTGCGGCGGGCGCCGAGCCGCGTGACGATGCTGGGCAAGACACCACCTGGGAAGAGTTCAAGGTGGCGGGCTCAGAGATCGTCGACAAGGTCAAAGAGCTGCTCCATGAGGGCAATGTGCGGCGCATCGTCATCAAGCAAGAGGGCCGTACCGTCTTTGAACTGCCGCTCACTATCGCTGCAGTCGGCGTTATCGTGGCGCCGGTGTTGGCTGCCATCGGCGCCTTTGCGGCGTTGGCCACCAACTGCAGCATCGTGGTCGAGCGCATCGTCGAGTAGAGTATTGCCCCACCATGCCAGCCGCGGGGCAGAGCATGTTGCTCTGCCCCGCGGCATATCATTTCCTCGGTCAGTGGCTGCGCAGCGTCGGGATGGTCTGAGGGCCCTCGGGCAGCACACACAAGCGTGCGCACGGCCCCGCCTGCTGTAGCAGCGCCTCGACGCAGACGGCCACATCATGGCACGGCTCAAAGTACATGCGCCTCAGCTCGTCGTCAGCGATGCCATCGCAGTGCACATAGATGCGTGCGTGAAGTTGCGACATGGCCTGCAGCTGTGCCTGCCACTGGTCGTGGCGGCGATAACCAGGCTGGCCTACCAACTCCATGATGCCCTGCGGCGAGCCCCCCTCGAGCACGATGGTGCGATACTCGCCCCACTCGGGCACGCCGTCGCGACACTCGCTGGCAACCACAATAGCGCCGCCCTTTTTGGTGATCTGCTGCGCCGCTGAGATGCCCTTGCCGGTCTGGTAGAGATTGAGATCTAGCGGGTAGCCGGTGTTGGTGGTCACCACCACGTCATAGGGCTCATCCACCTCAACGATTGCCGAGCGCCGCACGTGCGCCACGCCTGCCTCGTGGGCAGCATCCAGGTTGCCGGCAAAGACGCCGGTGAGCGCTTTGTCGCGGTTGATAGAGACGTTCAGCAAAAAGTCGACGGTGGCCGCCGTGGCTACCTCATGCAGCTCGTTCCAGATGGGGTTATCATGCGTATGGCCCCAGGTGGCTGAGGGCTCGGCCAGCATATCAAAGCCGTGGTTGCGCATGATCGTCTCGATGCCGGCGATGCCGGGCATGACACCCTTGGGGCCGCCCGAAAAGCCGGCAAAGATGTGCGGCTCGATAAAGCCCGTCACGATGCGAAAGGCGGCTTCGACGTAGGTCTTGTTGACATAGATGGGGATGCCGCGGCTCGTCTCGCCCAGATGGACCAGGCGCTCGGGGTCAAAAGCATCGTGTTGCTCGATGCGGTAGCGTGTCACGATCTCTTCGCCCAGCATCCACACCAGCTCTTCGCGGGTGCTGGGGCGATGCGTGCCCAGGGCGTTGATCAGCACGATCTGATCGTCTGGAATGTGCGCCAGTTCAGCGAGCAGCACCGGCAGCACGCGCCGGTTGGGCATGGGGCGCGTCAGATCACTGAACACGATAGCAATCGTGCCGTCGACCGGAGCCAACGCGCTCAGAGGCGCCGAGCCGATGGGGCTACGCAGCGCCTGACGCAGGGCCTCGGCTTCGTCGGGCAGGCCCTCCAGGTGATGGGGATAGATGACATCGGCGTGATCGGGCAGATCGACTAGCAAGCCATCGCTGCCATAGGCCAGTTGTACACGCATGGATTGTGCTCCACAGAGATTTCGCACAGTGTAGGGGCGGTGAGCGCCAGGCGCAAACTGCCTGTTTTGTCTGCCCCTGTCGGATGCCGCTTGCGGACCATGACCGTTGTGCCTATGCTTACGCTAACCATGTGCACAGCAAGGAGCGCGACGAGATGGCATTCAACGGCTTGGGCATGAGTATGGGCAACATCTGGCGTCTGTCGAGCGCCAAGACGCGTTCGATCAGCCCCGAGAACATGAGCGGCGCCAAGGGCGCAGGCGGCATGGCCACAGAGGGCACGGGGGCCGAGGCAGCACGAGATCTGGGCCAGGGCTGGAAGGTCTCTCCTTGTGTGCGCATCGAGCCAGGCCAGACCTTTGAGCTGGCCGACATCCAGGGCCCTGGTGCCATCCAGCAGATCTGGATGACGCCCACCGGCCACTGGCGGTTCAGCATCTTGCGCATCTACTGGGACGATCAGGAGCAGCCTTCGGTCGAGTGCCCCATCGGCGACTTTTTCGCGTGCGGCTGGGGTGAGTACGCTCCCTTGAGTTCGTTGGCGGTGTGCGTCAACCCTGGTAGCGCTTTCAACTGCTACTGGGAGATGCCCTTCCGCAAACGTTGCCGGATGACTTTTACTAACATCGCCGCCGAGCCGATGGTGTTGTTCTACCAGATCAACTACACCTTAACCGATGTGCCCGAGGACGCCGCCTACTTTCACGCCCAGTTCCGGCGTGTCAATCCACTACCCTACAAAGAGGTCTATACCATCCTTGATGGCGTCAAGGGCCACGGGCAGTATGTGGGCACCTACATGGCTTGGGGTGTGAACAATCGCGGCTGGTGGGGGGAGGGCGAGATCAAATTCTACCTCGATGGTGACGACAGGTGGCCTACCATATGCGGCACCGGCACCGAGGACTATTTCTGTGGCTCCTATGACTTTGAGAACAAGGTCACGCACGAGTATGAGGAGTTTACCACGCCCTATGCGGGGCTGTGTCAGGTGATCCGACCGGACACGCTCTACAAGTCGCAGATGCGCTTTGGCATGTATCGCTGGCACATCGTCGATCCAGTGCGCTTTGAGCGCGACCTGCAGGTCACCATCCAGGCCCTTGGCTGGCGCTCGGGCCGGCGCTACCTGCCGCTGCAGGATGACATTGCCTCCGTGGCCTTCTGGTATCAGACGCTGCCCACAGCGCCTTTCCCCGAGCTGCCTGACAAAGACAGCCTCGAGGTGATCTAGGCTCTGCTCTGCGAGACTATGCTAGAGAGGAAATGCATTACTATGAAGACGTTGCCGATCCAGAACATCACTCGCGAGACATTTGCGCCCTACGGCACGGTCATCGACTATAACGAAGACCTCGAGGCCGAGCAGGTCCGCTTCAGAGTGTTGCTGCGTTCTGAAGAGCCCACCGGCTGGCGCATGGCCACCCTCAAGGTGCGCGCCCACGAGGCCACGCATATGGAGCATCACGACACCACTCAGGAGCTGTTCGCACCTGTCAAGGGAGTGTGCATCATGCTGGCGCACCCCGCCGGCGAGCTGGTGGAAGACGATATCGTGGCCTTTCTGCTCGATCGCCCGGTGAGCGTGGGGCCGGGTGTTTGGCACGAGGTTTTCACCCTGTCCGAGTGGTCTACCATCCTGATCGCTGAAAACGACGCCTTTGCCGGCGGCAGACAGCCGCTCTCGCACCCCTTCACGGCGACCCTGGTCTGGTAAACAGCCCCAGGCGCACAAAAACAGAACGGGGCGAGCCTAATGGCTCGCCCCGTTGTCGTTGACTGCGCTCAGATCTCGGGCACAGGGCGGATGCCGCCTGATGCCATCAACGTCGTGATCATGTCGCGCGCCTCGGCGATCTTGACCTGTGCCATGGTGTACAGCTCGTCACGGGTGGCGTTGTTGCGCGCCAGGCCTTGCTCCACGGCTTTGGCGCCGACTGCGGCGGCCTCGCGTGGAAAGATGTCCTCATGTTCCATGGTGGGCACCAGGTGGTCATCATCGAGGCCCAGCTCCTCGCCGTAGGCCGCGATCTCGGCGGCAGCCGCCAAGCACATCTCGTCGGTGATGGTGCGAGCGCGCACGTCCAGCGCTCCGCGGAATATCGCCGGAAAGCCGAGCGAGTTATTAAGTTGGTTGGGGAAATCGGAGCGCCCCGTACCCACGATGCGGGCTCCGGCTTCTTTGGCCTCCCACGGCCATATCTCGGGCACCGGGTTGCTGCACGGAAAGACAATGCTATCGGGCGCCATGCCTGCCACCCACTCTGGCTTGATGGTGCCTGGCCCGGGTTGTGCGAAGGCAATGCACACCTCGGCTCCGCTCAGCGCCTCGGCGATGCCGCCGCGTACGTCATCAGGGTTGCTGCCCAGGCAGGCGCGCCACTTGTCGGGATAGTCCTCGGCCTGCGCAGCGATATCGCTGCGGTCGCGGTGCAAGATGCCGCGGCTGTCGGTGGCGATAATCTGTTCGAGCGCGACGCCACTGGCCTCGAGCAGGCGCAGCGTGGCCACGTTGGCGGCCCCCAGCCCCACCAGGGCGAACCGTGTGTTGCGGATGTCGCGGTTGGTGACCTTGAGAGCGTTCAACAGCCCCGCCAACAACACAGTAGCGGTGCCCTGTTGATCGTCGTGAAACACCGGGATCTGCATGGTGGGGTCGGCACGCAGTGTGTCGAGCACCCGAAAGCACTTGGGCTGCGCGATGTCCTCGAGGTTGATGCCGCCATAGGTGGGCTGGATCAGCCGCACCGTGCGGATGATGTCATCTGCATCCTCAGTGTCCAGGCACAGGGGCACGGCATCGACGCCGCCCAGATACTTGAACAACAGCGCCTTGCCCTCCATTACGGGCATACCAGCCTGTGCGCCAATGTTGCCCAGGCCCAGCACGCGCGTGCCATCGGTGACCACAGCCACCGTGTTGGCTTTGTTGGTGTACTCGTAAGCCAGGTTGGGGTCTGCCTGGATGGCCTTGCAGGGCGCCGCGACGCCGGGCGTGTACCAGATGGAGAAATCGTCAAAGGTACGCACCGGGCATTTGAGCATCGTTTGCACTTTGCCGCGGTAAAAGGGATGCAGCCGCAGGGCTTCGGCAGAGGGTTGATTGGCCTTGGCGAGTAGTTCGTCTTTAGAGGACATGAGCGGGCTCCTCGTTGGGGATCTGGTCTGTCAGAGCGGGCTCGAGTGGTGCGTCTTGGTGCCCATCGTGGGGCGTCGCATCGGCAGGGGCCAGGTCTTCGGAACGCAACACCAGTTTGAGCGACGCGATGCTCACCTCGAGCATATCCAGCGATGGCTCTCGTGTGGTCAGCTGTTGCAGGGCGAGGCTAGGGGCCATGATGATGCGCACAGCTCGCGAACGATCATGCCAGCGTGCAGCAAGGCGGATGACCTCGTACGCAATCCCCGAAACGATCGGGATCATGACAACGCGCGATAGTAAGCGGAGCCAGAAGGCGGGCCGGCCCAACAGTGTCGATACGATCACAAAGATCACCAGAACGATGAGCATAAAGCCGGTGCCGCAGCGCGTATGTACGCGCGAGTGTTGAGCCACGGCTGCGGGGGTTAGCTCCACACCCGCTTCATAGGCATTGATCGTTTTGTGCTCTGCGCCATGATAGGCGAATACGCGGCGGATGTCTGGCATCAGGGCGATGGCCCACAGATAGAGCACAAAGATGCCCAGCCGCACCAGCCCTTCTAGCAGGTTGCTGAGCAGGTCGCCCTCAATGTAGTGGTCTACGAGGCCCACCAGAAAAGTGGGCAGCAAGAAAAAGAGCCCGATGCCCAGCACAAGCGAGAGCGCCACAGTGCCCCAGGCCAGTGGCCCCGAGAAGCTGACATCCTCTTCTTCGCTGAGGGCCACGTCAGCCGACCAGTTGAGGGCGCGCATGCCCAGGCCCAACGAGTCCCAGAGCATCTGCAGACCTCGCAAAAACGGGAGTTTGAGCACCGGGTTGTTGTACACGGCCTTGGGCAGACGGTCGGTGTGCGTGACGATCTCCCCGCTGGGGGCGCGCACAGCCACTGCCCATTCGCGGGCGCCGCGCATCATCACGCCCTCCATCACGGCCTGACCGCCATAGTTCAAACGGCTCATGTTGTCTCCCTGTGGGGCACCTGGTGGCAGGCGCGGCAGCGAGCTTCATAAACCTCGCTGGCGCCAACCAGGATGATGGGGTCCTCATAGAATGCTGGGCGCCCGTCGATGAGACGCTGCGTGCGCGTTGCCGGGGCGCCACACTGCACGCAGATGGCCTGCAGCTTGAGCACCTCCTCGGCCTGCGCCATTAGTAGCGGCAAGGGGCCAAACGGCTCGCCACGGAAATCCTGATCGAGTCCAGCGGCGATCACTCGGCGGCCGCTGTTGGCCAGTTCGGCGCACACATCGGCCACCGTCCAGTCGTAGAACTGCACCTCGTCGATCGCCACCACCGTGGTCTGCGGCGCCACCAGTTCGAGGATGTCGAGCGCCGAGCGCGCGGCCTGCGCCTGTGTCTGGTATCCGGAATGAGAGGCGATACGCTCGGCGCCATAGCGGTCGTCGATAGCATGATGGAACACCTGCACCTGCTGTCGCGCGATCTGAGCGCGCCGCACGCGCCGGATCAGCTCTTCGCTCTTGCCGCTGAACATACAGCCGCAGACAACCTCGAGCCAGCCGCCGTTGTAGCGCTGTAGAAACACCCGCCCTCCTGTTGGCATAAGGAAAAGCAGGGCAGAGTGCACTCACTCTGCCCTGCAGTCATAGCCCATCTACGGATACACCCGCTGCCTGGACCTATGCCACGGGCAGCCGATACTGCCTGACCGGGATGATACGCGGTGGGCAGCCTGGGTGTCAAACGACGAGGCCTACTCCTCGCCTGTATCAGCGCCCGTGGCCAGCGGCTCGACGTCCTGCTCGTCGACGATCTCGACGAGACGACGCGCCTCTGCGCGCTTGCGGCGCTCGGTTTCACGGGTGGTCTGCTCGGCCCGCAGTTCTTGAGCCACCTGGAAGCGGCGGTTGAACCGATCGACCTGACCGGCGCGGTCGACCAGACGCTGCTGCTGCCCCGTAAAGAAGGGATGGCAGGCGCTGCAAACGTCGACGCGAATCTCTGGCAACGTCGAACCAGTGGTCCACGCATTGCCACAGGCGCATGAAACCTGCGCCTCGGGATAGTACTTGGGATGAATGTCTGCTTTCATAGTGCCTTATATCCTCTCGGGATAGACCGAGATCAGTTTGCGCCCACGGGTGCCCGGCTCGAACTTGACATAGCCGTCGATGGTGGCAAAGATGGTATAGTCTCTGCCGAGGCCGACGTTCTTGCCCGGGTGAAAGTGCGTGCCGCGCTGGCGCACGATGATGCTACCTGCCGAAACGAGCTCGCCACCAAAAGCCTTGACGCCCAATCGTTTCGCCTGGCTGTCTTTGCCGTTAGTGGTCGAACCGCCACCTTTTTTGTGTGCCATGTCGTGTCTCCTTCAGGGCGCCTAGGCCTGGATGCCGTCGATGCGCAGCCGCGTGAACTCTTGCCGATGGCCCTTCTTGACGCGGTAGCGCTGCTTGGCGCGGTACTTGAACACGATCACCTTGGGCGCCTTGGCCTGCTGGACCACCGTGGCGCTCACAGTAGCGCCATCGATGGCGGGTTGGCCCACGCGCACGCCACCATCGTCGGCTACCAGAAGCACGCGCTCCAACGCGACCTCATCACCAACTGCTGCGTCCAGGCGCTCAACGTCGACGGTATCACCAATGGCGACCTTGTATTGCTTGCCGCCGGTCTCTACTATCGCATACATCTGTTGCGTCCTCCCACAGTAACGACCGGCTGTGCGTATGCTGTCCGGCCTGCCAAGCTAGCAGTATACCCTACGCCCGCGCGGCTGTCAAAAGCCCGTCGCAGTGGCTACACCTGTCTGTGCCTGTCATCGTGGTATAATGCGTGGTAACCAAGGAGGAGCGCAATGGCAGGCAACTATCCGTATCGGGTCGAGGCGGGCCGCCCGGCGCCTCTCGGTGCGACGCTGTGCGATGGCGGCGTCAACTTTTCGCTTTTTAGCGCCAACGCTACTGCCGTTGAGCTGCTGCTCTTTGACCGGCACGATCAGGGTGAGCCGAGTCAGGTCATTGCTCTCGACTCAGCCCAGAGCAGAACCTACTACTACTGGCACTGTTTTGTGCCTGGGCTGGGCGATGGTCAGCTATACGGCTATCGCGTCTCTGGCCCGTATGAAGAAGAGCTTGGGCTACGGTTCAACGCCAACAAGGTGCTGCTCGATCCGTATGCCCGCGCGGTGGCCTACGGCGACAACTGGTCGCGTGCCGAGGCCTATGGCTTTGGCGATAACTGCCGCTCTGCCCTCAAGAGCGTCGTCGTGGATATGACGCCCTACGACTGGGAAGGCGACCGTCCTCTGCAGCGCCCCATGAGCCAGACCATCATCTATGAGACGCATCTCAAGGGTTTCACTGCGCATCCCTCGTCAGGCGTGAGCGCGCCGGGCACTTATTGTGGCGTGATCGAAAAGATCCCTTATCTGCAAGACCTGGGCATCACGGCTGTCGAGTTCTTGCCGCTGCAGCAGTTTGATGAGCAAGAGGTCGAGCGCACCAACCCTCTCACCGGCGAGCGGCTCAAGAACTATTGGGGGTACGCTCCGGTTGCCTTTTTTGCGCCGCACCTGGGCTATGCCTGCGATCGTAACCCGCGCGTCATGCTCGACGAGTTTCGCGATATGGTCAAGGCGCTGCATCGCGCAGGCATCGAGGTTATTGCCGATGTGGTCTTTAACCACACGGCTGAGAATGACCATACGGGGCCCACGATCTCTTTTCGCGGTCTCGAGAACGTCGCTTATTACCTGCTGCAAGAGGATCGTCGCTACTATCAGGATTACACCGGTACGGGCAACACTGTGGCCTGCAATCATTCCGTGATGCGCCGGTTGATCGGCGAGTGTCTGCGCTATGGCGTCGAGGAGCTGCACCTCGATGGCTTTCGGTTTGACCTCGCCTCGGTCATGTCTCGTGATGAGTATGGGCACATCCCCAACTCACCGCCGTTGCTGTGGGAGCTCGAATCTGACCCGGTGCTGGCGGGCACCAAACTGATCGCCGAGGCTTGGGACGCCGCCGGTCTCTATGAGCTTGGTGGCTTTACCGGCGACCGCTGGGCCGAGTGGAACGGCCAGTACCGCGACGATGTGCGGCGCTTTGTGCGCATGGATAGCGGCACCGCGCGCAACCTTGCCTGGCGGCTCACCGGCAGCATGGATGTCTTTCGAGACAAGGACAGCTACTCGACGCACCGTTCGGTGAACTTTGTCACCTGTCATGATGGCTTTACGTTGGCCGATCTGGTGAGCTACAACGTCAAGCATAACCAGGCTAACGGCGAGAACGACCGCGACGGCGCCGTCGAGAACTACTCATGGAACTGTGGCGTCGAAGGACCGACTGAAAGGGCCGAGGTTCTGGAGTTGCGCCGTCGTCAGATCAAGAATCTGCTGACGCTGCTGCTGGTCTCTCGCGGGACGCCCATGCTGTTGGGCGGCGACGAGTTCGGTCGCACTCAGCAGGGCAATAACAACGCCTATTGCCAGGATAACGAGATCAGCTGGCTCAACTGGGCGCTGCTCGATGACTACTGGGACGTGCATCGTCTGGTTCGCGGGTTGATCGCTCTGCGCAGCGGGCACCCTACGCTGCATGCCGATGTGCGCCTTGATGGGCGGTCGTTCGAGTGTGGCCTCAGCGACTGTGTCAGCTTTCACGGTGTACAGCTCGACCGTCCCGACTGGAGCCATCAGTCCCACTCTCTGGCTATGCGGCTCGAAGGCATGGATGGCGACGTGGGGTTCTATCTCATCGCGAATGCTTACCATGAGCCGCTTGCGTTCGAATTGCCACAGGATGTGCAATGGAAGAGGGTCGTCGACACAGCGCTGCCACCGCCTGACGACTACTGCGTGCCAGCTGAAGCGCCTCTGGTGACCACGCCGCGTTACAGCCTGGCAGAGCACTCGGTTGTGCTCCTGATCGAAGGCCGGGCCTAACGGCGGAGTGTGGCCACCAGCCGCGTCTTGTACAGCAGCAAATCGAGCGCATCGGTTACCTCGGTGACTACCACATCGGCGCTTCTCAATGTCGCCGTGGATGCCCCTTCTGGGCCGACCACGGCGATGCCAACACGAGCGACGCTCAACAGAGGGGCGTCGATGGCCCCGTTGCCGATGGCAACCACCTGCTCGGCCCCCAGTCTGCGTGCCACCGCAGCTTTGGCAGCAGCCTCATCACGGCCATTGGTTACCTCAAGCGGCAACTCCAGCCGATGGGCCAGATGCGCAGCGTTGCCGCGAGTGTCGGCCGAGAGCAGTCGCATGGCGAGGTGGGCTCGTAACGCTGCGATACGTTCTGTCACTCCTGGCAGCAGTGTGCCATCGATGGTCAGGGTGCCATTTACGTCGAGCAACAGGTGCTCGAGACGCCAGGGGCCACGGCCCGGTATGGTGACGAGGATCATGTTGCCTCCAGCACAGATGCTGTCTCCAGAGATGGTGCGCCCATTGTAGCCCAAGGCGCAACCTTGAGGCCATGGCGACGCTGTGATATACTCGGCGCACCATCCAGGCTGGGCACACACAGAGGCGGTGGCGATGCACGTTCTTGAGGCCCTGAGACAGTTGCGCGATGTCGATCAGGAATGGTCGATCAGTGGCCAGGAGTATGTGGTGCTGCGTGAGCGCCTGGCAGATCAGTCGACGTTACAGGCCGCGCAAGAGGCTCAGCAGCAGCGGCAGGCGGCGTTGACCCAGACGCGCCAAAAGCTCGTCAGCGCCGAGCTCGAGCTGCGGACCACTGAGGAGCGTTTGCAGGAGGCTAACCGGCAGCTTTATGCCGATGGCAACCTGTCCCCTCGAGAACTGGATCATCTGCGACGTGATGCAGACTATCTCACGCGTCGCGTGGGTGAGCTTGAGGAGCTGGTGCTGGGGCTGATGTCTGGTCAAGAAGAGCAGATTGCTGCGATTGAGCGAGGTGCAGCCGAGCTGGCCGCGCTAGAGAGCCAGGCCTCCAGAGATAATGCTACTGACCTTGCGCGCTATCGCGAGTTGCGCGCTGCACTGCAGGCCCTCAAAGATCGCCGCGAGGCCCTGCGCGGTACGCTCTCTCCGCAAGCGCTGCGTCTCTATGATGACCTCTGGCGTAGCAAGCAGGGTGCGCCGCTGGCCAACCTGCAAGACGGCCGCTGCCAGGTCTGCCGTGTGCAGGTGCCGCGCGAAAAGGCGCGCAGCGTCGAGAGCTATGAGGCTCGCCTCGTCACTTGTGACGGCTGCGGTCGCATTCTCATCCCAAGCTGACGCTATCGGAAGGCCCCTTGAGAAACCCTTATGTCGTCGATCGCCCTCTCGCCGAAGAGGACTTTTTTGTCGGCCGTACCGCCATTCTCGATCTACTTCAGAGCCGCCTCGCTGAAGGAGAACGGCTCTTTCTGCTGTTCGGCAAGCCTCGGATTGGCACAACATCGCTCCTCAACCAACTTGATCTGCGGCTGGCGGGCTCGTATGAGGTAAAGCTGCTGCCCTGGCCAGGTCTTGGCGGTGCCTCGCCACTTGAGCGGTTGACAGAGTTGCTCGCCACGGCGGCCGACTGCGCCGCGCCTGCCCCAGAGGCGCTCAATGAAGCGCTCGCTGCTGCATCAGGAGTCGGCGCCGCACCATTGCCACCCTTGGCACTACTCGACCATGTAGCGCGCCCTCAGGGCTCGCCCACAATGCTCTGTTGTGTCGACGCGGTCGATCTGGCCGATCTACAGGACGTGACCGCCTGGCAGAGCGCTCTGCTCGCCCTGCGTGCGGCGCTCAGGCCGCACCTGGGCATCGCTCTCGTGCTTGCCGTGAGGGCGCGGCCTGCGCAAACACCTCTAGACCTGCCTGTGGTCACCAGGTTGGTGCTCGACCGTCTGTCTTTGCGTGAGACAGAAGACCTGCTCATGGTGCCAGTGCGCGGTGACATGACCTATGACCTCGACGCTGTCGCTCAGATCCATCGTCTGGCTGGCGGCGAGCCTCACTTTGTGCAGTTCTTTGGCCGGGTGCTGTTCGAGTATCGTGTGCGCCGCGGCTGGGTCGATCTGCCTGAGGTGTCACACGCAGCCGATGAGGTGCTCGCCCTGGGCGCTCCACATTTCAAGGTGCTGTGGCAGGATTCCAGTTGGGCTGCACGTGTTGTCATGACTGTCTTTGGCGAGCGTGTAGGCAGCGACGGTGTCACCAGTGCGCAAGAGCTGTATCAGTATCTTGAGCAGCTACGTATCGACATGCCCTCGTCAGACCTGGACGCTGCTCTGGACGAGCTTGCGAGCCGCGATCTTGTAGAGACTTTGGGGGGGCGGACCTATCGCTTCATCAACGCTCTCTTCTTGCGGTGGATCAAGCAGGAGCACGACACACTTACCACGGTGCGAGTCAGTCGCCGTTATCACCAACGTCGACTCGAGCGCGTATCGGGGTGGGGCGCACGCAAGGTCGACTGGCTGAGCATTTTACTGTGGAGCCTCGCCGTAGCCCTGGCGTTGGGCGTCTTTTACGTCTGGCGGTCACGCGAGCGCCAGGTGTTTTGGACGGCCCGGCCAACACCAGTGGCTCGAGAGAGCGAGATGCAGGACATGACGCCTGCCTTGCCCACACCAGAGCGCGGCGTGGCGCCAGGGCGCATCGTCTATATGGCCAAGACGCAACCTGACGACAATTGGGCCATCTTTGTGATGCGCAGTGACGGCAGTGACCCAATGCAACTCACCGAGCGTGGCGCCAACGATACCTCGCCGGTTTGGTCGCCCGACGGGCGTAGACTCCTCTTTGTCTCTGATCGCGATGGCAACCGTGAAGTATACGTGATGAGCGCCGATGGGAGCAGCCAGCTCAACCTGACGCGTGATCCCGCCGAAGACTGGACGCCGGCCTGGTCGCCCGATGGCCAGCAGATCGCCTTTGCCTCGTTTCGCGACGGTAACTGGGAGATCTATGTCATGGCTGCCGATGGCGCCAACGTGCGACGTCTTACGCGGTCGCCGGCGGCCGACTATGCACCGGTTTGGTCGCCCGATGGCAAGCGCATCGCCTTTGTGTCAGACCGCTCGGGCAACCTGGATATCTGGACCATGGCCACCGACGGCGGCGATCTGCGTCGCTTTACCGATCACTCGGCGACCGATCAGTCGCCGACGTGGGCTCCCGATGGCACGATGCTTGCCTGGGAGTCCTATCGCGATGGGAATATGGAGATCTATGCCGCCAACATCGATGGTTCTGAACTGCGCAATCTCAGTCAGGATGTCTATGCCGATGACCACGGTGTTACCTGGTCGCCGTGGGGAGATCGTCTAGCCTACTATACCAACCGCAACAAGGGTTGGGACATCATGACGCTCGACCTGAACACGGGCCAACGAACCAACATCACGCAGAGCGATGACCTCGAGCAGGCGCCGCACTGGGGGCAGTAAAGGGCCGTCGTCGACGCGCATGCGCATCGACGACGATGAGTTGGAGCGAGCCGATAAGCCGAATTCTGTCCCCCGTGGGGTGGCGGTCATCTCTCTGCGACGGTGATTGCTCATCGCCTCTAGCGACCTACCCGGAGACCGGGGCGAGCAACCCCTGTGCGCCAGAGACTGGCGCCGCGCTCCTGTTTGGTCTTGCTCTCGGTGGGGTTTACCGGGCCGGTCCAGTTACCTGGGCCGCCGGTGGTCTCTTACACCACCCTTTCACCCTTACCGCCCTGGTGGGCGGCGGTCTGCTTTCTGTTGCACTTTCCGTCGGGTCGCCCCGCCTGGATGTTATCCAGCACCGTGCTCTATAGAGTTCGGACTTTCCTCATGCCTGCGGGCTCTCGCCTGCCGACACGCGACCGCCTGGCTCACTCCGATACCATGATAGCATACGTCGGAATCTCGACCAAGCTTATCTCAGGCGTCGGCCGTGCGCACGCCCGACACAAATGCCCCCAGCTTGGCCTGGTCGAGCGCGCCCGCCGTGCGCACCCCTGAGCAGACGTCTACGCCGTAGGGCTGCACCATGCGGATCGCCGCACCGACATTGTCGGCCGAGAGCCCTCCTGCCAGAAAGACCGGTCGGCCACAACGCCTCACGATCTCGCGACTGATCTCCCAGTTATGGGTACGCCCGGTGCCACCCAATTCTTTGACCGGCAGGTTGGGGTTGCCCGAGTCGAGCAGCAGCCCGTGCACCTGTGGGGCCACGCGCAGGGCCTCATCCAGCGCCTCGGGCCCTGTGATGTGGATGACTTGCACGATGGTGATGCCTGGCAGGGCGGCGCGTAGCTCGGCATAGGTGCCCGCTGTCAGTCGATCGACCAGCTGCAGGGTATTGGCACCACAGCGGCGTTGTTGCACAATGATCTCGTCGACCGATGCCCGGCTGGTGAGCAAAAACGAACCCACAGCAGGTGGCAGATCGGCGGTGATGGCCGCGATGCGCTCCTCGCTGATGACGCCGGGGCCTGATGGCATGGCCGAGACCAGGCCGATGGCCGCAGCGCCTGCTTCGACGGCGAGCCGGGCCTCGTTGCGGTCGGCGATGCAGCAGATCTTGATGCGAGTCGGTTTCATCGCCCCTCCTCTCGGTTAGGCGCGTTGCCTGCGTTGATGGCGCGCCTCAAGAACCCCTCGATGTTCGCGTTGGCGCGGTCTGCAGCTGCAAAAGGGAATGCCAGAAACGCGTGTGGGCAGCCCGGATAGATCGCCAGCTCAGTGCGATTGCCCGCCCGTGCCCAACGATAGGCCATCATCACCGAATCGTCGAGCAGCGGATCAGCGGTGCCCACGGTGAACAGCGCCGGCGGCAGGTCGCTCAGATCGGCATACAGCGGCGACACCTCGGGGTGCAACTCGAGGCCATGCGGTGCATACAGCTGCCACAGCCAGGTCACTTCGCCGGGAGAGAGCAGCGGACAGTCTTCGCCTAGGCGTACACGGCTGGGCAGGGGCGGCAGGCTAAAACAGCCATACTCGAGGCTGACGGCGCAATACCCTGTGCGGCCGTGTCTCTCTCTGAGGCGCGTTAGCGCTACCACGGCGAGGTTGGCGCCCGCCGATGTTCCGCTCATTATCAGTCGGTCGCTGCCGAATGCGTCACTTGCGTGCTCAACCAGCCAGGCAGCTACCGTGGCGCAGTCGTTGACGGCCGCGGGAAAGGGGTGCTCGGGGGCCAGACGATAGTCGACACTGACGATGGCCAGGTTGAGACGATCTGCCAGGTCTACCAGGGCATCGTCAGACTGGTGCGGAAAGCCCAGGCAGAACCCGCCGCCATGGAGATCGAGGCAGATGCCGCGCACCTCTTGCGGCGTATAGACAGCCACTGGCACCTGCAGGCCGTCATAGCGGATGACGCGATCCTCTACCTGTGCAAACCGCGGCGAAAGGCCCCATAGCCCGTCGCCCGCTGCCAACTCGTCGCGTAGCGCGACGATGCCTTGCTCGTACATACGCGGCTCGCCATCGGCCTCACGGGCGAGCCATCGCATAAAGGCGCGTGTCTCGGGCTCGATGGCCTCGGGGCGCAGCAGATCGGAGTCAATCAGGGCTCTGCTCATCGACATGGCCCTTGCGGGCGATCATGAGAATGTGCCCGCTGGTGGCGACGATGGCCGGATGGACCGCCAGCGCCAGGTGCGCCTCGAGCCAGTGCCTATAGCTCGTCGGCTCTTCAGTGGCCAGACGGTTGATGGCATCCCAATCATGTGAGCCGATGCCCTCAAGGCCCACACGCTGCAACACCTCGAGCCCGGCGGCCTCGAGCAGCGCCTCCAGCTCCTCGGCCAGAAAAAAGTGGCAGTAGAACTTGGCCACAAACCGCTCGTCCTCACCGTCGCGCCACAGCCGGCGCCACGATGTCTGCGCGGCGATCTCTTGCGGCCAGTTGGCTGGCGCTTCGATGACCACTGCCAGGCGCCCCATCACAGAGATGGCCACCAGGCCGCCCGGCCGCGTTACACGCGCCAGCTCGTCAACGGCCCGTTGACGGGCGTCGATGGTGCGCACGTGTGATAGCGGCCCGCCCAGGCACAGGCTAGCATCGAACTGGCCGTCGGCATAGCGCGATAGGTCGACGATGTTGCCCTGCTCGATGGTCAGTGCCGCGCCGACGCCAGCTTGTGCGGCCTCGCGGCGCGCAATGGTCAGCAGTTCGGGCGTCAGATCAAGCAGGGTGATCTGCAGGCCACGCCGAGCCAGAGCGATGGCATAGCGCCCTGGTCCACCGCCAGCATCGAGCACCTGGCCTGCCCTGGGCAGTAGGGGGGCGAGAAAGTGCAGCGTAGTGTCATACTCGAGGCGGTGGAACGGGTCTTGATCCAGCCGCGCCCACTCACGATCAGGGTCTTGGCCGTACAGAGCGGTGATGTGCGGCATGTGACTCCTCTCTCGCCGCAAGGCGTGCCTCACCCCTCTATGGGCGCGTCGGCATCGGTCTCAAGGATGGCCTGCGCCAGCGCCACGTCGTTGGGGTGTACGCACACCTCGACACGACCCAGGCCATCTACGGTCAAGCCAAGGACGCGCCCCACCGCCTCGTAGCGCAGCACTACCTGCAGGCCCTCAGCCTCGAGTTTGCTGCGTGCCACTTCGGCGGCCAAGGGGCCCTGTGAGGTATACACCACCACCAGTTCAGGTCGTGCACTCATAGCTCTACATACTGGACTTGGAGCGCCTCATCCTCCTCATAGCCCAGTACGGCCAGGGGGATGCGCTCGCACAAGGCGGGGTTCACCAAACACGTAATGTCTTCTCGGGTAGAGAGAACCCGCTCCAGCCGCCCATCGACCATCTGTATGACACGATCACAATACTCGACCATGCGCAGGTCGTGCGTCACCATGATGGCAGCGCGATTCTCTGCGTGCACCAGCTGTGCCATGGTCTCGACCACCTGGAAGGCGCGCTCCGTATCGAGCGATGCTGTGGGCTCGTCGGCCAGTACCAGTGTGGGCTGGTTGATGAGCGACCGCGCGATAGCCACGCGTTGCTGCTGTCCGCCAGAAAGCTGTCGCGGCAATGACTTCAGACGCTCTTCGAGGCCCAGGCGGACCAGGAGCTCGCGAGCACGCTCGCGCCCCGGACGATCGTACTCGCCGTTGAGCCGCAGCATGTACTCGACGTTCTCGAGCGCCGTCAGATAGGGCACCAGGTTATTATCCTGGAAAGTAAAGCCGATCTCGCGCCGACGAAACGCGGTGCGCTCGCGCTCTCTCATCTGCGTCAGGTCTTGCCCAGCGATGCGAATGGCGCCCGAGTTGGGCGCCAAAAGCCCCGCCAGCATGGCCAGCATGGTTGTCTTGCCTGAACCGCTGGGGCCCACCAGCGCGACGAACTCGCCTCGTTCAAGCGCCATCTCCATGCGGTCGACGGCAGTGATGATGCCATCTCCCGAGGGCGAGGGGTATTCCTTGGTGACCTGCACGGCCTCTAGTGCCAGCGTCATGCGCCCTCCTAGGCAGACAGGCCGAGCGCTGTGAGCGGCTCGACGCGCAGTGCATAGCGGATAGACACCAGCCCGCCCAGTGGGCCCATGAGCATGATCGAGCCCACTGCGGCCAGCCCCGACTCCCAGGTAAAGACGATCGGCACATTCCCCGGAAAGACCTGCGCCAGCCCCAAAGCGGCTGCGCCGCCGATCAGCACGCCAATGGCCGTCACCAGCACGATCTGCAGTAGCGAGGCCACGGCGATGGTGCGATTGGGCGTGCCCACCGCCTTGAGCATGCCGATCTGCCCCACCTTTTGCAGTGTCTGAATCTGAAAGAAACCGCCGATAACCAGCACGCCGATCAGCAAGGCAAAGCCACGTTGTGTGTTGAGCGTGCTCTGTTGCTCGCTGTAACCTGGGGCATTTTCCCACGTCGCCTGGCGGTCAGCGATCGCAACGCGATCGACCTGCTCCAACAGGGCCTGGCGCACCTCGTCGGCCTGGGTTGGGTCGGCCAGTCGCACGGCCGCGATGTTGTGGGGCAGCTCCGTCATGTTCGAGCCGCCGGCCATGGCCTGGCTGCGGATGCGATCCCACGTGTCCATGGGCACGAACACGGCCGAGCGGATGCTGTACTTGCGGCTGTCGGTGATGCCGATGACGGTGAGATCGTAGAGCGTCTCCCGATCATCCTGGATGCTGCGAATGGTTACCCGGTCGCCCACGGCCAGGCCGGCCATCTGGGCCACCACGGCATCGAGCACAACCTCGTCGCTGGCGCTGCGGTACAGCGTCTTGCCCGACAACACAGGCGGCGCGCCAGGCAGGCCGGGCTCTACGCCGATCAGGCTGATGTCCATCGGCTTTGCGCTCGCTCGGGGGATCGAGGCCCCGGCAAATGCGATGGCGCCGGCCGCGTCCACGCCGCGCACACGGCGGATGGCCCTGAGTTGCGCGGGGCTGATCTGGCTCGCCGAGATCTGCAGTTGGGCAGTGTCTTGAAAGACGATCAGGTCGGCATCGAGCTTTTGCAGATACTCGCGGTTGCCCAGCCCAAGGCCTTCGCCCAGGGCTGCCACGAACAGAATGAGCAACGTGATCAGCGCGATGACCAGGCTGAACAGCAGAAAACGGGCGCGGTTGCGCCAAACCTCGAGCCACGCTAGATGAAACCCGTTGGACATGAGCAACTCTCCCACCACAGCCATCCATGAGCGATTATAGCATGCTCGGCGTTTGCAGGCTCACGGAGCAGGCGGTTAGCAGCAGCTGCTCACACCACCTTGCATTCTAGCGGGCAAGCGCGCCTGTGGGGCAGACGCGTAGGCAACGGCCGCAATCAGTGCAGCGTTGGGCATCGATGGTGGGCGCTTTCTGGCCGTCTTGCAGCAGGGCGCCCACCGGGCAACTGCGAACGGCAGGGCAGAGATGGTTCTGGGGGCAACGCTGTGAGACGACGCGCACGGGCAGTTCTCCTCCTGGACAGAAGATACCTATGGGGGGTATCATGAGAACAGGATACCAGATGCACCAGCCAGCGCCAAATCATACACGCCCCAGCAGCCGCTCGACCTCTTGCAGTTGTTCGGGCGACAGCGCTCCCCGCGCCAGGGCACCGGCGTTTTCAGTCACTTGCTCGGCTGTCTTGAACCCGGGGATGGGGATAGTATTCGGACTGCGCGCCCATAGCCATGCCAGCGCGCCCTGGGCCAGGGTGCGGCCATCGCTCTGGAGTACCTCGCGGACAGCGGCCAGCCTTTGTAGCCATTCGGGGCTGGGCACGCCATTGTCAAAGTACTTCATCCAGGCCGGTGTCTTGCCGCGGATGTCGCTATCTGGCAACCGTGATGTGGACGTGTACTTGCCCGAGAGCAGCCCCATGGCCAGCGGCGAACGGTTGATGCTGGCCAGCCCCAATTCTTCGCACAGAGCAACCATCTCGGGGGCATCGTCCAGCACGTTCAGACCATGCTGCACCGCCCGGCAGTGCGGGCCGACAGCGAAGGCTCGGGCTCGCGCCGGGTCGTCAGTGCTCCAGGCATAGGAGCGCACTTTACCCCGGGCCACTAACGTCTCCAGCGCATCGAGAACGCCGGGCACCGTCTCTAGCGCCGCGCCTCCGAGGTGCCATTGGTAGAGATCGATATAGTCAGTGCCCAGGCGGCGCAGCGAGGCCTCACATGCCTTTGCCACATAGGCGGGCGACGGATCGGCGCCGGTGATCTGGCGAGACTGCTCGTCGAACAGATTGCCCCACTTGGTGGCGATTACCACGTCGTCACGGCGTCCCTTGAGGGCCTGGCCGACGATACGCTCGCTGTGGCCGGCCCCATAGACATCGGCCGTATCAAAGAAGGTGATGCCGGCCTCGAGGCCCGCCTGGATGGCGCGCAGCGAGACCGCGTCATCGACTTGGCCCCAGCCTGACGGCATATCGCCGCTCCAGAACGGCCCACCGATGGCCCAGCAACCCAAGCCCATGGCACTTACTGGCATCCCAGAGCGCCCCAAAACCCGTGTGGTTGTCAGCACGTCACTCCCTCTCTCCAGCAGCAACGCTATTCGATGATGGCCAACCCTGCCATCGCCACTGCCAGTGCCAGCAGATTGTTCACCAGATGCACCACGACGGGCGCCCAGAGTGAGCCACTACGCTCATACACCCAGCAAAGCACCACGCCCAGCAGCATCGCCATCAGTATCTGCAGCGGGATCATGTGGAACAGCCCAAACGCCAGTGAAGAGACTGACGCAGCTCCCCAAAATCCCCAACGTCTGCGCAGGGCGCCAAATAGCATGCCACGATAGAGCAACTCCTCACCTACTGGCGCCGCGAGACCTCCCAGAAGCAGTACAGCCAGGCGTGCCCCCCAGCCGTCAGGCACCAGGGCTTGGGTGAGCAGTTCGGCCCCCTCCTGAAGCTGTGGCAGAATGGCGACAATGCCAAGAGCCAGCAGCTGCCGCAACACCAGGGCTGCTACAGCAACAGCCACACATCGCCAGACCCAGGCCCTTGAGAGGCGAGTAAGGCCGATATCGTGTAGCGAAAGGCGCCTCAGCCTTGCCCAGACCAGCACCAGCCCCACTGATGAGGAGACTGACAGCGCCAGCGTCATGATGACCAGGCGCTCTTGCGAGGTTTCGCCTCGCAGTACCGCTGCCACTGCTACAACGATCTGCACCAGAAAGAAGAGCACGATGGCGATGATGGCGTCGCGCAAGCGCCACACTGTCGAGACGTGCGCTGGCGAGTGAGTCAGTGGCGCCGGTTGATCCATGCGGTTACCGCCTGTCGAAAAGTGTTGCTGCGACAGAGCAGCGTTCTAGCTGCTATGAGGCCTGCGCGTGCCGGTCGCTGGCGTCCAGTTTGGGTCTTGCTCATATTCCTGACGGCAGCTCTGGCAGATGACGTGCGAAACGATGACGCCACCCTCGTGTCGCAGCCAGGTGGCCAACGGTTGCCATGAGCCGCCCGGCGTGCGCGCCTGGCCACACCAGGCGCATACGGGGATGTAACTCGCAAGTTCGCGCAGACGCGCCCGCGCCTCGAGCTCGGGCGTGAGGTCGCGTACCACCAGCGCCTTGCCGCTGACCATGCCGCCACTGTAGACATCGATAGAGGTCACCTCGTACGGCTCGGACTGGTCGCCCTTTTCGAGCTCGACGGGGGTGCGCTCGTGTTCTAGCGCTGTGAGCAGCGGCGGGAACGAAGCCAGCGCCTGCGCGGCAGGCTGGTGCACCAGTTTGCTCAAGGGAACGCCCAGATACTTGAGTGCAGTGGTGTTGGCATCCAGCACCTCGCCCAGGGCGTTGAGCGTGATCACGCCCAGCGGCAACTGCTGCAGCACCTGTGTGCGAGCCAGTGGCAGAATGTCGAACGCGTTGTAGCGAAAGGCCACCCACATGGCGCCTGACAAACCCACCACGGTGGCGCTGGTAGCCAGATCAGACGAGCGCCCCTGCAATAGGCCGAGGTTGATGCCCACATGCACCAGGTTGACCAGCAGCAGGCCGCCCACAGCCAATAGAGGCGAGGTGCGGTAAGGCGCTGGCAGGCGTGTGATGCGATCTCCGAGCAACACCAGGGTTGCCAGCGATAAACCATAGCTGTAGATGCTGTGCACCCAGAACCAGCCCCCTGGGATCAGATCGAGCTGTCGGTAGGGGCCGTTCTGCACCATCTCAGCCGAGGTGATCAGGCCGTTGGGCGTTGGGCGGATGAACAGGAGATAAAGCGTGATGAAAGGCACAACGGCGAGCACCACCAGAGGGATCAGCCCCAACTTATTGCGTCTTAGGGTGGCAGGCGTCACCACGGCAATCAACATGACGGGCACCACCACGGTGCCCATGAGGCTGAGCCGAAAGCCGATCAACGCGGTACCGAGTTGGGTGCTCGACAGCTGTAGCGAGTGGGCTATACCCATGCAAACCACGAGCACCTGCGTGGCCACAAAGATGCCTGCACTGGAACGGTGTCGATTGCGCCAGCCATAGTACACCATAAAGCTCGCCACAACCGAGCCAGACAATGATATCAGTACCAGGGGATTGAACTGCCATGACATCTCGTCAGCTCACCTCGAGTTGCGTCAGGACATCATCATGGCGATATGCCGCCCCGCCGTCAAATGCAGTCGGTACCGTGGTAGCCATATGGCCCTGTGGTCCAACCGATCATGCCTGCCGCAAAGGGCTAGTCGAACTCGGTCGGCAGTTGGGGCTCACGCCAGTGGGCAAACATGCGCAACAACTGCTCGCGTGTCACGCGCCCCAAAGATAGGGGTGGTAGGTCATTCTCGCCGAAAAAGCCCACTGCATCGGTCTCGATGGACGTTTGTCCCTCGCCTCCCACCAGTTCGCACACAAAGAAGAGCTTGTAGATGCTAAATGGATGGGGCCGATCGACATGGCGCGAGCGCTCGTGCACCAGCGCCAGTTTGATGGGCTCTACCTCATAGCCCGATTCCTCGCGCACCTCACGCACTGTATTTTCGGCAGGCGTCAGGCCCGGATCAGCCCATCCGCCCGGCAAAGTCCATAGCCCATCACTATGCTCTTGCACCAGCAACACTTTGTGCTGTCGAAACACGGCGCCGCGCACATCGACCTTGGGCGTGGCATATCCGACCTGATCGTCAAACAGCGACTCGATCGTTGCCAATGGCGTGGTGGAGCCGGCCGCGAAAATCTCGGCTGACAGGGCGCGGAGCATCTCGTACCGCTCGCGGTCGAATACGTTCTCACAGTAGGTCAGGCCATCTTGTGCGATGGCCTGCAGCTGCCGCGCCCAGGTGAGCCAGCGCGGTTCCTGGGGTTGTGCTGTCATGACATCAAGCGCTCCAACAGCGGCGCTACCGCCTCATACGAATAGTGCTGCGCGGCGATGGCATAGTTGTGCTCGGTAGTCGCTGCTGCGCGCCCGGGGTCGCCCAGCAATGACCGCACCGCCGCGACGGCCTCATCGGTCAGCGCGCCGTTGGCTACCTCGATGCAGTCGAATCCCTTGGCCGCCAGGTCGGCGGCATACACCTCGTAACGGTTCACCAGGATCGGCCGCCGAAAGTAGACGGCCTCGAGAAAGGCGTTGCCAAAGCCCTCGATTGTCGAGGGGTAAGACACCAGATCAGCCAGGGGGTAGGCGTCCCACAGCGCATAGACTTTGCTGCCACTGGGCGCGGTGCCACGGGTGGGGGCAAAGCGATCGGCCACATAGAGCAAGTCTACCTCGCGCTCTTTGGCCAGGGTGCCCAGGCGGTGCAGATAGTCGAGCCCCTCGTCGCCCGCATGGTGGGTGATGACCAGCTTTATGCGTGGGTCGCCCAGCCGCGCCACCAACTCGATGGATAGCTCGATGTTCTTGCGGGGCACCACCCGCGTGGGCTGCAGCACCACGCGATCGTCGGGTCTCAGGCCGATGGTCGTGCGCAGATCAGCCACATAGCTGTCAGGGGGTGCCGGTGGGTGGGCATAGTCAAAGATGTTGGGCAAGAGGTCGGCTTGTACACCCTTGCGCGCCAGCAGCTCACGCGCTGCCAGTGAGTTGATCGCCAGATGCCGCACCGAGGGCAACGCCGGCGGGAAACAGCGGTCCAGAATGTCTTGCACGGCACACTGTGCAAAGCGAGGCCGCTCCCAATAGAGATCATGGTTGTGGGCGATGGTGCGTATACCCGTCGCCTGGACATAGTCGGTCAGTGCCACCCCCAGAGGAATCTGCATGGGGATTGCCACTGCATTCTGGATGAAGAGCACGTTGATGCTAAAGCGCCGCACATAGGCTGCGATGGCATCCTGGAGACGCAGCGCCATTGCCTTGATGCGCGGCCGCAGGTCACTGGGAGCAGCGGGGCCAAAAGCCTCATCGTGGATGCGGCGGGCTTCGGGCCACTCAAAGTGCATCTCGGGCACCAGCATGCCTGGCGGAGCGTCGGCATCCAGCTCTCCAGCGCAATAGAACACCTGGTGGCCACGAGAGCGCAGGATACTGGCGATCTTGGCCGTCTCTAGCGAGACGCCATCGGTGCCCGCCAGTCGTGTGGAGATGAACCCGATGTTCATGCCTGCACCTCCTTGAGCCATAGCACCTCATAGGGCGCAAGTTTCAGCTTGACGTGCCCCTGTGATGGTGCAAAAGCACGGCCCGACAGCACATCGATAGCGTTGCGGTCGAGCGGCGCCCAACAGACCATCTCATGGTCAGAGACGTTGATGAGGCACAGCACCGGCGCGCCGCTGCAGGGTTGCCGGCGTAAGGCCAGCAGTTCTGGCTCAAGGTCGAGAACCTGTTGCCCCGCCGTTGGGTGAAAGGCAGGTTCGGCGCGACGCGTCGTCAAGAGCCGCTCAAAGCCGGCGAGCACAGCGGCGCGCAGTGAGCCCGCATGGTCGAGCTCTTGCTCAAGACGGGCGCGAGCCAGTTTCTCGCGGTTGATGGAGCGTGGGTGCCCCGTCTGTCGCACACCCTCGTGGTCGTTGCGCGAGCCGAGCAGGCTGTGTACGTAAATGGCCGGCACGCCCTGCAGCGAAAGAATCACAGCGTGCGCCGCCATAAAGCGGGCCACCTGCAGGGCCTGTGCCTCGTCTGCTCGCGGATCTGATAAAGCGTCAAAGTAAGAGATGTTGAGCTCATAGGCGGTCTGGCTGCCATCGGGGTTGCTGCGGTACGAGACATGGCCGCCATGCCGCTGAACACGTTCGGCCAGCGCCTGCACCTCGCTGGGGGGCAGAATCCCCTCCACTGGTCGCACCCCAATCCCATCGTGCGACGCCAGAAAGTTGTAGAAGGTTGCCTCTGGCCCTGGGTCCATCAGACTCTGCGCCCAGTGCGTGAGGTAGCTCGCGTCTCCGCTGGCGATGGCATGCAGCGTCAGCGGGGGTAGCGGGAACTGATAGACGAGTTGTGCTTCATCAATGCCATTGCCAAAGTACGAGATGTTCTCGGTATGCGGCACATTCGTCTCAGTGATGATCATGACCCCTGGCGCCACCTGATCCAGGATGGCGCGCAAGAGCTTGACCACGCGGTGCGTCTCTTCGAGATGAATGCAAGACGTGCCGATACGCTTCCAGAGATAGGCGATGGCATCGAGGCGAATGATCTCGGCGCCCTGCGCGGCATAGTAGAGAAGCACATCGATCATGCGTAACAACAGGGTTGGCTCGGCAAAGTTCAGATCGATCTGGTCGTCACTGAAGGTGGTCCATACCCACCGTGGCCCAGCAGATGTCTCAACCTGGGTGAGCAGCGGCAGCGTCCGCGGTCGCGTTACCTGCGACAGGTCGGCACCGGGATCGACGACGATAAAGTGGTTGGCGAATTCGTCGTCTCCTGCGCAAAAGCGCTTGAACCACTCGCTCTGACGCGACATGTGGTTCAGCACGAGGTCAAACATCAGCCGGAACGAGCCTCCAATGGCGGTGATATCATCCCAGGTACCCCATGCCGGATTGACCTGCAGATAGTCGACAACCGCAAAGCCGTCATCTGAAGAGTAGGGGCAAAAGGGCAAGATGTGTACGGTGCTCACTAGACCCTGCAGGCGCTCCGCAGCAAACTCGCCCAGGCTACGCAGGGGCTTGATGCCGGGCTCGCGCACCTGATCGCCGTAGGTAATCAACACCACATCCCGCTCGGTGAGGCGCTCGCCGGCGCCAGAACGCTTTGCCAAAAGCTCGGGGTGCCGTCGGGCAAAGGCGTCGAGGCGCTCTTGTAGCGGCTCGTACACTGCCGAGCCGCGGTCGCCATACAGAAAGGTCAGGTGTTCGCGTATGGTCTGGGCGTGGGCGGGCATGTTCCACCTCCGGGCACACTGCAGGCCGGTAGCTACGCCGGGGAGTGAGTCTACGACGCCATTATGCCTCGAGAGCGCTGCGGCATCAAGGATCTCTCGGGCGGCCTATGGTCGGTAGATCGACACCTCGAGGTCGCCCCAGTCGGCAAAGCTGAGGGTGAAAGGCGCGGTGATGTCTGGCGGCGCGGGGAACAGCCACCAAAAAGAGGTCGACTCGCCGCCCTCTAGGGTCCAGGCCTCCTGTCGCCACTGCTGACAGGCCCATTGTGTTGGCAGCAGGCGCTGGCCGTTGGCCGCCAGTAGATAGAAGCGCGGCCGCTCATCATCGTTCTGCAGGCATGCCAGATGGTTGCGGATCGTGGTGCTATTTGTCACTGTGACGCGCACCAGCAAATCGCCCTCTGGTCGCACCTCGACAGAATCGAGCTGCAATGTCCAGCCACGGTCGGTCCCTACGACGCGGTTGAGGGGATGCACACCCACCAACTGTCGCCCGGCGCCCTGGCGCGCCTCCTCGGCGAGTCTTTGCGCGCTGCGGTAACCGCCATCACAGGCCAGCAGCGCACTGAGCAGCCGGAGAGCCTCGGCATCATGGCCGTCGGATAGGGCCTGTTCGGCAGCCCGGTAGGTGCGCTCTAGATAGCGCTGCCCCAGGCGATCGATGTCGCGATAGTTGGGCGCTGTTGAAAACAGGCGCTTGTACCGGTCTAGCGCCGTTTCCCAGTCGCCACGGTCGGCGGCGCTCTGCATGGCATCGTAGAGCGCGTCCAGCTCGTTCGCCCGAGCGACCATTTGTGAGCGCAACGCGTCTGCGCTGCGATAGTCGCCCAGGTCGCCATAGAGCTCTGCGGCATGCGCATAGTCGTCGTTAGCAGCACTTTGCTCAGCCTGAGCATAGCGTGCATCGAGGCGTGCGATCACGCGAGGCAGGTCGGTCTGAACGGCGCGGTGCGCAGGGTCTAGGGCCGCGATGTGCTCTAGCGTCACATAGGCGTCATACCAGCGTCGTTGCCGCATGGCAGAGCGGGCTGCATCAAGGTGCAGCTCTATGGTCTCGATGTGCGTCAGGGCATCGGCGGCGCGCTCTTGCGCGTCGGCTAGTCGACCTGCCTTGGCAAAGGCACGGGCGGCGCCAGCCCAGTCATTCTTCTCTATGGCCAGAACGCCCCGGCCATACCACTCCTCAGGAGTAGGCTGACAGCCAGCGAGCGCCGCCAGCAATAGGGCGATTGCCACCAGTAGAGAGCGATGCAAACGGTAATGCATGGGCGATCACTCGAACAGTGTTTGACCCATATCGTAGAGTAGGTGCCCAGGTACGTCAATCGCCTAGGGCGGCGTGCGCCGCCCTAGGCACAGCACACGCTAGTCTTTCTCCAAGAGGCTCAAGTCATAGTCTCGAGCCGCCCACGATTCATCTGCCCCGTAACGCCGCCACAGGTCAGTGGCCAGTGCTTTGGCGTCGCAGTCGACGCCCTGTCGCGCAAAGTACTCGCACACCCGCTGCACGTCACGCGCCAGGATGCCCTGCGACCTGCGGTTGCCTTCGAGGAGCGTCACCTGGGGGAGATCGATGATCTGCGGCGCATCATCCCAATAGAGGATATTGTAGGCTGATAGATCGCCATGGACCATGCCATGCTGCAGCATGATCTCAATATTGTTAAGAACACGCTCAAACAGGGCTCGCGCTCTGTTGCGCCCCAGGCGCACGGCGTTGAGCGTGGGTGCGGCCGCGTGCTCATCACCCACAAAGGCCATCAAGATGGCATTGGCCTCGACCGCATGGGGCTGCGGCACGTCGGCCCCGGCAGCATAGAGTGTTTGCATGGCGGTGAACTCGTACATGAGCCACGAGGTATGGCGCAGCGTTTCGCCAAAGCGCGTTCGCCCGGCGATGGCGCGCATCTCGCGCTGGTCGCGCTCTGTGAGCGCTTTGCCCGAAAGAGTCAGGGGCGCGCGCCCCTCCAGATAGGCCGAGTCGTTGCGCAGATTACGGAACTGGCGTGGTCGATAGACCTTGGCCGCCACCAGAGGTTCAGAGATGGGGCCGGCTGAGGCACAGCGGTAGACGCAGGCCTCTTTGCCGCCCTTGACCATACTGAGTACGTCGGCGATCAGCTCGCGGTCGTAAAAGCCGCGCAACGCACCCTCGAGCCATGGACGTTCAAAGCGGCTGGGCGTGTAGGTCATCGGCAGACCGGCCTCTACGGGCGTGGGCTCGGCCAGCGCGCTGACCTGTTCCTGATAGCTCGCAGCGGGCTTGCGACGCCGGCTCTGAGGGCGCTCATCGTCGATCGTGATGTTGTAGCGTTGTTCATAGTAGGCGATGGGATCGAGTTCGTCGTCCAAAGTTGTCTTCCTCATCGTGCACAGCCTGATAGGATCGTTCGCCCTTTTCACGGAGCCAGCGCCTACAAACGCCAGCGCCGCCACAAACGCAGACCTGAGCATCTTTCATCAGTGCCACCTCCTCTGTCTGGCAACAAAAAAGGCCGCGGAACGCTCCACGGCCAGGCAGAGAGACCATTTAGGTCTCGGTAAACAAAACGGCCGCGAGAGCGTCATGCACCCGCGGCCATGTCGAGCAGCAGAAATGCTTGTCGACGCTAGGCCCTCAGGCGCACGAAACGAACGCACAGAGCAACGACCCAAGCATGGCTCATCTCACGCGCCTCCTTTCTAGCATCAAACTGCGGCTAACATAGCAGAAACTGCGGCTAGCATAGCACGATGTGAGGGCTGCTGTCAAGCGGCTCTGAACATCGCTGTCACCAGCCGATCAAGAGCAGCACCGCCATTACGACCTCGGAGCCCAGGCTGACCCAGTTAGAGCGCATCTGGGCGTTATCGACAAAGATGGCCACCAGCCGTACGATGGCGATGACGGCATAGGTCAGGCCCAGTACCTGCAGCGCCTCCATGCGCCTAAAGATCAGCGGGGCCACTGCGAGCGCCACAAACACCCCGCCCATCACTGCCCTAATCTCGGATGCAGCACGCGGGCTGTCGGCCTTGAGGCCGGTAAAGCCCTCAATACGTTCTGGCCAGACCATGCTGTAGAGACCTACAAGCGCTGTAAAGACGGCGATAGCGATGCGGATGATGGTCAGAAGCATCAGCGACCTCCTCTCGGGGCCATGGCTGCAGACATCATAGCCCCAGTGCCATCCGTTGCGCAAACCTGTGCTGTGTTGTTTGACCTGTGGCGCCACTGACGGTAGCATCAGCCGATATCGCAGGAGTGAGGCATGAGCTGGCAGGCGGCCGAGACGGCCAGAGAATTGCTGGTTGGTGAGCGAGGCGTCGTACGCCGAGACTGGGGTGGTCAGTTGCCCATCGCGCTGGTCTACCCTAACAGTTATGGCGTGGGCATGTCGAGCCTCGCCATCCACAGTCTCTATCGCTTCTTTAATGCCCAGCCCGGCGTGGTATGTGAGCGAGCCTTTGCCTGGCTCGGCCGCGCGCCTCGCAACGAGGGGCCGCCGCTTACCCTCGAGTCGCAACGGCCTCTGGCAGAGGCCGCGCTGGTGGCAATCTCGGTATCGTTCGAGATGGACTACTTTCACGTGGTCGACCTACTGCGGCGCGCCAACATCCCGGTGCGAGCTGCCGAGCGTGATGATCGCCATCCCGTGGTGCTTGTGGGCGGCCCAGCGGTTTCGGCCAATCCGGCTCCACTGGCTCTCATGGCCGATGCCATGCTTATCGGCGAGGCTGAACCGGCGTTGGCGGCACTCACGGCGGCCCTCCGAGACGCGGCTGCCGATGGCCGCCGGGCGATCCTCGAGGCCTTGCAGGGCATTTGCGGCCTCTATGTGCCCCTGCTGCATGACGGCTCGCCGGTGCAACGCCTCTGCCTCGACGATCTGGACGCCTGGCCCACGGCTTCATCTGTGTACGCCCCTCAAGCCGAGTTTGGAGACATGCATCTCGTTGAGATCGCCAGGGGGTGCATGCGAGGCTGTCGGTTCTGTTTGGCGGGGTATCTGTATCGGCCGATGCGTCAGCGTTCTGTAGCCCATATCCTCGATCGCGCTCGCGAGGGGCGCACCTGGCACCGCAAGGTGGGTCTGGTGGCCGCCGCCGTGTCTGACTATGACGAGATCAACGCTCTGCTAGACGGGCTGCGGGCGTTGGGCCTGGGTGTCTCGGCCTCGTCGCTACGCGTCAAACCTCTCTCGCCAGCGTTGCTGCAGGCGTTGCAGGATAGCGGCGCGCGCTCGGTCACCCTGGCGCCCGAGGCGGGCTCTGATCGGCTGCGGCGTGCCATTGCCAAGGGTGTTACTCGTGATGATCTACTGCAGGCGGCCGAGCGGCTGTCCGGACGCTTTGCCTCGCTCAAGCTCTACTACATGGTGGGGCTGCCGGGCGAGACCGACGCCGACGTGGCCGAGATCGTCTCTCTCTCAGCCGAGGCTCGGCGGCTGTTCGGCCGTGAGGTAGTGGTCAATGTAACACCCTTTGTCCCCAAGGCTCACACGCCCTTTGAGCGCCAGCCTCTGATGCCGTTGCCCGTGCTCGAGGCCCGCCTGCGAGATCTGCGCAGCCGCTGCCGTGCCGCAGGGCTGCAGTTTCGCAGTGAAGCTGCCTGGCAGGCGCAGGTACAGGCGGTGCTAGCCCGTGGCGACGCGGCCGTTGGTGAGGTGCTGCTGGCCCAGACGCGCCCAAACCCTCGACGCCTGCTCCGCGATATGGCCATGCACGAGGTTGACGCTGAGCGCTATCTGCAGGCGCAGCCTGCCCAGCAGCCGCTGCCCTGGGACATCATCTCACTCGACGCGTCGTGCGGGGCTGTATCATGATCTGGCATCAAGGGCCGCCGCCCTATCTCACTTTTGCGCGGCTGGGGCAGGGTCAGCGGCATGCGGTCTTTACTCGCTTGGGCGGCGTGAGTCAGGGGCATCTTGCCTCGTTGAACCAGAGTCTGATGGTGGCTGACGACCCTACGCATGTTCATGAAAATCAGCGCCGCGCCCAAGCTGTGCTACACTGTGTGCCAGAACAGGTGGTCAACTGCCAGCAGGTGCACGGCAACCATGTAGCGGTGGTGACGGCGGCTGACGGCGGTGGTGTAGTGCCTGCCACCGATGGCTTGGTGACGGCTGACCCCGATGTGGTGTTGACGATGCGCTATGCCGATTGCGTGCCGGTGCTGCTCTATTGCGCTACGAGGGGCGTCGTAGGTCTCGCCCACGCTGGCTGGCGTGGCACCGTTCAGGGCGTAGCTGCTCAGACGGCCCTCGTGATGATGGAGGCGTTCGACTGCCTCCCTCACGAGATATCGGCCGGCATAGGACCCTCGATCGGCCCCTGCTGCTACGAAGTGGGGCCACAGGTGGTCGTGGCCTTTGCCACGACTTTTCGCGACGAGGGGGTGATCGGCGCACCCACGCGCCATGGCCACGCGCGCATCGACTTGTGGCAGGCCAACGCGGCACAGCTGCGCGCGGTGGGCGTGCGGTCCATCGAGGTGAGCCGCTATTGCACTTATTGTCATCGAGACACCTTTTTCTCGCACCGCGGCGATTGCGGGCGAACGGGCCGCTTTGCGGTCTATCTCGGATTATTGCCCTAGCCAGGAGAGGCAGGATGCGATCCATCTGTGACACGGTGGCCAGGAACCTGGCGCAGGTTGAAGAACGTATCGTGGCGGCCTGCGAACGCAGTGGCCGCTCCCGCGAAGCGGTGACGTTGGTCGCCGTCACGAAAACCTGCACCCTTGACCAGGTGCGGGCCGCCTATGATTGTGGCCTGCGTGACGTGGGCGAGAACCGCCCAGAGGAGCTGCTGCTGCGCATCGAGGCGCTCGCTGGCGCCTATGACGATGACCCACTGCGCTGGCATATGATCGGCCATGTGCAGGGCCGCAAGGTACCGGGCGTGGTGGCCGCCGCCGATGTGCTGCACTCGCTCGACTCGCTGCGGTTGGCTCAGCGGCTACAACGATTCGCGCAAGAGGGCGAGCGCAAGCTGCCCGTGATGGTGCAGCTCAACGTCTCGGGCGAGGCCAGCAAAGAGGGCTGGCCTGCCTGGTCCGACGAGCTATTGGATGAGACTATTTCGCTGCTGGCAGGCCTCGAGCATATGCCGCACCTGGTCGTGCTGGGGCTGATGACCCTGGCTCCATACGTTGCCGACCCAGAGCAGGCGCGGCCTGTGTTCCGGCGGCTACGGCAGGCGCAGGCCCTGATCCAGCAAAGGCTGCCCTTTGCTGCCTGGAGCGAGCTCTCGATGGGCATGACCAACGACTATGAGGTGGCCATCGAAGAGGGGGCCACCATGATAAGGATCGGGCGCGCTATCTTTGGTGAGCGCCGGTAGAAAGGACGACGATGGGCACAAAGGCGTTGGGTGAGGCTCGGCTCGCCCTGGTGGGCGGTGGTGTGATGGGCACGGCGATTGCTGCAGGGCTCTTGCAGCGAGGGCTGACGCAGCCGGCACAGGTGATCGTCAGCGAGCCAGTGGCAGCGCGCCGCGAAGCGCTCGAGGCCGAGCTCGGAGTGGCCACCACCGATAATGGTGCCCAGGCCGTAGCAGGGGCAGACCTGATCATTCTGGCCGTCAAGCCTCAGGTTTTGACCGATGTGCTCAGCGGCCTCAAGGGCCTCATCGCGCCAGATGCTCTGGTTTTGTCTATTGTGGCAGGGGCTACTATCGAGACGCTGTGTTTTGGGCTCG
>Ga0123332_1000294_pt1 | contig 49374 bp, 41 predicted proteins | sample BioC12SIPDNA_4_FD_89958 | JGI IMG/M metagenome (GOLD analysis project Ga0123332, IMG submission 89958) | Anaerobic biogas reactor microbial communites from Washington, USA - Biogas_R2_A C12 SIP DNA | ecosystem: Engineered > Bioreactor > Anaerobic > Unclassified | place: Washington, USA... | reverse complement strand
TGACCTCCTCCTGGCACTGCATCTTCGGGGCCGGCTGCGCGGGGATCTACGCCGACCGGCCCGACGACGGGTGCTGCACGCTGGGGGCCCACTTCACCGACGAGGACGACCAGGTCCGCGTGGCGGCGGTGGCCGACGAGCTGGGGCCGGACGAGTGGCAGTTCCACGACGCCGGTCGGGCGACCGTCGACGGGCGCCCGGGCTGGCAGGACCTCGACGAGGACGGCGAGACCGTCACCACCCGGCGGGTGGAGGGCGCCTGCATCTTCCTGAACCGTCCCGGCCACCCGGCCGGCGCCGGCTGCGCCCTGCACCAGCACGCCGTCCTGACCGGCTCCGAGCCGCACCGCGCCAAGCCGGACGTCTGCTGGCAGCTGCCGGTGCGCCGGTCCTACCGGACCGTCCGCCTTCCGGACGCCACGTCATACCTGGAGATCACCATCACCGAGTACGACCGGCGCGGCTGGGGCGCCGGCGGCCACGACCTCGACTGGTACTGCTCGGGGCGGCCCGAGGCCCACACCGCCCCCGAGCCGGTCTTCCGCGGGCTGTCCGCCGAGCTCACCGAGCTGCTCGGGCCGGAGGCGTATGCCGAGCTGGTCGCCCACTGCGAGGCGCACCTGAGCGCGGTGGCCGGGGTGCGGCGGGACCCGGAGGGCAGGCGCCTGCTGCCGCTGCTCGTGCACCCCGCCACGCTGCTCGCCCGGCCCTGACGGGCCCGCTCCGCGCGGCGTGGACCCGCCGGTTCACCGGCGGTGTCGGAGCGGCCGCCTAGAGTTTCGTGCCGTGGCGACCAAGAGCAAGACCCCGACCTACCGGTGCACCGAGTGCGGCTGGAGCACGATCAAGTGGGTCGGGCGGTGCGGTGAGTGCCAGGCCTGGGGCACGGTGGCCGAGGCGGGGCAGAGCACCGGCGTGCGCACGGCGGCCGCCGCACCGGGTCGCCCGGCGGTGCCGATCGCCGAGGTCGACGCGACGCTGGCCCGCGCCGGCAGCACCGGGGTGGGCGAGTTCGACCGGGTGCTCGGCGGCGGCCTGGTGCCCGGTGGGGTGGTGCTGATGGCCGGCGAGCCGGGCATCGGCAAGTCGACCCTGGCCCTCGACGTGGCCGCGCGCGCGGCGCGGGAGGGGCGGCGGGTCCTCTATGTCTCCGGTGAGGAGTCGGCGGCCCAGGTGCGCCTGCGCGCGCAGCGCATCGGGGCGCTGGCCGACAGTCTCTACCTCGCGGCCGAGACGGACCTGGCGGCCGTGCTGGGCCACCTGGAGCGCACCGCGCCCGCCCTGGTCGTCGTGGACTCGGTGCAGACCGTCGCCAGCGCCGAGGTCGAGGGCGCCGCGGGCAATGTGGGCCAGGTCCGCGAGGTCGCCTCGGCGCTCATCCAGGCCGCCAAGGCCGCCAACATCGCCGCGATCCTCATCGGCCACGTCACCAAAGACGGGGCGATCGCCGGGCCCCGGGTGCTGGAGCACCTGGTGGACGTCGTCGTCCAGTTCGAGGGCGAGCGGCACTCCAGGCTGCGCCTGGTGCGGGCGGTCAAGAACCGGTTCGGTCCCACCGACGAGGTCGGCTGCTTCGACCTCGGCGACTCCGGCATCGTCGGGCTGCCCGACCCCAGCGGGTTGTTCCTCACCAGTCGCGACCGCCCCGTGCCGGGCACCTGCGTCACCGTGACGCTGGAGGGCCGCCGGCCCCTGGTGACCGAGGTGCAGGCGCTCGTCACGGACAGCGCGGGAGGGTCGCCGCGACGCACGACGAGCGGCCTGGACTCCTCGCGGCTGGCGATGGTCCTCGCGGTGCTCACCCGCCGCGCCGAGGTCAAGGTGGGCTCCCAGGACTGCTACGCCTCGACCGTGGGCGGCGTCCGGCTCGGGGAGCCCTCGGCCGACCTGGCCCTGGCGCTGGCGGTGGCCGGGGCCCACCGCAACGCGCCGCTGCCGCAGGGACTGGTCGCGATCGGGGAGGTCGGGCTGGCCGGGGACATCCGGCCGGTGACCGGTCTGCCCCGGCGGCTCACCGAGGCGGCCCGGATCGGCTTCACCAGGGCCGTGGTGCCCTCCGGCTCGCTGACCGAGGGACGGCCACCGGCCGGGGTCCGGGTGCTCGAGGTCAGCACGCTCCGGGATGCCGTCGACGCGGCGCTGGGCTGGGGCGCCTGAGCGTGCCGTAGTTCAGTCCTTCACACGGAGTTCATCTCGGTACGGTAAAGGTTGCGCCGAACACGCGTGGGCACCCGCATGACCTCGATAGACTCCGGCTCGACCAGATCAGGGGAACGGACGGAGCACATCGGTGGAGCGCACTGACGAGGCGTCCCTGCGCTCGACCCTGGCGGCCGTGGCTCCCGGCACCGAGCTGCGGGACGGTCTCGAGCGGATCCTGAGGGGCAACACGGGGGCGTTGATCGTCCTCGGCTACGACAAGGCCGTGGAGTCCCTGTGCTCCGGCGGCTTCGAGCTGGACATCGAGTTCTCCAGCACCCGGCTCCGCGAGCTGGCCAAGATGGACGGCGCGATCGTGCTGGACCGCGACGGTTCACGGATCCTGCGGGCCGCGACGCAGCTGGTGCCCGACCCCTCGATCGAGACGCGGGAGAGCGGCACGCGCCACCGCACCGCGGAGCGGGTGGCCAAGCAGACCGGGCACCCGGTCGTCTCGGTCAGCCAGTCGATGTCGATCATCGCCATCTACGTCGGGAGCCTGCGGCACGTCCTGGAGGCCTCCACCGCGATCCTGTCCCGGGCCAACCAGGCGCTGCAGACCCTGGAGCGCTACAAGTCCCGGCTCGACGAGGTGAGCAGCAACCTCTCCGCCCTGGAGATCGAGGACCTGGTGACGATCCGGGACGTCACCGCGGTGCTGCAGCGCCTGGAGATGGTGCGGCGGATCAGCGAGGAGATCGCCCAGTACGCCCTCGAACTCGGCACGGACGGCCGCCTGATGAACCTGCAGCTGGACGAGCTCACCGGCGGCCTGGGCAACGACCGGGAGCTGGTCATCCGGGACTACACCGAGCACGACCTCGACGGCTCCACGGTCACCGAGGTGCTGGACTGCCTCTCCTCGGTCAGCGGCACCGACTTGCTCGACCTGACATCCGCGGCCCGCTGCCTGGGCTTCAGCGTGATCGGCGACGGGCTGGACGCCAGCATCAGCCCCCGCGGCTACCGCCTGCTGTCCCGCATCCCCCGCCTGCCGACGGTGGTCGTCGACCGGCTGGTGGAACGGTTCGGCACCCTGCAGGCGCTGCTCTCGGCCAGCCTCGAGGACCTGATGACGGTCGAGGGCGTCGGGGAGGGCCGGGCCAGAGCGGTGCGCGAGGGCCTGTCCCGACTGGCCGAGTCGAGCATCCTCGAACGCTACGTGTGAGCAGCGTCCCCGCGCGTCGCACCACGACCGACAGCACCCCCAGGAACCCCGCCGCCGCGGGCGGCGCTCCCACGGGCCGCGGCCTGCTGGGGCCGCTCCTGAGCTGGTATGCCGAGCGGTCCCGCGATCTCCCGTGGCGCCGCCCGGACTGCTCCCCCTGGGGCGTCCTCGTCTCGGAGGTGATGCTGCAGCAGACCCCGGTGGCCCGCGTGGAACCGGTCTGGCGGGAGTGGCTGGCCCGCTGGCCCGAGCCGGCCGACCTGGCCGCCGAGGCGCCCGGCGAGGCGGTCCGCGCCTGGGGTCGTCTGGGCTATCCCCGACGAGCGCTGCGGCTGCACGCGTGCGCCGTGACCCTGACCGCCGAGCACGACGGAGCGGTCCCGGCCGACCTGGGTGCGCTCCGGGCCCTGCCGGGCATCGGCCAGTACACGGCGGCGGCCGTCGGCGCCTTCGCCTTCGGGCTCCGCGCCGCCGTGGTCGACACCAACGTGCGCAGGGTCCAGGCCCGGGTGGTCACCGGGACCGCCCTGCCCGCGCCCGCGTTGACGGCGGCCGAGCTGCGGCTGGCCGAGGAGCTCCTGCCGGACGAGCCGGCGCTGGCGGCACGGTGGAGCGTCGCGGTGATGGAGCTGGGAGCCCTCGTCTGCACGGCGCGCTCCCCCGCCTGTGCGCGGTGCCCGCTCCGGGACCGCTGCGCCTGGGTGGCTGCCGGCTCACCCGCCTACGCCGGTCCGGCGCGGCGCGGTCAGGCGTGGGAGGGCACCGACCGGCAGTGCCGTGGGGTGATCGTGGCCGCGCTGCGGGAGGCCACCGGGCCGGTCTCGGTCGGTGCCCTGTCCTCGCGGTGGCCGGACCAGGGTCAGTTCGCCCGGGCCCTGGCGGGCCTGGTCACGGACGGACTGGTCGAACGTGCCGCTGACGACCGGGTCCGGCTCCCGGGTCTCTGAGCGCCCGGAACCCGACGCCGCGCACCGCCTCGATGACCACCGGGGCACCCTCGCGGCTGAGCTTGGCACGCAACCTCTTGACCACCGCGTGCACCTGGCTGGCATCACCCAGGTGTTCGGTGCCCCAGACCTGCCGGACCAGCTCGTCGAAGCGCCACACCCGACCGGGCTCCCGGATGAGCTTGCGCAGCAGCGCGAACTCCAAGGGGGTGAGCGACACCTCGACCTGGCCGAAGCCCACCGCGTGCCGGTCCTCGTGCACCGTCACCGGATCCTGAGCGCGTCCGTCGCCGCCGTCACCGTGCACCGCCGCCTCTGGCACCGGGGCCCGGGTGGGAGCCATCACCTGCTGGGCCATCTCCAGGGACGGCACGACCAGGACCGGGGCCGACGGGTCGAGCCGCGCGAGCAGGGTGGCTCGGTGCTCGGCGTCGGGGGCCACGAGGACGATCAGCGAGGAGGGTGGGGAGATGGTGGGAGCTTGCTCAAGAATGACGTCCGAAACTGCTGCTGCCTGCCCCAATGCCGTGCTCCTCGCCCCGCGACCCTCGCGACCTGTTCTCAACCTGCCGCCTACGCAGCGGTAAGGCAACACACTTGGGAAAGCCTTTAACCAACCGTAACGCCGGTGTGACAGAGGCGACGTCTTTTGTCGTAAACCTGTCACGTGCGACACTGGAGGGTGGCCGCCGCACCTGGCAGGTCCCGGACGAGGCGCAGCACGTACCCGGCTCTGACGACGGCTGCACGGGAGTTGTCATGCACTGGTTCGTCCTGGTGTCCTCCGGCGTCCTGGAGGCCGTGTGGGCCGTGGCCCTGGCCCGCACCGAGGGGTTCACCCGGCTGGTTCCCAGCCTCGTCTTCGGAGGAGCGCTGGTCCTGTCGATGGGTGGTCTCGCCTACGGCCTGCGCGAGATCCCGGTCGGGACGGGGTATGCCGTGTGGGTCGCGGTCGGCGCCGTCACCACCGCCATCTACGGGATGATCGCGCTCGGTGAGCCGGCGACGCTGGCCCGCATCCTGTGCCTGCTGCTGATCGTCTCCGGGGTGGTCGGGCTCAAGTTGGTGTCCTGAGTCGACCCCGGACCCCGAGGAGCTGCTGGCCCTGTGGGCACGGGAACGGCCCGCCCGGAGCGGTTGCTCCGGACGGGCCGTCCCGTCAGGCGATCCTCACGTGAGCGTCAGCAGCCGACCTTCGGCAGCTCGAAGTTCACCGTGCGGACCGTGCCACGCGCGGGGTTGGCCGTGGCGACCTTCGGCCGCCAGCCGTCCTTGGCGGCGATGATCTGCACACCGCCGGGCCGCGTGTTCTGGGTGTTCACCCAGGTGGCGTAGTCACCCTCGGCGTCGGTGGCCAGCACCCAGCCCGGGTGGTCCACCCGCAGCGGGGTGATGTCCACCGTGGCACCCTCGATCGGAGCCGTCACCGAGTCACAGTCCACACCGGAGACGTTGCCCATCAGCTTCGCCCACGGACGGGGCGCCGAGACGTTCATCGTCACCGGGATGGTGTCGAAGGACTGCGGCGTGTTGGCCTTGACCCGGATGCCGGCGGTGTAGGTGCCCGGCTGGGCCACGTTGCCGTCGGTGGTCACCTCGACCGTGACGCTCTCCCCGGCGGGGACAGTGATCTCGGTCGCACCCAACGACAGCCACGAGACGTCGGCGCCAGCGGCGCCGCAGTCGTCGAAGCCGGGCAGGTACTCGGTGTTGGCCGTGGCGTTGAAGCTCCCCGAGGAGCCACCGAACTTGCCGAAGCCGCAGGCGGCTGCACCGCGGTAGACCGCGGTGTTGGAGTTCGGCAGGTCGACCCACTCGCCGCTGGCGGTGTCGTAGGCGAAGGTGGCGTTGGAGATCACGCCGGCCTGCACGCCACCGTTGACGATGAGCATCCCGTTGGCCGCCGCGTACTGGCTCGCCCAGGTGTCCACCGGGGCGTCCGCGATGGCCGTCCAGGTGTCCGTGTCGGGCGAGTAGACGTAGCTGTCTGCGGTGCCACTGGCACCACCGTTGCCGCCGGTGCAGTAGATCTCACCGTCGATGCCGCCACAGGAGGCGAAGGCCACCGGTGCCGGGTAGTCGGCGAGGGTCTCCCAGGTGTCCGACGCCGGGTCGTAGGCGGTGACGGTGCTCACCATCGGCGTGCACGAGGACGTGCTGCAGCCACCGATGGAGTAGAGCTTGCCGTCGACGACCGCCTGGCCGGCAGCCGAGACCTCGGACGGGTTGTCCGCCACTGCGGTCCAGCTGTCCGCACCCTCGTCGTAGACGAAGGTCTCGCCGGTGACACCGGAGGCGACCCAGCCGCCGGAGACGACGATCTCGCCGTTGACGACACCTGCCGTGACCGCGTTGCGGGCACTGGGCAGCGGAGCCACCTCGGTCCACGCCATCGCCTCCGCGTCGTAGCGGAGCACGTCGGCGTAGGAGGCCGAGCCCGAACCGCCCGTGATGAGGTACCACGTGCCGTCCAGGTTGACCGCGCGACCGTCCATGTTGACGCTGCCGAGCTGCGGCAGGTCGGTCCACGGGTCAGCGGCCACGCCGCGCTGGGCGGGCTCGCTCGATGCGGCGATGCCGTTGGCGTGCTGGGCGAAGGAGACCTCGGCCTCGATCTGCTGCAGCGGAGCGCCCTCGGCCTCGTGCATCTCGCTCATGAGCTGCTTGGTGCCGTCGGCCCGCAGGATCTCGAAGTCACCGGCGACCTCGGACAGCGTCACCTCGGCGCTGCCGGAACCGCTGTTGGTGATGACCAGCTCGTCGGTCACCGAGTCACCCAGGCGCAGGTAGGTGGTGATCGCGTCGGGCGCGATCTCCAGGAACCCGGAGCCGAGGGTGTAGTCGGCCTGCACGACGCCGTCGGAGACCACGTCGACCGACTGCGTCTGGGTCTCGTAGCCACGCGCGGCGGCCTCGAAGTCGTGCGCGCCGGTCAGCGTGGAGAAGATCCAGTAGAAGCCGTCGGCGAGGTTCTCGTCGTCCGGCGTCGCCGTCGTCACGCCGGACTCCTCCGGCGCGTCGACGCTGGTCACGTTCGCCCCGACGATGCCCTCGCCGGTCTCGGCGCTGGCCACGGTGCCCACGACGTAGCCGCCGTCGATCGACGGGTCGCAGGTGCGGTTGCCGATGAAGACGTCGTCCACCATCCACCACCAGTCCCAGTCGGCGTCGCCGATGTGGAAGCGGACCTGCACGTCGGACTGCCCGGCCGCCTCCGGCATGGGCAGCACGTCCTCGCGCGGACCACGGACGTCCTCCTGCTGGTGCAGGATGTTGATCCAGGTCTCACCGCCGTCGATGCTGTAGTCGACGTCGGCGAACTCGCCGCTGAGGTAGTTGAAGTCCTGCTTGAAGCCGACGACCGGAGCCTCGAGCGTGGTCATGTCGACGGAGGGGCTGACCAGGGAGGTGTCCTGGGTGCCGCCGGAGCCGTGGTAGTCGCTGTCCATGATGGCGAAGTTGCCCTCGCCGCCGGCCAGGTTGTCCCTGTCCCTCGGGTTGTCGAACAGCCACACCTGGCCGCTGTCGATGTGGTCGACGACAGACCAGCCCTCGGGCACCTCGGTCCCGTCGAAGGTCTCGATGACGCCATCGGAGTTGTGGGCGTACCCGGGAGCGTTGCAGCTGTCCACGTTGACCAGCACCTCGACGTCCACGACGGAGCTCGGTGTGGTGCGCGAGCTCTTCCGCGATCCGGTGAGCGAGGCGTCCACGTGGTCGACGGTGACGGTGGTCGTCTCGTAGCCGGGGTACTGCGCGGTCACCTCGAGGGTGTACTCCGCACCAGTCGGCAGCGACAGCGAGTACTCGCCGGTGGCCGGGTCGGTGTAGGTGCTCACATCGGTGCCGAGCACGCTCACCTTGGCGTAGACCGGCCAGCCGTGGCCGGACCCGTCGGTGACCGTCCCGGAGACCGGTGCGGACTCCTGCGCGTCCAGGGCGAAGTCGAGCGTGACCGTGCCGTCGGGGGTGACGGTAGCGGTCTCGGTCTCGGTGCCGTAGCCGAACTTGGAGACGGTGACCTCGTAGTCACCGGCCGTGAGCAGGGCGGAGTAGGCGCCCTCGTCGTTGGTCACCACGGTGCGCTCCAGGTCACCGACGATGTCGACGGTGGCGCCGGTGATCGCGTCGCCGGAGCCGGCGTCGGTGACCGTCCCGTTGAGGGTGCCGGTGTCGCCGGTCGGGGCGGCCTCGATCAGGGCGAGCGCGTCCAGGCGGCCCTCACCGAAGACGTTGTTGTCGTCGGCGGTGCCGCCACACTGCAGGTCCTCGTGGTCGATCGCGGTGCCGTCGAGCAGTGCCCGCGTGCCGCCGATGTCAGCGACGAGCGCTGGCGCAGCTGACCACAGCAGTGCGACGGCGCCCGCAGCGTGCGGGGCGGCCATCGACGTGCCGGTGTAGTTCGCGTAGCCGTTGCCGGGCACGGACGAACGCACGTTGCTGCCCGGGGCCGCGATGTTCGGCTTGATCTCCCCGTCCTGGCCGTAGCCCCGGCCCGACGAGGCGGCGATGGTGTGGCTGGAGGTGTAGTTGCCCACCGAGTAGGTGATGATCCGGCTGCCCGGGGACCCCGAGGTGTTGCAGGCGGAGCCGCTGTTGCCGTTGGCCCAGAGGCTGAAGATGCCGGCGCCATCCCAGGCTTCGATGATGTCCTCCATGAAGGGGTCGTTGCTCGGCAGCTGCGTGCCCCAGGAGTTGTTGATGATGTTGGGCCGCTTGGAGGTGTCGGGGTCGCTGCCGTCCAGCTTGGTCGGCGCGAGCATCCACTCACCGGAGAGGACGAGAGCTTCGTCGGTCGGGCAGCAGCCGTTGGCCGCGATCCAGGTGGCGCCGGGGGCGACACCGATCTGGTTCTCGCCACCGTCGTCGCCAACCATGGTGCCCATCGTGTGGGTGCCGTGGCCGTTGAAGTCGGCCGGCTGGTCCGGCGAGGTGCCGGCCGCGTCGTACCAGTTGTAGTCGTGGGTGAACGTGCCGTCGCCGTTGTTGCCGCGGTACTGGTTCACCACCGCCGGGTGGTCGAACTGCACACCGGTGTCGATGTTGGCGATCACGATGCCCTCGCCGTGCACGCCGTAGGTGCTCCACACGTCGTCGGCGTTGATGTCGGCGATGCCCCACTCCACGGCGGAGGGAGACATCTCGGGCTCGCCCTTCTCCAGCTCGGGGGCCTCGTAGGTCCGGGTGGGGTAGATCCCCTCGACGCCGGAGCTCGCGGCCAGCGTCGTGACCAGCTCCTGGTCCCCGCCCTGGATGCGGATCGCGTTGGTGGCCCAGAACGCCGTGAACTCGACGCCGTCGGCCTCGAGCTGGGCACGGATGTCCTTCTGGCTGGCCTCCGCGGTCTCGGTCAGCGCGGAGTACACCGCCTTGCCGCGCTCGTCCCAGTCGTCGATCAGCGTGAACTGCGACATGTCAGGACGCGCGTCGAAGCGCACCCAGAAGTCGGTGGCGCCCTTCTCCTCGATCTGGGCGGTCACCTCCTCACTGATGTTCTTACTCGCTCCCAGGTCTGCCTGTGGCATCGGGGGCTCGGCGCTCGCGCCGGTCATACCTAACCCCGATGCCACGAGCGATGCGCCGGCGATACCTGCCAGCCATCGGCGTGCACGGTGTCCGTGTACGGCCACGACTCCTCCTCCATACGGTGGGTGACACCGGGGGATTCCCCCCGGCTATCACCCGAACCTAGGAAGACCCTGGGAACCGGACAACGACACCACGTGGGCAACTCATGGACAACGTAAACAACTGTTGGACAACGGGTTCCCAGCGGACAGCCCAAAGTTGCCGTCCCGTGCGGGACGGCCTCGGGCGCGATCGTCAGTTGCCGACCGCCTCCTGTGGCCCCTTCCCCCGCGGGTGCCGGGCGAGGCGGAAACCGAGGCCTCGCACCGCCTCGACCGCGAGCGGGGCTCCGAGCTCGGCCAGCTTCAGCCGGAGCCGACCGATGGCTGCGTGCATGTGGGCGCCGTTGCCCAGGTAGGCCGTGTGCCACCCGACCTGGGAGAGCTGCTCGAAGGTGGCCACCTCGCCCACGCGCGGCAGCAGGTAGGCCAGCAGCGCGAACTCCAGCTGGGTGAGCGTCACCTCGTGGTCACCCAGTGCCAGGGACAGCCGGTCCTCGCGGAGGCGTAGCGGGCGATCGGTGGGCGCCGGCCCGGAGTCGACCCGGGGTGGTGGCACGGATCCCAGGTCGCCGGCCGTCGACCGCCACGCGACCCGGTGCCCCGCGGCGCGCTCGCTCGGCCGCTCGGGAAGCCGCTCCGGGTGTCGTTGGGGGATCCGCTCCGGGCCAGGTCGGTGCTCGATCGAGGCCCCGGGCAGCTGGGTGAGAACCCGCCGGGCCTGCGTGATCGTGCTCGCGAGCAGGATCGGGGACTCGATGGGGACGCCGGAGGCGAGTGCGAGACGCTCCTCCTGCGTGTCGGCCACGATGACCACGAGAGGGTCCCGCGTCGGTGTGGCCGAGGTGGACGGGGGGAAGGGGGACGACGAGTCGTCGCGTGATGGCCTACCGGCTGTCTCCACGCTGTTGAGCACCTCCCAGTCCCCCGGCCCACCACTGGTCCGGAACGCCGGACCACTGCCTTTATCCAGCACCAGCCTCCCGACAGGCAAGTGGATTGACGCAGATTTGACCCAAAGTTTGCGATCCCCGGTGACCCGCCAGGGGATGCCTGGGTGGAGGGCTCAGGAAGTGGCCCTCACGACGACGAAGCGCCACCCAGCAGGTCTGGTGGGTGGCGCTTCGTGTCGTGGACCGGTCAGGCGCCCGGCTGGGCCTCCTCGACCGGCAGCGTGTCCGGCGTGCGGGACTTCTCGGCGCCGGAGAAGGTGAACTCGCCCGACTTGTCCTCGGCCGTGGCGTCGACCAGCACGATCTGGCCCGGCACGAGCTCTCCGTAGAGGATCTTCTCGGACAGCGCGTCCTCGATCTCGCGCTGGATCGCGCGCCGCAGCGGACGCGCTCCCAGGACCGGGTCGTAGCCCTTCACCGCGAGCAGCTTCTTGGCGGCCGGGGTCAGCTCGATGCCCATGTCCTTGTCGCGCAGCCGGTCGTCCAGCTTGGCGATCATCAGGTCGACGATCTGGACGATCTCGTCCTGCGAGAGCTGCGGGAAGACGATGGTGTCGTCCACGCGGTTGAGGAACTCGGGCCGGAAGTGCTGCTTGAGCTCGTCCGTCACCTTGTTCTTCATGCGCTCGTAGTCGCTGCTGCCGTCGTTGCCGCCGGAGAAGCCGAGCGAGACGCCCTTGGCGATGTCCCGGGTGCCCAGGTTCGTCGTCATGATGATGACCGTGTTCTTGAAGTCCACGACCCGACCCTGGGCGTCGGTCAACCGACCGTCCTCCAGGATCTGCAGCAGGCTGTTGAAGATGTCGGGGTGGGCCTTCTCGACCTCGTCGAAGAGCACGACCGAGAACGGCTTGCGCCGCACCTTCTCGGTGAGCTGGCCGCCCTCCTCGTAGCCGACGTAACCAGGCGGCGAGCCGAACATCCGGGAGACGGTGTGCTTCTCGGAGTACTCGGACATGTCGAGGGTGATGAGGGCGTCCTCGTCACCGAACAGGAACTCCGCCAGGGTCTTGGCCAGCTCGGTCTTGCCGACGCCGGTGGGCCCGGCGAAGATGAACGAGCCGCCGGGACGGCGCGGGTCCTTCAGCCCGGCGCGGGTGCGCCGGATGGCCTGGGAGAGGGCCGCGATCGCGTCGTCCATGCCGACGATCCGCTTGTGCAGCTCGTTCTCCATGTTCAGCAGGCGGCTGGACTCCTCCTCGGTCAGCTTGATGACCGGGATGCCGGTGGCGGCGGCGAGGACCTCCGCGACCAGTTCCTCGTCGACCTCGGCCACGACGTCCATGTCGCCGGACTTCCACTCCTTCTCCCGCTCCGCGCGGGCCTGGGTGAGCTTGTGCTCCTCGTCCCGAAGCCGCGCGGCCTTCTCGAAGTCCTGGGCGTCGATCGCGGACTCCTTCTCCCGCTTGGTGTAGGAGATCTTCTCGTCGAACTCGCGCAGGTCCGGCGGAGCCGTCATGCGACGGATCCGCAGGCGGGCACCGGCCTCGTCGATCAGGTCGATCGCCTTGTCCGGCAGGTAGCGGTCGTTGACATAGCGGTCGGCCATGGTCGCGGCCGCGACCAGCGCACCATCCGTGATCGAGACCCGGTGGTGGGCCTCGTAGCGGTCACGCAGCCCCTTGAGGATCTCGATCGCGTGCGCCAGCGTCGGCTCGTTGACCTGGATGGGCTGGAAACGCCGCTCGAGCGCGGCGTCCTTCTCGATGTGCTTGCGGTACTCGTCCAGGGTCGTCGCACCGATCGTCTGCAGCTCGCCGCGAGCCAGCATCGGCTTCAGGATGCTGGCCGCGTCGATCGCGCCCTCGGCGGCACCAGCACCCACCAGGGTGTGGATCTCGTCGATGAACAGGATGATGTCGCCCCGGGTGCGGATCTCCTTGAGCACCTTCTTCAGGCGCTCCTCGAAGTCACCGCGGTAGCGCGACCCGGCCACCAGGGAGCCGAGGTCGAGGGTGTAGAGCTGCTTGTCCTTCAGCGTCTCCGGCACCTCGCCGCGCACGATGTCGCTGGCCAGGCCCTCGACCACGGCGGTCTTGCCCACGCCGGGCTCGCCGATGAGGACCGGATTGTTCTTCGTCCGGCGGGAGAGGACCTGCATGACCCGCTCGATCTCCTTCTCCCGGCCGATCACCGGGTCGAGCTTGCCCTCGCGCGCGGCCTGGGTCAGGTTGCGGCCGAACTGGTCCAGCACGAGCGAGCCGGCCGGCGTGCCCTCCTGGGCACCGGGTCCGACACCCGCCGTGGCGGCCTCCTTGCCCTGGTAGCCGGAGAGGAGCTGGATCACCTGCTGGCGCACCCGGTTGAGGTCAGCGCCGAGCTTGATCAGCACCTGTGCCGCGACCCCCTCACCCTCCCGGATGAGGCCGAGCAGGATGTGCTCGGTGCCGATGTAGTTGTGGCCGAGCTGCAGCCCCTCCCGCAGGCTCAGCTCCAGCACCTTCTTGGCGCGCGGCGTGAACGGGATGTGGCCGGTGGGCGACTGCTGTCCCTGGCCGATGATCTCCTGGACCTGCTCGCGGACTGCGTCCAGCGAGATGTCGAGGGTCTCCAGCGCCTTGGCCGCGACCCCCTCACCCTCGTGGATCAGGCCGAGCAGGATGTGCTCAGTGCCGATGTAGTTGTGGTTGAGCATCCGCGCTTCTTCCTGCGCGAGCACCACCACTCGGCGGGCGCGGTCGGTAAACCGTTCGAACATCGTCACTCCTGACAATCGATCCGGGCAGTCGAGCGCTGGACGAAACGCCCCGCTGCCCTGATGCTACTTGCGTCTGCTGTGCCCAACGCCGTCGTGCGGTGCACTGTTCCACACCCGCAGCGGCAGGTAGCCCCTGTTCGCCCACGGCGTAGCCCTCACGGCCACCATTCAGGAAGCTGGGCCATAATCACCGCCGCACCACCCCGCAAACGGCTCCCGTGGCCGACTAGGAGTTCCCATGCAGCGTCGCCCCCTCGCACTTCTGTCTCTCGCCGTGCTCGCCCTCGTGCCTCTCAGCGGGTGCACCTCCGGTGACAACGACGACGAGCAGACCACGAGCGCCGCACCGACGACCGAGGGCGCCGCACCCGAGACCGAGGGATGGTTCTGCCGCCTCATCAAGGTCGATGCCGTGGACGCGGCCACCGGCGGGCGGGCGGACGTGGCCCGCGAGTTCGAGTCGCTGAGCACTGAGGACGAGTACCGGTGTGACGTCCTCGTCCCGACCGAGGACGGCGGGAGCGAGGTCGCGATGAGCCTGTCGATGCACCGCAACATCCCTGGCCTGGCCGACGAGCTGCTCGCCGAGGTGATGGCGATGGACGGCGTCGTCGCGGGGCCGGACCACCTGGGGGTGTCCTACATCGCCGACACCCTGGCGGTGTCTGTCGTGCCCTGCAACCCTCGGCCGGCCGGGACCAACTCCGAGAGCCAGGTCCCCTACGTCTTCGTGGCGCGCGCCCAGCTGGACACCGAGGGCCAGGCGACGGCCATGCTGGACGACTCCCTCACGCGCCTCGTGCGCGAGATGGACCAGGGTTATGGCTGCAGCCCGAGCAAGATCCACCCGAGGCCGCCCGGTGACGACGCGGGGAGCACGACCTCCCCCTGACCGATCGTCAGCAAGCCGATCATCGACCGACCGACCGTCACCCGGCCTTCTTGGTCGTCGCCTTCTTCGCCGTCGTCTTCTTGGCGGTCGTCTTCTTTGCCGTGGACTTCTTGGGCGCAGACTTCTTGGCGGTCGTCTTCTTTGGCGTGGACTTCTGGGCCGCGGACTTCTTGGTGCCGGTCTTCTTGGCCGGGGACTTCTTGGTCGTCGTGCTCTCGTCGTCCGACCCGGCGTCCGACGACGAGCCCTCGCCGTCCCCGGACTCGCCGCGCGCCGACTTGGCCCGGTCCACGCTCCGCTGCAGCGCGGCCAGCAGGTCCACGACCTCGCCCGTCTCCTCCTCCTCGGCCTCGGGGGCCTCGGTGACCTCGCCGCCCTCGATCTTGGACCGGACCAGCGCCTCGATCGCGACCTGATAGTCGTCCTCGTGCTCCTCGAGCTCGAAGTCGCCGGCCATCGAGTCGATGAGCATGCGCGCCATCGCGACCTCGGAGTCCTTCGGCTCGGTCACCTCGTCGAGATTGTTGAGCTGCCCGGCGTCGCGGACCTCGTCTGGCCACAGCAGGGTCTGCAGCACGATCGCCTCGTCGATCACCCGCAGCACGGCCATCGTCATCCGGGTCCGCACGGACACCGTGACCACGGCGACCCGCTCGCTCTCGCGCAGCGCCTCCCGGAGCAGACCGTAGGCCTTGGCCCCCATCCCGTCCGGCTCGATGTAGTAGGCCCGGTCGTAAAGGATCGGGTCGATCTGCTCGATCGGCACGAACTTCTCGACCGCGATCTCCTTGCTGGACCGGTTCGGCAGGGAGGCGAAGTCCTCGTCGGTCAGGATGACAGACTTGCCGTCCTCGGTCTCGTACGCCTTGGCGATCTCCTTGTACGGCACCTCCTCGCCGTCTGCCTGGGCCACCCGCTTGTAGCGGATGCGGCTGCCGTCGGACCGCCGCACCTGATGAAAGCTGAGGTCATGGTTCTCGGTCGCGGAGTAGAGCCGGACCGGCACGTTGACCAGCCCGAACGACACAGCACCCTTCCAGATTGCTCGCACTGTTACAGGATGGACCCATGAGACCCATGCTCGCCACCCAGGGACCCTCGTCCCCGGCGGGCTCCGGGGTGCCCCGGGGAGACGGCTGGGCCCACGAGATCAAGTGGGACGGGATCCGGCTGATCGCCCGCGTCCGCTCCGGTTCGCTGCGGCTGACCACCCGCAGCGAGCGTGAGATCACCGTCGCCTTCCCCGAGCTCGCCGGCCTTGCCTCCCTCGGTCATGATCTGGTCCTGGACGGTGAGGCGGTGAGCTTCGTCGACGGTGTCCCCTCCTTCAGCCACCTGGTGGAGCGGGTGCACACCACCTCCGCGGCCAAGGCCAGGTTGCTGGCCGCGAGCCGCCCCACGACATACCTCGCCTTCGACCTGGTGGGGCTGGACGGGCTCGACCTGTCTCCCCTGCCCTGGTCCGCGCGGCGGGCCGCGCTGGAGGACATCCTGCCGGACCGGGCCCGGTGGCAGGTCTCCCCGCAGTATGCCGACGGGCAGGATCTCTTTCGCGCGACCGCCGAGCAGGGGCTGGAGGGGGTGGTGAGCAAGCGGGTCACCAGCACCTACCAGGCGGGGGTGCGCAGTCCCGACTGGCTGAAGTTCCCGCACCGCTCCAGCGAGAGCGTCGTGATCGGTGGTTGGCGTCCGGAGACCGGTCGCCGCAACCGCCTCGGTGCGGTGCTCGTGGGGGCCCCGGTGGCGGGCGGGCTCTCCTTCCGGGGCCGGGTCGGCAGCGGGCTCGCCGGCCGCGCCGGCGAGCGGCTCGCCGAGCTCATCGCCGAGCTGCCGACCGGGCCGTGCCCCTTCGTCGACGAGGTCCCACGTCCGGACCGGGAGGGGGCGACCTGGGTGTCCCCGTCGCTGGTCGTGGACGTCGCCTCGCTCGGCACCACGCCCGGGGGTCGGCTGCGGCAGCCGGCCTACAAGGGCTGGCGCGGCGACCTGACCCCGCAGGATCTCGGCGGCGCGGAGCCAACGCGGACCACGGGCGGTGCCACGTCCGGCGACGACGGGCCGGGGTCCTGATGGCCAGCGGTGAGGTCCAGCACGTCCAGGTCGCCGGACGCACCCTGCGGGTCAGCAGCCTCGACAAGGTGATCTACCCGTCGACCGGCACCACCAAGGGTGAGGTCCTCAACTACTACGTCCAGGTCGCCGACCGGATCCTGCCCCGGCTCGCCGCCCGGCCGGTGACGCGGATCCGCTGGCCCCACGGCGTCGCCGGCGAGAGCTTCTTCGAGAAGAACCTGCCCAGCGGGGCCCCGGAGTGGCTGCCCCGGGTGACGATCGTCGGGCACGGGTCCCGGTCGGGCGGGGCGAGCGTGACCTACCCGCTCGTCGAGGACCTGGCGGGGCTGGTCTACCTGGTCAACCTGGGGTCGCTGGAGCTGCACGTCCCGCAGTGGCAGGTGGATGCCGAGGGCACCCCCCAGCCACCCGACCGCCTGGTGATCGACCTGGACCCCGGCCCCGGGGCCGGGTTGACGGAGTGCGCGCGGGTGGCCCTGCTCGTCGCCGAGCGCCTCTCCGCCGTGGGGCTGACGCCCCAGCCGGTGACCAGCGGCAGCAAGGGCATGCAGCTCTACGCCGAGCTCGACGGCGACCGGTCCTCCGACGAGGTCAGCGCCGTCACCAAGGCCCTCGCCCAGCAGCTCACCGAACAGCACCCCGATCTGGTGCTGTGGCAGATGACAAAAGCCAGGCGGACGGGCAAGGTGTTCCTGGACTGGTCGCAGAACAACGCCGCCAAGACGACGATCTGCCCCTACTCCCTCCGGGGGCGCGAGCGTCCGCACGTCGCCGCACCGCGCACCTGGGCGGAGGTGGAGGCGGGCGCCACCAGCGGCGACCCCCTCACCCAGCGCCCCTACGACGAGGTGGTGTGACCACACGGCGAGGTGCTACGACCACACGGCGAGGTGCTGTGACCGCACCGGCTGCGTGCCGTCTCGGCGGCGCCAACAGGCGAGGGGCCGATACGGACCGGGTGGTCCGCATCGGCCCCTCGGCCGTGACAGCTGCTCAGTGAGCCGCTGCGTAGGCCTCCTGCAGCTCCTTGGAGACGCGGCCGCGGTCGCTGACCTTGAAGCCGTTCTCGCGCCCCCACTCGCGAATCCGCGCCAGGTCGTCGCGGGACCCTGCCGATCCACCGCGTCCCGGACGACGCGTCTGACGGCGTCCACCAGAACGACGGGCCGCGCCGATCCACTGCGCGAAGTCATCACGCAGTTTCGCGGCGTTGGCGTCAGACAGGTCGACTTCGTAGGTCACGCCATCAAGTGCGAACTCGACTGTTTCGGTCGCCTCCCCGCCACTGAGGTCATCCACCAGAATCACCTGTACACGCTGCGCCATGTGTTCTCCTTTATTTTGGGCCAAGGCCGCCCTCGGCGGCACGCATTAAGGTACAGGCTATTCCACTCGATAACAAAGCGAAACGCGATTTACGCAATCCGGGGCCATTCGCTGTTAACCCAGATCGCTGGGAATGGTCTGGGGAGGGCGTGATTCACCCCGGTGGGAATCACTCGGTCGGTGAGTCCTGCGCCCCGTCCATCGCCTCGCGCTCGGCCTGCCAACGGCGCTCCGCTGCCCGCTCTCTCCGATCGGCCTCAACAATGCGCTTCATGAGGAAGAAGAAGAGGCCCAGCAAGCCGATCGACGGGATCAGCGCAGCCAGAATGGGCCACAGGGTGTCCCACAGGGCCATGTCAGGCCTCCGGCTTCAGGAACGGGAAGAGGATCGTCTCCCGGATGCCGACCCCCATGAGGAGCATGAGGACGCGATCGACACCCAGACCCATGCCGCCCATCGGCGGCGCCGCGTGCTCTAGGGCCCGCAGGAAGTCTTCGTCGAGTTGCATGGCCTCCGGATCACCCTGTGCCGCAAGGAGGGACTGCTCGGTGAGTCGTTCCCGCTGGATGACCGGGTCGATCAGTTCGGTGAACGCCGTGGCCCGCTCGGTGCCGGCGATGATGAGGTCCCACGCCTCGATCAGGCCAGGGGTGGTCCGGTGCTGGCGGGCCAGCGGCTGTGCCGCGGCCGGGAAGTCGCAGACGAACGTCGGTTGCAGAAGCGTCGGCTCCACGAGCTCGCCGAAGAGCTCCAGGGCGATCTTGGGACCGTCCCAGCTCTCGTCGATCGCGACCTCGCGCTCGGCTGCTATCCGGACCAGTTCACTAGTTTCGGTTTCAACAGAAATGGGGGTTTCTAACGCCGTGGAAAGCGCATCATAGAAGGGAAGCCACTGCCACTCACCATCGAGATCGACGACTCCCCGAGGGGTCTCGATCTGTCGTGAACCGATCGCGTCGGCGGCCGCCACGATCATCCGCCGCGTGAGATCAGCCATGGACACCTGATCGCCATATGCCTGATATGCCTCGAGCATGGTGAACTCGGGGCTGTGGGTGGAGTCGATCCCCTCGTTGCGGAAGACCCGCCCAATCTCATACACCCTTTCAATACCGCCCACGACGGCTCTCTTCAGGTGCAGCTCCAGCGCAATCCGGAGCGTCATGGGAAGGTCGAAGGCATTCAGCCGGGTGTGGAACGGTCGGGCGGTCGCCCCGCCGTGCACCAGCTGGAGCACGGGGGTCTCGATCTCGATGAAACCGTCGTCCTCCAGGACCCCGCGGATCGCCCGAGTCGCGGCTGCCCGCGCGATCACCATCTGCCGGGCCTCGTCGCGGACGATCAGGTCAACGTAGCGACGGCGGACCCGCTCCTCCTCGGACAGGTCCTTGTGCAGCACCGGCAGGGGACGCAGCGCCTTGCTCGCCATCTGCCAGGAGGTCGCCATGACCGACAGCTCACCGCGTCGGCTGGAGATGACCCGGCCGTGGACGAAGACGTGGTCCCCCAGGTCGACCAGGGCCTTCCACGAGGCGAGCGACTCCTCCCCGACCTCGGCCAGGCTGAGCATCACCTGCAGCCGCGTGCCGTCGCCGGACTGCAGGCTGGCGAAGCAGAGCTTGCCGGTGTTGCGGACGAAGACCACGCGCCCGGAGACACCGACCTCGTCGGTGGTCTCCTCTCCCGTCTCCAGGTGCCCCCACTGCTCCCGGACCTCGCCGATCGTGTGGGTCACCGGGACGCCCGGCGGGTAGGGCTCCTTGCCCTCCGCCAGCAGCTGTGCCCGCTTGGCGGTGCGCACCCGGACCTGCTCGGGGACGTCGGCGGCCTGGTCGGCCTCGGGCACGGGGGCGGGGGTCTGAGTCACCGCTCCAGGGTAGGCCAGCACCCGCGCCCGGGCAGAGTCGGCGGCGGCCGCACCGGCCCCAGCGTGATGCACCTCATGCTCGGTGGACCCCTCGCACGTGGCGCGTATCGCGGCGCCGGGGCGGGCGACGTAGCTGGCCTCGCCCGACAGGCCACTCACCAGAGCGTGAGCCCGGCCACCCCCTCCAGGGCAAGGAGGGTCTGCTTGCGCTCGACGCCGCCGCCGTAGCCTGTGAGCGCACCGTCCGCGCCGACCACCCGGTGGCACGGGACGACGATGGAGATCGGGTTGCGCCCGTTGGCCAGCCCGACCGCCCGGGACGCTCCGGGCCCGCTCAGCCATGCGGCCAGCGCGCCGTAGCTGGTCGTGGTGCCGTAGGGGATGGTCAGCAGGAGGGCCCACACCTGGCGCTGGAAGTCGGTGCCCCGGGGCGCCAGCGGCAGGTCGAACTCGGTGAGGTCGCCGGCGAAGTAGGCCGACAGCTGGGCCGCCGCGGTCCGCAGCACCTCGGGGGCGTCCTCCAGCACCACGCGCTCCCCCCAGCCCGTCCGGTCGGTGTGCCGGTGCACGGCCATGTAGACCCCGGTCAGCGCGGCACCGTCGCTGACCAGGGTGAGCTCCTCGATCGGGCTGTCGACCACGACGTGGTGGGTGTTCGGCCCGATAGGGGTCCGCCAGGGCGTGGGGGCGGCAGGTGTCTCCGGGACGACGTGAGCCGGGGTCGTCGCAACCGCGTGAGCCGGTGTCTCCATCACCCCATGGTGCATCAGGGGTCCGACAGTCGCGGCAGACTGGCTCCGTGACCTGGCGGCGATGGGACGAGGCGTGGCACGACGCGCTCTACGGGCCCGCCGGTTTCTACCGGCACGCCGCGCCGGCCGACCACTTCGCCACCTCGGCGCAGGGCCTCGGACCGGCGGGTGACCTGTTCGCGGAGGCGCTCGCCCGGCTCGCCGAGCGCCACGGGACCGGACGTGTGGTCGAGGTGGCGGCGGGCCGGGGCGAGCTGCTCTCCGCCCTCGCACGGCACGCCCCGAATCTCGAACTGCTCGGGGTCGAGGTGGTCGATCCCCCCGCCGGCCTGCCCGCCCGCATCGACTGGCTCCGCTCGCCCGGCGGCTCCGGGCTCCCCGACGGGCTGGTCGGTCTGACCGGCACCCTCCTGATAGCCCACGAGTGGCTGGACGTGGTGCCGTGCCCGGTCGTCGCGCGGGAGGCGCCGGACCTCCCCTGGTATCACCTGGAGGTGGATGCCGCCGGACGGGAACGACCCGGTGCCCCGGTCCAGGGGGCGGACCTCGACTGGCTGACCGTCCACGTCCCCGACCACCTGGGACGGGCCGAGGTCGGCCTCCCCCGCGACACGGCATACGACGACCTGGTCAGCCGGGTGGGCGAGGGTCTCGTGCTCGCCATCGACTACGGCCACACCCGGGACAGCCGACCACCGGAGGGGACGTTCAGCGCCTACCGCGACGGCACCCAGGTGCCCCCGGTGCCGGACGGGACCTGCGACCTGACCGCCCACGTCGCCGTGGACACCCTGCAGGCGGACGACGTGCGCACGCAGCGGGAGGTCCTGCACGACCTCCTCGGCCCGGCCACCCTCCCGCCGCACGCGCTCTCCCGGACCGAGCCCACGGCATACCTCCGGCAGTTGGCCCGGGCCAACGCGCTGGCGACCCTCACGTCGAACAGCGGACTGGGTGGCTTCTGGTGGGCCATGTCGCACCGCGGGAGTGCAGACCTCGGCTAGCGTGGGTGGGGTGCCGCACCACAACACCACGAGGGAACTGGACGTCGAGCTGGGGACGGCCGGGCTGACCACCACCGAGATGGTGCTCAACATCGGCCCGCAGCACCCCGCGACGCACGGCGTGCTGCGGCTGCGCATCACCGCCGACGGCGAGCGCATCGTGGCGGCCGAGCCGATCGTGGGCTACATGCACCGCGGGGCGGAGAAGCTCTTCGAGGTGCGCGACTACCGCCAGATCATGGTCCTGGCCAACCGGCACGACTGGCTGTCGGCGTTCAGCAACGAGATCGGTGTCGCGCTGACCGTGGAGCACCTGCTCGGCATGGAGGTGCCCGAGCGCGCCACCTGGACCCGCACCCTGCTGGCCGAGCTCAACCGGGTGCTCAACCACCTGATGTTCCTCGGGTCCTACCCGCTGGAGCTGGGCGCGATCACCCCGATCTTCTACGCCTTCCGCGAGCGGGAGGAGCTGCAGGCCGTCATGGAGGAGATCTCCGGCGGTCGGATGCACTACATGATCGCGCGCATCGGGGGCCTCCGGGAGGACATCCCGGAGGGGTGGCTGGACCGGGTCGACGAGGCGGTGGAGGCGGTCCGGGGGCGGCTGCCCGACCTGGAGTCGATGCTCATCGACAACCCGATCCTGCGCGGCCGCACCGTCGGTGTCGGGGTGCTGAGCCTGGAGCAGGTCAGGGCGTATGGCGTGTCCGGGCCGATCGCCCGCGCGTCCGGTCTCGACGTGGACCTGCGCCGCGACGAGCCGTATCTCGCCTACGGGGAGCTCTTCGGCCCGGACGGACCCGGCCGGGTGGTGACCCGGACCGCTGGCGACTGCTACGCGCGGCTCGAGGTGCTGCTGGAGCAGGTGCACGTCAGCCTGGACCTCGCGCGGCGCTGCACCGAGGTGTTGCGGGGGCTGCCGGACGGACCGATCGACGTCAAGCTGCCCAAGGTGCTGCGGGTGCCCGAGGGCGAGCACTACCTCGCGACGGAGAACCCGCTGGGCTTCAACGGCTACTACCTGGTCAGCCGCGGCGACAAGGTCCCGTGGCGACTCAAGCTGCGGTCCGCCTCGTTCAACAACGTGCAGGTCCTCTCCGAGCTGCTGCCCGGGGCGGTCATCGGGGACATGGTCGCGATCCTGGGGTCAACCTTCTTCGTGGTCGGCGACATCGACAAGTAGGCGCGCCCGGGTGGGCATCTTCGAGCGCCTTCGGGTTCCTCGAGCCGACTGCAGTCGGCCTTGAGAACGCGAGGGCGCTCGAAGTTGCGGGCCGGCGGGTCGAGGCCGGCCTCAGGACACGTAGGACACGCCGCGGGGCGGCTCGTCGTCCTCGTCGTCGTGCTCACCCGGGGGAAGTCGGCACCAGTGCTGCGCCACGAGGCCGGCCACCGCGAGCAGCAGGGCCACGCCGGCGCAGACGGCTGCCCGGATGACCAGGCTTCGCACGGTCGCGACGTCGGCGTTCGGGAACTGGAGGAGGGCGATCGCGAGGTACCAGCCGACGAGGGCTCCACCGCCGAGGGCAGCGGCCTGGGCCGCGACCAGGGTGCCCCTGGCGCGCTGCGGCGAGATCCGCTGCGGAGCACGACCGCCGGGCCTGTCAGGCGACCGCCGGAACCGGGCGTAGCGGCGCACCTGCCAACCGGCCACGAGCACCAGCAGGATCAGCAGCACCAGCGGACCGACCGCGATCCACGGCACCTCGGGCAACTCGTTGCCCAGCGCCCGCCAGCCGCGCAGCAGGAGCACGCAGACGACGGTCGAGGCGACGGTCACCGCCGCGACCGCGCTCGCGCGCACGCCTGTGAGGTCACCCACGGAGCCGCACCCCCTCGTCGCCGACGGTCGCGAGCAGCTCGGCCACCGGCACGGCCCGGTCCCCCACCCGCAGGGCCGCGGCGGGGTCCAGCGCGTGCCAGGGCACCAGCACGAAGCCGCGCTCGTGGGCGCGCGGGTGGGGCAGGGTCAGCTCCGGATCGTCGCTGACGACCTCCGAGGGCAGGCCGGGGGTGCCCACCTGGATCAGGTCGAGGTCGAGCGTCCGCGCACCCCACCGCACCTCCCGGGTCCGGCCGAACTCGGCCTCGACGCCGTGCAGCGCCGCCAGGAGCCGCCACGGGGCGAGCGAGGTGCGGGCCAGCGCCACGGCGTTGGTGTAGTCCGGCTGCTCCGGACCCCCCACCGGGTCGGTCTCGAACAGGGGGGACACCCGCAGGTCCCGCAGCCCCGCGGCCTCCCGGAGCCGCTCGACGGCCCGCTCCAGGGTGTCCGCCGGGTCCGCTCCGAGGTTGGCGCCCAGCGCGATGACGACCGGAACGTCGCGCTCCCGGCGCAGCGCCACGGTGACATCGCTGAACGGCACGCCGACGGGCGCGTGCGGCTTGTGCAGGGTCACCTCGACGGCCTCCACGAGGGGCCGGGTGAGCACCGCGTCGGCGATCTGCGTCGCCACGGTCTCGATGAGGTCCTGCGACGGCCCCTGCAGGATCGTCACGGCGTCGGCGGCGACCTCGGCGTAGTTAACGGTGTGCCTCAGGTCGTCGCTGGCCCCGGCCCGCGACAGGTCGACCTCCAGCGCCAGGTCCACCGAGAACTCCTGGCCCTCGCTCTTCTCCTGGGCCAGAACCCCGTGATGGCCGTATGCCGTCACGCCAGTGAGCGTGATCCGGTCCGGACTGCGCAGGTCAGCCACGGTTGCCACCGGCTGACCGGACGAGATCCCACACGGCCAGCGCGTCGCGGGTGCTCGGGACGTCGTGGACCCGCACCGCCCAGGCACCGGCCTGCGCGGCCAGCAGGCTGGTGGCCGCGGTCGCGGCGTCGCGCTCCGTCGGCGAGGTCGGCTCGGCGTCCGGATCCGCAGCCGGGTCCAGACGGCCGAGGAAGCGCTTCCGGGAGGTGCCCACCAGCACGGGGTAACCCAGCGCGACCACCTGATCCAGACCGGCCAGCAGCTGCCAGTTGTGGCCCGCGTCCTTGCTGAAGCCGAAGCCCGGGTCGAGGATGATCGAGCCCGGCGCCACCCCGGCCTCGAGCAGCACGTCAACCCGCTGCCGGAGCTCGGAGATCACGTCGGTGACCACGTCGGCATACCGCGCCTCGAGGTCCATCTGCGCCGAGTGGGCCCGCCAGTGCATCGCTACGAAGGGCACCCCGGCGGAGGCGACGAGCGGGCCCATCTGCGGATCGGCCAGGCCGCCGGACACGTCGTTGACGAGCTGGGCGCCGGCCTCCAGGGCTCGCGCCGCGACCCGCGCGCGCATGGTGTCCACGGAGATCCGGGCGCCGTGGTCAGCGAGGGCCCGCACGACGCCGATGACCCTGGTGAGCTCCTCGTCCTCGGAGGGACGGGCGGCGCCGGGACGCGTGGACTCCCCGCCGATGTCGAGCAGGTCGGCCCCCTGCTCGAGCAGTTCGAGGCCGTGGGCGATCGCCGCGTCCGGCTCGAACCAGCGGCCACCGTCGCTGAAGGAGTCCGGGGTCACGTTGACCACGCCCATGATCAACGGACGTGAGGCGGGCGCGGCGGACGGTTCCGGGCCGCGCGAGGCGGGGGGCGCGGACGGCTCCGGGCCGCGTGGGGCGGAGGACACCGCGGGGGTCACCGACCCCGGTCGGCGAGGATCAGGCTCATCGCCTCGGCCCGGGTCGCGGGGTTGGTCAGCTGCCCGCGCACCGCCGAGGTGATCGTCGTGGCGCCGGGCTTGCGGACCCCGCGCATCGACATACAGAGGTGCTCGGCCTCGATGACCACGATGACGCCCCGTGGCGCGAGGTGGGCCTCGAGCGCCTCGGCGATCTGGGTGGTGAGCCGCTCCTGGACCTGGGGGCGCCGAGCGTAGACCTCGACCAGCCGGCCGAGCTTGGACAGCCCAGTCACCCGACCGTCGGCGCCCGGGATGTAGCCGACATGGGCGACCCCGTGGAAGGGCACCAGGTGGTGCTCACAGGTGCTGTAGAGCGCGATGTCGCGCACCAGCACCATCTCGTCGTGCGCGACGTCGAAGGTGGCCGACAGGGCGGTCTCCGCGTCCTGCCGCAGGCCGGCGAAGATCTCCTCGTAGGAGCGGGCCACCCGAGCCGGCGTCTCCCGCAGCCCCTCACGGTCCGGATCCTCACCGACCGCGATCAGGATCTCCCGGACCGCGGCCTCGATCCGGGCGTGGTCCACCTCAGCGCTCGCCACCGTCGACGAACCCGCCCTCGGGGATCTCGATGACCTCGGACGGCGGGTGCTCCCGGCCGTCCTCGGTGGCGTTGTGCCCGTTGGCCATGGCCCGGCGCTCGGCGTCGGTCAGGACCGGGCCCGAGGTGTGGATGCCGCGGTGGTCGCTGCTCAGCCAGACCGGTCGCTCCGGGCGCTTGTGCACGTCGGCGAAGATCTCGGCCAGGGCCGGGGCGTTCAGCGTCTCCTTCTCCAGGAGCTCCAGGACCAGCCGGTCCAGGATGTGCCGGTTGTCGTTGAGGGCGTGCCAGGCCTCGTCGTGCGCGGCCTCGATCAGCCGGCGCACCTCCTGGTCGACGACGCCCGCGAGGTCCTCGGAGTAGTCCCGCTCGTGACCCATGTCGCGGCCGAGAAAGACCTCGCCGCCGCCGGAGCCGAGCTTGACGGCGCCGATGCGCTCGCTCATCCCGAACTGGGTGACCATCTTGCGGGCCAGCCCGGTGGCCTTCTCGATGTCGTTGGAGGCCCCGGTCGTCGGGTCGTGGAAGACCATCTCCTCGGCGACCCGCCCGCCGAGGGCGTAGGCCAGCTGGTCGAGCAGCTCGTTGCGCGTCGTGGAGTACTTGTCGTCCGCGGGCAGCACCATCGTGTAGCCCAGCGCGCGACCACGCGGCAGGATCGTCACCTTGCTGACCGGGTCGGTGTTGCGCATCGCCGCGGCCACCAGGGCGTGCCCGCCCTCGTGGTAAGCGGTGATCTTCTTCTCCTTGGCGCTCATCATCCGGCTGCGCTTCTGCGGGCCGGCCATGACGCGGTCGATCGCCTCGTCGAGGTGGTGGTCCTCGATGACCTTCTCGTTGCGGCGGGCGGTGAGCAGTGCGGCCTCGTTGAGCACGTTGGCCAGGTCGGCACCGGAGAAGCCGGGGGTGCGGCGGGCCACCGCCATCAGGTCGACGGACTCGGCCAGCGGCTTGCTCTTGCTGTGCACCTGCAGGATGTGCAGGCGGCCCAGCATGTCCGGGGCCTCGACGGCGATCTGGCGGTCGAAGCGGCCCGGCCGCAGCAGCGCCGGGTCGAGGATGTCGGGGCGGTTGGTGGCCGCGATCAGGATGACGTTGGCGTGGGCGTCGAAGCCGTCCATCTCCACCAGGAGCTGGTTCAGCGTCTGCTCGCGCTCGTCGTGGCCGCCGCCCAGCCCGGCCCCGCGGTGCCGGCCCACGGCGTCGATCTCGTCGACGAAGATGATGGCCGGGGCGTTCTCCTTGGCCTGCTGGAACAGGTCGCGGACCCGGGAGGCGCCGACACCGACGAACATCTCGACGAAGTCGGAGCCGGAGATCGTGTAGAAGGGCACGCCCGCCTCACCGGCGACGGCGCGCGCCAGCAGCGTCTTGCCGGTGCCGGGCGGGCCGTAGAGCAGGACGCCCTTGGGGATCTTGGCGCCGACCTCGAGGAATTTGCGCGGCTCGGAGAGGAACTCCTTGATCTCGTGCAGCTCCTCGACGGCCTCGTCGGCCCCGGCCACGTCGGCGAAGGTGACCTTGGGCATGTCCTTGGACGCGAGCTTGGCCTTGGACTTGCCGAACTGCATGACACCGCGGCCGCCGCCCTGCATGCGGGTCATCAGGAACAGGAAGAGACCCAGGATGAGCAGCAGCGGGATGACCGTCATCAGCAGCGAGGCGAACCAGTTGGCCCGGGCCGGGTCGTCGGTGAAGGACTCGCTCGGCGGGTGCGCCTCGAACTCCTGCACCAGCATGTCGCCGCGGGAGGGGACGTAGAAGGTCTGCACCCGGGTGGCGTCCTGCAACTCGTCGTTGCTGAAGGTCTCACCCTCCTTGAGCACCATGTCGACCCGGTCCGGCGTGAGCGTGGCCTCGGCGACCTTGTCCGAGCGGATGAGGTCCAGGGCGTCGGAGGTGTCGATGCGCTCGTAGGCGCTGGGCATCATCAGGGTGTACCAGAGGAGGCCCAGACCGAGGATCATCAGGATCCACATCCAGGGTGCACGCGTGCGCTGTTTGGTCATCAACTGTCGGGGCGGGGATGCCCCGGTCCTCCTGCTCGATTCATGGCCGTGTCCTGGTGCCGATAACGCACCAGATCATCCCAGTGTTCCAGACGTTCGTCGTATCGCCGTCCGTCGGCCTCAGGAGTAGACGTGCCTCAGGAGTAGACGTGCGGCGCGAGGGTGCCCACCACGCGCAGGTTGCGGTACTTCTCGGCGAAGTCGAGCCCGTAGCCGACCACGAACTCGTTGGGGATGTCGAAACCGACGTAGCGCACGTCGATCTCCACCTTGGCGGCGTCGGGCTTGCGCAGCAGGGTGCAGATCTCGACCGAGGCGGGGTGGCGGGAGGCCAGGTTGGACCGGATCCAGCTCAGGGTCAGGCCGGAGTCGATGATGTCCTCGACGATCAGCACGTGCCGGTCGGTGATGTCGGTGTCCAGGTCCTTGAGGATCCGCACCACACCGGAGGACTTGGTGCCGGACCCGTAGGACGAGACCGCCATCCAGTCCATCTCGGCGGTGCCGGGCAGCGCCCGCATCAGGTCGGCCATGACGACGACGGCCCCCTTCAGCACCCCGACGAGCAGGACGTTCTTGTCCTCGTAGTCCGCCCAGATCTGGGCGGCCAGCTCGGCCAGCCGCGCCTGGATCTGCTCCTGGGTGTACAGCACCTTCTCCAGGTCGGCACCCATGTGCTCGGCGTCCACGTCGTCTCCTGTGCTCGGGGGGCGGGCCGTGCCCAGCCTAGAGGGGTGCCCAGTGGTGTGCCTACAGCAGTGCGACCAGGCCGCCCCGCCGGTGCAGCCGCAGGCCGCCGGGGAGGTCGACCGGCCCCTGCCCCCGCCACCGGCTGACCAGCTCGTCGACGGACCGCAGGTGCTCGGCGGTGAGCGCCCCCGAGGGGGAACCCGACCGCAGGGCCAGCTCACGCCATACTCTCCGACGCACCGCGACCGGCAGGTCGGCCAGGTCGGTCGCCGGCCAGGGTGGGTCACCGAGCTGGTCGTATGCCGTGCGCGCGGCGGCGTCGAGAGCGTCGGCGTCGTCGCGGAGCAGGTCCGCGGACCGGGCCAGGGCGGCCACCACCCCGGGACCGAGCTCGCGCTCCAGGACGGGCAGGACCCGCCGCGCACGCACCCGGGTGAATCCCAGGTCGGTGTTGTGGGGGTCGACCCACGGGGTCAGGCCGAGCGCCCGGCAGACGCCCTCGGTCTCGGCCCGGGACACCGTCAGGAAGGGGCGCACGATCCGCACCGCGGACCCCGGCGCGGCGGGGCGGACGGTGGGCATGCCGGCCAGGGAGCGGGCGCCGGACCCGCGGGCGAGGCCGAGGAGCACCTGCTCGGCCTGGTCGTCGCGGGTGTGGCCGAGCAGCACGGCGACGGCGCCGTGGCGCTCGGCCGCCTCGGTGAGCGCGGCGTAGCGCGCGTCCCGGGCTGCCGACTCCGGCCCCTCCCCGGTCTGCGCGACCGTGACCGGCACGATCTCGGGGGCCACCCCGAGTTCCCGGCACTGGGCGGCGGCCTGCTCGGCGACCGCTGCCGAGCCGGGTTGCAGCCCGTGGTTGACGATCACCGCGCGGACCGAGCCGCCGAGGCGCGGGACGACGAAACCGGCCGCCGCGGTCAGCGCCAGGGAGTCCGCTCCCCCGGAGCACGCGACCAGCAGTCGCTCACCGGCGAGCTCGAGCGACTCCACACACCGCCGGACCGCGACCCGGGCGGCAGCGACCTCGGGTGCCGGGCCGGCCACGGCGGCTCAGCCGTGGACCCGGCGCAGCCAGGCGTCCGGGTCGGCGATCTCGAGGGCGCGCGGCAGGGTCTCCGGGGACTCCCACACCCGGTTGAACCCGTCGCGGCCGACCTGGTCGGTGATGTGCCGGACGAAGACCGCGCCGTCGCGGTACTGCTTCATCTTCGCGTCCAGTCCCAGCAGGCGCCGCAGCACGCGGTCCACCGAGCCCGAGCCCTTGCGGCGCTGCTGGAAGCGACGGCGGATGGTGGCGACGGTCGGGATCACCGAGGGGCCGACGTCGTCCATGATGACGTCCGCGTGACCCTCGAGCAGGGACATCACGGCGGTGACCTCGGCCAGCCGCTCCCGCTGCTCGGGCGTGGCGAGCACCTGCGTGATGTCGGTCTCCCCCCGCACGACGCCCGGCAGCGCCGCGACGATCTCCTGGACCCGCTGCCCGAGCTGGTCACCCTCGGGCACCAATTCGGTGCCGAGGTCGCGGGCCGCGTCCAGGATGTGCTGGCGCAGCCACGGGACCGCGGTGAACTGCACCCGGTGGGTCTCCTCGTGCAGGGCGACCCAGAGCCGGAAGTCGCTGCTGTCGACGTCGAGGTCCCGCTCGACGGTGAGGATGTTGGGCGCGACCAGCAGGAGCCGCGGGGTGCTCTCCGGCGCCAGGTCGTACTGCCCCAGCACCTTGGTGCTCATCCAGGCGAGCATCCCGGCGACCTCGGCCCCCGTCACCCGCCCGCCGAGACGCTGCGCGGTCGCGGACGGCTCGTGCCCGGCCTTGGCCCGCTTGGCCACGACCTGGTCCAGCACGGGCGCCAGCATCGCCTTCATCGAGACGGCGTTGGCGGCGATCCAGCCGGACCGGTCGACGACGAGCGGGGGCGGCGCGTCATCGGGGGCCTGCAGCCCACTGGTCTCCGCGACCGGCCGCGCCGCCCGGCCCGCGGCGTCCCGCAGCTCGGCGACGAGCGCGCCGACCTCCTCCGGCGAGGCGGTGGGGCCGGCCGTTGCCATCCGCCGGCCCACCGAGGCCGCGAACTCCCAGTCGACATAGTCGGCCCCCCGCCCGGGAGCGCCCCCGCCCGATCCGGCACCGCCCGATCCGGCACCGCTCGCCTCGGGGCCCCCCGGGGAGGTGGCGGTCGGCTCGCTCCGGTGCTCTTGCGTCATACGACCAACCTAACGGTCCCGGGCGACACCCAGCGGGTGTCGGCCGTCGGGCGTAGTTTGGTGCAGGTGAGCGGTGAGCCGTCCTACCTCTCCCGGCCGGTGCCCCCGCACCTGCGGCCGTATGTCGGGTGGCTGGTGGCCTACGACCTGGACCTGGGTGCTCCGGGCGTGCACCGCGGGCTGCCCTCCACGGCCCTGACCCTGGTGATCCCCATTGGGCACGAGATCGAGGTCGGGTGGTCCGGGCAGCCGGCCACCCGGCGCCGTTGGTCGGCCCTGGCCTCGGGGCTGCACGCGACGCCCGCCGAGATCCACCACGACGGGTGGCAGTCCGGCGTCCAGCTCTCGCTGACCCTGGCGGGGGCGTCGGCGCTGCTCGGCGAGTCGGCGTCCGACCTGGCGCACGAGCTGGTCGACCTCGCGGACGTGCGCGGGGCCGCTCGGGTGCCGGCACTGCGTCACCTCCCGGAGCGACTGCACGGGGCCGCGAGCTGGGCCGACCGCCTCCTGATCCTGGAGTCGACGCTGACCGAGGCCCTGGTCCGGAACGACCCGGTCGACCGGCGGCCGGAGGTCGGGCGGGCCCTCGCCGTGCTGACCCGCGGGGTGGCGGTCGGCGCCACGGCCGACGAGGTGGGCTGGAGCCGTCGGCACCTGGGCACCCAGGTCCGCGCCGCCTCGGGGCTGGCGCCCAAGGAGTTCCAGCGGGTGGCGCGGTTCGAGCGGTCTCACCGCCTGCTCCTGCGCGGCGCCCGGGCTGGATCGGTGTCGCGCAGCGAGTTCCCATTCCTTCAAGACCAGCCGGTCCCGGTGCGTGACCATGGTGGCGACGGCACCCGCGCGGCCGTGCGGACCGGCCGTCCGTGACGACGAAGGAGACCACCATGGGCGTTGGACTGTGGCAGACCCTGGCCTACCGTGACGCCGACGCAGCACTGCGCTGGCTGGCCGCGATCGGTTTCGAGGAGCGCGCCGTCCACCGCGACGAGAGCGACCCGTCCGTGATCGTCCACGCGGAGTGCCTGTGGCCGACCGGAGGAGGCCTCATGTTCGGCAGCATCACCGAGCGCCCCGACTGGGTGCAGCACCCCGGGACGGGTGCCACCTACCTGGTGTGCGACGACTGCGACGACGTCTTTCGGCGTGCCCTGACCGCCGGCGCGACGGTGCTGCGCGAGCCGGCGGACCAGGACTACGGCGGACGGACCGCCGTGGTGCGGGACCTCGAGGGCAACATCTGGTCGATGGGAACGTACGCCGGCGAGTAGCAGGGGCGGCCACGAGCCGAGCCACGGCCAGGCGGGTCGATCCCAGCCCCGAGCCTGTGGACGACCTCCCCGACACCGACCGCGCGCACGGTACGGTGCTCGGCGTGAAAGTCCGGGATCCGTTCGGTCAGACCTGGCGGGTGAGCCGCCGCTGGGTGCCGTGGCGCCGCCGGCTCAAGGGGGCGATCGAGTTGATGCCGGACCTGCCCACCGGCGACGACCCGATCAGCATGGTGATCCTGGTGATCATGCTCGTCCTGTTCGCGCCGGTCATCGTGGTGGTGCTCCTGTCCGGGGTCGAGCTGCTGCTGGTGCTGCTCGTGGTGCCGTTCGCCGCGCTGGGCCGGGTGATCTTCGGGCAGCAGTGGACCATCGAAGCGCGTCGCGGGTGGCGCCCCTGGTGGGAGGCCAAGGCCGGCACGTGGGGCCAGAGCGGGCAGGCGATCCGCGACGTCGCGACGGCCATCGAGCGGGGCACGCTCCCTCCGGCCACCATCGAGGGGCGGGGCGACTGAGGCTCGGTCGCCAGGCGGAAGCACGACGACGCGCTCGGTGAGGCCGTGGAGCGCAACCCGACGCGCTCGGTGAGGTCGTGGAGCGCAACCCGACGCGCTCGGTGAGGTCGTGGAGCGCACCCCGACGCGCCCGGTGAGGTCGTGGAGCGCAACCCGACGCGCCCGGCGGGGTGGCGGGGCGATGGGGACGCTCAGCAGCCGCAGGCGGCCAGCTCCGCGACCATCGAGTCGAAGACCGACCGTGCCTCTAGTGCCGAGGTGCCGTCCCGGCCGATCTCGTCGGCGACCATCGCATAGGCGAGCAGCCGCCCGTCCTGCGTCACGACGACGCCGGCGAGCGAGGTGACACCCGGCAGCGAGCCGGTCTTGGCCCGGGCCACGCCGACCCCCGGCTCCTGGTGGTCGAGGGCGAAGCGGTCCCAGAGCGTGCCGGAGTAGCCGGCGATCGGCATACCGCCCAGGGCCTCCTGCAGCTCGGGGTGGCTGTCGTCGGCGCCCAGGACGAGCAGGTCGCCTAGGACGCGCACCGGGATCGTGGTGCCGTCGGACAGCCCCGAGACGTCGGCGAGCACCACACCGGTCATGTCGATGCCGTAGTCGGCGACCTGCTGCACGACCCAGTCGCGGACCGAGGCCGGGTCGGGCTGGGCCCCGTCGGCGATCGCGGCCTGCCGCGCGAGCTGCTCCACCAGGGCGTTGTCGCTGCTGCGGATCGCCTCGTAGAGGACGTCGCGCGCCGGCGCCGACTCCACCTCCCCCAGCGCCTGCGCCCCGTCCGGGGCCGCGAGGCGCGGGACCTCCGTGCGCGGCCCTCCCCCGACGGCGATCCCCCGCTCCTTCAGAGCCGCCCGGAACAGAATCGCGGTGGCCTGGGCGGGGTCGCGCGGGGCCGGGTTGTAGGGGGTGGCGCGGTCCCCGACCAGTCCGAGCATGGTGATCGGACCGGTGAAGCCCTGGTTGAGCCAGAAGTCCGTCCACCCCTCCGGTCGGATCGCCCCCTCGCCGTATGTCGTGTCCAGACGCAGCCGGACCGGTGACTCCTCGGTGCCCAGCCCCTGGGCCCGCAGCGCGTCGGCGGTCTGGTCGGCCAGGTCACCCAGGCCCGCTTGACCGGCCACCCGGTCGGGGTCGCCCGCCCCCTCGGCGAGCATCATGTCGCCGCCGGCCACGAGGACGATCTGGTCCGCCTCGGGCCCGGTCACCACCCGGGTCCGGAACCCCTCGTCCATCGGGAGCGCCGTGACGACGGCGGCAGCCGCGAGCAGCTTGGTCGTGGAGGCCGGGGTCAGGGCGCTGTCGACGTTCCGGTCGACCAGATGCTCCCCGGTGCCGACGTCGCGGACCGTCACCGCCACGTGCGCGGCGTCGCCCAGCCACTCGTTGCCCAGCTCGTCCTGCAGCTCGCCGGCGACCACCGCCGGGTCGGCGGGCAGGCCGCGGCTCACCGGCTGCAGGACCGGGACGGGGTCCGGCGCGATCCGCGGACGCACCTCCGCCTGCGCCTGGACGACCCCCACCGAGCCGCCTGCGGAGCCGGCCGTCGCGTCGCCGGCGTCAGCCTGCGTCGGGGACGCGGAGGAGGTGACGGTTCCCGGGGAGGAGGGTCCGGCATACGAGCTCGCCGCGGGCAGCGCGAGGGCCACCGACAGCACGGCGACGGCCGTGCGGCGACGTCCCACCATGACCCTGCTTTCCACAATTTCCCGAATGTGCGCGAAACTCTTGCCTGAAGCGTAAACGCCCTACCTCCGATCTGTTCCGACCACGAAGGGTTGACCTCATGCATTTCGACGTGACCATCGAGATCCCGCAGGGGAGCCGCAACAAGTACGAGGTGGACCACGCGACGGGCCGGATCCGGCTGGACCGGATGCTGTTCACCGCCACCCGCTACCCGGCCGACTACGGCTACATCGAGGACACCCTCGGTGAGGACGGTGACCCGCTGGACGCCCTGGTGCTGCTCGACGAGCCGACCTGGCCCGGCTGCCTGGTCGCGGCCCGCCCGATCGGCATGTTCCACATGCGCGACGAGGCCGGCGGCGACGACAAGATCATCTGCGTCCCCGCCGACGACCCGCGCAAGTCCAACATCCGCGAGCTGGAGCACATCGGCGACCACACCCGCCTGGAGATCCAGCACTTCTTCGAGGTGTACAAGGACCTCGAGCCCGGCAAGTCCGTCGAGGGCGCCCACTGGGCCGGCCGGGTCGAGGCCGAGCAGACCTACCACGAGGCGGTGCAGCGGGCCAAGGACGCAGGCCTGACCACCGCGCGGTGGTCTGGGCCGGGCAACCAGGCCCACTGACCGGCGTCGGGGCTCAGGCCTCCGGCCGGGCCGCTGACCGTCGGGCACCCAAGCCCGGGTCGGTCAGGGACGGCCGGCCTGCGGCAGGATGCCGGACACGTAGTACATGCCGGTGATCTTGGTGCCGCTCCAGGTGGACCAGTCCCGCAGGGAGTGGATGACCTGACCGTCACCCAGGTAGATCCCGACGTGGTAGATCCCGGCCGTGGTGCCGTCGGTGCTGTAGAACAGCAGGTCACCGCGCTGCGCCTGGCTCAGCGGGACCTGGGTGGTCTGCTGGTACTGGACGCGGCTCGAGTGCGTCAGGTAGACGCCGGCCTGGGCCCAGGACATCTTGGTCAGGCCTGAGCAGTCGTATCCCTCCGGGCCCTCTCCGCCCCAGATGTAGGGCTTGCCGATCTGCTCGTGGGCGTACGCGATCGCGGTCTCCGCACCTGGGGCCGGCCCGGGCGCCGGCGGCGGTGGTGGCGGGGTGGGCGTCGGCGTGGGCGTTGGCGTCGGCGTGGGCGTTGGCGTCGGCGTCGGCGGCGGCGTGGGCGTAGGCGTCGGGGTGGGAGTCGGCGTCGGGGTGGGAGTCGGTGTGGGAGTGGGAGTCGGCGCCGGGGTGGGCGTCGGCGTCGGCTTGGGTGTGGGTGTCGGAGTAGGCGTCGGTGTCGGGGTGGGTGTCGGCGCGGGCGTCGGGGCCGGGGTGGGTGCCGGCGCAGGCGGCACGGTGGGCTGCGGCGCCGACTCGCTCGGGGCCTCCGGGAGACTCGGGTCCGCCGCACCGGTGGGTGCCGCGTCCTCCGCCTCCTCCTGCGCCCGTCGGTCGGCCTCCGCCTGCCGGGCTGCCTCTTCCTCGATGCGCCGCTGCTCCGCCTCGGCAGCGAGCCGGTCGGCCTCCTCCTGCAGGTGCGTCTGGCGGGATCGTTCGGTCTCCAGCGAGACTTCGCGCAGACGGGACAGCTCGACGAGGGTCGCCTCCCGCTCGCTGGCCAGGGCCGTGCTCTTCGCCTCGGCCTCCGCGAAGGCGGCGTTCGCCGCGTCCTCGGCCTCCTGCGCGCGGATCGCCGCCGCCTCCGCCTGGGCGGCGGCCAGCGCAGCCTCCCGCTCCAGCGCCTGGGCGGTGCCGGAGGCCACAGACGCATCGGACATGTCCCGCGCCCGGATCCGCCCGACAACCTCCAGTGAGCCCGCGCGCTCGATCAGGTCCTGCGGACCGGCCGAGAGCAGGACCTCGAGCGTGGACAGCCCGCCGGACTTGTAGGCCTCGGCAGCGTGCCGCCCGAGCACCCGGTTGGCCGTGTCCGCCTCGGCCCTGGCCGCTGCCGCCTCGTCGGCGAGGCGCTCAGCCTCTGCCTGTGCGGTGTCGGCCTCGTAGGTGGCCTGCGCCGACGCCTCCCCAGCAACCGCTGCCGACTGCTGGGCGCTGCGCAGCTGGTCGGTGTAGCTCAGCATCAGGGCGTCGAGTTCGGCGACTCTTCCCTCGGTCTCCACGACGACCTGCTGCGCCCGCCGCACGTCCTCCTGCGAGGGCACCCGGTCCTCGGGGGCCGCTGCCGCCGGCACGGCCGGGGCGAGCAGGAGGGCAGCAGCGATCAGAGCGCCATACCGGGGCCGGTGTCCGTGGCGGGCCACAACGTCTCGCTTCCGTCTCAGGGTGGCCGCCAGGGCAAGGCAGAAGGTGTGCGGCCGCCCATGACGGTAGGCTCAAAATGCCCCACAGGAAACTCCAGTCACGTCTATTTATGCAGGTCACAAGCGTCACAACCGTCTCATGAACCCCAGCAGAGAAAACGTTCGAAATCACACCAATGTTTTTCAGCAGGTCACCCTGACGCGGCCCGAGATCCGTCGATATTCGATCATCAGGTCACAATGTGATAACGAATGCCGATGCGACGGTATCGTGGGGGCTCGAAGGTCCGTCCTACGGCTGCCGTGGGCCACCCGGGCCCGACCATCCATCACATCCCAGGGGGAGACATGACCGCATCACCCGGAACGCTCGGCGCGCCCGAAGGTGGCGCGTCGTACACCTACGAGCCACCCGTCCAGGGCAGCAAGAACCGCCCCGCCCTCCTCGTTGCCCTGGCGGTCGTCGCCGCCCTGGTCATCGGGGGCGGCGCGTGGGCCGTGACCCGCTCGCTCGGTGGCGGCGGGGACCAACCGGCCAGCGCCCTGCCCGCTGACACCGCGGCATACGTCCGTCTGGACATCGACCCGAAGATCGGCCAGAAGATCGCCGCCGTCCGCTTCTTCGACGGACTTGACGACGACGTGCTCGGGAAGCTGCGCAGCGAGGACATCCGAGAGGAGTTCTTCAACTGGGCGGCCGAGGAGGAAGAGGCTTTCGCCGCGATCGACTACGCCGAGGACGTCGAGCCCTGGCTCGGCGACCGGATGGCGCTGGGCATCGTGCCGAACGGCAGCGACGAGCCCTACTTCGGCATCGCGCTGCAGGTCAAGGACGAGGACGCCGCGAACGCGGGGCTGACCAAGCTGCAGGAGGCGACGAACGCGTCCGAGGAGAACGCCGACGAGGGACTGGACTGGTTCTTCCACGGTGACTACGCCGTGCTGACCACGACCGGGACCGTCGGCGCCCTGCAGGACCTGACGGAGGCCGGCACGCTGGCCGACAAGGACACCTTCCGCCAGGACATGGCCGCCCTCGGCGACGAGGGCGTGCTGTCGGCCTGGGTCGACGCCGAACCGCTGGCCACCCTGGCGGACAGCCCGCTGGCCGAGCAGTCGCTCGACAACGCCGCCGCCATGGACCCCTCCGGGGCCCTGGGCAGTATGGCGGGCACGAGCCGGCTGGCCGAGCAGGCCGCCACCGGCCGCTTCGCGGCGGCCGTGCGGTTCTCCGAGGACTCCATCGAGGTCGGTGGCGTCACCCGCGGCATGGAGGGCTTCGGGATCGAGGGCGGCGACAGCGGTCAGCTCATCCTGGACCTCCCGGAGGACACCGTGGCGGCCTTCAGCCTGGAGCACGGTGACCAGTACGTCGGCCACCTCTACGACATGCTCAAGTCCGAGTTCCCCGAGGACTTCGCCGAGGCGGAGGCCCAGGCGGCGGAGGCCGGGTTCGCCCTGCCCGATGACGTCCAGACCCTCGTGGGCTCCAGCCTCGTGCTCTCGGTCGGCCCCGGCCTGCTGGAGATCCAGGACAATCTCGATGACTTCAACGCCTGGGAGATCGCCTACCGCACCGAGACCGACACCGACGCTGCGGAGGACCTGCTGAGCCGGCTGTTCCAGCTGACGGGCGACCCGCAGATGCAGCAGCTCCTGACGCAGCGCGCCGACGACGGCGTCCTGACCGTGGGCGTCAGCCAGCCCTACGTCAGCACGGTCGCCGAGGGCGGCAGCCTGGGCGACCTCGCGGCCTTCAAGTCGGCCGTCCCGAACGCCGCGGACGCGGACTCGGTGTTCTTCGTCAACGTCAACAGCTTCGAGCAGTACTACCTGGCCGAGATCGACGACGCCGAGGCCCGGGACGCTCTCGAGCTGCTGGCCGCCGTGGGCTACAGCGCCTCCAGCGACTCCGACGGCAATGGCGAGTTCACCTTCCGTCTCGTCGCCGACGAGTGATCGGCGAGGGAGCCTGACCCACCAGGGCCCGGGCACCTGACCCACGACAAAGGCCCCGTCACCGGTGTTTCCACTGGTGACGGGGCCCTGTTGTCGGAGCCGCCCGTCGGAGCCGCCTATCGGAATCGAACCGACGGGACCACCGAACGCGGCGGGTCAACCAGGCATCCTCAGACGGCCCCAGCCTTCCCCACGAGCCAGCAGGCTCGGTCGCCGGGTGCGTGCGGGGGCGTACAAATCACCACGAAAAAGCAAACGGTCCCCGCCAGCGTTTCCGCTGGTCAGGGACCGTTACCGAGCCGCCTATCGGAATCGAACCGATGACCTATTCATTACGAGTGAATCGCTCTAGCCGACTGAGCTAAGGCGGCGTGCGCCCGTCGAAGGGCGCCAAGGGAGGATAACCGATCGCGAGACGCCAGAGCGAATCGCCCGGCCGCTGCCGATCGGGTGGTCACCACACGGCGCTCGTTCGGTGGGCCGGATCCTCACCACACGACGCGCCCTGTCGGGTGAAATCTCGCAACACGGCGCGCTCAGTCGCCCGAAACCCCACCACACGACGCGCCCTGTCGGGTGAAATCTCGCAACACGGCGCGCTCGGTCGTCCGAAATCCCACCACACGGCGCTCGGTCGGGCCTTCAGCAGGTGAGGCCGTCCTGTGGGACGGTCCCGTCGACGAGATAGGCGTCGACGGCGTCGTCGATGCAGTCGTTGGACCGTCCGTAGGCGGTGTGACCGTCACCGTCGTAGGTGAGCAGGACACCCGAGGACAGCGTCTCCGCCAGCGAGACGGCCCATTCGTAGGGAGTGGCCGGGTCGCGGGTCGTGCCGATCACCAGGATGGGCGCCGCACCCTCGGCGTCGTAGTCCTCCAGCACGGTCTGCGCCTCCACCGGCCAGTACGCGCAGGCACCCTCCCCGGCCAGGTAGCGCCCGAAGGTCGGGGCGACCTCCTCGAACTGGGCCAGCACCTCGTCCGGGTCCGCGATCGGCTCGGCGGCCCGGTCCAGGCAGTTCACCGCGGTGATGGCCTGCATGCTGTTGCCGTCATAGCTGCCGTCCGCGGTCCGTCCGGCGTAGATGTTGGCCAGGTACATCAGCAGAGAGGCGTCGCCGGCCTGCGCGGAGCGCAGGGCAGTGGTGAGGATCGGCCAGCCCGCCTCGTCATACATCGCCACGATGACGCCCAGCACGCCCCAGCCCTCGGTGAGCTCCCCGGCCACGTCGCCGTCGAGCGGGATCGGGTTCGTGTCGAGCTCGTCGAGGAAGGCCGTGATGCCCGCCATCCCGGCGTCGATGTCCGAGCCGAGCGGGCAGTCGCCCTCGTCGATGCAGTACTGGACGTACTCCCGCGTGGCCTGCTCGAAGCCGGCCGCCTGCCCCAGCCCCATGTCGAGGCCGCTCATGGTGGGGTCCACCGCACCGTCGAGCACGAACCGCCCCACGTTGGCGGGAAAGAGCTCTGCGTAGGTGGCGCCGATGAACGTGCCGTAGGAGGCACCCAGGTAGTCGAGCTGGTCCTCCCCGAGGGCTGCCCGCAGGACGTCCAGGTCGCGCGCCACCTCGACGGTGGAGACGTATCCGAGGAGCTCGCCGGCGTTCGCCTCACAGGCCGCGGCGAACTCCTGCAGCAGCTCGCTGCTCGCCGCCTCCTCGGCCGCGTCGTCCGGCGTGGGGTCGGCGCCGAGGTAGGCGTCCATCTGGGCGTCGTCGAAGCACTCGATCGGGGCCGAGCGGGCCACGCCGCGCGGGTCGAAGCCGACGATGTCGTAGGCCTCACGAACGCCGTCCGAGGCGACCAGACCGATCTGCTGGGCGTAGTCCACGCCTGACCCGCCGGGTCCGCCGGGGTTGATCACGAGCGAGCCCTGCCCGCTGTTGCCGGCGGGCACGCGCAGCAGCGCCAGCTCGATCGTCGCCCCGTCCGGCTCCTCGTAGTTGACCGGGACCGTCAGCGTGGCGCACTCGCCGCCGTCACAGGACTCCCAGGCCAGTTCCTGGCCGTAGAAGGACTCAAGACCCTCCGGCACCTCCCCGCCCGCGGTCCCCGGAGCGTCGCTGCCGGTGCCCCCGTCGCCGGTGGTGCTGTCGGGGCTGTCGGTGCCGGATCCGGCGTCGGGGCTCTGGTTGCCCCCGTCACCGGTGCGGGTCCCGTCGACCGACTCCGTGGGCGGCGCGCCGGTGCAGCCGGCCGCGAGCAGCGCCATTACGGCCCCACCCACGACCAGTGGACTCAGCCGACGTCGCACTCCGCCCAGGCTCCTCACACGCACTCTCCGGTCCTCTCCGTCAGATGTCCCACCCGCTGCACGCTCACCCGACCCGCCCCGCCCGGGGCAGGATCAGTGCGACCATCATCGCCTCCAGCACCAGCAACGGCGAACCGTTGGCGACGAGCCGTGCTCGGGCCAGCCCGATCGTGTCGAGCGCCTGCAGCAGCTGGACCGGGCTCATCACCCGGGCCAGGTCCCGCACCGCGCTCACCTCGGTCGCATTGATCGCCTCCACCTCGGCCCCGGTGCCGAGCACCAGGGCGTCGCGGTAGACCGAGGTCAGATCGGTGAGCGCCGCGTCGATGGTGTCGTGCTGCTGGCGCCGGGCGAGTCGCTTGCGCCGTTCGTCGAACTCCTTCAGGTGGGATCGTATGGCGGGAGGCTGGGTGCGCGCTGAAGGGTCGGCCCCGAGCTGGGTCAGGAAGGCGGCGCGCTCCTCGTCGGCCTCCTGCCCGGAGGCGCTCGCCGAGCCCTCCACCGCGGAGACGTGCAGTTCCTCGGCCGCCGCGAGCGCCGGCCCCAGCCCGGTCAGGCCCAGCGGGATCGAGGTCACCGTGCGACGGCGGCTGCGGGCCGACTCGTCGAGGGCCAGACGGCGGGCGATCCCGACGTGCGACTGGGCGGCGCGCGCGGCGTAGTGGGCCATGGCCCCGTCGATGCCGTCACGCTGCTGCAGGAGCGCCGCGACGTCGTCGACCGGGGGCGTGCGCAGCCGCATGTGCCGGCAGCGGGAGCGGATGGTGACCAGGAGGTCCTCCAGGGACGGCGCGCAGAGCATCCAGACGGTGCGAGGCGGCGGCTCCTCCAGCGACTTGAGCAGGGCGTCGGCGGCCTGGTCGTTGAGCCGGTCGGCGTCCTCGACGATGATCACCCGCCACCGTCCCACCGTGGGTCGGGACCCGGCCGCCAGCGCCAGCTCCCGCGCCCGGCCGACCCGGATGAAGGTCTCGGAGGTGGCCTCCACGATGAGGTCCGCATGGCTGCCGGCGAGCACGGTGCGGCACGCCTGGCACTGGCCGCAGCCCGGCGCGCCGCTGCCCTCGCACTGCAGCGCCGCCGCGAACGCCCGGGCCGCCTTGGAGCGCCCGGACCCGGGTGGGCCGGTGAAGAGCCACGCGTGGGTCATCGCCGTCGGGTCCCCGGCTGCGTGCTGCAGCTGCTCGATGAGGGGCGCCTGCCCCACCAGCTCGTCGAAGACGCTCACGAGGCCTCCCCTCCCGCCGGGTCGGCCGCCCGGGACCGGCACGCTGGCCGCGGAGCTCGCTCATCCCCCACCGGGACCAGCGCACTCAGGCCGGGATGACGGGTGGCGAGCTCACGGCATACGGCCTGATGGAGCACCACCGGCTCGGTGGCGGCGTCCAGCACCAGGTAACGCCCCGGCTCACGCTCCGCCAGGAGCAGGAACCCTTCGCGGACCGCCTCATGGAAGGCGTCGGCCTCCCGCTCCAGCCGGTCGTGCACCCCGGCGCGGCGCGACCGCCCCTCCCCCGCGGACACGTCGAGCAGCACCGTCAGGTCCGGAAGCAGCCCCTCGGTGGCCCACAGCGAGATGTCGCGGATGTCGTCCTGGCTCAGCGCCCGCGCCTGCCCCTGGTAGGCGATCGAGGAGTCCAGGTAGCGGTCGGTGAGCACCACCGCCCCCCGGTCCAGGGCGGGCCGGACCACGGTCGCGACGTGGTGCGCCCGGTCGGCAGCGAAGAGCAGCGCCTCGGCGCGGGGAGCGACGTGGTCGCCGTGCAGCAGGACCTGGCGGATGGCGGCGCCCAGCTCGGTGCCCCCCGGCTCGCGGGTCAGCACCACCTCGCGCCCGATCGCCTCGAGCGCGCTGCGCAGGAGACCGGCCTGGGTCGACTTGCCCGCGCCGTCGCCGCCCTCGAACGCGACGAACAGGCCGGCGTGCCCCGGCGTCGGCGAGGGTGGTGTGATCGGCACAGGCCGAGCCTAGGCGACGCGGACGACAGGAGCGTCACGCTACCCACAGGCGCAGGTTTCGGGGGCGCTGAGCCGTGGAGCTCGGTCCGGGCCCTCAGCCGGGCGGACCCGGGCGCTCGGCCCCACGCGCAGCCCGGGCGCAGCCCGGGCGCTCAGTCCTCCAGGCCGCTGAGGGTCGCCTGGCCCTTGAGGGTGTCGAAGATCAGCGCGGTCTCAGCGTGCAACACGCCGGGCCGGTTGGTCAGGTGGTCGAGCACGAAGTCCCGCAGCGCGTCGGCCGAGTCGCACGCCACGTGCACGAAGTAGTCGGTCGCGCCGCTCACATGGAAGGCCTGCAGCACCCCCGGGAGCTGGGGCACCTCCTGCCGGAACTCCTCGAAGTGGCTGCGCCGGTGCCCGCCGAAGCGGACCGCGATGAGCGCCTGCACCGGACGTCCCACCATCGCCGGGTCGACGTCGGCGTGGATGCCGCGGACGACGCCGCGCTCGCGCAGGGACCGCACCCGCACCAGGCAGGTCGACTCCGCCACCCCGACCTCCCGGGCCAGCGTCGCGTTGGGGGTGCGCCCGTCCTTCTCCAGCAGCGCCACCAGCTGCTGGTCGACCCGGTCGAGCGGGGGGCTGGTCTCCGGTTGAACCTTCTTCGCCATAACCCAAGCCTAGCCGCAGATGACACAGATCCGACAGTATGACGTGGCTCTCGTCGCAGAATTTGAGGCACCTTGGCATAGGCGCCGCAGATCACCCAGAATGAGAGGCGAGGTTCGGCCTTCGCGCCGCACCCGCCCCGGCACCGCCGGTGGGCAACGGAGCCCGCCGTGACCAGAGGAGTAGCTGCCATGTCGTTCGACACCGACGCCGTCCACGCCGCCCGCGAGGATCTCACCGCTCTGGGGGTGCACGTCCCGCCGATCGACCTGTCGTCGACCTATCCGCTGCCGAGCGTCGAGGCCGGCGGCGAGGCCTATGACCACATGGGTGAGGGCCGGGCCCGGCAGGAGGGACAGACCCCGGTCTACCAGCGGCTCTGGAGCCCGGGGGTAGCACGCTTCGAGGAGGCCCTCGCCCGGCTCGAGCGGGCCGAGGCCGGCGTTGCGTTCGCCTCGGGGATGGCCGCGCTGACCGCCACCCTGCTGTCCTGCGTCGCGGCCGGGACGCCCCACATCGTCGCGGTGCGACCGTTGTACGGCGGGAGCGACCACCTGCTGGAGACCGGCCTGCTCGGGACCCGGGTCACCTGGGCCGAGCCGCACGGGGTCGCCGCGGCGATCGAGGCCGACACCGGCCTGGTCATCGTCGAGACTCCCGCCAACCCGACGCTGGAGCTGGTGGACCTCCGGGCGCTGGTCCGGCAGGCGGGGGCGGTGCCGGTGCTGGTCGACAACACCTTCGCGACGCCGGTGCTGCAGCGACCCATCGAGCAGGGCGCCAGCCTGGTCCTGCACTCGGTGACCAAGTTCCTCGCCGGGCACGGGGACGTGCTGGGTGGGGTGATCGCGACCTCGGAGGAGATCGCCGCCCGCCTCCGCCCGGTCCGAGCGCTGACCGGCGCGATCATGCACCCGCTGGCGGCCTACCTGGCCCACCGGGGCCTGCAGACCCTGCCGGTGCGCGTCCGGGCCCAGCAGGACACGGCCCAGGTCGTGGCGCACTGGTTGCAGAACCACACCGACGTCGAGCGGGTGCACTACCCCGGTCTCGGCGACTCCGACCCCGCCGGCCTGGTCGGTGACCAGATGTCGGGGCCGGGGGCGATCCTGGCGTTGGACCTGGGGTCGTACGAGCGCGCCCGTCAGGTCGCCGAGGGGGTGCGCCTCATCGGGCACGCCGTGTCCCTGGGCGGCGTCGACTCCCTGATCCAGCACCCGGCCGCACTGACCCACCGGATCGTCGCGGAGGAGGCCCGGCCGGACGCCGGCATCCTGCGGCTGTCGGTGGGGCTCGAGTCCCCCGAGGACCTGATCGCCGACCTCGCCCAGGCGCTGGGGGCCGACGCGGACGCTCACGCCACGAGTGCGGCCGTGAGGCAGCTCGTGTCCCTGTAGCCGCCCTGCGGCAGCCATCACGGCCGCCGCAGGCCTACTTCTTGGTCGCCGCCCGCTTCGTCGCCGTCTTCTTGGCCGTGGTCTTGCGGGTGGTCTTCTTGGTGGTCCGCTTGCGCGTGGTCGGTCCCTTGGCCCGCTTCTCGGCGAGCAGCTCGAACCCGCGCTCAGGGGTCACGGTGGCCGGGTCGTCGTCCTTGCGCAGCGTCGCGTTGGTCTCCCCGTCAGTGACGTAGGGGCCGAAGCGCCCCTCCTTGACCACGACCGGCTTGCCGCTGACCGGGTCGTTGCCGAGCTCCTTGAGCGGCGGCTTGGCCGCCGCCCTGCCCCGCTGCTTGGGCTGGGCGTAGATGGCCAGCGCCTCCTCGACCGTGATGTCGAAGAGCTGGCTCTCCGTGGCGAGCGACCGCGAGTCGGTCCCCTTCTTCAGGTAGGGCCCGTAGCGACCGTTCTGCGCGGTGATCTCCTCCCCGCTCTCCGGGTCGACACCCACGACCCGGGGCAGGCTCAGCAGGCGCAGCGCCGTGTCCAGGTCGATCGTGGACAGGTCCATGTCCTTGAAGAGGCTGGCTGTGCGCGGCTTGACCTTGGCCTTCTTGGCGGTCTTCTTCGCCGGCTTGGCCGGCCCCGCCGGGCCGCCGGCGTCCGGACCGTCCGCCCCGGCGGTGGCCCCCGCCTCGGGGTCGTCCGGGAGCACCTCGGTCACGTAGGGCCCGTAGCGGCCGGCCCGCGCGATGATGTCGCGCCCGGTCGCCGGGTCCTGGCCCAGGACGCGGCCGTCGTCGGCCGCGGCCTCCAGCAGCTCGCGCCCCTTGGCCGGCGTCATCTCGTCGGGCGCGATGTCGTCGGAGATGGTGGCGCGGCGCGGCGGGTCGTCCGTGCTCGTCGTGTCCTCGACATAGGGGCCGTAGCGACCCACCCGCACCACGATGCCGTCGCCGATGTCGATCGTCGACACCGCCCGCGCGTCGATCTCGCCGAGGTCCTCGACCAGGTCGCGCAGCCCCTCGGTGTTGGTGGCCTCGTCACCGAAGTAGAACCGCTTCAACCACGCCGCCCGGTGCTCGTCGCCGGCCTCGATCCGGTCGAGCCCCTCCTCCATCGAGGCGGTGAAGTCGTAGTCCACCAGCCGCTCGAAGTGCTCCTCGAGCAGCCGGGTCACCGCGAAGGCCAGCCACGTGGGGATGAGGGCCGAGCCCCGGGTGCGGACGTAGCCACGGTCCTGGATCGTGCCGACCGTGGAGGCGTAGGTCGAGGGGCGGCCGATGCCCTTCTCCTCCAGCGCCTTCACCAGGGTCGCCTCGGTGTAGCGGGCCGGCGGCGAGGTCTGGTGCCCCTGGGCCTCCGCGTCGAGGACGTCGAGGGCGACTCCCTCGGACAGGCGCGGGAGCCGGCGCTCCTGCTCCTCCCGGGGGCCGGCGTGCCGGTCCTCGTCCCGGCCCTCCTCGTAGGCGGCCAGGAAGCCGCGGAAGGTGATGACGGTGCCGGAGGCGCTGAACTCTGCCTGGGCGGCGCCGTGCCCCTCGGGCAGCGTCGCGGTCAGCTTGACGCTGGCGGTCGAGCCCTTGGCGTCGGCCATCTGCGAGGCGACCGTGCGCTTCCAGATCAGCTCGTAGAGGGCGTACTCCTGCCCGCGCAGCTCGCCGGCCACCTGGGCCGGGGTGCGGAAGGAGTCTCCGGCCGGGCGGATCGCCTCGTGGGCCTCCTGGGCGTTCTTGCTCTGCTTGCCGTAGAAGCGCGGGGAGTCCGGGACGAACTCCGCGCCGTAGAGGTCACGAGCCTGGCTGCGGGCGGCGCCGATCGCCGACTGCGACAGGGTCGTGGAGTCGGTGCGCATATAGGTGATGTAGTCGTTCTCGTACAGCCGCTGCGCGGTGCGCATCGTCGACTGCGCGTTGAGGCGCAGCTTGCGGCTCGCCTCCTGCTGCAGGGTCGAGGTCGTGAACGGTGCGGAGGGGCGCCGGGTGTAGGGCTTCTCCGAGACCTCCCGGACGACGACCGACGCCTCGCGGGTGCCCTCGGCGATGCTCGTGGCCAGGGCGGCGTCCAGATGGGCCAGCCCGGAGCTCTTGAGCACCCCGAGGTCGTCGAAGTCCCGACCGGTCGCGACGCGCTTGCCGTCGACGCCGGTCAGCCGGGCCAGGAACGCCTGCCCGCCACTGCCCTCGGGGGCGAACTCGCCCTCGACGTCCCAGTAGGAGGCGGAGCGGAACGCCATCCGCTCCCGCTCCCGCTCGACCACCATGCGGGTCGCGACGGACTGCACCCGGCCCGCGGACAGACCCTGCTTCACCTTGCGCCACAGGACGGGCGAGACCTCGTAGCCGTAGAGCCGGTCCAGCACCCGGCGCGACTCCTGCGCGTCGACCCGGTCCATGTTGAGGTCGCGCGTCTCGTTGACCGCGCGCTGGATGGCCTCACGGGTGATCTCGTGGAAGACCATGCGCTTGACCGGGATCTTGGGCTGCAGCACCTCGAGCAGGTGCCAGGCGATCGCCTCCCCCTCGCGGTCCTCATCGGTCGCGAGGTAGAGCTCGTCGGCCTCCTTGAGGTGGCGCTTGAGCTCGGCGACCTTCTTCTTCTTGTCGGCGTCGACCACGTAGTAGGGGTCAAAGTCGTCCTCGACGTTGATCGCGAACTTCCCGAACGGCCCCTTCTTCATCTCCGGCGGGAGCTCGGAGGGGTTGGGCAGGTCCCGGATGTGCCCGATGCTCGCGTCGACGGTGTACTCCGGGCCGAGGTACTCCCCGATGCTCTTGACCTTGCCGGGTGACTCGACGATGACTAGCTTGCGACCGCTCACGGGAGGACCTTCCACTGTGCGTCCCCGACGTGTCGTGGATTCGTCACGACCTCGACGTCCTGGGGGAACGGCGCTCACGGTAGCCCATCGACCTCACGGGCGGCACACAGGTTATCCGTGAGACCTCAGCGGCGCGGGCCGGCGAGGGCGTCGGGAGCGTCCAGCACCTGGGCGATGGTGTGCTCGGCGATGGCGAGGAACTCCGCACTGTCGGCCGACAGCGCGAGCGAGTTCACGGCATACAGCACGGCCCATCCCCGCGCCCGCTGCCACAGCGCCTCGTCGCGGCCGGCCAGCTCGGAGTAGCGCACCACGAAGCCGGCCCGGCCCTCCCAGTCGAAGGTCTGCCAGGCGGTAGCCAGGTCGGAGGCGGGGTCACCGCCGCTGAGGTCCCCGAAGTCGATGACGGCGGCGAGCCGACCCCGGTGCACGACCATGTTGAGCGGGTGCGGGTCGCCGTGCACCCAGACCGGCTCCCCGGCATACAGCGGGGCCCGGAGGGCCTGCTCCCACACGGTGAGCAGCTGTGCTGCCCTGGGGTGGTCGAGACGGCCCAGCCGCTCCCGGAAGACCTCGTCCCGGTGAGCCAGCGGCACGGCGCGGAAGGGGTTGTGCGGCGCGTCGGCGGGCGCGGGCCGGTGGAGCTGGGCGGCGAACCGGGCGAGCGTGCCCGCCCAGTGGCCGCGTCCCCGGACCGCCGTCGCGGCCGCGGGGCGGCCCTCGGTCCAGCGGGTGATCGACCAGGACCACGGGAAGTATGCCGTGGGCCGGCCGTGGCGGACCGGCGCCGGGACGGGGAGGTCCACCAGCCGCGCGATGACGGGCAGCCAGCGGTGCTCGTGCGCCACCAGGTCGGCCGCCACCTGACGCCGGGGCAGGCGCACGAGGAAGTGCTGCCCGAGGCGGAACATCGCGTTGTCCCACCCCTCCGCGAGCGGGCTGAGGGGCCGCTCGGCGAGGTCCGGGTGCTGGTCGCGCAGCAGGTCGCGCACCAGGTCCAGGGTGATGTCCACCTCGGCGGCGGGTCCGGAGATCGGGGGCACCCGTCCACGCTAACCGGACGGCCGGCCTACGTGGCGCCCCGGCGTGTGGTCCGCCCGGCCCGGGCCTGTGGCACGGATCACAGTGCGGCGTGGAAGAAAGCCGCCTCCGTATACGCTTGTACATTTAGTTGAACAATCAATCATCATCCCGGAGGTCTCCCCATGGACGTCATCGTCCTCATCGCCCGCATCCTGTTCGTCGCCATCTTCCTCGCCTCGGGCATCGGCCACCTGAAGGCCACCGAGGCCATGGCCGGCTACGCGCAGTACAAGAAGGTGCCCGCCCCCAAGCTCAGCGTCATCGTGTCCGGCGTGCTGATGGTCGTCGGCGCCCTGTCCGTGCTCCTCGGTGCCTGGGGCGACCTGGGCTCGCTGCTGCTCCTGGTCGCGATCCTGCCGATCCCCTTCCTGATGCACCGCTACTGGGCCGAGGAGGGCGAGGCCCGGGCCACCGAGCAGGTTCAGTTCAACAAGACCGTCTCCCTGGTCGGCGGCGCGCTCGCCCTGTTCGCGCTGTTCGTGATGGTGCCCGAGCTCAGTCTGACCGTGACCGACCCGCTGTTCACCCTCTGAGCCCTTTCGTGCTGACCTGATCGTGCGAGGCGAACCCTGATCGACCTCGCGCATGCTCCACCGGCGGCCCCGACCACACCATGGTCGGGGCCGCTGCCATTCCCGCGTGGCCGGCACCCGCGCCCGGTCGAGCTGCACAGCGGAGCGTGAGGCCGTGAGGCGCCGCCGGCCGGTGTCGGCCATCCACAGGTATGTCGTGTGGTCGCCGGGCCCTGTCGGTGGCCCCTGGCAACGTGGTGTCCACAGATGGTGGCGTGTCACCGAGCAAGTGTCGTACAGACGTGCTAATGTCTGTGGTGTGGGTCAGCGGTAAGGGCCGCGAGGGGATCGCGGCTCGAGGTGGACGTGACGAGGCGGCAGGGGAGGTGAGGTCGGTGGCCCGGTACGGCGAGCTGTTCGGGGGTTCTGGTGGGGGCACCTCGGTGCTGGAG
>Ga0123332_1000290_pt1 | contig 49606 bp, 42 predicted proteins | sample BioC12SIPDNA_4_FD_89958 | JGI IMG/M metagenome (GOLD analysis project Ga0123332, IMG submission 89958) | Anaerobic biogas reactor microbial communites from Washington, USA - Biogas_R2_A C12 SIP DNA | ecosystem: Engineered > Bioreactor > Anaerobic > Unclassified | place: Washington, USA... | reverse complement strand
GTTCCACAATCTGGGGCGTGAGACGCACCTGGCGCCGGTGACGTGGGATAGCGAAGGCTGGCCGGTGGTGGGCGAGGGCGGGCGCGCGGCGCTGGATGCGGAGGCGCCGGCGTTCGCCGTGGACCGCGAGCGGCTGTGTGGCGAGCCGACGTTGGACCGGTTCGATACGGAAAGGCTGCCGCTCTACTGGAACTGGCTGCGGAACCCGGTGATGGCGAACTACCGGCTGGGGGAGCGTCCGGGCTGGCTGCGGCTGCTGGGGAGCGGGGTCACGCTCAACGAGGACGCCTCGCCCACCTTTCTCGGGCGGCGGCAGCAGCACCACGACATGTCGGCGAGCGTGACGCTGGCGTTCAATCCGCGGCGCGACGGAGACGAGGCCGGGCTGACGGCGCTGATGAACGGCCGGCACCACTATGAGATCGCGGTGACCCGCGAGGGCGGCGAGCGCCTGGCGATCGCCAGGCGCACCATCGGGAGCACCTCGGTGGTGATGGCGCGGCGCCCGCTGCCGGGTGAGGGCCCGGTGCGGCTCTCCATCGTGGCGGAGACCCCGCCGGGTATCGGCCCGCGGGCGCACATGCGGGGCGATCCGACCTATGTGCTGACCGTCGCCCAGGGTGACGGGCCGGCCGACGAAGTGGACCGGGCCGAGATGCGCTACCTCTCCACCGAGGTTGCGGGGGGCTTTACGGGCGTCTATCTGGGGATGTATGCTACCGGCAATGGGGCTGCGGCCAGCGTCCCCGCCGATTTCAGTGGCTTTGAATACCGGCCGGCCCTGTAGTGATTTGCGCCAGAGTTAGTGTAACCTGCGAGGAGGAGCGATGAAGAGACGGTTTTCCGCCGGGCACGTGTTCTTGTGCATCGTACTGGGGCTGCTTCTCCTCGGGCCTGTGGCCGGATGTGACTATGTGAGGCCCCTGATCAAGGCCATCCCATTCCTGGGTGGCAGCTCGACGGCCACGCCCATCACCCCGACGCGCACCCCGATGCCGACGCTGACTCAGCAGGCCGCCACGGAAACGCCAACGCCGGAGGAGCCCACGCCGGAGCCCACGGCGACGTTGATGACGGGCGTGCTGGATGCGGCCTATGTGCGCGACGTCAGCATACCCGATGGCACGGTGATGGCCCCGGGCGAGTCCTTTACCAAGACGTGGGAGATCGAGAACACGGGCGAGATCCCCTGGCCGGCGGGCACCGAACTGCGTCGCGTGGAAGGGGCGGCGATGGGCCCGCTGGAGAGCGTCTCGCTGAACGCACGGGAGGCCGGCGAGCGTGCCGAGATCGCCGTGGAGCTCGAGGCGCCGCAGGAGCCGGGCACCTACCGCGGCTACTGGCAGCTGTGCGTGGGGGAATCCTGCTTTGGCAGCCGGTTCTTTGTCGAGATCCGCGTCCAGGCCGGCTGAGGCTGGCGCGGGCCAGGCGGGGCGGGCGACCGCCCCGCTTTCTTGTTGGAGGCGATGGACCGGTCAGAAGAGCCCGCGGACATGCATCCAGAGGAGCCCGAGGTACTCGTACACCGCGCGCTCCGAGTTCCAGAGCGCCACGGCGTTGGGATAGAGCGAATTGATGGTAAAGCCCGCCTCGCTGTACAGGCTGTAGAGGCCGGTGCGGAAATCCGCGGGGGCGGGGATGGCGCCGCGGACGCCCTCCGCCTTGAGCAGGGCCATGCTGCGCGGCATGTGGGAAGCCGAGGTGACCAGCAGAAAGGGTTCCTGCCCCAGGAGGGGCGCCAGGATGCGCGCCTGGTCATCGGTATCCAGAGACTCCCGCTCGATGACGATATCCTCCGGCGCGACGCCGTAGGTGGCTGCAAAGCGGTAGTTGGTGAACGCCGCGTCCGGCACGTCAGCCGGGCACCCGGAGCCGCCGCCGGAGAGGATCAGGGTGCAATCGGGGCAGGCATTGTAGAGGCGGATGCCCTCCATCAACCGGCCCAGCGAAATCGGATCCACCTGGCGGGTGATGGGCTCTTGCTCAAAGGCCACCGCGCACCCGGCAAAAACCACGATGTGATGGACCTCGGACCAGTCCACCTGCGCGAGCGCCTCCGGGCCCAGGGCCGGGTAGCGCGATTCCAGCGGGCGCAGGAGCATCTCCGAAGCGGCGGAGCTGGAAAAGGCGAACAGCAGGGCCAGGGCGGTGACGAGGGCGGCACGAGCGCGACGCGCGCCCGGCACACGCCAGGCCAGGATGACCCCCGCCACGAGGACGATCAGGCTCATGGGGAGCGGGAAGAACAGCCGGGAGATCACCTTCTTGAGCATAAAGAGCATGCGCGTATCCTCACACGGGTGCTAGGCGCGGACAAGAGCCACGGCGATGGTACCATCGCCGGTATGGGCGGCCAACCCGGCGCCGAGCGGCAGCACGAGGGGCTCGGCGGGCAGCGATACCGCGGCGCGCAGCTGCTCGCCAAAGGCGAGCGCCTCCTCCCGGGCATTGACGTACACGAGCGCCCAGCGTTCGGCCCCCGATTGGCCCAGGTGCGCGGCGGATAGCTCGACCATCCGCTCCCAGGCGCGCTTGCGGCTGCGGACCTTTTCCAGCAGGTCCAGCCGGCCGCTCCGCATGGTCAGAATGGGCCGGATGTTGAGCAGCTGGGCCATGCTGGCCGTGAGGTGCGGGACGCGCCCGCCCATGGCCAGGTACCGGAGGGTGGAGAGGGCGCCGTAGAGGGCCGAGCGCTCAAAGATGCTGCCGGCGTGGGCCAGGATCTCGTCGCGAGAGGCGCCCTTTGCGGCGTCCTCCGCGGCGCACAGCGCCATGAACGCCTGCACGGCCGATACCGCGGCGGTATCGACGACGGTGATGCGTTCGCTATCCACGAGGGAGCGGGCCGTCTGGGCGGCGGCGTAAGTCGCGCTGATGGCCCCGCTCACACAAAAGCAGATCACCTCGTCCGCCGCCGGTCCGAGGCCGCTGGATCCGCTGAGGGCGGCCTCAAAGGCCTCCGCAAAGGCGCCCGGCGAGGGCGCCGCCGTGGTGGGCAGCCGTCCGTCGCGGCTGATCCGCTCAAAGAGTGGCCCATCGGCGAGATCATAGTCGGCCCGGAGGGACTCGTCCTCAAACTGGATCATGATGGGGACGATCGAGATCCCGCGCTGCGCGGCGAGATCCAGCGGCAGGCTGGCGTCGGTATCCGTCACGATAGCGATAGGGGGCATGAGGGCTCCTTATGCGGGCCGATTCGAACGGTGCGCGCAGCTGGCGAGCGGCCAGCGCGATACACCGTATGCTGATACGAAACCTGTCGGCACGAGGCCGCCTGCGGACGGGAAAGAGAGGGTGGATCAGCGGGGGGTATCCCGCGCGACACGTACGGGAGGCGGAGCATCCGGGCCGTCGGCCTCCAGGACAAAGACGTACCGGCCGGCAAAGGTGCGCCACGGCTCGCCGGGCTGGCGACCCGAACAGATGAGCATCAGGAAGGAGCGCTCCGGCGCGTCGAGGGGCTCCATAAAGAGGCTCAGCTCCATGGGCCGGTAGAGGAAATCGGCCACCGCATCGGCCGACATGCGCCGCGCCTGGGTGAGGGTGAACGAGGCGGCGCGGCCGTCGTTCTCAAAGCGGAAGGATCTCCCGATCAGGGCCGCGAGGTTGGCCTCGATCGTCTCCAGGCTGTAGGTACGGTAGAGGGGGCCCTCGATCAGGCGCCGCAGAGGCTCGGCCTCGAGGGCGCGCCCGGGGAGGCGCAGCGTGCCGTCATGGACGCTGAGTACAAAGGTGCCGGCGGCCGTCTCCGGATAGACGTACACCTGGTGGTCGTATTCGGTCACAAAGCGGCGGTAGGCGCTGCCGTTCCGGTCGGCCACGAGCACCTCCAGGGCGCCGTAGGTGACGGTTTCATCCCCCTGGAGGGCGGCCGGGTACGACATCGAGAGAGGCGCCGAGCCGTCAAAGGCGATGCCCGCGCGCGAGAAGGGTGCCGGGGCCGCCGCCGGGCTCTGAGCGGCCGCCGCACAGGCCCACGGTGAAAGCGAGGCGCACACCGCCAGGGCAAGCGCAAGGAGCGCGAGGAGCGCTCGCGCCCGGGCGTGGTTGGGATGCCGTCCCTGGGTGTTGATGCCTGAAAACATGCGCCCATTATAGCGTGTCCGGGCGCTGGGGCAACGCGGGCCTGGCTGCTCTGCGGCCGGAGGCCTCAGTAAGGGAACACCGGCTCCAGAGGGAGCCGGCGTTCGTCTACGTTCAGAGCTGCTCGCGGGCGAGGGCCCCGGGGCTATTTCATCACAAAGGGCATCCAGTTAAAGTACCGGTAGACCACGTCGATCGGCGCGAAATAGGCCTGGGCGCCATCCTGGTTACGCGGGTCGCCGTAATAGTCCAGGATCATCAAACCCGCCGGCTCGGCGCGGTTGTACGCGGCCACGTCGATGGGCCAGGTGTAGGCGCTGGTATCCGGCGACGTGGGGCTCACGAGCCACGGATAGGCCGGGCTCGTCGCATAGTTCCAGACAAGGGGCGGCGTCATATAGTCAAAGTACCCGACGGGCGATGCCTCGTAGGCCCCGTAGCGATCCCAGCTCACCATCTGATAGGTCAGGGCGCTGGCGTCGCTATCCAGCCCGTGCCAGACGGCCGGCAGCCACCATTCGAGGAGCGAGCTGTTAAAGTCGGCATAGTACACAAAGCCGCCCTGGTAGATCATGCCTGTGGCTGTCTCATATTGGGCGACCAGCCAGACGTTATCCGGTGCATCGTCGAACCAGCCGAGATCCACGTTAAAGTCGATAAAGTCCCACACCCCGTCGTCGTCTACATCCAGGTACAGGTCAAACTCGGCGACCGACGGCTGCGGCACGTGGGGCGGCTCCCAGGTATTGATGGCCACGCCGATGAGGTCCCCGTAGTTAGGATCGGCGCCGGCATAGTCCATTCCCAAGGCGCGGATGCTGGCGCTGGCCTGGATGCCCGCGCTGGCCTGATCAGTGGCCTGCAGGGCCGGGTAGGCCCACAGGTCAGAGATCGTGCTGCCCGTCTGGGAGATGTCGATCGTTGCCCAGTCCGTGAGCGGGTCCACGATCTCGCCATCGCCCGTGAGCGCCAGGCTGTTGTAGGGGCGTGGCGCAAAGTGGAACGGCAGCCGGATCGCACCATCGGGGTCAAAGACCGTTCCGGCCTGGCCGTACGCAAAGGACACCGAGCCAAAGTAGCTCTCGAGTGCGGTGCGGTTGACGTCGTTCGCCACCGCGGTCATGTCCAGGTCGATCTCTACCGTAAAGGTGGCCGACTCGCCGGGATCCAGCTCGGCCGTGGCCGGGCTGACGCGCATGTCGTCCACGCCGTCGGCGAGGCTGAGAAGGGCCAGGGCCACATCCGAAACGACCATCAGGCTCGAGGTACTGGTGATCGGCGCGACGCTGGTGACGGTGATCTCGCCGGAGAGCGTCTCGCTGGACTCTTTGCTATAGACAACGCCCCAGTTCAGGCTGACGAGGCTCTCGTCTGCGACGGCGATGATCGGCGTGGTGGCGGCGTGCAGGGCGTCCACCCGGCCCGCACCCACGCGCGGCGCCCGGTTGTCATCGGCGACGTCCACACCGGTGTTCATGATCGCGGCCTTGACCATCTCGGGCGTCCACTCGGGGTGCGCCTGAAGCACAAGGGCTGCCACACCGGCCACATGCGGGGCAGCCATGGAGGTGCCGCCCATGCTCACGCCACCCTCGCCGGCGCCCATGTCGGCGGCAAAGATGCCGACGCCGGGTGCGGCGATATCCGGCTTGAGCATGGAGTCGTATCCGCGCGGTCCGGCGGAGCTGAAGGAGGCTACCGAGTCCTCGGGAATGACCTCATCGAGCACCGTTTGAACGGTGTGGATATCCGAGACGAGCCCCATCTGGCCCGAGTGCGCCACGAGCGCCAGGCCATCGCTGTGGCGCAGGAAGCCGGCCGGGATGGACACCATGGCGCCGGACATGTTGATGAACTCCTCGCCACCGGCGGCGTTGTTGTAGATCAGCGCTCCGACGGCCCCGAGGCTGGCTGCGTTGTGAACCTTCATGAAAAAGTCACAACTGCCGCGTGAGATCAGCGCGACTTGACCGGTGAGCGAGCCCACGGGAATGTTGTTGGTGGTGCACATCAGGTTATCGCTGGCACCGGAGAGGCCCGCCACGTTGGTGAGCGGGGCGTTGACCGCGCTGGCGAACTGGCCTGTGCCACCCTCAAAGGCCGGCGGCTGGTAGACTACCGGCGAAAAGGCGGGAGTGCCGGGCAAGGATACGGTCGGGCCCGTGATGCTTCCGGTGGTTGTGGCAGCCACGGCGATGGCGCTGGAGGCCACCCCAGGCGAGCCCGTGATGTAGGTCACGTCACCCTCGTTGCCGGCGGAGGCGACCACCACGATGCCGGCTGCGCTCGCCGCGTCAGACGCGGCTACGTCGGCATCCAGCGGATCGGCCGCGCCAAAGGGGGAGCCCAGCGACATGTTGATGACGTGAGGGTAGCCGTACATGAGGTAGCTGATGGTCGCCATCTCCAGGGCATCCACCACCAGAGAGGTGGAGCCGGAGCGGCCAAAGACCTTGTAGGCGATCAGCTGGGCGTCGGGGGCCACGCCCTCTCCGATGGACGTCGATCCGGCGCCGGCCGCCGTCGAAGAGACGTGCGACCCGTGCCCGTTCTCATCCAGCGGATCGCGGTCGGGCTGCGGGATGACGGCGGTTCCGCCAGCGTTATAGTCCGAGCCCGCAAAGTCATAGCCGCCGATCACTTTGGCGGTCGGGAAGGTCCCGGGCTCGATGATGGCGGGGTTGTTGGCGGCGTAATCGGCGGGATCACCGCTACCGCCCAAGGCGGCGTGGTTATAGTCGATGCCCGTGTCGATGACGGCGATGACCAGGCCCTCACCGCGCAGGCCCAGGCCCGTATCGAGCGCCTCGGCCCCGATGAGGGGGACGCTGGTGGCCAGGGTGGGGGTGTGGATCGGCGCGCGGCGCACGCTGATCACGCCCGGCAGCGAGGCGATCTCGGAGATGGCGCGGGCAGGCACGAGCGCCTGGACGCCGTTGTACACCGTGTTGTAGCGGGAGATCTCGCGGGCGCCCAGCGCCGAGGCGCGGGCCATCATCTCCGTCTGCTCGCCATCGAGGGCGCGCCGATAGCCATCCAGGGCGTCCTGGGCCATGGGCTCGCCGGAAACCCGCGCCGCGGCATAGGCGCGCGCGGCCGGCTCGCGATCCATCTGGATGATGACCAGAACCTCGCGATCCATCACGTCCTGGAGGGCGCGGGGCGTATAGCCCAGCAGATCCACGAACTCTTCGGGCGTCATGCCGGCGCGGAGCGCGTCCTGCAGCTCCTGCGGCACATTCGCCGGCAGCGTGCGGCCGCCGGCGCTGACGGGCGTCAGACCGCCAGCGCCCTCGGGCGCCTGTGCCAATAGACCCGCTGGTAACAGCGAGAGCAGAAGCGCAAGCGCGATGACGATCAATAACGTCCGGCGGGTGTTCACGGTTCGAGGACGCATGGCGCACTCCCTCCCTGCTCTTCACGATGGGCTTGAACGACGGCACGGGTTCCCGGGCTGGAGAGCTCGGGCACCACAATATGCTTATTCTATGCGCTCTTACGGCGATGCGCAAGGGTATCGGACGCCATTTCCCCGAGCTTTGTTTGCAGACGTCGTACCCTCGCTGTATAACCAGGGCTGGTGATGCTGCACGCGGCGAGGATCGCAAGAGGAGGAACCCAACCGCGTGCATCTCTGCGCGCAACGGGCGAGTGCGCCCGCCTGACGCGCGGGCGCCCGGGCATCATTGCCCAGCTAAGGAGTATCGCTTGGATCGACCAACGGAACGGCTGTGGAACCGCAACTATATCTTTCTGCTGTCCCTCTCCGCGGTGACGGCCACCGCCTTTAACATGGTTACGCCAACGCTGCCGCTGTATGCGGTGGATCTCGGGGCGGGACTGACGATTGCCGGCGCACTCTCCGGGATCTTTGCCATCACGGCGCTGGTGGTGCGGCCGTTCAGCGGGCTGGCCGTGGACAGGCTGAACAACAAGTGGCTGCTGGTGGGCTCCACCGTGACCATGGCGCTGGCGGTGCTGGGATACTATGTCTCCGGCAGCGTGCTCGTGCTCTTTGCCTTTCGCATCCTGCACGGTGCGGCGTTCTCCGTCAGCGGGACGACCAACACCTCCCTGGCCTGCAGCTACATGCCGCCCAGCCGTCTGGGCGAAGGGGTGGGCTACCTGGGGCTGGGGTTCATTCTCGCCACGGCCATCGGCCCGAGCATGGGCCTGAGCCTCGCCGAGCGGTACGGCTACCAGGCGAGCTTTGGCGCCTCGGCGGTGATGTTCGTGGTGGCCGCCCTGCTGATGCTGTTCGTGGCCGACCGGCCGATGCAGCGCGAACCGGCCCCCGCCGGCAACCTGGAGGGCGCGGAGGCGGACCCGCCGCGCAGGGCGCGGATCCAGTTCAGCGACCTCTTTGCGCGCGAGCTAGTGGTGTTCGCGGTGCTCTCGTCGATCCTGTCCCTCTCCAACGGCGTGACCAACACCTTTATCCCTCTCTTTGCCGCGGAGCGGGCGATCCCCAACATCGGGCTCTTTTTCACCGTCAGCGCGGTGAGCATGCTGGTGATGCGCGTGGCCGGGGCGCGCCTCCTGGACCGCTATGGCCTGGGCAAGATCCTGTACCCGTCCTTTGCGCTCTCCGGCCTGGCACTGGCCCTGCTGGCGGGGGCCCGCGGGCTGCCGCTGGTGCTGATCTCCTCGGCCATCCGGTCCGCGGCGCAGAGCGCCGCGCAGCCCGCGCTGCAGGCCACCTGCATCCGGCGCCTGGGGCCGCGGCGCACCGGCGTGGCCACCTCGACGTTCTTTGTGGGGGCCGATACGGGGCAGGGCTTGGGGCCGATCGTGGGCGGGGCGGTGTCGGAGACCTGGGGCTATGGTGCCATGTACCTCGGTGCGAGCGCCGTCATGCTGGTGGGGATGCTGATCTACCGGCTGTATGAATTCCGCCTGAGGAAAGCGCCTTCGGACGCCGCTCCGGCAGCCTGAACGGTGTCTGGACGCCCCCGGCGAGAACGAGCCGGCGGCTCCGCGGGTGAGCCCGCGTGATCACTCTGCGTGCTCGGGCCGCCCGGGGCGGATCGCTCGGGCTTGTGCTGCCCGGCCGCCTCGCGGGAGCGGGCGTCAGCTGCGCACGGCGCCGCCGGCCGGCTGGCAGGCCGGGCAAAAGTACACCGAGCCCCCCAGGAAGCTCTGCTTTTCGATAGCCGTGCTGCAGACGGGGCACGGCCGGCCCACCACACCGCTGTGCAGGATGCGGGCGTATCGCCCCGGGTTGCCGTACAAATCCAGCTCGGAATCACGCCCTCCCAGGGCGACCATCTTCTCCAGCGTGTGCCGGATCGCGCCGTACAGGGCCGTTCGCTGCTCGGCGTCGAGAGAGACGGCGCGGGTGCGCGGGTGCAGCCGCGCCCGAAACAGGATGTCCTGCAGGCAGCCGTTCCCCACGCCCCACACGCCCGGGTCGCTGACGATAAAGGCCTTGATGCTGCGCTTATCTTGCGCGGGCAGCGCGGCCAGGAGTGCGTTCAGGTGCTCTTCCGTAAAGGCAGCGTCCAGAGGGGAGAGGGCCACGCGGCCGGCGTAGGGGTGTGCCGCCAGCTCCTCCCGATCTAGCAAAAAGACCGCACCCCAGCCCTGGATCGACACGGTGAGGTGCGAGCCGTCGTCCAAAGCCAGCCAGAGCTGGTGCTTCGCCGGCAAGGCGGCGCCGGGGCGATGCAGGAAGATGCGCTCTCCGCCTTCGCCGAGCACGAGGTGCAGGTCCTCGTCCAGGGGCACCAGGATCATGTTGCCGTTGGTGCGGGCGGGCCCGACCAGGCGGCCCGGCAGGCGCTCGGCATACGTGCCGGGATCACCGGTGTAGAACGCGAACTTGTGCGGCGATGTGTTCGCCCGGGCGGCGACGATCTGCCGGCCGGTGAGAGCGGCGGTCATCTGTTCGGCGAGCGCGAGGGCTTCCGGTAGCTCGATCATGGGGCCTCCTGCGGGTGCGTGTGCGCCACAGATGCACAAGGCATGATAGCGCTCGGCATGGGCGCGCGCAAGAGGTGTGCCGGGGCGCGAGCCGGCCGGTCCGCACGGGCGGAGGGCGCGAGCGCCCGGCCTAGTAGCCGCCCTGTGGCAGGCCCGTGTTCTCGAGCGCGGCGGCCAGGAGGGCCTCGGCCTGCGCGCGGGCGGGGCTGGCGGGATCCAGCGCGGCGAGCGCGGTGGCCAGGGCTGCATGGTAATAGGCCTGGGTGCGCTGGCCCGGATCGGCCAGCAGGCGGGAGGGCGGGGCCGTTGGTGGCGGCGCGGCTTGCAGCGCCAGGGCCCGGCGGTAACGGGCGACGGCCTCGCCATAGCGGCCGAGCATCAGGGCGAGGTTGCCGTTGGCGAGATGCCCATCGGCGGGGTTGAGCCAGAGGTGCACCACGCGGTGCGCGGCGCCTTCGCGAAAGCCGGCGCTGAGCGCCGTGGCGGCCGAGGCGCCGTTCTGCGCGTAGCAGTGCCAGCCCACGCGGGAGATGCCGGCGCGGGCGCACCGGGCGAGCATCGCGCGGGCGAGCAGCCGGCCCAGGCCGCGGCGCCGGTGCCCCGGCTGCACGCGGATGCCGACCTCGGCTCGCAACGTCCCGTGGATGTCGGGGACGATGCAGTCGCTGGTGCACCACCCCAGGAGCGTCTTGTCCCGTGCCAGGCATACGCCCAGGCCGTGGGCCAAGAAGGCCTCCTCGGAGCCATAGTCCTCGGAGGACCAATCGGCCAGCGTCTCCGCGCCGGCATAGTCCCGGTGCTCGCGGAGCACGTCATGGACGGAGAGGAGCGCCAAATCCGGGGGGACGTCCTCCGTGGGCGCATCGCCGGACCAGCAAAAGTACCGCTGGTGTGTATACACGGGCGCGCCGGGGCTCTCCTCTGAATCCGGGCCCAGGAGTTGCCCGACGGTATCCTCCCAGCCGGGCTCGTAGTAGAGGGTAAAGTACCACCAACCGTTGGCGCGGAAAGCCGGGAGGATGCGCTCCTGGAGGGCCTGCCGCAGTTCCGCGATAAAGCCGGGGTCGCCGGGGGCGCCCACGAGATAGTGGCCTTCCGGGCCGGCGGCGAAGAGCGCACGGGGCCGCTCCGCGGAATCCACCCAGACCTGGCCGGGAGCGGTCCCGGCGAGCACGGCCTCCAGGAGGAGGAGGTGCTCTTTGTCCCCGAGGACCTCAACAGCGTCCCAGCGGCGCTCCGGGGGCAGCAGCGGCAGCACTAGAGCACCGGTCGCGGCGGCGCGGAACGGCGCTCAAAGAGCACCAGGCCGTCGGGCGTGGTGCCGACCTCTATGAAGCCGTGCCGGGCGTAAAAGTGCCGGGTTCGGTCGTTCCAGTTGGGCGTATCCAGCCGCCAGCGGGTGATAAAGGGATACTGGGCCCAGACGAGTTCCAGCACCTGGCTGCCGATGCCGCGGTTCTGGCACTCCGGCTCCAGGTACACGCGCCACAACTCGCGCTCCGAGCTGCCCCCCGTGGCGATGATCACCCCGCCGATCAGACGGTCGTCCTCGTAGATGCCATAGTACTCGGCTCCGGCGATGGCCTGCCGCTGCCATTCCACGCTGTCGTATCCGGGAGGGCCACCGGGGCCGGTGTGGCCATAGTTGACGTCGTTATCAAAGGCGCGATGGGAGATCGCCGTGAGGGCCTCGGCATCGGCGGCGTGCGCACGCATGAGGTGGATCATTCGGCCTCCTCGCCAGAGACCGTGCTCTGGCCGGGGCCCAGCGTGGCGCGAAGCGCCGCCGCCTGGGCCGTGGGAAACAGATTGATGTTGCTTCGGGTGCCGCCCGGATAGTACATGATCCACCCCAGCAGGCCGTCTCCAGTCTCGACGACGCAGCGCACGTTGCCGACGCTGTTGGGCGGATCCACCGCCAGGATCGTGGCCACAGTCCCGGAGCGAATCCGGGCCCCTACCTCCGGTAGTTGCATATGCCGTAACCTCCTAGGCCTCGTCCGCTTCAGGGCGGCGCTCTGCGGGCACAGCCTGATCCTCGGAGCCAGCGTCGCTGCCGGCCGCCGGCGCCCCGCCGTCCTCGGCGCGGCCGTCCTCTATGCCAAACGCCGGCTGTGCACCTTGGGGCGCCTCTCCGCCAGGGGCTTTGAGGCCTGGGGGCGCCATCAAAGCGGCGGCCAGCGCCGTGGTGACGGGAACCGCCGCCACCAGGCCGGTGCTGGTGACGAGCATCCGGACCACCTCCTCGGCCACGATCTCCTGGCTGAGCACATAGCCCAGCGGCAATGGCGCATCGGAGAGGAGCAGCAGCAGCGTAAGCGAGGAGCCGGCATAGACGAGCATCAGTGTGTTGACCATGGAACTGATGTGGTCCTGCCCGACGGACATCCCGCGCCTGAAAAGCTGCCAGCGATCGAGGCCCCGGTTGGCCTGTGACACCTGTTCCACCGTCGCGGCCTGCGCCACGGTGACGTCATCCAGCACACCCAGGACGCCGATGATCATACCGGCCATCAGAAGGAGCCGCAAGTCGATTTCCGCGCCGTACAGGGCGGCGACAAAGCCCGCCTCGTCGCCCGAGTAGCCCGTGAGGGGCACGAGCGCCACGGCCGCGGCCGTGAGGAGCCCCGTGACGAGCAGGCCGATGAGCGAGCCAAGCAGCGCGATGCTCGTCTTGCGGTTGAAGCCGTGGGAGAGGTAGTAACTCACAGGCATGGCGAGCCCGCAGCCCACCAGGGCCGTGAGGAGGGGCGCCTGGCCGGCCGCCAAGTGGGGCACCACGTAACCCAACATCACGGCGAAGGAGATCACCAGGGCGAGGAGGGAGCGGAGACCGCGGCCGCGCCCGATGGCGAGCACCAGAAGCACAAAGAGCGCGCCGAGCCCGGCCAGGGGCAGCGTCCGATCACGCACGGCGACCTGGTACTCGGTGGTGCCGCCGGGGCCCACCGCCTCGCGGAGGTAGACCCGGTCGCCCAGCGCGTAGGTGACGGGCGTAACGCTGGTATCGGCGGCGGAGATCGCCGTGACGATCTCGCCGCGACGTGCGCCCTGGGAGAGAGCCAGTTCGAGGGTCTGTACGGTGGCCGGCTGGCCGAGCAGATCAACCTGCTGTTCATCCACGATGTATACCACCGTGGCGGGGAGCAGCACTTCGGGCTCCTGAGCGCTCACAGCGGGCGGCGCGATCAGTGCGAAAAGTATAAGAGTAAGGTAAAAGAATCGACGCATCCATACTCCTTGATAAACAGCTGCAATAGCGCGGCTGTGGGAATGATACAGGCAAGCGGCCCGGGGGCAAAACCGCCGGGCCTCGCCGGAATCAGGCCAGTAGAGGCACGTGGGAGGCGCGCAGGCGCGTCCCGGCGTGCCGAGTGTGGACGCAGGGAGCGCCCGTTCGCAGTTGGGCGAACGGGCGCTCGAGACGCGGCCTGCGTTGGTTAGCCTTTGACGGCGCCGGCCAGCAACCCGCGCATGAAGAGGCGGCCCATGCTGAGGTACAGGATCACGGTGGGCAGGGCCGCGATCAGCGCGGCGGACATCTGGACGTTCCACTCGACGCTCCAGCTGCCGGCGATGTTCTGCACGGCCACATTCACCGGGGCACGGGAGGGGTTCGAGAGAACCACCAGGCCGATCAGGAAATCATTCCAGATCGATGTGAACTGCCAGAGGAGCACCACGGCAAAGCCCGGCAGAGAGATCGGCAGCAGGATGTGCCGGTAGAGCCGGAAAAAGCCGCAGCCGTCGATCTTGCCGGCATCCAGCAGTTCGTTGGGGATGCCGGCATAGTAGCCGCGGAAGAGCAGGGCCGTGATCGGGATGCCAAAGATGCAGTGCGTGAGGATCAGGCCGATCTGCTTGCCGTAGAGGCCAAAGGTCTGCAGCGTCCGCACGAGCGGGATGAGGATGCCCTGATAGGGCAGGAACATCCCAAAGAGGAACAGCATAAAGAGCGTATCTGAGCCGCGAAAGCGCCACTTGGCAAAGATGTAGCCGTTGATCGATCCGAGGACGGAGGAGAGCAGCGCCGCGGGAATCGTGATCTCTACGCTGTTCCTAAAGTTCGGCGAGACACGGGTCCACGCTTCGGCGAAACCGGAAAAGTCGATGGTCCTGGGGAGGTCCCACATGCGCGTGACGTTCAGCTCCGTATAGGGCTTGAGCGACGTGATCACCATGACGTAGAACGGCATCAGGTAGAACGCCGAGAAGCCGATCAGGACCAGGTAGATCAGGGGACGGGAGAGGCGGATTGGACGTCTCATCAGCCCTCCTCAAACCTGGTTCCGCGCAGGTAGGGCACCACCAGAAAGAGCGAGAGCAGCAGCATCAGGAAACCGATGGCCGCGCCCAGGGAGGTGCGATACAGGCCGAAGGTGGATTGGTACATGTGAAAGGCGAGCATGTCGGTGGAAAAGCTGGGCCCCTTGAGCACCGTCACCATGTCAAAGACGCGGATGGATCCCATCCCGGTGAGCACGATGGCGGAAAAGGTGACGGGCATGACCAGGGGGATGACCACGTGGCGATAGAGGGCCCAGGTGCCCGCGCCATCCACGCGCGCCGCCTCCACGACTTCATCGGAGATGCCGCGCAACCCGGCCAGATAGAGGGCCATGATGTAGCCGGTGAACTGCCAGGATGACGCGATCGTGATCGCCAGTGCCCCCCAGGTGGTATCGGACGCCCAGGCAAAGCCAAAGCCCTGCAGGCCCAAACGCTGGAACAGCAGATTGACGCCGGTGGTGGGCTGCATCAGCCAGCGCCAGGCCACACCGGTGACGATCGCTGAGACCGCAAAGGGCAACAGGATGATGCTCCGGAAGATGTTCTCGCCCTTGACGTTCTGGTTCAAGAGCACGGCGAGCAAAAAGCCAAACAGGATGCACTGCGTCATAAAGCCGGCGGCATAGATCACCAGGTTTCGCATGTTCCAGTCGAAGCGTTCCATGCCGAACAGGGCCTTCCAGTTCTTTAGTCCTACCCAGTCATAGTTCTCGACCGCCGTCTTCCAGTCCACCAGCGAGATGTATCCGGTCCAGATGATAAAGCCATAGACGAATATCGCCACGGCGACGATGGAGGGCAGCAGAACCAGAAAGGCGGTGCGCATGTCACCGCGAAACCAGGCCAAGTGCCGACGGAACCAGGATGCCTGAGCGGGAGCGGCGGCACTGCCGCCGCTCCCTTCGATCGTGTTGCGAGCCACAGGGCTACTGCCCGAAGGCGGCCGTCTCGGCCGCTGCCACGAGCAGGCCCTGCGCCTTGGCCACATCGCGGTTGACCGAGAGATCGGCCAGGGCGATGTCATAGTCCGTCAGGAAGGCCTGCGAGGTGGCGGCGCCGTGCTGGATGCTTGGCGTGCCCTCAAGCGCGGCCCAGTCGTCCATGGCCCCGTTCAGGTACTCGTCGTACTTGGCGCGGTCACCATCGGTGCGCGCGGGGATCGAGCCCTTGATCGGGTTGAAGGCATCCTGCCCGGCCTTGGAGCCGATGATGCGCAGGAACGCGACCGCGTTGGCGCGGTGCGGGGCGCCCTTGGGCAGGCCGAAGGAATCCGACAGGAGCATAAAATAGTCATGCGTGCCGGGCGCCGCGATGAACTCATAGTCCGCAAAGCCCTTGGACATGAGCACGCCGTGGGTCCAATCGCCCATGAGCATCATGGCGGGGCCGTCGTCCGTCACAAAACGGTCGTTGATGTCACCCCAGGCGGTGCTGAGGTAGTCCGGGTTGGCATAGTCATAGATCTTGTTCATGATCTCGAGCGCCTCGGTGACGTCGGGATCATCCCAACCGGTGGTGCCATCAAAGAGGCCCTTGTACTTGGCGCCGCCCATGACGCTCAGGAGGATGTTCTCCAGCATGTGGCCGGAAAAGCCACCGTTCGCGTCCTGCTCGGCGATGGCGATGGCGGGGATCCCCGCTGCCTTGAGCTTTTCGGCGATCTCAAAGAACTCATCCCACGTGTTGGGGGGCGCCGTAACGCCCACCTCGGCCAAGCGGCTGGGGCGGTACCAGAGGCAGTTGGAGCGGTGGATGTTCACGGGGACGGAGTAGGGCTCGCCCTCAAAGGAGGCGATGGCCACCACGTCCTCGGGGAAGAGATCGTACCAGCCCTCTTCCTCATAGAGCCAGCCCAGCGGCTCCATGCGGCCGGCGATCACGTGGCTGTCGGTCAACTCGTGGCCCAGGTGCACCTGGAAGCTATCGGGCGGCTCACCGCCCAGCATGCGCGTCTCCAGCAGGGCCTTCATGTTGCCGCCCTGGCCCTGGCCGCCGGCGAGCGCCGCGTTGTTGATCGTGACTTCGGGATAGGCTTCGCTAAAGATGGCATACACGGCGTTGAGGGCTTCCACCTCGCCGCCGGAGGTCCACCAGGAGAAAATCTCCAGCTCGCCACCGACTTCCTCTTCCTTGGAGCACCCGCTCAACAGCCCTCCAAGGACCAACGAGAGAACGACTAGAAGGATGATCGTGCGTTTCACGGTTACCTCTCCTCTTGGAGCAAAGGGACACCCAATTGGACAGAAGAACCACAATCCCTGGCCTCACCTCCTTTGCTGAGCCCAGATCGCACGCAAACGAGACACACAGTCAGCGCTTGCCTGTGTCGCTCTTGGCCAATATAGCACGTTCACATGGTTTTTACAATGGTTTCTGCTGCTTCGGTGCCGGTTAGGACCTGGTGTTCCCCGCCGGAGGGCGCGTGGCACCGTAAACTCCACGCAAACATTTCTAGAGAGAGGGCCCGCCGGGGCGCATTTCGTTGCGATCGCTCTTGCGCAAAGGTATAATGGCCGCAGTACAGGAGGCCCAGGGTCAGGCCCAGGCGAGGGCGCCAACCAGTGCGGGGGGCCCTCTCGGACTCCACGGCCCAGCAAGGAGTAGTATGGTGAGAAAAGGTCCGTTCGTACGTCTGTTCGTTGCGCTGACCCTACTGGCCCTGGTGATCGCCGGTTGCGGTGGCGGCGGCGAGCCGGAGCCCACGGCCACGCCGGTGGTGCTGGTGGTGACACCCACGCCGGGCCCCACCACGGAGCCGACGGTCATGCCCACCGAGGAGGCTGAGGAGGCCGAGGAAACCGAAGAGGCGGGCGGCGCCAAGGGCGGCCCACTCGGCGGGAGTTCCGTGGAGGCCACCGAGGATGAGACTCTGGTGAGCGGCGCCGTCAACACGCTGCAGGGCGTGCGCAGCGCGGTGATCCAGATCGAGGCTCAGGGCAGCTTTATCGATCCCGAGTTCGGATACCAGGCCAACTCGGCCGGCCGCGGATCCGGCTTTTTCGTCAATGACTCGGGCCTGGCGATCACGAATAACCACGTGGCCACCGGCGCCGCCTTTCTCAAGGTCTGGGTGGCCGGCGAGACGTCTCCGCGCAACGCCCGGGTGCTCGGCGTGTCCGAGTGCTCGGATCTGGCGGTGATTCAGGTTGATGGCGATAGCCCCGCCTACCTGGAGTGGTACGATGCGTCCATCTCCGCCGGGACCGAAGTGTACGTGGCCGGTTTCCCTCTGGGCGATCCGGAGTACACGCTGACGCGCGGGATCGTCTCCAAGGAAAAGGCCGATGGGAACACCAGCTGGGCCTCTGTGAACTATGTGATCGAGCATGACGCGGCCCAGCATCCGGGGAACTCGGGCGGCCCGCTGGTGACCAATGACGGCCGGGTTGTGGGCGTGCACTTTGCCTACAACAACAGTGGCCAGGGTTTCGCGATCGGTCGCGACGAGGTCCTGCGCATTTTTGACGACCTGGCCAACAACGTCGACGTGAACTCGATCGGCGTGAACGGCCAGATCGTGGGCGATGGAACCTGGTCCGGCATCTGGGTGGCCTCGGTGGAATCGGGCTCTCCGGCGGACAAGGCCGGGATCAAGGGCGGTGACCTGATCACCGAACTCGAGAACCTGACGATGGGCATGGACGGCACGATGGCCGACTATTGCTCGGTGCTCAAGAGCCACACGGCCGGCGATACGCTGGCGGTGCGCGTGCTGCGCTATGCCACTGGCGAGGTGCTGGAAGGGCAGATCAACGGGCGCGAGCTCGCCGTGACGCAGGTGCTGCAGATGGACGAGCCCTCCACCTCGGAGGGCGGCTACACGTCTTCCGATACGATGACCATCCAGGATGATACGGGCACGCTGGAGATGGACGTCGTGTCCTCATGGAACGACGTGGCCAGCGACATCTGGTACTCGACCGATGGGGATCGTCTGGGCCCCCGCCTGATTGCGGCGCCTGACGTGGATGCCTTCCTGAACTCGTACGATGCCGATGGCGTCGTCTACATCGGATCGGTGGCGCTGCTGGAGGAGTACACTCCGGAGACCTTCCTGAACGGTTTCGATGCCGAGATCCGGGACAACAACGCCTGTGCCACGATCTACGATCGCCAATCCTACTCGGATCCCTTCTACGACGGGGTGATCGACCTGTACGATGGTTGCGGGCCGAGCAACGCCAGCATCGCCATCGTGGCGGCCACGCCTGATGACGGTGCATACATGCTGGTGGTCTGGGTCCAGTATCACGGTGCCGCGGGCGAGCAGGCCCTGCAGACGATCCTGGATTCCTTCTGGGTGCCCGGCACCATCGACTGATCTATTGCTCTGCTGGGAGATCTGGCGGCCGCCGGCGAGGCGCCCACTACGGGGGCCACGCCGGCGGCTTGTTGCACCGGGCGCAGCCGTGGCCGATTGGTCGTTTGACCGGCGATCCCAGGGTCGGTATACTGGCGCGCGGTAAACGACGACCAGGCACAAAGGAATGTGGATGGCCCGAATCATAAACACGGCTAACCCGGGCAAGCTGCGCAGCCAGGCGCGCCGGACCATCGCCGAGATGCTCCGCCACCTGATGTCCAAAGGGGGCCTGGATGACGAGGCCCGGGATATGGCCGCCACGATCGTCTATGCGCTCCGGGATATCGGCGCCACCATCGAGGTGACGACGGAGTCCTGGGAGAAGCGGGACTATTACCTCAAGGCGGACAAGTTCCGGCTGGAGTGGGAGTGGGCTGGCCCGGCGGCGCAGCGTCTGGAGTCGGTCATCCGGCGTGGCACGTGGGAGATGCTTCCGGCGGAGATGATGGCCCTCGTGCCCCGGTTCTCCGATGTGAGAATCGTCAAGTTCACCCGCGGCGCGGATACCTGGCAGGGCAACTACCGCCAGTTGCTGGCCGAGGATTAGCGAGGCCAAGTGTCAACGATGAACGGGCCAGCCGAACGCCGGCTGGCCCGTTTCTTCCCGTAGCGCCCGGGCCAGCTCAGACGATGAACTGCTCCAGGTACTTTTTCGCCATCAGGAGACCCTTCTTGTTGCGCTCGGGGCTCCCATAGTAGATCTCGTCCTCGTGCTCGATGGCCAGGATGTCGTCATAGCCCACCTCGTTCAGGGTGGCGATGAACTGGGCCCAGTTGATCGAGCCATAGCCGGGCAGGCGGTATCGCCACCAGCCCGCAAAGGGGCGGTCGTTGCCCAGCGCGCGCCCAAAAACGCCATAGTCGTAGAGCTTGTCAGCAAAGACCTCGGTATCCTTGGCGTGGGCGTAAAAGATCCTGTCCCCAAACTCTTTGGTCGCACGGATATAGTCGATCCCCTGGACCACGAGATGGGAGGGATCCAGGCAGATCCCGAGGCTCCGCGAGGGGACGGCGGCAAAGACGGCGCGGATACTCTCCGGCGTGATGGCGAGCCAGCGTCCGTGGGCGTGGTAGATCTCCATAACGAGCTTGAACTCGAACTGCTCCGCGTACTCGGCCACCGGCGCATAGCCCCGGGCAAAGATCTCGATGCTCTCCTCGGTGGACATGCCCGGCGTGCGGGCGTGGGCGATCATGGCGCGGCGGACGCCCCTGGCCACCGCCTCGTCGATGGCGGCACAAGCCTCCCGCTGGGCGGCCTCGCGAGCCGCGTCATCGAGCACGAGAACGTCCGGCAGCAGGTGCGTCGCGCCCACCTCGATCCCGCAGGTCGCGCAGGTATCGATCTGGTCGATCTGTGCGTCCACCGCCTCAAAGCCGTTGTCCGCACCCCACTGGGCGACCTCCTCAAAGGGGAGGGCGCGCATGTCTCTTACGGTCATGAATCCCAAGCGCATGTGTGTGCTCCTATCGGTCGGATGGGTGGCTGCTGCGCCCGGGCCGCGGCTCCGCGCCCGGGCATCGGTACGATCTCACAGGCCCCAATGCTCATCGATGGGCGCCTGGTAGGCGCGCACGCGGCCCGCGGCCACGTCCACGACGCGCACCGGCTCCCCGCACCAGGCCGACTCGTAGACGGCCTCGCAGACGGCCAGCGAGCGCAGGCCCTCCCAGCCATCCACCTCCGGCGCCGGGCGGTTGCCCCGGATGCACTCGATGAACTCCCAGATCTCACAGGTAAAGCCGTCGGCGATCCCGCCCGGAAAGAGGAGCTTCAGGGCCTCGGGCGCCAGCGCGCTCTGGTGGGCGCGCTCGAGCTCCGCGAGGGTCATTTCGGAGCCGTCGGCCCGCACGATACGGCCCTGCTCCCGGCGTTCGGGCTCCGGACCGCGCCGCTCAAACAGGTGAAAGACGCGGAAGGCGTTGTCCGACGTGTCCTCGATCGAACCCTGGGCGCAGTGGAAACAGACCTGCGTGTGCTGGGCGCCACGGGCCGCCAGGCTCCAGGACCAGCTGCCGATGACGCCGCTTCGGAAGGAGAAGGTGACCATCACCGTGTCCTCGCGGGCGTTCGCGAGGGGGAGCGGCACCCCCGTATCCATGGCGCGGGCCTGGGCATAGACGGTGTCCACCTCTCCCAGCAGATAGCGCAGGCTGTCACAATAATGAAAGCCGCTGTCCATGACCATCCCTCCGCCGGAGCGGAGCCTGTCCAGCCGCCAACGGACGCTCTCGGGCAGGGGCTCGCCGGGATCGCGGGCGGCGGGCGGCGCGGTATGGTGGTGGGCAAAGAACAGCGGCCGGCCGATCAGACCCGACTCGCCAAAGAGCCAGTGCACCGCGCGCTGGCCGGGCTCTCGGCGCTTGGGGACCGCGGTGGAGAGGATCCGGCCGCAGCGCTCCGAGGCCTCCGCCATGGCCCGGCTGGCGGCGATGGTAATGCCCAGCGGCTTTTCGCAGAGGATGTGCAGGCCGGCCTGCATGCAGGCGATGCCGATGACGTGGTGCAGGCCATGGGGGAGGCAGAGATCGGCGCCGTCCAGATCCTCCTGGCGATCCAGAAGGGTCCGGTAGTCGGTGTAGACCGCCGGCCTGTGCCCCAGAGCCTCTTGCACTTGAGCGGCGGCGAGGGCGGCGGCCTCCTCGTTCGCGTCGCAGACCGCAGCAATCTCGAAACCGCCCATCCCGAGGCCCATCAGCTCGGCCATGGAGCGGATGTGGTGCCCGGCGATGCCGCCGGTGCCGATCAAGGCGAGCCTGACGTCATGTCCGCTCATTTCATGCTCCGGCAGGACGTGTTGCGCGGCAACGGAGTGTGCGAGGCAAGAGCGCCGGGCGGGGGTGCGTTGCCGCTGCCGGCGCCAGTGAGCCGGCAGCCCTGAGCCGCGGCCAACATAACACAAGCGTTCGCGGCCGTCCAGGCCGCGCGCATATGGAGGAGATGTCAGGCGCACCGGGCCGGCCCTGGGCCCGAGCGGTCACCCGGCAGGCGCCGGATCCCCATCCGCGGCCTTTGTAGCGTCGCCTCGCTCGGCGGCATCCCCTTCCTCGCCGGCCCCCTGCTCCCAGATCTCCTCCAGCGCATGACGAGAGGAAACGCCGGTGAGGTAGCGGGGCTGGCGCACGATCGCGCCTGCCGGGCAAGCCAGCTCGCACAGGCCACAGACGGCGCAGCGATCGTGGTAGATGCGCATGAGGAGGTCTTCTCCACGGCGGCCGGAAAGCTCCAGCGCATCCGCGGGGCACGCGCGGACGCAGAGGCCGCAACCGCGGCAGAGGGACATATCCACGAGGATGGCGCCCTGGAATGAGGGCGCCACGGCGGCCTCATCCAGCGGCAGGTCCACCGTGGCTCGGCCACGGCGCAGCATGCGCAGCAGGTGCCGCACAAAATAGGTGCGCGAAGTGTTCCGCGGCATCGATCAGCCTCCGATCCAGACGGCCAGCACCAGTTGGGCGAGGCCGAGGGGCACCAGGGTCCGCCAGCTCAGATCGGCCACCTGATCCACCCTCAGGCGGGCGTAGAGGACCTGAACCAGGGCTAGGCCCGCCGTGTACATCAGCACCTTGAGGGCATAGGCGCCGAACCCCCAGTAGGCCCAGGCGCTATCGGCGCCGCCGAGGTAGACGGCGACCATCAAGTTCACGCCCACCACGGTCTGGACCCACGTGACGAGCCTCCAGAGCGCCAGCTTGCGGCCGCTGTACTCGGTGAGGGGACCCGCGCCGATCTCGGCCTTGGCGTGCGGGCTATCCAGCGGCAGGCGCTCCAGCTTGCCGATCAGGCCCAGGGTAGCGACGAGGAACCCGAGCGGAAGCGCCAGCATGAACCAGTGGTAGCCCACCTGAAGCTTCATCAAGGCGTCGATGCTCCAGTTCCGCGCATAGACGGCCGGCGCAGCGATCCCGAGCATGAGCGGGAGCTCAAAGCTCAGGTACTGAAGCAGCGCCCGGTTGCCCCCCAGAATGTTGTAGACGCTCGGCACGTTCAGTCCGGCGAGGAACAGCGCCAGGGTTGGCAGGCTGAGCAGAAAGAGCACCACGATCAGATCGCCGTGGAAGGCGATCACCGAGTGATTGCCGACGGGCACCAGCAGGCCCGCCGTGAGGGTACACGCCAGCGCCAGGACGGGCAGCGCGGCCGCCAGATTCGCATCCGCGCCGCGCGTGAGGATATCCTCCTTGCCGAGCAGCTTGACGAGATCCGCCAGAGGCTGGTACAGGGGCGGCCCCACGCGCCCCTGCAGCAGCGCGGTGGCCTTGCGGTCCACCCAGGAGAGCAGCAATCCAAGCGTCACCAGATACAGGGCCCCCGGAAACAGGACGATTTCTGCCAGCGCAACGATCTCTGCCAACCGATCCCCCTATCTGTCCGCGCAGGCCATGCACAGGTCCGCGCCGGCGACCACGGCTGCCACGTCTCCGGTGTGCAGGCCCGGCAGCATGGTGCGAAGGGCCATCAACGTGGGCAGGGTGGGAGTGCGGGCATGCACCCGGGCGGGCTTGTCACTGCCGTCGGATCGCACATAGTAGAGCAACTCGCCGCGAGGGGCCTCAATGCGGGTGATGGCCTCTCCCTCCGGCACGCGCCGCGGGCTCCTCGTCGTGAGCGCGCCCTCGGGCAGGGCCGCGAGGAGTTGCTCGCACAGCGAGAGGCTGTACTGAACCTCCGCGACCCGCACGCGCGCGCGGGCGAGCACGTCGCCCTCGACGAGAACGGCATGAGGGACGTGCAGCCAGGTGTAGGCGGCATACGGCGCGGCTCGCCGGATATCCAGGGTCGCACCGGAGGCGCGCGCCACAGGCCCGACGATGCCGTAGGCCCGAACGTCCTCCCTTGTGAGCCTCCCGATGCCCTGTGTACGGCGCAGAAAGGATCGATCCCGCTCTACCAGGTCCACAAAGGTGCGCATCTGCTCTCGCAGCGCGTTCAGCATCGCCAGGGCCTGGCGGGCCTGCTGAGCCGTAACATCTTCACGAACCCCGCCGATAACGTTGACGCCGTGCGCGATCCGCCCTCCGGAGATGGCCTCCATGATATCCAGCACCTGCTCGCGCTCCCGCCAGGCGTACATAAAGATCGTGTTGAACCCGATGGCTTCGGCCAGGACGCCCAACCAGAGCAGGTGGCTATGGATGCGCTCCAGCTCGCACAGGAGCGTGCGGATGGCGAGCGCCCGGGGGGGCGTCTCCAGGAGAGCGAGCGCTTCGATGCACTGGCAGTAGGCGGTGGTGTGCGCGTGCGAGCAGATGCCGCAGATGCGCTCGACGATGGCGACACCCTGGGCGTAGGTGCGCCGCTGGAGCAGGTGCTCCAACCCCCGGTGCACGTATCCGATGCCGATCTCGGCGGCCAATACGCGCTCGCCCTGCACGTCCAGCCGGATGGCGATGGGCTCCTTGATGAGAGGATGCTGTGGGCCGATCGGTACCGTGATGCGCGTCATGGCGCTTGCTCCTCTCCGGCCAGCGGCGGGGGCCCGGGCCAATCCGGGGAGAGCAGCAGCGGTGCGAGATTGGGGTGCCCCGCGAAGCAGATGCCCAGCATGTCGTGGGCTTCGCGCTCGTACCAATCGGCCGCGGGCAGGCTCGGCGTCAGAGAAGGGACAGTGCTTGAGCCTGCGTGGCAACGGACGCGCAGTGTGAGCCCGAGCCCCAGCCAAAAGTGGTAGAGCAGGATCGCGTCCGAGCCCTCAACGAAGGAGGTGATGGCGGAGAGATGCGCCGGCCCGTCCTCGGTGGCGAGGGCCGCGACGGCAGCCACCAGCCTCTCTGGGGTAAGGTCGATCACAATGTCGCCGCCGCGCGATGTCCGCATCTCCAGTTCACACCCGGCGGCCGATTGCAGGCGATCCCGTATCTCATCTTGGTTCATATCTTCTCCAGCAGATTGGCCAGGGACCTGATGATCGCCTCCGGCCGGCAGGGGCATCCGGGGACGTACAGGCTGACGGGCAACAGGCGGTCCACCCCGCCGAGCACATGGTAGCTGCCGGTAAAGATCCCGCTGGTGCAGGCGCAAGCCCCCAGCGCCACCACCCAGCGTGGCTCGGGCATCTGCTCGTAGATGCGGAGGAGGGGATCGCGGGACTTTAGCGTCACGGGGCCGGTGCAAACCAGGATATCGGCGTGCCGGGGAGCCGCTTCCTTGAGGATGCCCAGGCGCTCGGCGTCATAGCGCGGCGTCAGGACGTCCAGCAGCTCGATGTCGCAGCCGTTACAGCCCCCGCTGTTATAGTGCAGAATCCAGGGGGACTTGATCCGGCCCCAGCGCAAGAGGCGTTCGATCATCGTCTAGCCCTCTCCATGGGTGAGAATGTCCACACAGACAAAGATCCCGATCAGGTAGATCAGGGCCAGCCAGACGGCGGACCCGGCCAGGGGCAAGAGGATGGCGATGAGGGCGGCGATATGCACCACGAGGTACACCAGAGCCAGCCGGTAAAAGCGCTGGTAGCTCAGGCGCTCTCCCGCCGGCGCCATGTCCTGCCCGCAGGCGTAAGGCTCCCGCTTGGCGTCGCTGGTGGGTTTGCGCGGCCTCAGGAGCCCCACGAGGCGGTAGAACAGGGCCGTCAGGGCCGTGATGAGCCCCAGCGCAAAGAGCATCGAGCGAAGTAGCGTCCCGGCAGTGGCCATCACCAGCCTCCCAGAAAGCGAGCTGCTTCCAGCGCCATGCGCCACACGGGCCAGGGCCAGACCCCCAGCAGAAGCGTGAGGGCCGCGAGCCCCACCATGGGCAGATGGATCCAGCGCGAATGCCTGTGGCCCGGCGCCGTCTGCGGAGCGCGGTGGAGCAGGCGACCGATGAGCGGCAGGTAGTATCCGAGGCTAACCAGGCTGCCCAGCAGGAACAGCGCAGCCACCGCGTAGGCAGCCCTGGAATCCAACCCCGCGATCGCCCAGAGCAGCGCGAACTTGCCCGCAAAGCCCGGGAGCGGCGGCATGCCTGCTAGCCCCAACAGGGCGGCGGAGAGCAGGCCAGAGGCCAGGGGCGCCCGGCGACCCAGATCCGTGAGGTCGTTCAACGTGGTGGCTCCGTAGTAAAGGTGCAGGCTGCCCTTGGCCAGAAAGGCGAGCCCCTTTAGGAGCGCATGCCCGACGAGCAATAGGAACCCGGCGGCGATGGGCTCCGGTTGGCCCAGCGCCATGCCGAGGCCGAAAGCGAGGCACATGTAGCCGACCTGTGCGATGGTGGAATAGCCCAGCAACCGTTTGCCGTAGGACTGCCTGAGCGCCAGGACGTTGCCGGCGATCAGGGATCCGGCCCCCAAAGCCGTCAGGAGCCAGCCCAGGGCGGGTTGTGGTGCGTGCAGGGCCATCGCCAGTTTGACGAGCAGGTAGATGTGCAGCGGCACGATGATGCCCGAGAGCAGCGCGCTGATGCTGCTGGGCGCTCGTCCGTGAGCGTCCGGCAGCCAGGTGTGGGCGGGGAACACGGCGGCCTTTACCAGGAGGCCGAAGGTAATCAGGCCCAGGCCGAGTTGATGGCCCGTCCCGGGGGCTGCGGCCGGCATCGGAAGGCTCAGCGAGCCGGTGTCGCGGAAGACCAGTGCGATGCCCGCCAGCAGGAACATCGAGCCCATGGTGCCCGTGATGGCGTACTTGAAGCCCGCTTCGATGGCCGTCTCCGTCTCGCGGCGGAACGCCACCAGCACATACGAAGCGCCGTTTGTCAGCACGACAAACAGATAGAGCGTAAAGAGATCGGAGGCCAGCGTGGCGCCCACCGTTCCCGCCAGCATCAGGAGCAGCAGGGGAAAGTACCGGTCAGGATGACGATCCAGCGCCAGGTATCGGGCCGAATAAAGCGCCACGATGGTTCCCAGGACGAGGGCCGTGCTGGCGATCAGGCAGCCGCCGGGCTCAAGGAAGAGCGCCTCACCGGGCGAGACAATAGAAGGGACGCGGTTGGGCGGCCCGCTGCTCAGGAGCGCGCCGAGGGCGGCGGCCATGATCGACGCGGTCAGCGCCGCAAGCAGGCTGGTGCGCCGGGGCGCAACGCGCGCCACCAGGTAGACGACGGTGGATCCGGCGCCCAGGATCGCGATTGGCACAATCGCCGGCATGGGGTTCACAGCACCGCCTCCATCTCGGGCAGCAGGTCCGCTATCCAGCGCCCGAGCGGGCCACCGAGGAACCCGGCAAGCAGGACGAGGGCCAGGGCGAGGCCGGTGCTCACCCGCATGGGGCGCGGCGCGGCCACCGGAGCGGGGGGCTCGTGCGCCGGGCACTCCATCATCCTGGCGACGAGCACGAGGGCGTAGGCCAGGGTGGCGACGGGCGCGGCAAAGGCCCCGGCGGCGAGGAGCGGGTGCCCGGCCTCGAGGCCGGCGAGAAGCAGGCGCCATTCCGTGTGAAAACCGAGCAGAGGCGGAAAGCCCGCCGTCGCGGCCAGGCCGATGGACAGGGACAGGGCCGGCACAGGAAGCAGGCGCCCGATGGCGGCCATGCCGGACATCCGCCGGCGGCTTGTGGAGGCGATCACCACGCCCGCCGCCATAAAAAGCAGGGACTTGACCAGCCCGTGCCCGAGGATGTGGTGCACGCTGGCGGAAGCTCCGGCAGAAGAGAGGGCCGCGATGCCAAAGAGCACGTACCCCATCTGGCTCACGCTGCTGTAGGCGATGAACCGCTTGAGATCGCGCTGCCCCAGGCTCTGCCAGGCGCCATAGACCTGCGAGACGAGGCCGAGCGCCATCAGAGGAGCCTGCAGCGGCATCAGGGCGGCGGGCCCCAGGCCCAGCAGCGCAAAGCGCAGCATACCGTAGGCTCCCATGGCGAGCATGGCTCCGGCGAGCAGGATCGTCACCGGCATGGGGGCGATAGCATGAGCATCCGGAAGCCAGCCATGGACGGGGACGATCGCCATCTTGACCGCGAATCCGACAAAGAGCATGGCCCCAAGGCTCTGAAGTACGGGCAGGGGCTGGTGCCGTATGGCGCGAAAGGCGGCTTCCGGCTGCGTGCTCCCGGAGGTGTGAGCCAGCCAGGCCATGGCGGCGATCAGGAGCAGGGAGCCGCCCTGCGAATAGATAAAGTAGCGGAGCGTCACCGCGGACGCGCGCGGCCCCTCTCCCCAGCCGACGAGAAGCAGCGCGGAGGCCAGGAGCATCGCCTCCCAAGAGACCAGGAAGAGCAGCAGGTCGTCCGCCAGCAGGCCGCCGAGCATGGATGCGACGAAAACCAGCAGCAGCGAGTAGCACCACTCGGGCCGCCGGACGCGCTCGAGGTATCCCAGCGCATACCAAAACGCCAGGAGCGAGACGGCAAAGAGGTTGGCGACAAAGGGGATGGACAGGCCATCGAGGCGCAGGGCGAGCGCCGTGCCCCCCGGCTCGGCCGTTCCCGGCGCCCAGAGGATGACGTCACAGCGGCGTCCCACCCAGGCGGCCGTCAGGGGCAGCGCGGAGAGCAGCACGGCCAACAGCGACAAAGCGCCGGCGCGGCGCGCAGATCCTGGGCGGAGGAGCACGGCCGCTGAGGCCACGAGCAGCAGCGCCGGCGCCAGGACGAGCCCGGGTGCCCAGGGGCCGGTCACGGGGCACCTCCCGCGCCAACCAGCAGGGTGAGCAGAATGGCGAACAGGGCCAGGAGGGCCCAGAGCAGGTTCTCGCGCAGCCGGCCCCGGTGGGCGCGCTGCAGGTGCGTTCCCAGGGCCTCCGGAGCGCGCGTGAGCCTGCCAATCCCCGCCTCCAGCTCTGCCTCGGCGGTCAGCGCCAGGTGCCCGAGGCGGTCCACCAGTCGGGCGGCCTGGTTGGTGGCCGCCGCCGGCGCGGCGTCCGTGCCCGGATACAGGAGCAGGATCACTACGCGGACGGGAACAAAGGAGAGGATGTACAGGCCAGATGCGGGCGTCAGGCCGCTCCAGAGGCCCAGAGCGCCGTGCAGCGCCAGGAGCGTCCCAGCGCGATCGGCGCCGCGGCGCACGTTCCGGATGCCCCAGAGCAGGAGGAAGCCGCTGGCCAGGGCGAGCGCGATCCCAACGGCAGGCCCGGCGGCCGCAAAGGCTGGCGCGAGCCTCGAGAGCAGGTAAGCCCCCAGAAGGGGCGGCCCAAAGGCGGCGGCCGTCAGGCGGGCGGGGGAGCGCATCCTGCTCGCGGCCATGAGCCATCCGGAGAACGGTGGCAGGCCGAGCTTGATCCAGGCGGCGCCGAGAGCCGCCGCCGTTACCGCCAGGAGTTGCCCCCGTGGATGGTCCGCAGCGCCGGCCAGAGCCACCGAGATCGTGGGCGTGTCGGTGCCCCGCCACAGCTGAAGGGCGACGTACAGAAAGCAGAGATCCGCCACGCGCAACGGGACATAATGCCAGAGGGCCGGGGCGCGGGCGGAAGCGGGGGAGTGGACGGTCAGGAGGGCGACAACCGTAACCGAGACGAGATCGAGGGCGATGACGCGGGCCAGCAGGTCATCCACGAGGAGCGCCGCGATGGCCATGCTGGAGAGGGCCAGCACGATCGCTAAAGAGGCCGGAGGGCTCTCCTCCATGGGGCGCAGCGTTCGACCGATGTATACCAGGAGCGCGGCATATATGGCCACAACCAGCGGAGCGGCGGGGCCAGTCCACCGCAGGTTGACCGGCTCACCGGCGAGGAGGTCACCGAGGCGCGCGACAGGCTCTTCGCCTGACGCCCACAAGGCGACCAGGGCCAGTGTGAAGGCTCCCAGGAGGCCGAACATCAGCGGCCGCACCCGCTGATGCGCTCCCCAGAGCCCGGAGGCGAACGCCAGGCCGAGGGGCAGGAGCACGACGGCCCACACCAGCAGGTTCACGCGCTAGCCTCGCAGTTGATCCAGGTCATCGGTTCTTCCCTCTGGATGGTAGCGGTGCACATTGACGATGAGGGCCAGGATGATGGACATGATCACCGTCTCCACCAAAAGAGCCGAGATGATCATTCCCTGGGTCAGTGCCAACTCGCCGGTGGCCAACCCCGCCGAGAGAAGCAGGGCCAGGGCACCCTGGAGCATCACGTTGAGGCCCAAGACCTGCTGAATCACGCGTTCGCGCGTCACGAGGGTGAACGCGCCGAGCGCCAGCAGGGCGATCCCCAGGGCGAGGGCGAGCACATCGGGCTTGAGGGATATCATCGGCCTAATCCTCATCCTCGCCGGGCAGGAGCGCGCGAATCCCAAATGCGGCCACGAGCATCAGCCCGAGCAGTGTCGCGACGTCCAGAGGCCTCAGGATCAGGGGCGCGACGTCCTGGGAAACCGCCATGGCGGGAACGGATATGGCTGGATGAACCCAAAAGCGCGACAGGATCGCGCCCAGGGGCAAGAGAGCCAAGAGGATGGCCGTGCGCCGCAGCGGGTTAGGCTTCATCGGAGTGACGCCCAATCCGCTCAGTGAGGCTGATCGCGACCAGAAATAGAGCGCTCAGTACGCCGGCGCCGACACTGAGATGCACTACGCCCGCGTGGGGCGCTTGCAGTGAGAGCAGGAGCACGGCCATGGCGCTGTTGCCGACGGCAAGGGCAATGGCGGCATGGACGAGACGCGGAGTGAGAACGGCTGCAGTGGCCGAGGCGAGGATGAGCACAGCGAGGACAAAAAGTGCAGGCATAGGCTCCTGTCTACATCGACGAGAGTCGTTTTGAGCGGCTTGCCAGCGGAGGCCAGCCGCCTGTCTGTACTGGAACCAAGGATACCACGGCTCTCGACGGTGCGCAAGGCAAAGGCGGCGGTGCTCCGCCGCCTTTGCCTTGCGCACCGTCGGGTTGCACGGATGCCTAATGCGCCGAGAGCTCCACCACCGGGTTCGTGAGGGTGCCGAGGCCCTCAAAGGTGATGTGGATGACGTCGCCCTGCTGCAGGGTGAAGGTGTCCGGCGGAACGACGCCGGTACCCGTCATCACCCAGGCGCCCGCGGGGAAGGTGTTGCAGCGCCCGAGATAGGCCACCAGTTTCTCCAGCGACCGGTGTATCTGGCGGGTGTGCGTCTCGCCGGTGAAGACTGGCTCGCCGGCCCGCTCGATCACACAGGTCACGGCCAGGTCCAGCGGGTCGATATCTCCCGCCAGCGCGATCACCGGGCCGAGGGCGCAGGAGCGGTCATACACTTTGGCCTGCGGCAGGTACAGCGGGTTCTCGCCCTCGATCGAGCGCGAGCTCATGTCGTTGCCGACCGTGTACCCGATGATCTCCAAAGCCGGGGTGATCAGGAGGGTCAGTTCCGCCTCGGGCACGTCCCAGCTGGAATCCTCCCGGATCCCCACCGCGTCACCCGCGCCGACCACGCGCTGGGCGGTCGCCTTGAAAAAGATCTCCGGACGTTCGGCGTCATAGACCTTTTCGTAGATGGTGGGCTCGCGGGATTCGCGCATGCGTGCAGAGCGGCTCATCTCGTAAGTGACGCCGCAGGCCCACACCTCCTGGGCATCGATGGGCGGCAGCAGCGGGCCGGATGCCGCGAAGAGCGTATCCGCGCCGCACACGGGGGATTGCCCCGCCACGGCCGCATCCAGGGCCGCGATCGCCCGGGGGGCGCGCCCGGAGGCCGAGGCGAGCCAGGCGGCCAGGCTTGCGTGGGCGGGATCGCCCAGGGCCGTCAGATCGTAGACCTGCCCCCCGCGGATGTACCCGAGGTGTGCAGCGCCACAAGGGGTGGAAAAGCGACAGAGCGCGCGATCTGGCAACATGGATCCTCCTTATGCCCGGATAGGTTGCGGGCATTGTACGCCGCCGCGGCCCGATCGTCCACCGCGGCTGCTGGACAGAGCGCCCCCGCGGCGCTATGTTCAGGCAGCACAGCGGCAGAGGAGGGGCCATGAGCCGGCCGAATGTTGTCCTGATGCTGATCGACGACATGGGGTGGCGGGATCTCACCTGCTACGGCAGCCGTTTCTATGAGACGCCACGCATCGATACGGTGGCGTCTCAGGGCGTGCGTTTCACCAATGCCTACGCGGCCTGCCCGGTCTGCTCGCCGACGCGGGCGAGCATCCTGACGGGCAAGTACCCCGCCCGCCTGGGGCTGACCGATTGGATCGATGCGCCCGGCACGACGCACCCGGCCAGAGGGCGCCTCATCGATGCCCCCTATATCAAGAAACTGCCGGACGGAGAGCATACCCTGGCGCACGCGTTTGCCGCCGCCGGCTATGCCACCTGGCATGTGGGCAAGTGGCATCTGGGGGGCGCCGGCGCCCTGCCCACTGACCGCGGCTTTGAGGTCAACGTCGGCGGCTGCGAGCGGGGCTATCCGGGCCCGGGCGGCTACTTTAGCCCCTGGACCATCCCGGCGCTGGAGGATGCCGATGTGCCGCCCGGCACCATGCTGACCGACTATCTTACCAGCCGCGCGATCGAGTTGATCGAGCGGCGCGGCGACCGGCCCTTTTTCCTCAACCTCTGGTACTATGCCGTGCACACTCCCATCGAGGCCGCCCCGGAAAAGGTGGCCCGGTACGCGGACAAGGCCAAGCGGCTGGGCCTGGATCGCCTCGCGCCCTTTGAGGAAGGCGAGCCTTTCCCGACGGAGCACAAGGCACACCTGCGGGTGCAAAGGCGGGTGCTCCAATCCGATCCGGTGTATGCGGGGCTGGTGGAGCACCTGGACGAGAACGTCGGGCGGCTGATGGATGCGCTGGAGCGGGAGGGGCTGGCGGAGGAGACCATCGTCGTGTTCATCTCCGACAACGGCGGCCTGGCGACGGCCGAGGGTTCCCCCACCTGCAACGCGCCGCTGGCGGAGGGCAAGGGCTGGATGTACGAAGGGGGCACGCGCGAGCCGTTCTTTGTGCGCTGGCCGGGCGCGATCGCTCGGGGCATGCTCTCGCCCGTCGTCACGACCACGACCGACCTCTACCCGACGCTGCTGGATCTCGCGGGCCTGCCGGCGATCCCGGAACAACACCGGGACGGCGTAAGCCTCGCGCCGGTGTTGCGGGGCGAGACGACGGAACTGCCGCGGGAGGCCGTATTCTGGCACTATCCGCACTATGGGAACCAGGGCGGCACGCCGGGTTGCTCGATGCGGGCGGGCGACTACAAGCTCATCGAGTTCTTTGAGGATGGTCGCCTGGAGTTGTACAACCTGGCCGAGGACGAAGGGGAGCGCCACAACCTGGCGCAGGAGCGACCGGAGCTCGCCCGGGCGCTCCACGAGCGGCTGGTGGCCTGGCGCAACGGCCTGGAGGCGCGGCTGCCCGAAGCGAACCCCACATTGCCAAATCCGATGTAGAAAGCGTTCTTACGCAAGTGTTACGTGAAATTGGCGGCCGGGCGCTTGACGCCAAGTCCCAGCCTTTGTAGAGTGGATCGCGTGCACCGTCCGTGCGCACAGTGACTCTGCTTGATGACGGCGCTCCGGCGCCTTTTGTGAATGGACGCTTACCTCGCATGCATCCGTCTCGACGTACTCTGCGATGGGCTCTCGTCGCGTTCGCCGCGCTAGCGCTGATAGCCGGCGGCGTTTACGTGGCTTGCTCGCGGGCGAGGGGCGAGGCGGAACGGTTCGCCGGTGCCCTGCTGGCGGATGCCGAAGAACTCGCCCTGTCCGTTGATCCCGACCTGCTTGGAACCCTCACCTTTAGCCCGTCAGACGGCCAGGAAACGCCGGCTCGGCGGCTTGGCGACCTGCTTTCCGCGCACCGCCTGGTGAGCGCCGCACGGGCGCCCTTCCTGGTTGCCCTGCGCGAAGGCGAGTTGCGGCTCATGGCCGATGGTGATGCCTCCCCCACGATAATGGCGCCGGATCTCTCTGCCTACCGGGCCATGGAGCGTTACGGCAGCGCCTCCCTCTTCCCGGATGAGGAAGCGGGCGTCGTCATTGCGATGGCTCCCGTGCGTTCGGGATCGACTTCCGTCATTGTCGGCGCGGCGGGCCTGCAGCTGGACATGAAGGTGTGGAGGGCTGCGGCCCTCAGCGAGGCCTGGCACCCGCTGCTGTGCTCTCTCCTCTGCGCAGCGGTGCTTCTGTGCTCCATGGCGCTGTATGACTGGCGCGATCGCCAACCCGCGGATCGCCAGCAGCGCTGGCGACACCTGGAGACCGTCATCATCGCGACCGTATCAGTGCTTCTGGCCTGCATTGTGACTGCCACGGTGAGGCGCACAGAGCTGATGCAGCGGGACCAGCTGTTTGATGCGGTGTCGCGGAGCTACATCGGCAGCGTGAGGGCCGAGTTGCAGGGAATTCAGGCGGAGCTGTCCTCGCTGGGGCGGTTCTTTGCCAGCAGCGACTATGTGAGCCGCGACGAGTTCGCGACCTTTGCCGGCAGCACACGATCCGCCGGCGTGATCGCCTATGAGTGGGTCCCGGCGGTGGAGGGTGGCGCGCTGCCCGTAATCGGCGCGCTGGCGGAGCAGGAAGGGCTCGCGGGGTTCCGCGTCTGGGAGATGGATGCCGCCGGGCGCGTGCAGCCCGCTTCCGGGGAGCGTACGCACTATCCGGTGCTCTATGTGGAGCCGTTCGCAGGCAACGAGTTCGCCGTCGGATTCGATCTGGCGTCCGAGCCGCTTCGGGCGCAGGCCCTGGCCCGTGCGGCGGAGGAAGGGCTCAGCACCGCCAGCGATCCGGTGGGCTTGATACAGAAGGTATCCCCGGGATGGGGCACGCTGGTGTTCCAGCCGGTTGGCATGCCGGGGGCCAGCACGGCCGCCGGCACGCAGCGGGGCTTTGTCGTGGCGGTGTTGCAGTGGGAGCGCCTGGCCCAGGCCGCGCTCGCCGCGGCCAACGGAGAGGCCCCCCTAGTAGGCGTGGACATCGTCGACCTGCGGCCGACCGAGACGGGCGAGCCGCTGCTCCTGGCCTCTACGGCATCGGATGCAGGGAGCGCCGCTGCGCTCGCCGCCGGGAGCGCCTATCCCGCAGAGCGCCTGACACGGGAGCGCGTTGTGCCGCTGATGGCCTATGGCCGCCCCCTGGCGCTGGTGTACCGACCGGCGGAGGGTTTCGCGGCGCTGCAGCCCCGCTACACCTGGCCGGCCGTCGCGCTCGCCGGGCTGAGCATCGGGGCGATCCTCACCCTGGCGGTGGGGATCCTGCGGCAACGGGAGACGACGCTGACGCGATTGCTCGAGGAGCGGACGCAGGCCCTGGCCCATAGCGAAGCCCACTACCGCGCGCTGTACGAGGAGGCGCTGAACCCGATCCTGGTGGCGGATGCCGACGGACGATTCGTGGACGCCAACGACTCGGCGCTCGCCTATCTACAACGGACCCGGGATGACCTGTTGGGCAAGAGGCTGTGGGACCTGGCGCCCAAGGGGAACGGCCGCCTGGGCAGCCGGGCGCAGACGCCCTTTGGGCTGAGGCGCACGGTGGAGGCCGATCTACAGGTGGGGGAGCACGTCAAGACGCTGCTGCTCAACATCATACCGGTGCGCCGTGGCGACCAGATGAGCCTGTTTGCCATCGGGCAGGACATCACCGATCGCAAGCGGTCGGAGGAGCAGCTCCAGCGGCGTTACGCCTTTGAGCGCACGCTGGCTGCGGCGTCCTCCCGATTTGTGGGGAATGTGTCGTACGAGGCCGCCGTCCGCGACACGCTGGCCGATATCGGCGTGCTCACTGGGGCGGGGCGAGCGTACCTATACACCGTTGACGATGAGACCCGTGGGCTCTCGACGGCCTACGAGTGGTGCGCTCCCGGCGTGGCCTCACAGCGAAACGCGATCGGGAGCCTCTCCGGCGACCTTGTGGCCCGCTGGATGGAGCGGCTGGCAGGCGGTGAGATCATCGTGATCTCCGATGTCGAGGCCATGGGGCGTGATGCCCGGGCCGAGTCCGAGGCGCTCCGGGCACAGGCCGTGCAGTCCATCGTGGCGCTGCCCGTCTTTGCACAGGGCAACCTCTACGGGCTGGTCGGGCTGGATAACATCCATGCGCCGGACAGCTGGGAGGCGGAGGATATCTCGCTCCTCGGCACCTTTGCGGAGATTCTCTCGAGCTATCTCGAGCGCCTGCGCGCGCAGGATGGCCGGCTGGATCTGGAGAGGCAGTTGCTGGAATCCCAGAAACTGGAGAGCCTGGGCGTGCTGGCCGGAGGAATCGCGCACGAGTTCAACAACCTGTTGGCCGCCATCCTGGGCAACCTGGAACTCGCCCGGGCCGATCTCGCGCAGACTTCGCCGGTTCGCCAGACGCTGGACGAATCCGTTGCGGCGACGCTGCGTGCCGCCGACCTTACGCGCCAGATGCTGGCCTACTCCGGCAAGGGGCACTTTGTCGTGACGGACCTCGATCTCCGCGCGCTGGTGGAGCAGAATGCCCACATATTCCGCGCGGCGATCCCTCGGACGGCCACACTGGATGTGAACCTTGGGAAGAACCTGCCGCTGGTGCGCGGAGACGCGGGCCAGCTTCAGCAGGTGATCATGAATCTGCTGAGCAACGCAGCCGAAGCGCTGGACGGAGGGCCCGGGCAGGTCGTGCTCGCCACCGGAAGTAACCGCCTCACCGACCGTGCGCTGGCGGGTAACCGGGCGGGCCAGGAACTGGACGCGGGCGAGTACGTCTGGCTGGAGGTGCGCGATACCGGCAAGGGGATGGATGCCGAGACGGTGGCGCGGATGTTCGATCCGTTCTACAGCACCCGGGGCGGCGGACGGGGCCTGGGGCTGGGCGCCGTGCTGGGGATCATCCGCGGGCACAAGGGCGGCATCTGGGTGCAGAGCACGCCAGAGCGCGGCACGCTCGTGCGCATCGCCTTTCCGGCGCTGCCACGTCCTGCCGGCGACGGCCGTGCCGGGAGCGAGGGGCATCCGCTCGGGCGCCTCTCCGGCGGCGTGCTGATCGTCGATGACGAGGATTCGGTGAGGCGCCTGAACAAGAACCTGCTGGAGCGTATGGGACTGCGCACCTACGTCGCCTCGCGAGGGGAAGAGGCTGTGACCCTGTACAACGAGCACCACAAAGAGATCGATTGCGTGTTGCTGGACCTGACCATGCCGGGCATGGACGGCGTGGCCACGCTGGAGGCCTTGCGCCGGGTTGATCCGACGGTGCGTGCGGTGCTGTGCACCGGGTACGGCGAACAGGTGGCCTCGGATCGTTTCCGCGACCTCAAACTGGCAGGGTTCGTGCAAAAGCCATTCCAGATCGGCGACCTCCGCAGCGTTCTCGAGGGCGCCCTGCGTTCGGACGGGAACGGCCAAACCGTCTGACCCCTCGCGCGGAGCGTAACCCTTCCTCCGTGACCCCCTTGACCGGCGTTCCTTCTCTGTGGTATACATAAGGTGTCGCCGAGCGTAGACCCGCCCGGCAGGGGGATGCGACCGTGACTCGGGTGGTCTCCTGGGTGCTCGCCGTGTTCCTGATACTCGCTGGCGGCCTGCCAGCGCCGCCTCCGGCGCGCGCCGCCGGGCGGACCCGGCTATACGGGACGTTGCGGTATTCCGAACACGGGCCGGCGGCGGCCACCGAGGGCGTTCTCGCGGGCATCCTCTGGGGCAGCGCCATCGCCCCCGTGGCCTCGGCGCGGATGCTCAAGGGCCTCTCCGTGCTCGGCGCCCTCTCCAGCACCTTTTCCACCTCTTCCCTGATGAACGCCATCAACGAGACCGTTCCGGCCAACCTGGCGGCGATGCTCCCACTCCACGCGCGCTATCAGGCCAGTGTCTCTTTCACGCTGGAAGAGACATCCGCCGGGGTGTTCGAGCTGGTATCCGGCACGGTACGCTGGGCCATGCAGAGTGAGGGCGAGATCGGTGACGAGAACACCACGATCAGCGATCGCTACTCGGGCGAGGGGAGCCAGCCGCTGCGCCCGGGCGACGACCGCATCCAGCTCCGGGTGGACCTGAGCGGCGATGAGCCGGCCTTTGATCTGGAGATGGACATCGAGCACGCGGTCCCGGTGAGCGGGCTCTCGCGGTGGTCCGCCCTTGCGGGCCTGGTTGTTCTGGAGTGGCGGGCCTCCGGCGGCAAGGTCACCTTTGGCGGGCAGTCCTTCGGCGAGCCCATCCCGGAGGAGTTGGTGCAGAGCGAGGCCACCACGCGCAGCCTGTACTACCATCACCGCGGACGCATGGAGGACCTCACGTACCTGGAGACCTGGCGTGACCCAGCCGATTCGCAGGTGGTTGTATCCTACCGGATCGCAGATGCCTGCACCACAGAGGTACTCTGGCCGGAGGATCAGGACCGCTGGACCGTGCGCGATGCGGGAGACCGGTTGCTGGAGCACCACCTTGAGGCGGAGACCGTGCCAGAGATCTGGGCGGATGCGCTGCTCTGGGAGTTGGGGCGCTTTGGCGAGCTCGAGCCCGAGTACGAGCCCGACCCACCCAAGGGCGGCGAGGTGCGCGTGCGGTACCTGGGCGCCATGCCGGAGGAGAACAGCGCCTTTGGGGCGCTGGAGGTGCGCCCCACCTACAAGGGCGCCGTACCCGAGTGCGAGGATCCCGAGCCCCGGGAGGTGAGGGTCTTTTTCCCGCGCGACGCCCAGAACAACCCAGCGGGAGATGTGCCGAACTGGTTCTACTACTGGCTGGATACCGCCGCGGCGCAGGGACACAAGGGCGCGATCCGGTATGACGCCGGCGAGGCGGATTACGGCGCCTTCCGCGGGTTCGAGAATCCCTGGCTTGCCGACCGCATCTACGTTGGCAACCTGTTCTCCGGTGGGTCCGGAGGGACCAACCCCATCACCGGCCGCTATTTCGAGGGGATCGACTTGTTCGGCGCCGTGGTTCGCCACGAGTGGACGCACTTGGAGACCTACGCGGACTGGTGGGGCGAGGCCGGCATGGATTCGGCACGGGATCTGGATCGCGACTATATCCCCGATGATCGTGAGAAGGCTCTGGGGCTCCGGCCGGGCTGCTTTGACAGCCTCGGCTATGGCTATCGCGATGCCGAGTATCCGGCGTATCAGGCGGAGGACACCTGGCCGACCGGCGCCGCCAACCGGGAGGACTGGGCGGATCCGGGGAAGCAAAGCCAGGGTTAGGCGTGAGATGGCGCGGCGCACCGGAATCCCGGTGCGCCGCGAACCCGTTCAGGGGGGGAAGCGCCGCGCTAGCGCTGGATGCGGGCCGAGCCGCCCTGGCTCAGCGCGCGGACCTGCTCCAGAGTCGCCATGGTCGTATCGCCGGGATAGGTCGTGATCAGCGCGCCGTGGGCCCACCCCAGGTTCACCACGATCTGCTCTGGCTCGCCGCTCATCAGGCCGTAGAACAGGCCGGCGGCAAAGCCATCGCCTCCGCCGACGCGGTCCAGTACGTCCAACTCCAGGGTAGGCGCCTGGTACACCTGGCCGTCGATCCAGGCGACGGCGCTCCACGAGTGGCGGTTGGTAGAGTGCACCTCCCGCAACGTGGTCGCGACGATGCGCACGTTGGGGAACAGGTCCGTGACCTTGGAGATCATGCCCACAAAGGCCTGCGGATCGAGTTTGGAGCGGGGGGCCACCTCGGGGCCCGGGATGCCCAGGCCCATCTGGAGATCCTCCTCGTTACCGACGAGCACATCCACGTTCTCCACGATCCGCCGGACGATCGAGACGGCAACCTCGGAGCCGCCCCAGAGGCTCCAGAGTTTGCCGCGGTAGTTCAGGTCGAAGGAGGTCACCGCGCCGGCGGCCTTGGCGGCTTTCATGCCCTCAATGATCAACTCGCCTGTGGTGCGCGAGAGCGCGGCAAAGATGCCGCCCGAGTGGAACCAGCGGACGCCGCCCGCCATGATGGCGCTCCAGTCAAAGTCGCCGGGCTTGAGCTGGGCCCCCGCCTCGTTGCAGCGGTTGTAGAACACCACCGGGGCGCGCACCCCCTGGCCGCGATCGCTGTATACGGTGGCCATGTTGGGGCCGGTGACGCCGTTGTGCTCAAAGTGCCGGTAGTAGGGCCGGACGCCCATGGCTCGCACGCGCTCGGCGATCAGGTCGCCGATGGGATAGTCCACCATGGCGGTGGCGACGCCAGTGCGCATGCCAAAGCAATCGGCCAGGTTTGCGGCCACGTTGAACTCCCCGCCGCTCACGTGGATCTGGCACTCGGTGGCCTTGCGGAAGGGGATCACGCCGGGATCCAGCCGGTGCACCAGAGAGCCCAGGGAAAGCAGGTCCAGATCGCCCTCGGGACGCAGGTTCAGCCCGTATCTCATGCTTGCCTCCTGATCTTGAACAACATCTCGCCCGCCCGCGGAACCACGAGCAGGCCTTCATCGGCTCGCGCCTGCCAGGCAGGAATATCCACCGTGGCCGGATCGAGGTATCCCAGATTGATGCGCTCACAACGCTCGCGGGGAATGCCCGTCGCGAGCGTCACGCGGACGCGAGGCGTCTCGATGCCCGTGGCCGGGTCATAGCTGCCCAGGCCTTTGCAGTGGGTCGAGTGGGCCAGGACGCCGCCTGGATAGTGCTTGAAGCGATCCCACTGCTTGAGAAAGTAATCCCGGCAGTGGTAGCCGATCTCGTCCAGGATGTGCCCGTGGGTGTAGCTCACCTCGGTGATGTGGGGCGCATAGATCACGACCTCGCCGCCATCGGCCACGGCCGGCTCCATCTTGTACATGCCTTTGGCCGCGGTCCACAGGTCGTCATACAGGGTGGGCATCACCGAGAGGACGCGCTGCACCGGCCGATCCAGCCAGGTGATGTGGACGAGGGAAGATAGCTCGGCAGCGGGCTCCCAGGCCTGCTCCGGCGAGCCAAAGTACAGGCCGTGGATCCCCGCATGGGTGGTGACGAGGCAGAAGCAGGCGACGGGCCGATCAACGAGGGCGGCTGCTCTATCGATCACCGCGCGCACCGGCGTGTGCCCGGCGCCGATGATGGCATAGTTGGTCATGACGGCGCCCAGCCAGTGCGTGAAATCGATGATCTCCGCGCCGGCTATCCCGGGGAACAGGTACTTGTTGCCCCCGGAAAAGCCCACCACCTCGTGAGGGAACACCGGGCCGCAGATCAGCACGAGATCGTAATCCAGGATACGGCGGTTGAGGCGAACGGGCACCTCCCGGCTGAATAGGCCCCCTGTGAGGGAGGCGACCTCCGCCTCCGGGATCGTGCCCAGCTGGCACAGCGAGCCGGGATCATCCCAGGCGTGGTTGTAGATGCGGCTTGAGCCAAACTGGCCGTCGCGCACCGGGCGGCCCACCAGGGCGGAAAGTGCGGCATCGTCCATGGGCATGTGCGTGCCCAGGGCGACGAGGTAATCCAGCGCGGCGGCGCGGGGCGCGAGGAACTCGCCAAAGAGGTCGATAAAGCGCGGCAGAGGCATCGTCCGGGTGCCATCGGGGATGATGGCGAGGACACGCTTGCCATCGATCTCCAGGCAGCCCACGGCCTCCTGCACCAGCGTGCGGACCTCGTCGGCGCTCAGCAGTCCCTCAGCGCGACCCATGCCGATGACCGTATCGCAGCATTTCATGGATTCACACCCCTCCAAAGGCGCTGTACCCGCCATCCACCGGCACGGTGATCCCGGTCACAAAGGCCGAGGCCGGGGATAGGAGCCACAGGATGGTGCCGCTGAGATCCGCCGGGGCGCCAAAGCGCGCCATGGGCGTGTGATCGATGATGGCTTGCCCCCGCGGCGTGAGCGCCCCCGTGGCCTGATCGGTGAGCAGGTAGCGATTCTGGTCCCCCAGGAAGAAACCCGGGGCCACCGCATTCACGCGAATCCCCGGGGCATACTCCTGGGCCATGTGCACCGCGAGCCACTGGGTCAGGTTGCTGATGCCGGCCTTGGCCACCGAGTAAGCGGGCACGCGGGTGAGCGGGCGGAAGGCATTCATGGAGGAAAAGTTCAGAATGACGCCGGCGCCACGCTGCGCCATCCGGCGGCCAAAGACCTGGCAGGGAATGATGGTGCCCAGCAGGTTGAGATCCAGCACCTGGCGCAGGGCCGGCTCGGGCAGGTCGAAAAAGCTCAGGTCGGGGCGGGTGGTGGCCGCAGGGTTGTTGCCACCGGCGGCGTTGACGAGGCCCGCCACGGGGCCCAGCCGCTCTTCGATGGTGCAGGCGGCGGCCTCCAGGCTGGCGCGATCGAGCACATCCGCCGGGACGGAGAGGGCCTGCGTGGCGAGCGGCCCCAGGCTCTCCAGGAGGGGCTGCGCCCGCTCGGCGGAGCGGTTGATCACGGCCACGCGTGCGCCAACCCCCACCAGGGCGCGTACCACCTCCGAGCCAAGGGCGCCCGAGCCTCCCGTGACGACGTAGACCTGCCCCTGCATGTCATACCACTGCCGGACCTGTTCGCTATCCATCGTTACTCCTGTATCGTCCGAATCACTTACCGGGGGCGTGGCCGTTCGCCTCCGCCCAGCGCTCGCGCAACAGGTGGGCCACCAGCTTGGGCTGGCGCGCCCGTGTAAAGACGCCCTTCAGGTTCATGCCGCCGACGCGACCGGTGCCCTGCACGGCGGCGAAATCGGCCAGGTTCCACACCTGCATGCCGATGACATACTCCTTGCGGGCGGCCACGTCGAGATAGCCGCGTACCATCTCCGCCTGATACTCCTCCGTCCACATGGTGGCCGGGTGACCGTGAAGCCCCGCCACGGTATCGGCGCCAAACTCGGTGATGAGCACGGGCCGCTGGAAGGTGGCCCAGGTGCGATCCAGCTCCTCATCGAGGTGCGCGAGCGCCTCCTCCAGTTGCCCGCCATCCACGTACCAGCCCCAGTAGCGGTTGAGGCAGATGACGTCCGCCTCGGCATGCCACTCGTCGGGGGAGCCGGTGACGCCCACCAGGGTGACGGGGCGGGTGGGATCGAGCGCTCTGGCGTGGCGCAGCAGCCGCGTGAGAAAGACCCGCCCGCGTTCGTCGATGGCCGGATCGGGCGGCCCGCCGGTGCGCCGCGCGGTGATGCTGGCGGGCAGCGGCTCGTTGGCCACGCTCCACATGATCACCGACGGATGGTTGCGATCCCGCGCGACGAGCTCATCCAGATCCTTGAGGCACTGGTCGAGGAGGCCGGGCACCAGGTCCGGGCGGTCGAACTGGAGTGAGACGGCGGGGATCTCATCGATGATGAGCATCCCCATGCGGTCGGCAAGCTGCATCTCCTCCTCGGAATAGGGATAGTGCGAGGTGCGGTAGCTGGTGGCGCCTACCCATCCCATGAGCCCATAGTCCTTGACTAGGAGCGGCAGGTTCAAGCCCTTGCCGCTGGCGTAAAAGTCCTCGTGGCGACCAAAGCCGTCCAGGCGTACCGGCTTGCCATTGAGCAGGAACTGGCTTCCCGAGACGGCCACCGTCCGGATGCCCACCGGTAGAGTATAGTTGTCGGACTCTGTCGTCAGCGTCAGGGTGTAGAGATGCGGGTCCTCCGGGCACCAGAGTCGCGCGCCGGGGACGCGCAGCGTCGCCTGCGCCTCCCCCTCCGAAAAGACGAGGCCCACGGAGAGGCGCTGCTCGTCATTCTGGAGGAGGGCTGTCCCCGAGCCGGTATCGCCGGTGGCGCGCACGCGCAGTTGCACCAGGCCGTCGCCATCCTCGATGGTCGTGGTGACGGCGATATCCGCGATCGCGTTGGCGGGCTCGGTGTAGAGGACGACGGGGCGGTGGATCCCCGAGTAGGGGAAAAAGTCATACGAGGTGGCGGGGTAGCCGGAGATGCCCAGGCCGCTGGGGCCGCCGGCGGGCACCCGCGAGGGTTTGAGCTCGTTCTCTACGCTGATGGCGATGGTGTTCTCCTCGCCCCAGCGCACCAGGCCGGTGATGTCGCAGGAAAAGGGGAGGTGGCCGCCCTCGTGCGACCCGGCGGTCTCGCCGTTGACGTACACCGTCGCCAGGTAACAGGCGGAGCCGACCCGCAACAAGATCCGCTGACCACGCCAGGCGGACGGGATGTAGGTCCGGCGGAGATACCAGGCCAGGCCAAAGTAGTTGAACAGGTCCTCGTTCTGTTCGTTCCAGGAGGCGGGAACGGCGATGGGGCGAGCGGCTGGCAGGCCGTTCATCCATCCGTGCAGGGCGCCCTGCTCCTCCGGATCGATGCAGAAATCCCAGATGCCCGACAGGTCCAGGCGATTGCGGATGGCGTTCTGCTGGGGGTAGAGCATGGCGGCCTCCTCTCTGAGCCCGATGGACAGGGGCGGCCCGCGGCACGCCCTGCGGCAATGGTGCGCGAAAGGTCACAGGGTGTCAAATGGCCGATGCGGCCGGCCGGGGCAGGACCAGAGCGCCGGGAGTGATGCTGAGAGCCTTGCGCCGGGCTGCGGGCTCGCGTATAATCAGCACCAACTGAATATATGCTTCTCCGTCCCACACGTTCCTAAGGGCATGGCCTACGGGCGTTGGGCACTGAGGCCCCGGCGTATGCTCGGCATACCCGGGCCGCTAAGGGTAGAGCGGGAAACGGCTCTGCCTGCCGTGTTTGCGAAGGAGGAGGACCGGCGGTAGCCCGAATGGTCAGGCTGGCGCTTCCTTCGCATTGCGTGGAAGCGCCGGCCTTTTTGCGTGCTGGCCGATCCCGAACGCGGCGGGAGGACGCGGGAAAGGAGGTGGTTGTTGGCGGCGAGCGCCAGCCGGCCCTTGGGCCGGAACGAGCACGAGCGATAGGGCTCGGCACACGGCGCGTGCGCCATCCCAGTGACGCGGTGGCGGGATCAGAGGCGACGTTCGCGTAAGGTTCCAAGGCGCCAGCCGACGGCCAAACGAGGGCCATTCGGGTTGTTGGCGGGAGGAACACGCTGGTAGAGGAGTGTGAAATGTTCTCTATGAAGCAGTACATCAACGGCGAGCTCGTGGAAGGACAGGGGGCGTTGATCCCCGTGGTGTGCCCGGGCGATGGCGAAGTGATCGGCCAGGTGCACGCGGTGAGCGCGGAGCAGGCTCAGCAGGCACTGGAGGCCGCGCGAGACGCCTTCCCCAGCTGGTCGCGGCTGACGCTTGAGGAGCGCGCCGTTTGGATCGGTAAGCTTGCGGACGCGATCCGTGAGGAGCAGGCCAAGATCGGCGAGATCATGGCGTACGAGACGGGCAAGTTCCTGCCCGCAGCGATCGGTGAGGCCTCCGGCGTTCCTCGCTCGCTCGACTTTTTCCTGAATCAGGCGCGGTCAAACTATGACGAGACCATCCGCGATCCGCGCGAGAAGACGATGTTCCTTTCGGTGCGCGAGCCGCTGGGCGTGGTCGTCGCCTACATCGCCTGGAACTTTCCCATGGGGAACCTCTCCATGAAGCTGGGCGCGGTGCTGGCCTCCGGCTGCACGGCGGTGATCAAGCCCGCCACCCACACGCCGCTCTCGACGCTGTACCTGGGAGAGATCATGCACCGAATCGGATTCCCGGCGGGCGTGATCAACTTTGTGACGGGCAGCGCGCGGGACGTGAGTGCCGTCCTCACGCGGAGCAAGATCCCCGCGATGCTGACGCTGATCGGCTCATCCGCCGCGGGCCGGGAGCTCGTCCGCGATAGCGCTACCTCCATCAAGCGCTTCTCGCTTGAGCTGGGAGGGAACGCCCCGGTGATCGTGACGGCGAACGCGGACGTGGCCATGGCCGCCGCCGCCTGCATGGGCGGCAAGATGCACAACGCCGGGCAGATCTGCGTGAGCCCTCAGAGGGTGTTCGTGGAGCGCCCGGTGCACGATGCCTTTGTGGCCGAGGCGCGGCGGATCGCCGGCGAGGCACGCTGCGGTTCGGTGCGCGACGAGGGGTGCAACGTCTCGCCGCTCATCACGCCAGAGGCGGTGGTACGCATGGAGGCCCTGGTGGCCGATGCCGTGGCCAAGGGTGCGCGCGTGGAGGCCGGCGGTACCCGCCCGGCCGACCGCGACAAGGGCAACTACTTCTTGCCGACGGTGCTCACGGGCGTCACGACGGACATGCGCGTCTTCCGGGAGGAGGTCTTTGGGCCGATCCTGGCGGTGATGCCGTATGACGATCTCGATGCGGCGATCGCGCTGGGGAACGACACCGAATACGGGCTGTACGCTTACGGGTGGACGAAGGACATCGTGGAGGCGAACAAGATCGCCCGCGGGTTGTGCTTTGGCTCGGTGGCCATCAACGGCGGAGGCGGCGGTATCCAGGTGCCCCACGGTGGGGTGAAGGAGAGCGGCGTCGGCAAGGATGGCAGCAAGTACGGCCTGGATGAGTACTATTACATAAAGTCCATTCGGGTCCCGGTGGCCTAGGGCCGAGCGGTGGCCAGGCCGCCCCGTGATTCACCAATGAGCGCGCGGCACACGCCGCGCGCTCACGCATTCTGAACCGGCGCGCCTGGGCGCCTGGCCCGCTAGCCCAGGCCGTAGCCGTAAGGATAGAGGGGGGCCTCCGAATCATGGGGGAGGTCCTCCTTCTGGCGTTCGACGGCCTCCATGGAGGAGGGAAGCTCAAAGGGGAGGCGCCCGCCGGCGCGGGCGCGGCCAAAGACGACGTCCAGGACGGCAGTGTCGCTGGCGCCGAAATCGGCCAGGAGCGCGGCCGAGGCGTGCGCGATCTCGGGGATCACGGCCGGGCGATCCAGGTTGATGCAGACCACGGCCGGGACGTGGCTCAAGAGCGCGAGCACGCGCTCGCGCTCCGCGGCGGGGAGATCGAGGCGCCCGCTGTGGATTCGGCTCTCCAGAAAGCCCTGGCGAGGCTCATAGGGCGTGCCCAGGCGCAGGATGATCCAATCCGCCTCCGCGGGATCTGCGACGACGGAGCCGAAGGCGGCGGCCGCCTCGGGCGAGAGCCCCTCCACGTACAGGCGGGGCCGGCCGCCGAGCGGCAGAACCGGGCTCCGGGCGTCCGTACCGTTCTTGAGCAGGGTGATCGCGAGGCGCTGGGCCGCGGCGCCGGCCTCCACGAAGTCCGCACGGCCGGTGATCTCCTCGGCGCGATCGGGATCGACGTAGGGGTTGTCGAACAGGCCGAGGACGAATTTCTCCCGGAGCAGGCGCCGCACCGATTGGTCTATGCGGGCCTCCGGGACGTGGCCATCGCGAACCGCCCGGACGATGAGCTCCGGCGAGGACTCGCCGCCGAACTGGTCCACGCCCGCCTCCAGGCAGCGACAGGCGCGCTCGAGGGGAGAGAGCGCCTCGACACCCCAGGCGCGCGCCTCCATCACGCCGCCGCCCACCTCGCGTGTCTCCAGCAGCATCCAGTCCGTGCAGATGATGCCATCAAAGCGGTAGCGCTCGCGCAGCAACCCGGTGATGATCGCGCGGTTGAACCCAAAGGCCACCTCTTCGATGCCGGGGAGGCCGATGGGCTGGCCGTAGTAGGGCATGATCTGGCTGGTGCCTGCGGCGATGGCCGCCTCAAAGGGGATCAGGTGATAGTCAAAGGCGCCGCCGGGGTACACCTGTTCCTTGCCCCAGGGAAAGTGGGCATCCAGCCCCTTGAGCTGCGGCCCGCCCCCGGGAAAGTGCTTGGTCATGCAGGCCACGCTCGTCGGGCCGAGGCGTTCCCCCTGAAAGCCGCGGATGTAGGCGGATACCAGGCGCGCCGCCTGATTGGCATCCTCGCCAAAGGTGCCGCTGATGCGGCCCCAGCGGGGCTCGGTGGCCAGGTCCGCCATGGGATGGAGCGCCACGCGGATACCCACCGCCAGGTATTCCTGGCGGGCGATGTCCGCAAAACGCTGGACGAGCGCGGGATCGCCGATGGCGGCGAGGCCGATAGGCTCCGGCCACTGGGAGTTGCCCGCCGCGCGCGATGCGGTGAGCACATCGTGCGAAAAGGCGTGCCTCGGGTCGGACGACAGGGTGATGGGGATGCCCAGGGGAGTGCTCTCGGCGAGTTCCTGCAGGCGGTTCTGCCACTGGGCGGCGACGCGCGCAGACGGCAGGGCATGGAGGTTAAAGTGATTCATCCGCCGGTCGACGACCATCGCGCGCGTGCCGAGGCCGCCCATGGGGTCCGGGCCCTCGGCCAGCGAGCCATCCGGGTTGGCGCCGTGCATGGTGTGGAACATGAGCCCGGCCTTGTCCTCCAGGTTCATCTGTCCCAGGAGATCGGCAACTCGGGCTGCGACGGGCAGGCGAGGGTCCTCATAGGGATCGAGCCGCCCGTTCTTGTTCAGATCACGATAGGTGACGTCTCCCTCTCGGCGGGTGAGGTTGCCGGCCATGGGGCCTCCTTGGGAAGCTGGGCGGCCGAGCCCGCACACGCGGCGGGCCCGGCCGCGATCGGACGGGTGAGGATGCGACGTTCAGCCCTCGGCCAAAAATGCCTGGACGGCCGCCAGGAAGGCCGGCCGGTTCTCGCGGCGGATGTTGTGCCCCGCCCCCGGGATGTACACCGCGCGCACCAGCTTGAACAGGCGCTCGGCCTCCGCCGCCAGCTCCGGGGTGACGGACGAACCCAGGTTGTTGTCCGAACGGAGGATCAGCATCGGGCAGGTGACGCGGGCAAAGACCTCGCGCCAGGGCTCGGGCGATCCGCCGATCTGTTGAGCGGCTGCGAGATTCAGCTGCATCTTGGAATCCGCCCAGGGCCCCATTTCGTCCTCGGGCCAGTTGGGGGATTGCCTGCGGCCGATGGCGATGATCTCCTCACGGGTCTTGCTCTTGAGTTCCTCGGCCCAGCCGGTGTTCCGCCGGCGCATCTCGGGCGTCATCATCTCGGGACGCGGCTCGGTTGGCCCAGAATCCTCAAGGATGGCGCGGCGAATGAGGCCGGGATGGTTGGCGCAGGCCTGCAGGGTCGCCCCGCCGCCCATGGAGTGCCCCATGACGGCCGGCTCTTCCAGCTTGAGCGCGCGGATCAGTCCCGCCAGGTCATCGCCCTGGGCGCGCGAGCCACCGGCAGTAGCCGGCGCCTCGCTCTTGCCGTGGTTCCGGGCGTCTATCATGATCACGTCGTAATCCGCCTGGAGCACGCGGGCCACAGGAGACCAGCAGAGGCCATTGTCCGAAAAGCCATGGGCGAGCACGAGAGGCGGCTTGTCGCCGCCGGTGCGGTAGTAGTGCATGCGGATACCGTTGGTGAGGACGTCTCCCTCGGTCCAGTGGTCGGTCATCGTATACCTCCTTGTACGCGGCGTGAAAGGCACGAGAGGGCGACCGGTGAGCCAGCCGCCAGGCGGCCTGAGGCCAAGCCTAGGCGGTGGCCGACAGGAAGGCGGTCACCGCCTCCATAAAGCCCGCATAGTTCTCGCGACGGACGTTGTGGCCGGCCCCGGGAACATGGGCCACGGACACCTGGGGAAAGAGCCGTGCGGCCTCGGCGGCCGCCTCAGGGGTGACCATGGAGCCGCGCTCATTATCGGCACGGATGACGAGAACCGGGCAGGTGACCCGTGCAAAGAGCTCGCGCCAGGAGGCCGCCTTGGGGCTGTAACGCCCCATGCCCGCGGCGTGGGCCTGGAGCTTGGCATCGGCCCAGGGACCCAGCTCATCCTCGTGCCAGGTGGGTGAGCGCTGGCGGCAGAGGGCGATGAGCTCGTCCCGGGAGAGGGCCTGCATGGAGGCGATGTCATCCCGCATGCGGGCCATGTGCTCGGGCGCAAAGCGGGAAGGATCGAACTCATACGGGCCCGAGTCCTCGAGGATGGCGCGGCTCAGGAGGTCGGGATAGTTCGCAGCCAGCGAGAGGGTCGCGCCACCCCCCATGGAGTGGCCCATGACGGCGGGGCGCGCCAGGTTCAGGGCCCGGATCAACCCGGCCAGATCCTCGCCCTGATCGTCCGGACCGCTGGCGACAGCGACCACCTCGCTCTTGCCGTGGTTGCGGGCGTCGATCATCACGATGTCATAACGGTCCTCCAGGGCGCGGGCGACCCGCGTCCAGCAGAGGCCGTTGTCCGATCCGCCGTGGCACAGCACCAGGGGCGGCAGGGAGCCATCCCCTGTGCGGTAGTAATGCATGCGGATGCCGTTCGTCAGGACGTCGCCTTCGATCCAGGTGGGCATGATCAGCTCCTTTGCTGGCCGTCTCGTTTCGCCCGCAAAGGATACGGAGGCGCATCCCGGGTGTCAAGGGATATGCGGAACGGATGTCATTAACCTTTAAAAATGACATGGTGAACTAACCAGTGATAGTGTCACCCCATGGAACAAGGGGTGATGATGACAGCACGGGACATCCTCAGATTGGACGTGGTAGGGCGGTACCTGGAT
>Ga0123332_1000273_pt1 | contig 51032 bp, 39 predicted proteins | sample BioC12SIPDNA_4_FD_89958 | JGI IMG/M metagenome (GOLD analysis project Ga0123332, IMG submission 89958) | Anaerobic biogas reactor microbial communites from Washington, USA - Biogas_R2_A C12 SIP DNA | ecosystem: Engineered > Bioreactor > Anaerobic > Unclassified | place: Washington, USA... | reverse complement strand
TCAGCCCCGATGGTGATTAAAAATGATCCCACGCTGATGTTCACCAATGCGGGAATGAACCAGTTCAAGGATATTTTTCTTGGCAATCAGCCGGCAAAATATAAAAGGATAGCCAACTCACAGAAGTGCCTGCGTGTCTCGGGAAAGCACAATGACCTTGAGGAGGTTGGCCTTGACACCTATCATCATACCATGTTCGAGATGCTGGGTAACTGGTCATTCGGCGACTATTTCAAGAAAGAGGCCATAGAGTGGGCATGGGAATTCCTTACCGGCCGTCTCGGCATTCCCGCAGAGCGAATCTACGCCACTGTCTTTGAGGGTGACCCTGAAGAGGATATGCCGCGCGATGATGAGGCTGCATCCTACTGGGCAGAGTGTTTCCCCGAAAACCCGAACCATATCCTTAACGGATCAAAGAAGGATAATTTCTGGGAGATGGGAGAGACGGGCCCCTGCGGACCCTGTTCCGAGATTCACGTTGACATTCGCTCAGAGAGCGAGAGGGCATCCACACCCGGCCATCTGATGGTAAATAAAGGCCACCCCCAGGTGATAGAGATCTGGAACCTGGTGTTCATACAGTACAACCGCCGTGCCGGCGGGGAGCTCGAACTGCTGCCTGACAAGCATGTTGACACCGGCATGGGCTTTGAGCGCCTCTGCATGGTTATACAAAACAAGCAGTCGAACTATGACACCGACATCTTCCAGCCGCTCATTGCTGCCTCGGCTGCCCTTACGGGTAAACCTTACGGGGCAAAGAAAGAATGGGATATAGCCCACAGGGTCATCGCTGACCACCTGCGCACTGTCTCATTTTCGGTAGCCGATGGTCAACTTCCGTCAAACAACCGGGCGGGATATGTTATCAGGCGCATCCTCCGGCGGGCTGTGCGATACGGCTATACATCACTTGGCATCAACGAACCATTCATCCATAAACTTCTTCCTTCTCTGGTGGAGTCAATGGGAGACCATTATCCCGAACTCAAAACCCAGCAGGAACTGATCAGCAGGGTGATTCAGGAAGAAGAACTGGCATTCCTCAAAACACTGGGCAAAGGACTGCGTATGATTGAACGCAGGATGGAATCGCTTAAAGAAAAAGGAGAGAACATCTTTCCGGGAGGCGATGCCTTTGAACTGTTTGACACCTACGGATTCCCGGTTGACCTGACACAGCTCATCCTGAGGGAAAACAACATGACCCTCAACGAGGAGGCATTTGCCAGGGAACTCAATGCACAGAAGGAGAGATCAAGAGATGATGCGGCAGTGACCGCAGGTGACTGGGTGGTGATTCACGATAACGGCGGTACCATATTCACCGGCTATGACCGCACCGAAGATACGGTACGCATTGCCCGTTACAGGAAAGTTGTTGCAAGAGGAAGCGAGATTGTCCACCTTGTGTTTGACAGAACACCTTTCTATGCAGAGTCCGGAGGCCAGGCAGGCGACAGGGGGTTCATTGAGAGCGGCGGCAGGAAAATCAGCATCACCGATACTGTTAAAGAGAACAACCTGACAATACATATTGCCAGCGAGGTGCCGGCTGATCCTTCCCTCCCCTGCAGGGCAGTGGTCGATGCCGCAGCCAGGCAGGATACCGCCAATAACCACACGGCAACACACCTGATGCACCACGCCCTGCGCAATGTACTGGGCAAACATGTTGAACAGAAGGGATCACTGGTCACACCCGAACGGCTTAGATTTGATTTCAGCCATTTTCGCCAGGTGACTCCTGAAGAACTTGCTGCTGTAGAACAACAGGTCAATGATATGATAATGAGAAATATAGCTTCCGAGGTGCATGATGATACACCTGTGGATGAGGCTATGGCCATGGGAGCTATCGCTCTCTTCGGAGAAAAATACGGTGACAGGGTGAGAGTGGTTGCCTTCGGTGACTCTGTTGAACTGTGCGGTGGAACACATGTAGACCAGACCTCAAGGATAGGACTCTTCAAGATCATATCCGAGGGAGCCGTGGCTGCAGGCGTCAGAAGGATTGAGGCAGTGACCGGCAGACACGCAATCAGCTATATAAATGAAAAACTGAAGACACTCGATGAAATCTCAGCCATGCTGAAAAGTACCGGTAATCCTGCTGTAAACATCACAAAGCTGATGACCGAGAATGCCTCTCTGAGGAATACCATAGAACAAATGCAGTTGACAGCCGCAACCGCAGCCCGTAACGAGCTGACCGCCAATGCCATGACGGCAGGAAACTGCCGGATCTATTCAGGGCTGATTGAAAAGACGCAGCCTGACATCCTCAAGACCATAGCGCATCAGATCAGACAGTCGGATGACTCAGGTATTATAATAATAGGTTCGGAATATGAAGGTAAGGCCTCTCTGGTGATCGGCATGGGAGAAGATGCTGCTAAAAATACAGGACTGAATGCCGTTGAGATGATCCGTGCCGTGGCTGCTGAAATAAGCGGGGGCGGCGGCGGACAGCCATCACTGGCAACCGCCGGAGGAAGAAAACCCGAAGGCCTCCCCGATGCTGTCGCCAAAGCTGTTGAAATGGCCAAAAAGAGGTCATAGGTAACTTGTCTGAAACCGTTCGAAAGAAATACGGAACTGACTTATTTTTACTGCGCTACAGATCAATCCATTAGGTAGCCAACAAATTGACTGGCTTCATTCTTGCTTTTTTTGTTCGAAATTCATAATCTTGTATCGCTAATCCAACTACCAATCTGATGAAAGTTACCAGAACCTTTGACCTGGTTGACCTTGGGTGTAAGGTCTCACCACGTGAAGTTATGTTTGGGGGCAAACATGGCAACGAATGGGTGACATACTCCACCGAGGCTGTCAGGGAACTGACCGATCTCTTTTCCTGCGGGATGATGTCTCTTGGTTACGGAAGGGGTGATCACATTGCAACCATTACCCCGAACAAGGCTGAATGGAACATTGTTGACCATGGCCTGGCACAGGCGGGAATGATCCACGTGCCGGTTTACCCCACCATAGGCCATGAAGAGTACGAATATATCCTGAACCACTCCGGGGTTAAAGCCGTATTTGTCGGCAATAAACAGATATACAATAAGATATCTTCTGTTTCAGCAGGCATTCCGGCCATCAGGTCCCTCTTTGCATTTGACCAGGTAAATGACCTGATGACTCTTGACGAAATAATAGAAGAAGGGAGAAAGCAGAGAGAAAGGTTTTTGCCTGAGCTGACAGCTGTCAGGGATTCCATCAAACCGTCTGACCTGGTGACTATCATCTACACCTCCGGGACGACAGGCAATCCGAAGGGAGTAATGCTCTCACACAATAACCTGGTCAGCAATGCCATAGCTACCAGTACGGCTCATGAATTCGGGCTCGGCTACAGGGCGCTGAGCTTCCTTCCCCTCTGCCATGTCTATGAACGCATGATGAATTACCATTTCCAGTACAAGGGGACAAGTATCTATTACCTGGAGAACATGGGCATCATTGCCGACACCATGCGGGAGATCAAGCCTCACATAGCCAACACTGTTCCGCGGCTCCTTGAAAAAATATATGACAACATCATAAACAAGGGCAAGAACCTGCCATGGATGAAGAAGCAGATATTCTTCTGGGCAGTCATCCTTGGCCTTAAGTACCGCATTACCGGCAACAGCAGGTTCTACAGGTTCAGGCTGGGAATAGCACGCAAGCTTGTCTTCAACAAATGGAAGGAGGCGCTGGGCGGTGAACTGCGTGTGCTGGTCTCCGGGGGCGCCGCCCTGCAGTCGCGTCTTGAACGTATATTCTGGGCTGCAGGTATACCCGTACTGCAGGGATACGGTCTTACTGAAACATCTCCGGTGATAGCAGTGAACCCCTTCCGTATTCCGGATATCATGTTTGAAACGGTAGGCCCTGTTCTGGAAGACGTTGAGGTAAAGATTGACGAGGACGGCGAAATACTCTGCAAGGGTCCCAATGTCATGATGGGGTACTACAGGGAACCCGAACTGACAGCACAGGTGATAGATGCTGAAGGGTGGTTCCATACGGGAGATATCGGCAGGATTGAGCAGGGAAGGTTCCTGAAGATCACTGACCGCAAGAAGGAGATGTTCAAGCTCTCGGCAGGCAAGTATATTTCCCCGCAGGTAATTGAGAACAAACTAAAGGAGTCAATCTTCATTGAACAGACAATGGTTATCGGAGAGAATGAAAAATTCGCCAGTGCACTTGTTTCTCCGAACTTTACCTTCCTGCACGACTGGTGTTCGATACACCGCATACAGTATCGTGATAATTCCGACCTGATAGAGATCCCCGAGGTAATTGAACGCTTCGCACGCGAAGTGCGTGAAGTGAATAAAAGTCTTGGTGAATTTGAGCAAATAAAGAGGTTCAGGCTGGTCACCGAAGAGTGGACACCCCAGACCGGCGAGCTCTCCCCTACCCTTAAGCTTAAAAGAAATGTGCTCACGGAGAGGTATCACAACACTATCAATGAGATCTACTCTGTCAGGGAGAAAGGGAACGTAGTGGAAAAGGTAGTGGGTGTGATTCGCAGCAGCGTCAACGGCATCCTCAGCCACCTGCCCAGGTTCTGATTGCACCTTAATCCGAAGCAGGAGGGATTATTTTTATACCTTTGTCTTCCGTTATGACAAGGTTACTCCCGATAACACCTTCAGCAGCAGTTATTGTACTGATCATCAGTCTGTCATCATGTTCGGTACAACCATGCTATGAAGAGACCGATCCGCTGATGATCACTGAACTGCTGGTGAGCGGAACGGGAGAGATGGCAAAAGCCGATTCACTGAGAGTATATACATACAGAACAGCTGACACCCTTAGATTCATCAATGAGAAGGGAGTTTCCAGATTCGCCCTGCCTCTTGATCCGGGCAATGACGAATCGCTCTTCCTTATCACCCTGAACGGTGTCACTGACACTGCGGTAATATGGTATGAACGCCGCCCTCACCTGGTATCACCGGAATGCGGATATACACTTTTCAGCGAAATCAGGGGACTGCACACAACTCATAATATTATTGACACACTTATAATAGAAAACCCCACCGTGGACCTGGATGGCCAGAAGAACCTGCATCTTTTTTATTAGCCTCCTCTTATCAGGAGGTAATGCCGCCCTCTCGCAGGATACGGTTACATTCCCCCTGCACATAAGAGCTGGTTTTGATATTTCAGGGCCGGTCATGAAACTCATTGACAAAGACCTGATCAGCTATGGTGTGACTGGCTCGGCAGACATCAACTCGTCCGTTGCACTGACTGCCGGATTCAGGTACTCTTCCTTCAACTCTTCCGAGGTGATCTATGACTTCAGCAGCAGGGGATTGAGCTTTACTGCCGGTGCCGATTATAACTTCATCAAGGCCAATGTATCCCAGGGCAAATATTCTGCAGGCATCGGTCTGAGGTATGGTCTCAGCTTCTACCGTGAGGAAGCATCAATGATAAGATATACGAACGAATGGGGTGCCGGGGAGGCTGTTGTGCCACCGGGACGCCACACAGGGCATTACCTGGAAATTACCCCCGGCGTGCGCACGGAGATTTTTCCGGGAGTGACCATCGGGTGGAATCTTTACATGCGCCTGCTCATCAGTGCCGGCGCCGGCAAGGACCTCAAACCTGTCTGGATGCCCGGTTACGGGGCAGGTACTTCAGGAATGAGAACCGGTGCTGAATATTATGTCTCACTCTCCATACCGTACAGGAAGATAAAGGTTTATATCAAACCAAAAATCCAGGAGTCAGACGAGGATGAGGATGAGGAAGGCGGCCAGCCCGCAGGCACCGGCAGCAGCTCCGGGACAATGGGCTTCCCGGGCAGGCTTTAAGCTTTATCCGGCGCCTGGCCGAAAACCGGTCCCGTTCCTCTTTTGCTGAAAGCAAGTAATCCCATGAAAGTAAGGAAACCATTCACCAGCAGCATCTCAAAACCGAACTTGTAACCATTGAACAACTCCTCTGAATAAAGACTGAGGAAATAGCATACTACCGGTGCAATGATGGCTATCCACGGCGTGTAGGTATCCTTAACGGTTCTTTTGGTAAAGAGGCCGAAGGTATAAAGTCCCAGCAGGGGACCGTAGGTGTAGCCGGCAATGGTGAACAGCTTGTCTATGATCGCCCGGTCATTCATCTGCCTGAAGATCAGAATGCACAGGAAGAAGATAAAGGCGAAGGAAAAATGAACCGAATATCTTATCCTGGTCTTTTTCCTGTCATCCATCTGTTTGTTCTTTTCCAGTCCCAGAAAATCAATGCTGAACGAGGTGGTCAGAGATGTCAGTGCACCGTCAGCGCTGGGAAATGCCGCAGAAATGAGACCAATCAGGAACACCACCCCCGCAGCGGGTCCGAGGTACCTGAATGCGATAGTCGGGAACAGGTCGTCAGTCATCGCTACAGTGACATTCTGCGAAGCAGCATAATAGACAAGGAATGCACCCAGCACCAGGAACATGAAAACCACTATAAGATTGATGGTGCTGAAGGTGAACATATTCTTCTGGGCATCTTTCAGGTGCCTGATGCTCAGATTCTTCTGCATCATCTCCTGATCGAGGCCGGTCATTGTTATGGTAATGAACATGCCGCTGAAGAACTGCTTGATGAAATGGCGCGGATGATCCCACTCGGTGATCACCATCCGTGACATCTCACTGTCAAACAGGTTGCCGAGCAGCCTGTTCACCGGCTCACCCAGCTCGCGGCTGATGTAATACACCGAGAGCACCACGGCCAGCAACATGAAGGTCGTCTGAAGGGTGTCTGTCCATATGATGGTCCTTATGCCTCCCTTGAGAGTATAAATAATTATCAGAGCAATGAATATCAATACATTAACCCAAAAAGGAACATTCCAGGCATCAAAGACAAAGATCTGCAGGACGTTAATGACCAGGAACATTCTCAGTGAAGCGCCAATAACCCTGGAGATAATAAAGAATCCTGCACCCGTTTTGTACGACCAGAAACCGAACCGCTGCTCAAGGTAACCGTATATAGAGGTCAGCTTCAGGCGGTAGTAGAGAGGGAGCAACACCAGTGCAATGACCGCATACCCGAAGAAGTAGCCGAAAGCCACCATCATGTATGAGAACTGTGTCTCGCCCACCCACCCGGGTACTGACATGAAAGTGACACCGGACAGTGATGCCCCTATCATGCCGTAGGCAACCACGTACCATGGCGAGACCTTGTTGCCTATGTAAAACGACTGATGATTTGCCTTGCGTGCTGTAATGAACGTTATCAGAAACAGCATCAATGTGTAGGCTATAAAAATGGAGAGAATGAGTGTAGGTGTCATAGCTCGGAAAACATGAGTGCAAGGATAGCAAAAAGATCGCAGATAAAAGTTATGCTTCAGTCAGGATTGCGGCAAATAATAAATTATTTTTGCCGCAAAACCTTTGTTATGTCAATACGCTTCCCGTCAAAACTGCTTGAGGAGGCGGTGAATGAGTTCTCCTCACTGCCTGGCATAGGCCGCAAGACAGCCTTCAGGCTGGTGATGCATCTCCTCAGACGTGACAGTGCCGAGGTGCGCCGATTCGGGGAGACAATCACGAGGCTGAGGGAGGATGTCTGCTACTGCAGCGTCTGTCACGGCATAAGCGATACCCCGGTCTGTGAAATATGCAGTGACTCATCAAGAGACATATCAACCATCTGCGTGGTGGAGAGCGTACAGGATGTGATGGCTGTTGAAAACACAAGACAATACAGGGGCCTCTATCATGTGCTTGGCGGAATCATCTCCCCGGTAGACGGCGTCGGTCCCTCTGACCTGACCATCGCTAACCTCGAGGAAAGGGTGCGCCGTGGCGGTATCAGGGAAGTGATCCTGGCACTCAGCACAACTATGGAGGGTGACACAACCAATTTCTACATTTACAAGCGACTTGCGGGCCATGATATCCGGATTACCACCCTCGCCAGGGGCGTGGCTATCGGAGACATCCTCGAATACACGGATGAGATCACACTGGGACAGTCAATCATCAACCGGCGTCTATTCTCGCTTCCATCCCAGGGCTGAAAAGACAACTATACCCTTCGTACCCCTGCCTGCACCCTCCTCCGCCTTTGCCCTGACACTGATAATTCTCACTGTCATTTTTTTATTTGTAAAATCTTGCTTAATTTGATACAAATAGATGACTCATGGCAGACAGTTTTGAAAGGTTCTTTTCAGATGCATCGCATCTGATGAAGAAGTCAGCAATAAGGGAAATCCTCAAGCTCACGCAACAACCGGAGATGATCTCATTCGCGGGAGGTCTTCCCTCACCCGACTCTTTCCCTATAGAAGATATCAAAAGAGTAACCTCCGAGGTCCTTGAGGAGGATGGCCGAGCAGCCCTCCAGTATGGCACCACCGAGGGTGACACCAAACTGCGCGCTCTGCTTGCCGAACGACACAGGAAGGATGGCCTTGATCTGGCGCCCGAGAATATTATCATCACCACCGGGTCACAGCAGGCCCTTGATCTTTGCGGCAAGATATTCATCAACCGTGGCGATGTGGTATTGTGCGGACTGCCATCCTACCTGGGCGGCCTCAACGCTTTTTCCAACTACGGTGCACTGCTGAAGGGCATCCCTCTGGATGATCATGGCATGATGCCAGAACAGCTGGAGAAAACCATCATAAGCCTGAAGCAGGAAGGAAAAACCATCAAGTTTATCTATATCATCCCCGATTTTCAGAATCCTACCGGTGTAACCCTGCCACGCGCAAGGCGAATGGAGATAATCAGCATAGCGGAAAAGCATGATCTTCTTATAGTTGAAGACAGCCCTTACCGCGATGTCCGTTTTGCAGGCACCCCTGAACCGCTCATGTCATCCCTTGATACCAGGGGCAGGGTAATGACCCTCAACACATTCTCCAAGATCCTGGCCCCCGGCTTCCGCCTGGCCTGGGTTACCGGGCACAGGGAAATAATTGATAAACTGGTTACCTCAAAACAGGCTGCCGATCTCTGCACACCGCCCTTTGTCCAGAAGATCACGGCGAAATATATTGAAAAGGGTTTGCTTGACATCAACCTCAGAAAAACTGTTGAACTCTATCGCCAGCGCCGCGACTACATGTTAAAATGCTTCCGTGAGAAGATGCCTGAAGGAGTTAAATGGACTGAACCTGACGGAGGCCTCTTCCTCTTCGTCACCCTTCCTTCTTCCATGGATGCGGCAAGACTGCTGGAACGGGCAATCCGTAAGAAAGTCGCTTTTGTCTGCGGATCAGTCTTCTACTGCAACAATGAGGGACACAATACCATGCGTATAAATTTCTCCTTCTCAGATGAGAAGGATACATGCGAAGGAGTTACCAGGCTGGCGGACGCAATACGGGAGGAGATGGCCCGCTCCTGAAGCTGATGGAACTGTCGGTTGTCATCGTCTCTTACAACGTATGTGACCTCCTCAGGCACGCACTGCAGTCACTCATCACCCCGGCCTGTGAGACTGACCAGGAAATAATCGTTGTGGACAACAACTCCGCTGACCACTCTGCAGAGATGGTTAAAAGGGAGTTTCCCGGAATTATCCTTATCACCTCAGGCACCAATGAGGGATATGCAGCAGCCTGTAACAGGGGCATCATGGCCTCCTCAGGCAACTTTATACTGATACTCAATCCTGATACTCTGGTTGACCCTGAGGCCATCCCGCGTGCGCTGGCCTTCATGAAGAACCACCCTGATGCCGGTGCTGCAGGAGCACATATGACTGACGGAGAGGGACGGTTTCTGCCTGAATCAAAGAGAGGATTTCCCTCCCCCATGACCTCACTATTCCGGTTCACCGGCCTGGGCAGGCTTTTCCCGAGGTCAGCCTTTTTCAATGCCTACTATCTCGGCAACAAGCCTGAAGATCAGACCTGCCGCGCTGACATCCTCACCGGCGCCTTCATGCTCATTCGCAGAGAGGCACTCGACAGAGCCGGCCTGTTTGATACCAGATTCTTTATGTACGGAGAGGACATTGACCTCAGCTGGCGGATACGAAAAGCCGGGTTTAATAACTATTACCTGCATGATGTTCATATAACCCACTTCAAGGGCAAGAGCTCGGAACAGGAGAGGGAGAGATCACTGACACACTTCTATGAAGCAATGACAATCTTTGCGGAAAAGCACCTTGCCAGAGCCTGGCACATTCCTGTGAGAGCAGCCGTATCACTCCTCCGCAGCCTGGCCATGACCCGGCTGCGCCACGGTCCCGGGGCCAAAAAGTGATACCTTTTTTGTTAAAAAGGGCATTACCTCCTATAATCTTTGTGCAATATTTGAGTTATATTAGTGACTTTATGACTAATAAAACAACCTGATGAGAAGGGCTAAATACATCATCTGTATGTTCCTTATGGTTCATGCCATATCTCTTGCAGGTCAGTCAAGAAGCGATCTCCGCGAGATGTTCGTCTCCGCTGAGGGAGACATTCTGTTTGAAGATTATTCTGAAGCACTGCCGAAATATCTTAGTCTCCTGCAGATCTTTCCGGATAACTTTAACCTTTACTATCGTGTAGGCCAGTGTTACCTCAATACTGCCGGCGAGAAGGATCAGGCCATACCCTGGCTCCGGACAGCAGTTGATAATATCAATCCCGGTTACAGGGCAGGCAAGCTGCGCGAGAAGGGAGCACCCTATGATGCCCTCTATTTCCTTGCCAATGCCTATCGCATTGCGGAAGAGTTTGACAAGGCCCTGGAAACATATGAGCTCTTCCTTAAGGATGTCGACACCGAAAAATATGACACTGCCCTGGTCAGGTTCCAGATGCAGACCTGCCACAACGCAAGGATCATGATGCGTAAACCTGTATTTGTGGTTGACAAAAATATGGGCAGCACAATCAACGACCGCTTTTCTGAATATAACCCGGTCATCTCAGCCGACGAAAAGACACTGCTCTTCACACGTGAGCTCCAGTTCTATGACGCCATCTTCTGGTCAAGAAAGGTGGACGGCAGATGGACCGAGCCGGTCAATCTTACGCCACAGCTGGGTGTGGACCAGGATTACTACACCTCATCACTCTCTCCCGACGGCAGGACGCTGCTGATGTACAGGGTTGACACCTATGACGGCAACATATACATGAGTCACCTGGAAGGAGAGACATGGAGCAGGGTGGAGAAGCTCAACGGAAACATCAATACCAAATACTGGGAGTCACATGCCACCATGAGCAGTGACGGCACTAAAATCTTCTTCACAAGCAACCGTAAAGAGAGCATGGGTGGCCTTGACATCTTCATGTCAGTCCGCGACAGTTCAGGGAACTGGGGCCCGGCCCGTAACCTTGGTCCGGAGATCAATACCGTATATAATGAACAGACTCCGTTCCTTGCCAATAATGACCAGACTCTGTTCTTCAGTTCACGCGGCCATTTCAATATCGGTGGCTATGACATCTTCAGGTCTGACCTTGATGAGAATGGGAACTGGAGCACGCCTGTTAACGCGGGCTACCCGCTTAATACCCCCGATGATGATCTCTTCTTTACACCCGTTGGCAACGGTAACCGGGGATACTTCGGCAGGTTTTCAGATGACGGATACGGCCGGATGGATCTCTATAGCTGCGACATCTACTCTGAGCTCAATCCCCGTAAATTCATCGTGACAGGGAAGGCATCCGTCAATAACCTCCTTTCTGCGTTCCCTCAACCGGTAAAGATAACCGCATCAAGCAATTCGGATAATGACAATATTATTCATGCCCTCACCAATCCTGTAACCGGACTCTACTCATTCATGCTTCCTCATGGCGGTTACAGCATCAGCTATGACTCTGATGGTGCGGCGCCCCTGTCGCAGGATATTGAGTTGCGTCCTGACCATTCCGGCGACACAGTGAACATCCAGCCGGTCATACTGGATGAGACCGACTTCTCAGCATACCTCAGGCTTCTGTCAGATACACTGCTGAATGTTGCATCACCTGACCCGGTAACCATTAACCTCATTGCAGAGGAAAGATCATTGCTTGACATCGAGGTTGTCGCCCCCGACTCAGCTGTCGCCATTGAACAATACAGCATCACTGACACCACCTTCGCCTATACCTTCAGTCCTGAAGCAGGAGAAAACAAGGTCTCATTGAAGCTGACAGACAGGTTCGGCAATGACACAGGGGCAGTGGTTATGGTACGACGCTCCGATCCTCCTCCCCGCCGCGAAAAACCACTCTATCATGAGATACCCGCAATGCCCGGGGCTGATAATGCTGAGGGATCAATGTCAGAGGAGGGGTCAGGCACAGGTGAGCTGCCCGTTGACAAGGAACCTGATCCGGCACCCCCGGCAAAAGCCGGCCAGGACAACCCGGTTGACAGTGACCCGGCAGGTGCCACCATAACTGACGGCAATGAAGGCACAAAATGCCGGTACTGGTGGCTGCTGCCGGCAGCAGGATTATTGCTGCTTTTCTTGCTGTTATGGAGAAGAAAGAAGAGAAGAAATATTGAAGATGAACAATAAGCAAAGAACCATGAAGCGATTAGTCATTTTACTGATAATCATCTCTGCGGGAACGGTATGCCGGTCGCAGGACAACATCAGGCTGCAGGAGGCATTCTATGATGCCGAGTACTTTCTGATGAGGGGCGATTACTCAGATGCTCTCCCCTATTACCAGGGGATATTTGCTGCAATGCCTGACAATGCCAGCATAGCCTTCAGGCTCGGCCTATGCTACCTCAATATTGACGGCAGCAAGAATCTTGCAATCGAGTACCTTGAAAAGGCATCGCAAAAGATCACAGGCAAATACCGCGAAGGATCACTCAGGCAGACAGAAGCGCCATACGAGGCTCTCTTCTTCCTGGGCGACGCCTACCGCATCAACTACATGTTCGAGAAGGCAAAAGAGGCTTACTCGCGCTACCGCCAGACCCTTCTGCCCACCGATGTTGAGAACCTGATGTTCATAGACCAGCAGATCACCGCATGCAATAACGCACCTGCCCTGATGGCTGAACCGGTTAAGTTCACTGCTGAAGAGGTGGATGATATCCTGAACGACAGTAACGACAACTTCTTTCCGGTTGTCTCGGCCGATGGGAAAAGCATTGCATATATGACCTCCATGAAGTTCTATGATGCCATTATGTTTTCACGTTTCTCCCGCAATGAATGGACCCCGCCAGCAAACATAACACCCGAACTGCAATCGGACGGCGACCATTACGTATCTTGCCTTGCAGCCGGCGGAACCAGGCTGCTACTCTCAAGAGACGATAATATCAACAGTGATATATGGTCCAGTAAATTTGACGGCACACGCTGGGAGCCGGCACAAAAGCTGAAAAAGGAGATAAATACCAGATACTGGGAGGCTCACGGATTCATAACCGAAGACGGATCAACCCTAATCTTTTCAAGTGACAGACCCGGAGGGTTCGGAGGACTGGACCTGTATGTGTCAAAACTGCAGGGTGACGGTGAATGGGGGCCTCCGGTCAACATGGGGCCTGAGATAAACACTCCTTTCAATGAAGACCGTCCTTTCCTCATCAGGGATGGCAGAACCCTCTTCTTTGCTTCACAGGGCCATTATAACATGGGGGGCTATGACATCTTCAGCAGTGAGATGCAGTATAACGGCCTCTGGAGTACCCCGAAGAACATCGGGTATCCTCTGAACAACCCGGATGATAACATCTTTTTCTGCCCCACCGAAGACGGTAAAGCCGGCTATATGTCGTTTACGGGAAGAGACGGGGGAGCAGGCGGGGCTGATATTTACTTCATTAAATTCAAATAAATTGCCTCAACGCTGTCCACTCTGCTGCAGAAGAATTATTTTTACGGTAAACAAGAACATGGGAATAAGGGGAATAGTTGTTTTATTGGCGCTTCTTGTGCTTGTTCCGCTGAACGGGCAAAAGAAGAGTGAGATTAAGGAGATCTGGAAAGAGGCCGAATCACACTACCTCTACGGTGAGTTTGAGCTGGCAAACCCTCTCTATCTCATGCTGAATGACCTCATACCCGGCAACCACAACATCAAATACAAGATCGGCAATTGCTACCTTAATATATTTGATGAGAAACCAATGGCTATCCCCTTCCTTGAGGAAGCCGTCAGAAGCACCAGCTACGGGTCCAGGACAGGCAGGCTGAAGGAGACAAGGGCGCCCCTGGATGCATACTTCTCACTTGCAAACGCTTACCGCATCACTAACAGGCTTGACAGTGCACTCAATACCTACAGGTTCTTCCAGCAACTGATAACTGAATCTGCAGCAATGGAGAACCAGGAGTTCATCAACCAGCAGATCCAGGCCTGCAATATCGCGCGGGAACAGATGAATACTCCAATCAATGTGCGCATACAACCCCTAAAGGAGTATATCAACCAGGGATCCGTCAATGACAGGCCGGTTGTCAGCTATGACGGCAACACCATGGCCTACACCGAGAGACGCGGACTGGAAAGCGTTGTCTATGTGACCCGAAGGGAAGGAGACTCCTGGGGCACACCGGTGGATATTACCCTCGAGGCAGGAATGGGAACCGACTGCCATACAACCTCTCTCAATAACGACGGAACGGAATTGTACCTCTTTAAGAACGATAACTTCGACGGCAATATCTATGTCTCCAGGTATGTGAACGGCAGATGGAATCAGATTGAAAAGCTTAACAGGAATATCAATACCAGGTTCTACGAATCCCATGCCACCGTCTCTTATGACGGAAAGAAACTATACTTCGCCTCCAACCGCGAGGGAGGCCTGGGAGAACTTGACCTCTGGGTCTCGGAGAGGGACATCACAGGCGACTGGGGCATTCCCTCCAACCTGGGCAACGTGGTCAATACTCCCTATAATGAAGAGACACCTTTTATCTCAGCTGACGGCGCCACACTGACATTCAGCTCTGAAGGCCACGGATCAATGGGCGGATATGATATCTTCCTCTCTAAACTCTCATCCGGACAGTGGAGCAATCCGATAAATATAGGCTACCCTGTCAGTACCACCGATGACAACCTCGCTTTTCAGCCCTATGATAACGGCAATTACGGATTGTACTCCATAATGACCGGATACAAGAAAAAAGAGATAGCTCTGGTAACCTTCAATCCGCCTGAAGATGAGAAGCGTGACACAGTCACCATCAGCTTTGATCCGGCAGACCTGCCCTACCTGACAGTGGTCGATTCATCCACTCTGATTACCGATCTTGTTGTAAGAGACGTCAGTGCGACGGATGAAGAGTTTGACCCCGAGGTACTCTATTACACGGTACAGGTGATGGCTCTCTACAACCCGGTTGATCCGGCCTACTTTGAGTATGCCGAGATATTTGTCTACTATAACAGGGATGACCGGTTCTACCGGTATACAACCGGCAGGTTCGATACCAGGGCAGAGGCTTACGATGAGAAAGAGAGACTGCTCCGCCTGGGCTATCCGGATGATATCTTCGTGAAGAAAGTCTACAGGAATGATTCTGGAAAATGACGGGATCAGGCTTAGGGCCGTTGAACCCGAAGATCTCGAACTCCTCTACATATGGGAAAATGATGAGGCCAACTGGAGGCAGAGCAATAACTGTCTCCCTTACTCGCGCTTTACGCTGAAAAAATACATAGCCGGCTCCGGCAGAAGCATCTATGAAACAGGCCAGCTGAGACTGATGATTGATGTCCTTCCGGCGAAAAGGACTGTGGGAACAATTGACCTGTTCGATTTTGACCACTATCATAACAGGGCCGGAGTGGGAATCCTTATTGCCGATCCTGCAGACAGAAAGAAGGGGTACGGTTCAACTGCCCTGGAATGCCTTGTCAACTATGCCTTCAATACCCTGGGGCTTCACCAGCTATGGTGCAATATCCTGGAAAACAATACGGAAAGCATGCACCTGTTCACCGGCCACGGATTCACTCTGTGTGCTACCAAAAAAGAATGGGTACGTGCCGGCGACTCCTGGGAGACCGAATATACCCTTCAACTTATCAACACTGTAAAATAAATACTGCCCAGGGGGTTGGGCAGTATTATTTTCTCGCCGGCTTAAGAAAGAAGTACCATTGTGAGCCGGAGAGAGGAAACGGGGAATCTAAAAAACACTAATCCTTAAACTCCTCTGTTGTTCCGCTTGCATGGCAAAACTAATCAGATCATTTTGTTCCGGCAATACCTATTTTTAGGTATTTTTCTTAAATGATCCCGTTATTTGAAGCATAGATAAGCAAATCAACCAGATTCTTTGTACCTGTCTTCCGCATGATATTCCTGCGGTGTGTGTTGACTGTAAATTTGCTGATATTAAGCTCATAGGCAATCCTGCTGCTGGTGTATCCCTGTGAGATGTAGTAAATGATCTCCTGCTCCCTTCTGGAGATTGACAGATCTTTTTCTGACAGGTCAGGCAGCTCTTTCAGAGTCCTTCCGCCAAGCAGTGCAAATGTAACCCTGGTACCGCAACGGATATGCGAGATGTCCCTTATTACTCCCATGTCATATATTCCTCCGACAGGGTCGGTATGACGTGAGATGGTCAGTGATATCCTGGTATACCTTCCATTCTTTTTGGCAGCTCTGTAAGCCAGGTAGAGCACAACCGGACAATGTGAGTCGCCTGAAATATATGACATCTCGCTGCCAAGTACCTTTTTTGCTATCTCGAAGACTGCCCTGCGGTCGTCAGGATGAATCATCTCAAAAACTGTCCTGAAGTTGAATTCCTCCCGCTCATATCCCAGTACATTCACTGCATTGGGACTGACAAACAGCATATTGAGAGTTGAGTAGTCACCGCAGAAAAGAACTGGTTGGCATAATCAAGCAGATCCAGGACCTGTTTGTCCACATTTATAGTACCCCTGAAAGGGGGCCTGTATGAATTCTGAAATGACTCTGTAAACAGTCGTTCCATCATCTCAGCACCGGGGTTTCTCTCGGTGCTTCTTAATTTATTCGTCATAAGGTTCGTTCAGTTAGTTTAGTTTAACAGGGATTATGGCCTGTCATTCCGTGCGTCCGCGGGTGTCGCGGTATTCACCCCTGAAATAGTTGACATGCATCAGGTCATAGCGCTCCTTAAGCACATCCAGTCTTGCCAGGAATTCCTCGAAATCCTTTTTCAGGTATGGTGTCCAGGCGGTCTCGGCAATGGCGAATGCTCTCGGGAAGGTCATGTACTCAAGGTAAGACATAGTGGAAATGTATTCCGTCCACAGGTTACCCTGCAGCCCGAGTATATGCTTCTGCTCATCAGCATTCAGTTCGTCAGGCAATGGCTCAAATGAATAGACCCGTTCCAGGGGCAGGTATCCTCCTATTGCCAGTGGTTCTCCTGCAGGCTCGCCCTGGTAATAATCAAGATAAGCATGAGTGGTGGGAGTCATTATGGCGTCATGGCCCATTCTGGCCGCCTCAATGCCGCCCCTGATGCCGCGCCATGACATCACGGTGGCATCCGGAGCCAGCCCTCCCTCAAGTATCTCATCCCAACCGATTATCTTTCTGCCATGTGAATTGAGATACTTCTCTATACGGGTAATGAACCAGCTCTGAAGCTCATGTTCATCACTGAGACTCTCTTCCCTTATCCGCTGCTGGCATGCCGAACATTTTTCCCATCTTGTTTTCGGGCATTCATCACCTCCTATATGTATATACTCTGACGGGAAGATCTCCATCACCTCGTCAAGCACTCCTTCAAGAAATGCGAATACAGTATCCCTGCCTGCACAGAAGACATCCTCCATCACTCCCCAGCGGGTTTGCACCTCTATTTTGTTGCCTGTACATGAGAGCCACGGGTACGATGCCAGTGCAGCTACCGCATGGCCGGGCATCTCTATCTCCGGTATGACCGTTATATACCTTTCAGCAGCATACCTGACTATCTCCCTCGCCTCCTCCTGGCTGTAATAACCACCGTGAGGCTTTCCGTCATAGGTGAAGGGCGGGCGGCCGCCATGGCCTGTCAGTGTCTCCTTCCTCTGTGATCCCGTGGCAGTGAGTTCAGGGTACTTCTTTATCTCTATCCTCCAGCCCTGGTCATCAGTCAGATGCCAGTGGAAGGTGTTGAACTTGTGCAGTGCCAATATGTCAAGGTACCGCTTCACCTCATCCACAGTAAAAAAGTGGCGGCAAACGTCCAGGTGCATCCCTCGGTAACTAAACCTGGGCTCATCAGTGATAAAACAGGCCGGCACCTGAGGGAGGACCTCCCCGGTCAGTCCGCCTTCAACCTCAACCTGCGGAGGCATAAGCTGCCGGAGTGTCTGCACTCCCCGAAAGAGACCTGCCGGTGATGGCGATCTCAGCTCTACTCTTTTTCCTGTAACCATGAGGGTATAGCCCTCCCTGCCAATGGCCAGGGATGAGTCAACTGCCATGAATATCCTGTTCCTGCCCCTGCCGGATCCCTCCTCAACGGGCAATGGCACGTCGGCGCTTCTCCTGATCATCTCCGCCAGGAAAGCGGTTACAGGCGCCGTGCTCTCATCTGATGGTGTGATGGTCAGCTTTGTCTTGTCGTCGATGACGAAGCTGCCGCTGCCCATCACCAGCTCCACCGGCTTGGGAATCACCGAATATTTTTCAGGCGGATTCATCTCCTTCTGATCGCAGCCGGCCATAACTGCCAGCAGGGCCAGCGCTGACAATGGTACTCTCTTCATATTTGCTTGTTTAAATTTACATCATTATTGGCTTCCGTTCTACTTTTCTCTTGTCTTCGCCGCCAGCATTCCGCATGCGGCAGCTATGTCCTCCCCCCTCGATCTCCTTACCGAGGCACTGATACCCGAGATCACCAGTTCATGCTTGAAACGGTTCATCACAGAATCATCTGAACCTGTTGCATCATCTTTTCCCACAGGGTGATAGGGCAGCAGGTTAACACGTATATCCGTTCCTGTCAGCAATCTCTTCAGTTCTTCCAGATGCCTGTCGGAATCATTTTTACCCCTGATCATCACATAGGCAACCGTAAATCTCCTTTTACGCCGGTTATCATAGTTCCTGAACAGATCCAGGGTTTCAGTAAATGGCCATCGTGCTTCAGCGGGTATCACCTGCCGCCGTTCCCCGGGAAAAGGAGAATGAAGGCTCAGTGTTATATTGCATTCTGTTTCTCCCAGCAACCTCTTCACTGATGGGGTCACCCCCACCGTTGAGACTGTCACCCTGCTTCTTCCTGCTGCCAGGCCCCACTCGGCGGTTAATATACGGCAGGCTTTTATTACCGCGTCAATATTGTCACCCGGCTCTCCCATCCCCATCATTACTATGTGAGTCACCTCATGCGGCAGGCTGATCACCTGGTTGACTATTTCCCCGGCTGTAAGATCACCGCCCCAGCCGTACCTCCCCGTGGCACAAAAACGGCAGCCCATGCGGCAGCCCGACTGTACTGAGACGCAGACCGTTCTGCGCTTGCCGTCAGGGAGCCATACAGTCTCATGTGCAAGTCCGATGCTTGTGGTAAAAAGATACTTGACTGAACCGTCAACCGATGCCTCCGATGCCACCGGTGCACTCAGTCCTGTTTCAAGATGTTCTGACAGGATGGTGAGCACCCTTTTGGGTATGTCATTGATTTGAGCAAATGATCTTATGCCTCTCCGGTAGATCCAGTAGAGTAACCTGCGGGAATACCGTTTATCAATCCCAAGGCTGGCCAGCAGGGTCTCAATATCTGACAGATCCGAACCAGCTGCAGTTTTCCGCTCCATACGCTCCTCCACCGGTGTAAATATATTAAATTACCACCGTAAAGCATTTTTTTACATCTTTGATATAACAATAACTTGCAGGTACAGCCCCGTTATAACAGGTAAGATGGGATCAACAGCAGGAAAGAGAAGGTTTGGGATGGCTCCGGTCTATTTTACTGCGGTATCCACCATACTGGGAGCCATCCTCTTTCTGCGTTTCGGGTTTGCCGTGGGCACACTCGGTTTCTGGGGAACGCTGCTGCTTATCCTACTGGGTCATGCCATCACCATCCCCACCGCACTGGCAATAGCAGAGCTGGCAACGAACAAAAGGGTTGAGGGTGGTGGTGAGTATTTTATTATCTCGCGGTCATTCGGCCTAAATATCGGTGCTACAATAGGCATTGCCCTTTTCTTGTCCCAGGCCATAAGTGTTGCCTTCTACATCATTGCATTCACCGAGTCGTTCGAGTTCTTATTTAACTTCTTTGCTCAGCGCTTTTCCATAGAGCTTCCCAGGCAGGTGATCAGCCTGCCCGTGATGCTTGTTCTTGGCGTGATGATTTTGCGCAAGGGTGCCAACACAGGGGTACTGCTTCTGTATGTTGTTGTTTCAGTCCTTTTTATCACCCTGCTCCTCTTCTTCCTTGGCAAGCCAGCTGAAGGGAGCATGGCTCCCGGAGAGCTGCCGGTGCGCGACATCCGCAACATGGGTGACCTGTTCATGGTCTTTGCCATCTGCTTTCCTGCATTCACGGGCATGACAGCAGGGGTAGGCCTATCAGGTGACCTCCGCAATCCGGGCAGGGCAATCCCTCTGGGGACCATCCTGGCCACCGCCACAGGCTTTGTCGTTTATCTTTTTGTCATCTATAAGCTTGCCATCTCCGCATCCCCGGAGGAGATGCTCGAGAATCAGCTGATAATGGGCAAGATCGCTATCGGCGGAGCGCTAATTGTGCCCATAGGTCTGGCAGCATCAACCCTCTCCTCTGCCCTGGGTTCGGTGCTGGTAGCCCCACGTACCCTCCAGGCTCTGGCATCGGATACCTCCTTCCCCTCAATGAGACTCAACAGGTGGCTGGCCTCTGCCAGGAGCAACGACGGTGAGCCGGTAAATGCCACCCTCGTTACACTGGTCATCGCCATTGTCTTCGTCACCCTGGGTAACGTTAACGCTGTGGCAGAGATAATCACCATGTTCTTCCTTGTCACCTACGGATCACTCTGCCTAATCTCATTTCTGAACCATTTTGGCTCATCACCGTCATACAGACCATCATTCAGATCCAGATGGTACCTGTCGCTCAGCGGATTTATCGTGGCTGTCATCGTGATGTTCAGGATCAATACACTATACGCCCTTACAGCCACTATCCTCATTGTGCTTATTTATCTCTTCATAAACTACTATCACAAAAACAGGACGGGCCTCGAGTCGCTCTTTGCCAACGCTCTCTTTCAGATTAACCGCAATCTCCAGGTCTACCTTCAGAAGACCGAAAGCAGGAGGAAGGAAAAGGAATGGAGGCCTGGGGTCATCTGCATCTCCAAGGACTCCTTCAGGAGAGAGAGAGCATTTAAACTGCTCAACTGGCTCTCCTACAGCTACGGCTTTGGCACCTACCTTCACCGCATTGACGGCTACTACTCCAAGGCCACCAGCAAACAGGCGGCGGAGGAGCTAACAAGACTGATAGAGCTGTATGAAACGTCTCACAACCATGTTTACGTTGACACCATCATTTCACCATCCTACACCTCGGCTATAGTGCAGGCCATCCAGGTGCCGGGGATATCAGGTATGGAAAACAATATGGTTGTCTTTGAGTACGACAAGGAAAACCCTGAGAACCTGGGCGAGATCATTGAGAACATAAGACTGATCAAGGCGGGCGATTTTGACATATGCCTGCTGGCCTCTGGCGGAAAGGAGATGAACTATACCAAGGGCATCCATGTGTGGATAGACTTCAATGAGCCGGAGAACGCAAGCCTGCTGATCTTGCTGAGTTTCATCATCTCAGGGCATCCCGACTGGAAGAAATCGCACCTGCAGGTCTTCAGCACCTGCAAGACCGGGCAGTATGAGGATGCCAGGCAGGAGCTGACAGAGCTGATGAAATCAGGGCGCCTTCCCATCACTGAAAAGAACGTGGAGATCATTGAGGTCTCGCATGGCAGCTCAGTCAAGAGTCTCATCAATGAGAGATCCTCATCTGCAGCGCTGGTTATGACCGGGTTCAGGCCGGAGACGCTCAAACACAATGGAGAGACCATCCTCGGCGGTTATGAAGAGGTGGGAACAATCCTCTTCGTCAACTCCCAGCACCAGAAAGAGATTATTTAATGAGAATTCTTACCCGACAATTATCGGAGGCAGCGCAGGCATAAAAAAGGCTGCCCTCCCGGTGGTTCGGCAGTGCAGCCTTTAGAATGTCTTTTACCTTAAGCTGATCAGTTCAGTCCCCTGTTCCTGAGCAGTGGCTCTTTCTCAGGCTCACGGCCGCGGAAATCAAGATACATCTGTTCTGCTTCCATGATGCCCATCTTTTCAAGTACATTCTTCCTGAAGGATGCAGCTGTTGCCTGGTCAAAGATGCCATTCTCCCTGAATGCTTCAAAGGCATCATGGTCAAGCACCGCCGCCCATGTGTATACATAATAGCCTGCATCATAACCGTCTATTATATGCAGGAAGTATGTACTGCGGTACCTTGGCTCAATCTCGGGAATCATGCCAATCTTCTTCATGATTTCATCTTCAAATTGCTGAGGATCAACTTCAGCAGGCGCTTCCAGTGAATAGTATGCCATGTCAAGCAGCGAGGCAGCCATCACCTCCACGTTGTCAAACCCGGCATTGAAATAACTGCTGTTCCTGATCTTCTCTATAAGCTCCGGGGGGATTACTTCTCCAGTCTCATAATGCTTTGCATACATTGCCAGCACCTCTGGCTGGGTAGCCCAGTGCTCCATTATCTGCGACGGCAGTTCAACGATATCCCATGCAACTGTGGTTGACGAGTAGGTGTTCTCCGAGAAGAGTGCCTGCAGTCCATGGCCGAACTCATGAAAGAGGGTAAGCACATCATCCATACTCAGCAGCGCCGGTTTATCGCCCGCCGGCGGAGTGAAGTTACCTACAATTGTAACAACAGGGGTTATCTCCCTGCCGTCAGTCACCTGGTGATCACGGTATGTGCCGCACCATGCTCCCTGTCTCTTGCTCTCACGTGGATAAAAATCCATGTACAGCACTCCAACATGGCTTCCGTCTGCTTCCTTTACCTCAAAAGCCTGCGCATCAGGATGAGGCAGTGGTATCTTATCTATCGGAGTGAAGGTGATGCCATACAGTCTGTTTGCCACGGCAAAGGCACCATCACGGACATTGTCAAGAGTGAAATAAGGCCGCAGTTCATTCTCATCCAGATCATACTTGCTCTTGCGCAGTTTCTCGGCATAATACCACCAATCGTGCGGCTCCAGCCGGAAATTGCCTCCTTCTGCCTCAATGATCTGCTGCATCTCATCGCGTTCGCGCTTAGCAACAACAAGTGCTCTATCAAGAAGGTCATTGAGCAGGTTGAGTACATTGCCTGTTCTCTTCGCCATGCGGGTCTCCAACACAATATCTGCATGAGTATTGTAACCCAACAGCTTAGCCCTCTCAGCCCTCAGCCTCACAATGTCGGCAAGTATCCTGTTGTTGTCATATTCGTCGCCATTGTTGCCACGGTTAAGGTATCCATCATACAACTTTTTCCTCAAATCACGGTTCTCCGCATACTGCAGAAACGGTATCATACTGGGTTTCTGTGTGGTGAACAGCCACTTGCCTTCCATACCTTCATCTGCTGCCATCTCTGCCGCCGTGGCCACAACACTCCCTGGCAATCCTTTCAGGTCAGCCTCATTGTCAATTACCAACCTGAACTTATTGGTTTCGGCCAGCACATTCTGGCTGAACTTAACCGTAAGAACAGAGAGTTCCTGATTGATCCTCTTCAGCGTCTCCTGATCCTCCCCAACAAGCAGTGCCCCGTTGCGAACAAAAGACTTGTACAGGTTCTCAAGCATGAAGAGCTCTTCGTCACTCAATTGTTCGGAATCCTTGTTCTCCCATACGCTCTTAATCCTGGCAAAGAGATCGGTATTGAGCAGCAGTTCATCACTGAATGCGGACATCTTCGGGGCAATCTCCATCTGGAGCTGCTCCATGGTCTCATTGGTATTGGCGCTGGTCTGTGAATAAAAGACATAAGCCACCCTGGAGAGCAGTTCGTCAACCCGGTCAAGTTTTGCGACGGTGTTGGCGAAGGTGGGAGCATCAGCATTGCCTGTAATCTCCGCTACCTGGGCCCTGGCCAGTGTAATGCCTGAATCTATTGCAGGCATATAGTGTTCAGTGCTTATCTCTTCAAAGGGAGGAACACCAAACGGCGTCTTCCATTCCGCGAAGAAGGGATTTGCAGGTTCCTTCTTCTGTGTGTTGCATGACAGGGTTGCAAAAACAGCTGCCATCATGATTATAAATACTCTTTTCACTTTTAGAATTATTGATTGGTATTGTTTTTCAAAGCTCCAAATATAACTTTTTTATCATACTCCGGAAATGACAATTGGGATGGCGGACAGCCTGACTCAGTTATTGTTCTGATATAGTATTCATATCATTTTTGTTGATAACTTGTAAAAGTTTGAAACATTTTGGCCTCTCCCGGAGTATAAAGTGCAGTTGCATCTTATAAATTTGATGCGATCATTTAAGAACCTCGCAGATTGAATGACTGACAGCCTATGAAAAAACATCTACCCGGAATTATTTTAACGTCAATTATTTGCTGCCTGCTGCTCACCTCACCGGGCAGTCTTTCGGGGCAGAACGGTGCCGACCGGTCAGGGCATGCAAACAGGTCCGTAGCTGATTCAATAGCGCACAGTCTCTCAGAAAAAATCAAGATTTATCCTGTACCCGCCACAAGTGAGATTACCATTGAGAATGTTGAGAACGTTACCACGATTGAGGTATTTGATGTTACGGGAAATAAATGCCTGTACCAGGTGTGTGATGATCAGGCACTGGTGACCATTGAGGTGTCACAGTTAAAGAAAGGAATCCACTTCATCAGGTTCAAGTCGCCTCAGGCCACCATAATGAAAAGGTTCATTAAAGAATAACCGGCACGTTCTTTTTTTATACACCAACCGCCCTGGATTTTTCCGGGCGGTTCTTTTTTTTATACTGCACAAACTGCACCGGATATTCCGCGGGGTTTTTACAATGTGTCGCGACGAGAATCATCTCATTCTTCCCTGTTTTTCCTTTGAATCCTGTGGTAATCCTTCAGAATCTTTCCGAAATGTTTTTCCTTTCTTCTCTTCTCCGCAACGGTGGTGGTAAACCTCTCCTGTTCCTTCATCATCTTCAGGTAATTTTCATACGACTCCCTGTCGATGGTTCCTTTCTCAACCGCTTCCAGCACAGCACACCCCGCCTCATTGACGTGCCGGCAATCAGGGTACCTGCACTCTGCCGCAACATCACCAATATCACGGAAAGTGACCCTCATTCCGGTGGAATCATCAGTCAGACCAAGTTCTTTCATCCCCGGGGTATCAATTATGATGCTGCCGTTCTCAAGGATGAACAGTTCCCGGTGTTCCGTCACATGTCTCCCTTTGTTTGTGCTGCTGCTTATCTCCCCTGTCCTGAGAGCCTCTCTCTGAAGAAGGGTATTGATGAGAGTAGATTTGCCCACTCCTGATGATCCGATTACGCAGTATGTCCTGGCTCTTTCCATCATGCTGATTACCTGTTCAACACCCTCCATGGTCACGTTGCTCAGGAGGATATACTTCACCTGCCTGTCACGTTTTTCAAGTGTTCTGACGGCTTCGGCTATCTCCTCCCGGCTCACAAGGTCGATCTTGCTCAGGACCAGAAGAGGCTCTATCCCGGCAGAGTAACAGATCGTCAGGTAGCGCTCAAGCCTGTTGATATTGAAGTTATTGTTTATTGCCTGAACTATAAAGGCATAATCAATATTCGCGGAAATAATCTGCATTTCACCAGGCTTGCCCACTGCCTGGCGGGTAAGCACTGATTTCCGGGGCAGGATCAAATTTATGATTGCCTGGTCAGGGCCGTACGGGGTGATCTCCACCCAGTCGCCCACAGCCGGATAAGCCATTCGCGAAGAAGCTGAGTACCGCATATTGCCTGTGATCTCTGCATCATACTCATTTTCTCCGTCGGAGACCGCGTAGCGTTCGCGGTGCTCGCGGATCACCCTGGCGATATGCGGCTGCTCCGGCAGATTATCACTTATGTAGCTCTTCAGCTCTGGTGTCAGTCCAAGCGCCACGAGCCTGTTTTTCAAAGGTTCCTTTTTCCCCTGTGACATTTTCTGATCTTATTTATTCGCGGCCAGTGAAAGTGTGTGTGTCAGAAGCTCCGGGCCGCCGTACGAACCGTGTCCCGGGATGACTGTCTTTGCATCCGGGAACTTCCGTATAATCCAATCCACCGTCTCCGGGTATGCTGCCAGGTCACCGTCTGCCGTGTTTCCCAGGTTCCCTGCATCAGCGCTCTTACATATGCAACCAGGAAAAAGGATTCTTTCGGACGGTATCCAGATTACTATATTATCCGTTGTGTGTGCGGCACCGGGAAAGTAACAGAAAATCTCCTTCCTTCCCAGCCTGAGGATAAGCGAGTCAATGAATCCGTGATCCGGAACCGGCAGGCCCTTATCTCTGGTTATCTGCTGTGTCAGGCTGCTGGCATATGAAATTATCTTCCTGCTCTTCAGGTATCCAAGCCCTCCCATGCAGTCCTCATGCCAGTGGTTCGGAACGAAACCCTTAATCTTCAGGCCCATCTCCTCTTCAAGGTAGGTAACAAGGATCTCGGTCTGGGTGTCATTCCAGGGCGAATCAAACAGAAATGCCTTATGACCTGATATGAATATCAGTCCGTTGGCTGCCACTCTGCCATATCCGGGCAGCTCGGTCCAGGACACATGAATGAAGGCATTGTTTGATATTCTTATCATCTCCAGATCTGCAGAAATCTTAATAATGTCCTGCGATTGCAGCTGGTGCTGGATCATGATCATGATGATTAAAAGCACTGTCTTTCTCATGGCACGATTTGTTGGCTATGGTACTCCTTGTTACGGATTCCGAAATTACGAAAAAAGCCGCTTTCGATGCGGCTTTTTACATGTTTACCTGAAACCAACCAAAGGAGATTTTTAACATCTCTCTGTAATAAAGACGGGGAAGAGATCAAAAAGTTTACAATTCCCCGAAAAAAAATTTCAACGAAATTGGTCCTGATCGCTTAAGCGCCTGTTAACCTGTGCTGAAAGCATTCAGGGCTTACGTTTCTGTATTCTTTCATGAATATCGTTAAGCATGGGCAGGGCGGCGGAGCCGTACCACTGGTACATTTCAGTCTCAAAGATTCCGTTTGTCACTGTTGGGTCTCTTTTTATAAGGTCTTTCGCCTCGTCCAAGGTTCTTACATCAAACAGGAAGAGTCCGCGGTATTGCCTGTCATTGGCAGAGAATGGTCCCGCGGCCACCAGTTTACCTTCTCCGGCAAGTTCGTCCATGTTGGAAAAATGTCCAGCAAAAAGACTGTCTCTTAGCTCTTTATCCTCTATCTGTGCCGGACCAGTTTTAAGTATTACCAGGACATATGTTTTCATCCCGTAGTCGTCAGCCCCCAGTTTTGCCGCCAGGGTGGAGTCGTATTCATGTACCTTGCCCTGCGCACCTGCAAGAATTGATATGATCAGAAGCAGTGCTGTTGTCAGTATGTTTTTCATGGAATCATTGTTTATAACAAAATATGCAACAATCAACCTTGCATTAAGTTTTCCGGGATTAAAAATGAGTCTGAAGAATTTGGATTATATTTGCTGCCGCTGTGTCCGTTGGGCACGGCCTGTCCGGAGAGATGCCAGAGTGGTCGATTGGGGCGGTCTCGAAAACCGTTGTCCGGGCAACTGGACCGAGGGTTCGAATCCCTCTCTCTCCGCACCTGACAATACAGGCCGTACTGCTGCAAGGCAGTACGGCTTCTGTTTTGAGGACTTCGCCGAAGGAGCTTGCTACTGAGGTGAAGGAATGAAAACAGAAGTGCATGCGCTTCGCGCATGCCTGTATTGTCAGTTGCAGGGCACCAATCCAAAGGGATCACGAGTGAATGAAATGAACGAGTAATCCCTATCCATCTGTAAAATGCAAAAAGCCAGGCCGTACTGCTGCAAGGCAGTACGGCTTCTGTTTTGAGGACTTCGCCGAAGGAGCTTGCTACTGAGGCGAAGGAATGAAAACAGAAGTGCATGCGCCTCGCGCATGCCTGTATTGTCAGTTGCAGGTTCCCCAAAAAGGGATCACGATCCGCCGACAGGCGGAGAGTAATTCTATCCTCTCCCCTGCGCACCCCAATCAATTCCATTGCCCTCAAAAAAAGTCTCAACTAAACATGATCATTTTCAAACACAATTTTTAACTTTAAACGCTGCTATGAAATCAGAAAAAGAAAATAACTGCTTATGAAAAGATCTCTACCCCTCATTACATTGCTGTCTTTCATACTCTTATCTGCATTCTCGCTGCAGGGAGTATACTCACAACCTCTCCTGGTTGAAAACTTTGATTATTCAGCCGGAACATTGCTTACCGATGCCGGCTGGACAGCTCATTCCAGTTCAGGAACCCAGGCTATAGATGTTGTCGTCCCCGGACTTACGTTTGAAGGATATGCTTTGTCCAATATCGGAGGCGCAGCTAATGCTGATAACACCGGTGAAGACATTCATAAGATATTCCCGATGCAGAACTCCGGCACTGTCTATGCCGCCTTTATGGTTAAGGTGGACGGATCTGCCAACGGATATTTCATGCATCTCGGCGGAGATCCCATTGGTAATACCTTTAGAAACAAACTTTTTCTTATTGGGTCATCTTCTCCCTTTAACTTCGGATTGTCTGTTGGGTTAAACGACGCCACTCCCATTACTGACGGTTCATTCACCTTCGGAACAACCTATCTTCTTGTGCTGAAGTATGAGATTGTTGAGGGCACTTCCAATAACACCTCCAGCCTGTATATCCTCTCAGGAGAAATCCCGGCAACCGAACCCGCCACACCTTCTGTTGGCCCATTAACAGATGAATCCCAAAGCGATATTAATCCGGCCTCAATTGCTATAAGGCAGTTCAATTCCAATCAGAGAGTTACAATTGACGGTATCCGTATCGCAACCTCCTGGGCCGATGCCGTCACTGCCGCATTCAGTACCGTTGACAATACTCCCCCCGTCTTCACTGCCGGCTTCCCCCGGGCCTCCAACATCAACGCCACCCAGGCTGACCTGGAGGTGAGCATGGACGAGGCGGGCACAGCATACTACGTGGTTGTACCTGACGGCGCCACGGCACCCACAGCAGATGAGGTGGTTGCAGGAACCAACTACGGCACCGTGACCCTCATTGCCAACGGCACCATCGATGTCACAGCGGGCGGCGGCACCTATACATCTGCCATCACAGGCCTGACAGACAAAACAGACTATGATGTATATGTCGTGGCCGAAGATGATGAAGATACCCCCAACAGACAGACAGAAACCACCAAGGTTGATCTGTATACTATCCGGCCACCCGACGTGCTGCTTTATGCCGACTTCGAAACGTCAGGCTCCCTGGCCCCCTTCACACAGGTAAGCATTACAGGCGACCAGGTATGGGAACAGGACTCATACAGCGGTGATAACTTTGCCAAAATTAACGGCTACACAACCGTGGCAAATGAAAATGAAGACTGGCTCATCTCACAGGCTATCAATGTTTCTTCGGCCGAAGCTGTTCTACTGAATTTTATTACCGCAAAAAATTATAACGGCGGCTCTCTTAAAGTTATGATCTCATCCAACTTCAGCGGAACCTACAGCGCAACAGATATAGCTGCTGCTACATGGACTGACATAACCTCCAACTTCGCGTTTTCCTCGGGCAGCTATGCATGGACATCATCAGGTGATTACAGCCTTGATGCCTACACCGGAGAAGTATACATTGCCTTCGTCTATACCTCCACATCCGAGGGTGCTGCTACCTGGGAAGTTGACAACGTGAGGATCACCGGCTACCTGCTGCCCGGATCAGACGCCACACTGTCAGACCTTAAAGTTGACGGCGCAACTATTGAATCGTTTGATCCCGCAACACTCTCCTACGAGATGATACTCGACGCTTCGGTGACAACACCTCCGGCAGTTACCTTCACCACCACTGACGCCACCGCAACGGCAGTGGTGACTGACGCAACCAACCTCGCCGGCGACGCCGCGGCACGCACAACAACAGTGGTGGTAACCGCTGCCGACGGCACAACAACAAAGACTTACAGCATCCTCTTCAATCCGATCATAGCTGTCACTGACCTGGCTGCACTGCGCGCCGTGGCATCAGATAACTATGACAGGTTATACCAGGTGACGGGCGAGGTAGTGGTGTCAGGCCTCAACGAATCACAGAGACACCAGAAATTTGTGCAGGATGCCACAGCAGGAGTGCTTATAGATGATGCCGGCAGCATAATTACTACTGCCTACAGCGTCGGAGACGGAATAACCGGCCTGACCGGAACACTCTCCGAATATAATGAACTGCTTCAGTTCATCCCTTACCGCGATCCGGGAGCGGCATCCTCTACCAACAACACTCTTACACCCCGGGAGGTGACTGTGGCCGAGTTTACCGGTAACCAGGAAGACTACGAGTCTGAACTGGTTAAGATCATAGGAGTGGCATTCGCCGACGCCAACGGTACTGCAACCTTCAAGGAAAAGACAAACTACAGCATCAGCGCGGGATCCGATGCAACAATCCTTCGCACAATCTTCCTCGGTACCGACCTGAATGACAAGGTCATCCCCTACATGGCTGATCTGACAGGCATTGCTACCGTCTTCAATGATGATGCACAGCTGGCCCCGCGCAACTACGCCGACCTGGTCATCTACTCCTCCGATGCTACCCTCAGCGACCTGCAGGTTAGCGGCACCACGGTGACAGGATTTGACCCGGCCACAATGACATATAACGTCTCGCTGGCGGCTGGGACAACAGCCGTACCCGCCGTCACAGCCACAGCCACAGAAGCTAACGCCACTGTGGTTATAACACCGGCAACCTCACTCACAGGTGATGCTGCAGCCCGGACAACAAAGGTAGATGTGACTTCGCACGACAAGTCGGCTGTCAAAAACTATACTGTGGTGTTTACCGTGGCCACAGGCATTGCAGACAACCTGGGACACAACCTGAGAATCTACCCTATACCTGCTTATGAGGAGCTGACGATTGAAGGACTCTCCGGGGTGACCATGATAGAGATCTTTGATGTCACCGGCGTTAAACTGTCTGCAATGCATTGTGAAGGAGAATCAATGGTTAAAATCCCCGTATCACAGCTCGCAAGGGGAATATATTTCATCAGGCTCTCCTCAGCCGACGAAACAATGATGAGAAGATTTGTAAAAGAATAAACCTCAACTCTCACCTTACCTTTAAAGCCGCTCCGCTCAACCGGGGCGGCTTTACTTTTTGCGGCTGAATCACCCATCCGTGTCTAAAGAACCTGAACCTCTGCCGGCCTACCCTTCCGGAATACTCAAGACCTCTTGCCAGTTGCCATTTTTATTCCCAAATTTGCACATTATGTTTCGTCATATCCTCAACCGGCTACTATGGCTGCTCGTCCCGTTGCTGGCAGTAATAACAGGCTCATGCCGCAGGATCCCCGATCCGCCGTCGCCCGATGACACCAGCCTCTTTGCTGCCTGTGTCATTCCGGGAACAGCCTCCACAATAGATATTGTCACTTTTAACGTCGAAGGGTTCCCCAAGGCAGGCTATACCAGCGTCACAGCACTGTCAGCGCTTGTCAATGCTATTGACCCTGACATCGTTGCCCTTCAGGAAGTGGTCTCTGAAGCCGACTTCAACCGCATGGTTAAACTCATGTCCGGATGGACCGGTTACTTCTACCCTGTCAACAATGACGAGTGGAACCTGGCATATCTCATCAAGGACAGTGAGATGGAGGTGATACCGGGAACAGTGAGAACATTGTTTCACGATGACTTTTACGCATTCCCCAGGCCTCCGTTTGAGATTATGGTCAGCCATAAGCCCTCCGGCAGGGAACTGTTGCTAATCAACCTGCACCTGAAATGCTGCGGTGGAACGGATAACGAAAACCGCAGGCGCTCCGCCTCCCAAAAGCTGAAGGAATACCTTGACGGACAGAGGGCCGATGATGCAGTGGTGATGCTCGGCGATTACAATGATGAAATAGCATCAGTAAGCCCCGAAGAAAACCCTTTCCTCAACTTTATCATTGATGCCTCCAGCTATACCTTTGCGGATATGACAATCGCCACCGGCAGTCAGCTATGGTGGTCATACCCTTCCTGGCCAAGCCATATAGACCATATACTGGTGACCAACGAACTGTCTGCCGACATAGATACAACAGTGGTTATCAAAGCCAGTCCTTGCTACCCTGACTACGGAGAAGTACTCTCTGACCATCGCCCCGTGGCAATAAGAATCATTCCTTAGAGACTGCCTCCCGGTATTAATTACCGTTATATCGCACTATGATGACATAGACCGGAAAATGGTCGCTGTAGCCGCCCTGCCATACCGTACCGACAAATGAGCGAAGCGGATAACCCTTGTACTGGCCATCTTTCTGCATCAGAAAGGGTGAGTTGAATACCCGTGCATGTAAAAACTTATATGTTGAGTAATCATTGCCCAGCAATGACTTTGTAACTACGATCTGGTCAAACAGGTTCAGCCCGTCACGGTAATTGAGTGAACCTATACCTTTCCTGAAGAGCGGATACATGGTGTTGTACATCTCATCATCGCGCAGGCGGTCAGCATTCCCCGAAGCCCTCAGATATTTGCGGAGACTCTCATCTGACGGATCATCGTTCAGATCGCCCATGACAAACACCTTGGCATCATGGTTAATGGCCAGCAGACTGTCTACCAGCCTGCGTGAGAGCGCTGCTGCTGCATTGCGCCGCGGACGCGTGGTGAGCTCTCCCCCTGATCGCGAAGGCCAGTGACCAACAATGAAATGCATGGGCTCACCGTCAAAGAGACCCGAGACAACAAGCTGATCACGCGTGTAAACCGGCTCGCCCTCATCATTGGTCAGTGGCAGCGACGGACTGGCAGAGGCAGTGACACTGAAGAAACGAGGCCGGTACATCAGCGCAACATCCACACCCCTGCGGTCAGGTGAATCATAATGAACAATCTGGTAATTCGAATCCTTAAGCAAAGGATGAGCAGCCAGATCCTCCAGCACAGACCGGTTCTCAATCTCAGACACACCAAGCACCGCAGGACCACCCTTCCAGCCATCATCCTCCCCAATCCTTGAGATAGCCAGAGCCATGTTGTCTAGCTTCTCCATATACCTGCTACCGGTCCACTTGTTGGGCCCCTCAGGGGTGAACTCCTCATCAAGCACATCCGGCGTATTGATGGTATCAAAGAGATTCTCCAGATTGTAAAAGGCAATTAACCCTGCCCTCACCTGCTGCTGCGCTTCTGCCGCCAATACTGCAGTCAGAAGAATTGTAATGAATATCGTCCTAATTAGCATATTTCTGTTTGTGCAGGCAAAGGTAATATTTTTGTGTTTCCGGCCTCCATTTCCCTTTTGCCATGTTGATGAAAAACCTTATCTTTCAAACCTTTCTTTTAACAGACCCATGAGACATAACAAACTGATTATCTTATTTTTACTGTTCATGATATCCTGCGGAACGTTAGCTGCCCAGCAGGGAACAGTAACAGGTACCATAAAAGGTAAAAACAATGGTACTCCCCTGGCAGGGGCCCTGATAACCGACGCTTCGGGAAGTGAACTGGGACGGTCAGCCGATGACGGAACCTTTAGTGTCAACATGAATGAAGGCAGGCAGATGCTGTTCATAAACATGCCCGACTATGAACAGGCAATCATCAGCATCACTGTCACAACAGGTGAGACTACCAATCTGGGCATCGTGACCCTCCCCGAGATGTCCGCATTCATGATGGACCTTGGAAACATCGCCACCATGGAAGGGTTCTCCGAAGACGGCTTTGAGACACAATCGATACAGGGAATACTGAGCTCCTCTGCAGATATCTTCATGAGCACAGCAGCCTATACCTTCGGCCAGGTAATGTACAGGAACAGGGGATATGACAATAACTACCAGAATGTCAGCCTTAATGGCTTTGTTGTCAATGACATCGAATCAGGCGCCCCCTACTGGTCCAACTGGGGCGGACTGAATGATGTCATGCGCAGCTCCATGGTAAGCTCAGGCCCGGAACCGATAGGTTTCCTTTTTGAGCCTGTGGGTGGCGCAACGCGAATAAACACACGGGCCTCTGAATACCGTTCGGGCATACGTGCAGTTTACTCCCGCTCTAACAGAACCTACCCCAACAGGGCGATGCTGACATACAGCACCGGCCTGATGAATAATAACTGGGCGTTCACCGGAAGCTACTCCAGGCGATGGGGTGAACAGGGATATAAAGAGGGAACCTTCTATGACGCCAACTCCTTCTTCTTGTCCGCAGAGAAGAAGCTTAACAGTCGCCACAGCCTAAATTTCACTGCCCTTGATGCCGTCTACCGACGTGGCGTGGGCGGCGGAGCCACACAGGAAGTATATGATCTGGCCAGCAATAACTATTATAATCCATACTGGGGCTACCAGGACGGTGAGGTTCGCAGTGCGCGCGTCAGAAGCAATAATAAGCCTTTGCTGACCCTGGCACACATCTGGGAACCGTCAGACAGACTCGATATCCAGACAACAGCAGGCTACTGGTTCGGGAAAAGCGGCTATACAGCCCTGAACTGGTATGATGTGCTCGATCCCAGGCCGGACTATTATCGCAAACTGCCCGGATATTTTTATGATGAGACAGATATTTCCCGCATCACAGAAGCCTGGCATTCCGACCCGGCAGTGAGCCAGATAGACTGGGATCATTTCTATTTCGCCAACAGGAAGAATATCTATACCGTCAGTAATGAAGGAGGTATAGAAGGCAATACTGTCTCCGGCAACAGGTCAAAGTACATTATTGAAGACAGACGCAACGACCTGTCGCAGTTTCAGTTCAACACCCGCGCATCATGGGATATAGATGAGCACCTCAACCTCACGGGAGGCCTTCTGGTGGATATCTATCGCGGCCATAACTTCAACGTTATCAGCGATCTCCTCGGAGGCGACTACTGGCTTGATGTGGACCAGTTTGCTGAGAGGGATTATCCGAATAATCCTGATGCATTCCAGAATGATCTGAACAATCCTGATAACACTGTCACCGAGGGTGAGATATTCGGAAACAGCTATTATGCCTATCAGCGCGGCGCCACACTCTGGGGAACAGGCACATGGTCAGGCAACCGCTACAAGCTGTACCTGAGTGCACACGCAAGATACACGGCCATGTGGCGCGAGGGACTTATGCGTAAGGGCCTCTTCCCCGACAACTCCTTCGGGGAGTCAGAGAGACTCAATTACCCAACATGGGGAGTGAAGGCTGGCGGCGACTATCGCATCACAGGCCGGCACATGATACTCTTCAATACCCTTGTCACTACCAATCCTCCCCTCTTCAGGAACAGTTTTTTGTCGCCCCGCACCCGTAACTCGGTTACACCTGAGCTTCGGGAGGAAACAATCCTTTCGGGAGATCTGAGCTACGTGCTCCGCTCGCCGGCAATAACAGGCAGGCTAACAGCATATTACACACGATTTATGAACCAGACAGAGGTGACAAGCTTCTATCATGACGAATGGCGGACACTGGTAAACTATGCCATGACAGGCATCGATAAAGAAAACTACGGCATCGAAGCCGGAGCAGAAGTCAGCCTTACATCAGAACTGTCCGTCAACGCCGTGGCATCACTCGGACAGTTCCTCTGGATCACCAACCCTGACATCACAATCACCCAGGACAACAACAGCCAGGTCCTCAGCAACGAAGAGGTCTGGATTCAGTACTTCCGGCAGAGCGGCACACCGCAGACAGCCCTGGCACTGGGAGTTGAATACAACTCATCACGGTTCTGGTGGGCAGGTGTCACCGGGAGCTATTATGACAATGTCTACCTGGATTTCAACCCGGTGACGCGAACCAAAGACGAGAGCGGTTACTATCCTTACTGGGACTACCAGCAGAAAACCGACCCGGGATTCCTGGTTGACATCTTCGTGGGCAAATCATGGAGGATAGACGACCTCTATATCTACCTCAGCGCCAACCTGAGCAATGTTCTGAACAATAAGACACTGATCACTGGCGGATATGAGCAGTACCGCTATGACCCTGAAAGACCAGACCTGTTCAAGCCCAGGGTCTACTATGCCAATGGCTTTAACTACTTCATTAACTTAAGCATCAGGTACTAACGATGAGGAAGGAACAGATCATGAAGAGATCAGAAAAATTATTCAGACTGATAGCAGTCGTTGCCATTATGCTTTTTGCGGTCTCATGCACAGACAATAATGAAACACCTCCTCCGGAAATGCCATTCGTTGCCGGGGAGATAGTGACCGTTCAGCAGGTCAGGGCTCTTTACGCTGACCAGCTGGCCATCTCTGACTACACCCAGCGTCATCCCGTGGAGATTGAACACGACTGGGCGCTGCGGGGCATCATCACTGCCAGCGACAAGAAGGATGGCAACTTCTACAAGGAGGCATATATAGAAGATGCCACCGGTGGTCTCAGGCTTATCTTTGAGGCTAATAGCGGACTATATATCGGTGATTCAGTGATTGTTAACCTTAAAGGCCTCTGGCTGGGCGATTACGGTAACTTCTGGCAGCTCGGCGGCACGCCGTATTATCAGGAGGACGGCACAATACGCGTAGGAGGCATGAATATGGACAAACAGTGCCTCAAACTCTCTATCGGCAATCCCACCTACCCTGCCAGTGTAACCATCACCCAGGCAAGGAACAACTCATACCTGGGCAGGCTGGTAAAGCTTGACGGCGTACAGTTCACTGATGCCATGATGGGGCTGACATGGGCCGATGCTATTGAGAAGGTAACTGAGAACAGAACACTCCAGGACTGTGATGAGAAGACGATAATAGTGCGTACCAGCGGTTACTCGTCGGCAGCCGGAGAAGTGCTTCCGGCAGGCAACGGATCTATCACCGGCATAGTAACAATATTCAACGGGACCTACCAGTTCCTCGTGCGCGATTTTGATGAGGTAGACATGTCCGGAACGAGATGCGGAGTGGTTGAACAGCCACTGGGAACACCTGTTGAAACCCTCAGCGAGGACTTCGAGAGCTTCGGCGATGATGATGACATCTATATCAATGGATGGCAGAATCTTGCCACAGCCGGCAGTCGTATCTGGCTCGCCCAGGTCTATAGCGGCAACAGCTATGCACAGGCAACAGGATATTATTCCAACCTGTCATCTATGGTCACATGGCTCATCACCAGGCCTGTGAACATATCCACACAGAAGGTACTATCCTTCCAGACAGCCAAGGCTTACTGGGCACACACCGGGACAAATGTGCCCATGGAAGTGCTCATCTCAACGGACTATAACGGGAACAACCTGGCCACAGCCACCTGGACTCCCATTAATGCCGTACTGGCACAGGAGAGTGATCCGGACCATACATTTATCAGCTCAGGTGATGTGAATCTTCCGGTTGCAGCCGGCCAGTCGGCCGTGCTCGCCTTCCGCTACACGGGCAGCAACACTGAGAGTACCTCATACCGAATAGATAATATCACTGTTTCAGCAGCAAAGTAAATTTAGATGAATATGACACTTAAATCCATTATAAAACTGTCCGTTGCAACAGCCATCATCCTGATGGCATCATGCAGTCGTGAGCCGATGCCCCCGCCGGAACCGGAAGTGGATTACATCACTATTGAACAGCTCCGGGCCATGAACGCACAGGGCATTACCACAGTTGATACCCTTGTTTATATCCAGGGCATAATCACTCTGACACCTGAGCTGGGTAACATACCGGCCTTCGTGGCATATATCCAGGACTCCACCGCAGGAATCTGCCTGACAGTTACCGGGAACAACACCTTCTCGCGCGATTCAGAGGTAAAGATCCTGTGTCGCGGCGTCTCCTTCACCACCTACAACGGACTGCTGCAGTTCGGTGACATCAGCATAGCTGACCAGACCACACTCGTCAGCCTCACCCCGCAGGCACTGGAACCTGAGACTGTTACAATCTCAGATATTCTCTCAGGAGACTTTCAGGCTGAATATGTAAAAATTGAAGCTGTACAATTTGATGATCCTGGCACCTATTCAGGAGAAAACATACTGACCGACTGCAGTGACGAACTTGAGGTCTACACACGCTCTGACGCCAATTTTTCATCGGAGACGCTGCCCACGGGTAACGGATATATTAAAGGTGTAGTATCAGAATTTAACGGCGTACAACTGCTGCTAAGAGACAACACCGAGCACGGGATGACTGGCGACAGGTGCGGAGGAGCAGGCAATGTCTACCTGACAGAAGATTTCTCAACCCTGGTAAAATATGCTGACGTCAGCACCCTGACGGGCTGGAAGACTTACCCCGAGGCAGGGACGAAAACATGGTACGGTAACGAGGTGAGTGGCCGCAGGTGGGTACAGGCCACCGCCTACAACTCCGGAGAGGCGTCAGTTATAACCTGGATGATAGCACCTGTTATCGATCTGACAATGGGCACACAGCCCTACCTCGTTTTCGAGAGCGCTGACGGTTATGATAACGGAGCTACAATGAAACTGCTGGTGTCAACAGACTATGACGGCTCTGCAACACCCTGGAACTTCACCTGGACAGAAAAGAACTATAACCTGCCAGCATCATCATCTTCCGGCTACAGTCAGTTTGCTAGTTCAGGAGAAATAGACCTCTCAGCATATAACGGAGGCCAGCTCTGGATTGCATGGGTATATGACGGCGACACCGACCGCACAACCACATGGGAGGTTGACAACATCCTCGTGGCGGAGAAATGACGAAAAGCAGCCTCACGGTCTTTTTAATATTCTGCTTTGCTGAAACAATAGCAGGTCAGGCGCCGGAAGGCTACTATAACAGCACCGCAGGGCTCACCGGAAAGGCACTTCAGGAGTCGTTGCATGATATTATTGATGGTCACACGCAACTGGAATACAGCACTCTGTGGCAGTGTTTCTCAACAACAGACATCAGATCTGACGGAGTGACAATATGGGATATCTATTCCGACATCCCCGGGGGAACACCGGCCTATACGTTTACAATTTTTACGAAGCAGTGCGGCACTTACCAGAAGGAGGGCGACTGCTACAACAGGGAGCACACCTTCCCTAAAAGCTGGTTCAATGATGCTCCGCCAATGTCCACTGACCTGTTTCATATCTACCCCACCGATGGATGGGTTAACAACAAGAGAGGCAACATGCCTTACGGCGAAACGAACAGCCCTTCCTGGACATCCACCAACGGCAGCATGGTGGGCCCCTGTTCTGTGCAGGATTACACCGGCAATGTCTTTGAGCCGATAGACGAGTACAAGGGCGACCTCGCCCGTACTTATTTCTATGTTGCCACACGTTACTATGGTGAGGACAGCCAGTGGCCCGGCAGCGACATGACCACCGGTGCACAGCCCAAACCATGGGCGCTGACGATGCTGCTCGAATGGCACAGGGCCGATGCTGTCAGCGACAGGGAGCGTGACCGCAACAACGAGATCTACAAATACCAGGGCAACCGCAATCCTTTTATCGACAACCCGCTGTTCGCTGAAAAGATATGGGGTACACTGAACCATGTTGAAAAGACAGCAGAAAACCAGGTATCAATGACCATCTACCCCAACCCGGCAGGAAACTACTTATATGTGAGCATCTCCGGATATGCATGCAGCGGAACGCCATTATACATTTATGATTCGGGCGGATGTCTGGTGATGACCGCAATGGTTGAGGACCATATTACAACCATCAGCACTGAAGGGCTTGCCTCAGGCATCTACTTCCTGAGTGTGGCATGTGAAGGGCAGGCTACTGCAGGGGCGTTCGTAGTTACCGGCAGGCAATAGAAACAAACCATGACCTCGTTTCATTCCGGGTCTCTCTCTTGTTCTAAATCTTACTGACAGTCCTCAGGCTGGAGGAGCCGCAGATCATCAAAATAAAGAGGTGGCCTCCCCTGACCGGGGAACATCCTTAACATGCAGGTCAACCTGGGGGAACGGGATGGTTATATTGTTTTCGATGAACTTTCTGTTGATGATCTTTCTGATCTCACTTTTCACCTTCTCTATCCTGAAGACATCATCACTGAAGAAGAGCAGTTGAAAGTCCAGTGATGAATTGCCGAAATTTACGAACCGTGCTTCAATGTTCTCCTTATGGCTGATGTCAGGATGCTCCAGGGCACTGGCCTCCAGTATCTTCACAACAAGGTCCACATCACTCCCGTAGGCTACACCCACATCTATCCGGAAACGTGTTCTCTTCGACTGATGGCTCCAGTTAATTACTTTACTGTTGGTTATGGCAGAGTTTGGAATGATTACAATGATATCATCACGTGTCAGTCCCTTCGATGTCCTTATTCCTATCTCCTGTATCTCCACCACCTGACCGTCAACCTCCAGTACATCCCCTATCCTTGTTGTGCCCTCGATCAGAAGGATAACACCTGAGATAAAATCATTGAAGGTCTGTTGCAGCCCCAGCCCGATCCCTACCAGCAGGGCTGCAGAACCGGCCAGCAGAACGGTGATGCTTATGCCCAGTGTCTGCATCATAAACAGGATGGCAAAAATCCACAACAGGTACTTTATGATCTGGCACAGAGAGTAGACATTGCTCATCTCTCTCCTGTCACCATTGCTTTTCCTGAAAATTGCCTTCCTTATCACCCATAATATGAGCTTGGTAACAAAGAATATAGCAAGGACCACCAGCAGGTCCGAGACCTGTACCTCATATTTCCCGATGCGGAAAATTACAGTCTCAATAAAATGTCTTATCGTATCCATCTGCAATCATTTTCAAAAGAAAGATACTACCTGATTTTGAAAGTACAATTATGTTTTCGCGTCAACTTTCCATTGAAGTTGTTGTTTTATTATTGAAACATATCGTAAGATGACCGAAAAATCGTTTGCCATAGAGGGGATGAACTGCGCATCATGCGCGGCTCATGTGGAGAAGGCTGCAGCAAAGGTTGAGGGCATAACCTTTGCCAGCGTCAACCTGGCCACAGAAAGGCTTACTGTATCATATGATGAACGCAAGGCTGATTTCACCAGGCTTCTGGAAGCGGTAGACAAAGCCGGATACAAAGCCATTGACGACGAGAAGGAACGCCTTGCGGCGCGCCCGGAGACAGATCGACTGAAGAAAAGGCTCCTCTGGTCACTGCTGTTTACGGTCCCGCTGCTTATACTTACTATGTCTGTCATGGCCGGAGCCAGGCTGCCGGTATTCATCTCGCCGGAAACCAGCCCCCTGAACTTCGCACTGCTGCAACTTCTGCTCACCACCCCGGTGGTGATCACCGGTCGCAACTTCTATATCACTGGTACAAAGACACTTCTCAGAGGTAATCCCGGTATGGATACCCTTGTAGCCATGGGTACCGCAGCTGCATACCTCTACGGCATCTATGCCACAGTGCGTGTTGCCGGCGGAGACAGCCACTACGTGCACAACCTCTATTATGAGTCAGCAGCAACAATCATAACCCTTATAACTACTGGCCGATACCTTGAGGCCAGATCAAAGTCAAAAGCAGGAAACGCCATACGCACTCTTCTTAATCTTGCCCCACCCCTGGCAACCGTCCTTCGAGACGGTAAGGAGAAAACAGTACCTGCATCCAAAGTCAAGGTAGATGAGCTTGTAATAGTCAGACCAGGCGAGAGGTTCCCTGTTGACGGTATTGTCACCGAAGGCATTACTTCGGCAGATGAGTCAATGCTCACCGGCGAGAGCACACCCGTGGAGAAGGATGAAGGAGCAGAGGTCACCGGCGGCAGCATCAACCTCAACGGTTCTGTCGTTTGCCGCGCAACACGCGTAGGCAGCGCCACCACCCTGGCACGGATAGTAAAACTCATGGAGGAGGCACAGGGATCAAAGGCCCCCATAGCCAGGCTGGCTGACAAGATCTCAGGCATATTCGTGCCGGTAGTCATGGCCCTGGCCATGCTGGCAGGAACGGCATGGCTCATAGGAACAGGCGATTTTAAACTGGCATTCACGGTGCTGATCTCCGTGCTGATAATTGCCTGCCCGTGCGCACTGGGACTCGCAACACCGGTGGCAGTGATGGTAGGTACGGGCAGGGGAGCACAGCAAGGTATACTGATCAAAGGCGGTGAAGCCCTTGAGACGGCACGCAAGGCGAAGGTTATTGTGCTTGACAAAACAGGTACGGTCACTACCGGGATACCTGTAGTTACGAATATCGTGCCGGTCGGCGATGCCAGTAAGGATCAACTGCTGTCAACCGCCGCTACAGCCGAAGGACGCTCGGAACATCCGGTGGCCAGGGCAGTGGTAAATCATGCTGCGGAGCAAAATATCTCATTCCCTTCCCCCGACCGGTTTACTGCCCTTCCGGGCTACGGCGTGGAGGCAGCAGTCAACGGCACCCACATACTGGCAGGGAACAGACGGCTGATGACCGAACGGAAAGTAGATGCCACCGATGCAGACATTGCTGCCGGACGGTTGTCGGAAGAAGGCAAGACAGTGATGTACATTGCCGCCAATGGCATCTGCCTCGGCATAATAGCCGTGGCAGATACCATCAGGCCGGGGTCGGCCGGCGCCATACACGCGATGAAGGAAATGGGCATTGAAGTGATGATGATCACAGGCGACAATCCACAGACTGCCCGCCATATCGCCATACAGGCAGGTATAGACACCGTAATAGCAGGTGTGCTGCCCGGCGACAAGGCCGAAGAGATCAGAAATCTGCGCAGCAGCGGCAGAACCGTTATCATGGTGGGCGATGGCATCAATGATGCCCCCGCGCTGGCGACAGCCGATGTGGGCATAGCTATCGGATCAGGCACCGACGTGGCCATCGAGGCTGCAGATGTCGTGCTTATTAAAAACGACCTGCACGATGTGGTCCGCACACTCCGGCTCAGCAACAGTACCATCCGCAATATAAAACAGAACCTCTTCTGGGCATTCTTCTACAATATACTTGGCATACCGGTAGCCATGGGCCTGCTGCACCTCTTCGGAGGCCCGCTGCTCAACCCCATGATAGCAGCAGCAGCTATGAGCCTCAGCTCTGTTTCTGTTGTATGGAATGCATTGAGACTCAGAAATGTGAAGCTCTGAGCAACTGATAATATGTTTTTTTTTCAGACTCCATTAAACCTTTCCGCCATAACTGCATCTGAGTAATTGTAAACAGCGAACAAAGAAGAATAAATAATAACAAAAACAATTACTCATGAAAACAAGATTATTCTTATCAGCGGTGGCATTCATGGCAATAGCTGCCATAGCATCAGCACAGACGGCACAGCAGAATCCCGAACAGATCGGAAGAGGGCGCGCGGCAGGAAATGTTTATGTTGACGCCGACAAAGACGGCGTATGTGATAACTACACCAATGGCACAAGGCCGGGTCGGAGAGCCTACTCCGCAGGAGCAAATCAGACTGCAACCAATCGCGGACCAGGCAAAGGCCAGGGACTCGCCCGGGGCGCCAGGAACGGACAGGGCCGTGGCCAGGCTGTAGCTGCAGGCAGAGGCATGGGCAGCACACAGGGAACAGCTCCCGGCAGGGGACGCTTTAACGGCAGAGGCCCGGCATTCGTTGACACCAACAATAACGGTGTTTGCGATAACATTGAGACTGCACCTGCAAAGAAATAAACGTCACTCCTCCCCCCACAGCACATTGGAAAAGAGATCCCCACGGGTCTCTTTTTTCTTTCCCGCATATCATTGTCAACACTATTGCGTGACCTACAATTCTTTACCCTCTACGAGGGTTATGTCTGTTTCTTGTTCCACTGTCCTACAATTCTTAAAGCTCTACGAGCTTTCATTGTCAACACTATTGCCGGTTGCATGGTACCTATTGCCTACGAGCTTTCATTATCAACACTACTGCCAATTGCCTGTGAAAAACAGTAACTTTATCGCTTAACCTGAAGCCACCTTGCACCTCACCATTATCATCCCCATGTACAACGAAGCCGGTACAATTGCCGTGACAATGAAGAGGCTTCGTGATACCGTGATGCCAGATTTTGTCAGACAGGTGGAGGTGATCATCGTTGACGACTGCTCAACGGATAACTCGGGAAAAATCGCTGAACAATCAAGTGCCGGGATGCCCGGGGCCAGGGTGATCAGGCTGCCAGCCAACTCAGGCAAAGGGGCGGCTGTCGCCGCCGGAGTGAGGGAGGCCAAGGGCGAGGTCATAGTAATACAGGATGCCGACCTGGAGCTTGATCCGGCAGACATACCCGCACTACTCAGTAATATGAACAGCCAGAACCTTGACCTTGTCAGCGGCACCCGCTTCGCAGACAGGAAAAAACACCCCGGCCACGCCACCGCAGCCGTCACACTCAACAGACTCCTCTCCTGGTTCGCTGCGCGAATGACCGGAAGGAGAATCACTGACCTGACCTGCGGCTATAAGCTGATCACTAAAGAGCTGTTTCAGAAACTGAACCTTAGGGAAAGCGGATTCGGCTTTGAAACGGAACTGATGTACAGGGCACTGAACAACAGCCAGACAAAATTCGCCGAGGAACCGGTCAGCTACTCCCCCAGACGAAAGAGCGAGGGTAAAAAGATTGGCATCACCGACGGCCTCGGTATTACAGCAAAAGTGCTGAGATACGGCCTGGCAGGTAAAAATTGGGCTTCAGCGCTTGCGCTGGCTCTAATCATAACCCTCCTGACCGCAACCATGCTGTCAGAGAAACACTGGAACGACGAGAAGCGGGTAATAGAATGGGACGCTATATCCTACTACGCCTACCTGCCGGCAGCCTTCATCTATCACGATCTTTCGCTCAGCTTTGCTGATAACTACCAGGGAAAGAACAAATTGCTCGTATGGCCGGATCGTGGCCCCCAGGGAAAATACGTGATAAAGACCACCATGGGCCTCTCATTGCTCTGGACACCTTTCTTCCTTGCCGGACAAGCTGTTGCACACCTCTCAGGAACCGACACCGGAGGCTACTCGCCGCCATACAAGTTTTTCCTGCTTCTTTCAGCACTCTTTTTTCTGACGGTGGGGCTGATATATCTGAGAAAAATACTGCTTGCACACGCATCAGACACTGCTACCGCTTCAGTCCTTGCAGCATTTGTTATCGGCACCAACCTCTTCTGGTACACTCTCTACCAGGGGACGATGTCACACGTTTACTCTTTTGCGCTGATAAGCGCATTCGTCTGGTATTCAATGATATGGCACGGTTATAACAGTATTCGTCCTGCCCCTTCTATCCCGTCTGCACTCAGGCTCGGACTGTTGCTGGGTTTGATTACCCTAATCAGACCTACTAACATAATCATTGTCCTCTTCTTCATACTTTATGGCGTCACGTCAGGTCAGAGTATGCGCAGCAGGACCAGGGAGCTGGCCCTCGGTTACCGTTACATGGCAATAATGGCGCTGGCAGCACTGATCGTATGGGTTCCCCAGATGCTTTACTGGAAAGAGATGACGGGACAGTGGTTATATTTCTCATACGGAAGTGACGAGCGTTTTTTCTTCGACGATCCGGCAATCATCAAGGGACTCTTCAGCTGGCGCAAGGGACTCTTTTTATATACCCCGTTGATGATCTTCGCCTTTGCGGGGATAATATCGCTCTGGATACGCCGCTCCCCGCACGTCCTTGCTATGACCCTGTTTGTGCCGCTGAATATCTATATCATCTTTTCCTGGTGGTGCTGGTGGTATGGCGGAGGGTTCGGACAGAGGGCATTCATAGACAGTTATGTTCTCATGGCCATTGCTGCCGCCTCGCTCCTTTCCCATGCAATGACCACAGGAAAAAGCTGGCTTAAGCCTGCTGTCCTGGCAGCCTTTATCCTCCTTGCATCGCTGGGCGTAATACAGAACATACAGTACTACAATGGTGCCATCCACTGGGATTCGATGACCAGGGAGGCTTATCTCGATTCTTTCGGCCGGTTAAAGCCCTCAGCACGATTCCATGATCTGCTTGAGGCACCCGACTACGAAAAAGCAAGAGAGGGCCTCAACAGGTAAAACCCCGTCAAAGCCCTCCAAACCAATTAACACAAAATCTTATTTCAGCACTGAAGGCGAAGTGTGATAGCCACTCCCTCAGATCTGCCTTGTGCCAGCTGTCTCACTGAACCTTACGGATGCTTGCCAGCACGGCATCCTTCGGTTTCACTCCTATGATTCTTTCAACCTCTTTCCCGTCCTTGAAAAGGATCATGGTCGGGATGCTCCTGATACCGTACTGTGCAGCTATCTGCTGCTGCTCGTCCACATTGAGCTTGAAGATGCTCGCGGTGCCATCAGTTGCCGCAGCCACCTCGTTGAGAATGGGGGCCATCATCTTGCACGGCATGCACCAATCGGCCCAGAAGTCAACCAGTACCACTCCGTTCTTTGTCTTATGGGCGAAATTCTGGGCGGTAAGATGCTCTATCAGCTCGCTGTCGGCCACGGCCGGTGCATTCTTCATCTTATTGTATGAGCGCATAACAAGTATCACCACAACGGCAATGACAACCAGCGCGATTATTAATCCTTTCATTTTCATTTCTCCTTATCTTCTTTTTAGTGAATGCAGGTAATCAGCTGCGGCCATCGCTGCTATCGTTCCGTCAGCTACGGCCGTCGTCACCTGCCTGTATCGTTTGGCGTTGGCATCACCGGCGGCATAAACACCCGCCAGGTTGGTAGACATGTCTGCGCCTGCAATGATCTCGCCTCTTTCATTAATGTTCACCACCCCTTTCAGCCATTCAGTATTTGGGACATACCCGATAAAAATAAATACGCCGTCAGTACTGAAATCGGTTTCTTCTCCGGTATCCAGGTTTTTTATCGTCACTCCCTCCAGCTTCTCATCCCCGTAGAACGAAGCGATGGTTGATGACATCACGAAGCTGATCTTCGGGTTGGCTTTCGCCTCATCCACCGCATACTGGAATGCCTGGAAGTGATCAAACTGGTGAACAACAGTCACCTTCGTGGCATACTTCGTCAGCGAGACAGCCTCTTCGAGGGCTGAGTTGCCACCGCCCACCACTACTATCTCCTTGCCGGTGAAGAAATCGCCGTCACAGGTTGCACAGTATGAGATGCCCCTGCCCTTGAATGTATCCTCTCCGGGAACGCCCAGCGTGCGCGACCGGCCGCCGGGGGCCAGTATCACGGCATCAGAGGTATATGTCTGCCCGTCAGCGGTGGTAACACTCTTTGTTGCGCCCTCAAAGGCGAAGGAGATGATCTCCGTATTCCCCTTCACCACGGCACCAAAGGAGGCTGCCTGCTTCTTCATCACCGAGCCCAGCATGTAACCGTTGATCTTCTCAATACCCGGATAATTGGCTATCTCATGGGTCAGGGTCATCTGCCCCCCGGGTGTTCCGTCTGTCAGGAGCAGCGTCTTCAGTCTTGCCCGGGAGAGATAGATGGCAGCCGTCAGGCCTGCCGGACCGCCCCCGAGGATGATGACATCATAATGATTGCTGTTCTCCATTGCCTATGCTGTGGGCTGACCGAATTCACTGTCGAGGATAGCCTTGACCTGTGGCATGCTTTGTATGCTTGTGGTAGCCTTTACCATCTCCCCGTTCTTATAGTATACTGTATATGGCAATCCCATGAAACCGCGCGTCAGCGGTGCATTACGTATGATCTGAGCCTCCGGATTGTCAAACTCCATGTCGAAGAATTTAACATGGGTATAAACCTTCTCGAGCTCCTCCATAATATCATAGACAGGTATGCACATGGGCCCCATCCTGCCGCAGCATACCATCACATTCTCATTCTCACTGATAATCTTTTCGAGCTGCGCAGCAGACTCAACATGATTCAAATTCGTGTAAAGCATATTTTCTTTTTTTTATTATTTACTAACCAGACCTTCAGATTGAGACCCGCAGGGTCGAAACCCCGTACGCGAAGTGTCGGGGCTCTCAGACCATTCTTACCTCATGCGTCATATTAATCCCCGCCTTCCTGTACACGGCCGACACTCCGCAGTAACGCTCCTCCGACAGGCTGATGGCCTTCTCTATCTTCTCCGGGTCAAGATCCTTGCCTTTAAACTCATAGATAACATGAATTTTATAATAAGTCTTCGGATGCTCGTCCGTGGTATCACCTTCTACCTCCACATTGAAATATTCCACATCCTGGCGCATCTTTTTAAGCAGTGATACCACATCCATTCCCGTACATCCTGCCAGCGCGGCAAGCATAAGCGGTTTTGGACGGGGACCGGAGTTTTCGCCTCCCACGATCTCATCAGCATCAATCATAAAATGGTGTCCGTTGACTTCTGTGTCAAACTTCATATTACCCTTCCAGGTAGTCTTCGCTTTGCTAATCATTGTCTTAAAATATTTTTCACAAAGGTATGGCAAACGCGTAACAACTGGCTGATAAAAGTGTCACACGTGACAACAGGCCGATTGAAACAGGCCAACAAAAAAATTGAACTGTTTCAATGGAACATGTGCTTGTCATTATTGTTTAAATTTGTGCCTCAAGCAGAAACCATGAAGACAATAAGCCATACCGACAAGGAATTCGTCTGTGACATCACCCTCCCGTGTTTCTCTGCACTCACCCCCGATGAGACCGATATGGTCCGCGGGAGCCGGGTACAGGTTGTGTTCCGCCAGAGTGAAAACCTGGCTAAGCAGGGGGCCTTCGCGTCATATGTTATCTTCGTTGTCAGCGGTTATTCAAGGCAATACATTGAGGGGAGCAACGGGCGCGACTATAACCTTCGCATCATCCGTCCGGGTGAGATGGTCGGTCTCTCAGCCGTATTCAACCGGAACACTTTCAACTATTCGGTGGTTGCAGTTACGGAGACCACCGGGTTCCTGATAGAGAAAGAAGCAATTGCTTCGCTGGTAAAGCAGAACGGCACTTTCGCCTTCAGCATCATAAGGCGATACTGCGAGCACAATTCCAGGCTCTACACCTCCCTTGACAACATACTCCATCAGCAGACCAATGGGCGGATGGCGACGGTTTTACTTACCCTCTCACCGGAGAACTTCGGAGGAGAGGATCTCTTCAGGCATCTCTCACGCCGTGAGCTGGCTGACTTCGCCGGCATCTCCACCGAGGGAGCGGTCAAGGTGCTCAAGAGCTTCGAGAAGGACGGCCTTATCAAGCTCTCCGACAAAAGCATCATTCTTCATGACCGCCAGCGACTGGAAGAGATAAGCAGAACAGGATGAAATGTAAAGAGGCTGCCCCGTCTGAGGCAGCCTCTTCTCTTTCATTGTTAAGCCTGGAGGTTATGCGCCTACCTCGACTTAACGATCTTCCCGCTCAGTGCTCCGTCATCGGTGGACACACGGTAAATGTATTCACCTGACATATAGCCTGAACCATCAACTATTACAGTCTTAATATCTCCCTCGTACATCTGCTCATCGCAAAGAACATTGATGAGTGAACCTGCATTGTTGAAGATATCGAGACGTACCCTGGTATCCTTCACTGCCTTCATCTCAAACGTTGAGTATACAGTGAACGGGTTAGGATAGATCTTCAGCTCTATCGAAGCGCTCTTCAGGGTCAGGCTTGTGGTGACCTCATCGAACGGAATGACATCAGTGAATCCGATCAGTACCCTGCACTCATCGAATGCCTCGTTGATGGTACTGATAGCCTCAGTCACATCGCCTGCAGGCACTGCCTTGTTCGTTCCGCCGAGTACTTCGTTGGCCAGTTCGAACAGCTGATTAACGGTGAATGACCCGCCGAAGTAATCAAGGATGCTTTGAGGAACCTTGAAGTACTGCTTCGTATCAGGTACCGGGATATCCGATCCGCATGCCTCGCCATCAGCCGTTATAATGTACCTGTCATCGATGCTGAGAGAACCAAGGGCATAATCGTTCCGCAGGTTAAACCATAGCGTAATGGTTTGTGCCAGCAGGTTATTCTCGATTGTACCCAGGCTCTTCTTCTTCGTTGACAGAGGCACATATTTCCATGTACCAGGATCGCTGTAGGTAGCATATCCGCCCAGTGCTGTTGAGCGTCCTCCGCCCGGAAGCATGTTGAAGATAGATCCGTTAGTGATATCTGCATAGAACAGTTCGAAGATCTTGTCTCCTTCTCCGAAGCTTACAGACTCAATGTATCCTGACCCATCCCAGAAGGCTATGGTCATCAGGTCAAGGGCTGTCATGCCTTCGCATGTCAGTCCGCCCATGTTACCATAGAATCCCTGGGTATAGGTGCAGTAGTTACCACCTTCACACGGCAGTATCTCCACAGTGAAGCTGCACTGATCAAACAATCCGAATTTATCGGTAACGGTATAGGTGATCGTCGTAACACCAACATTGAATTGATAGTCAAACAGATGGTTAATACCCGTTGTTGGCGATGCATCTATTGTAGCCCCGATCATTGTCCAGGTAAGTGATGCAATGTTGTTGTTCGGGTCGGAGATCATAGCTTCAAGTTCGCTCACGTAAGGATCGCACACCTGTACTACCGGCTCCGGACATACAATTGTCGGAGGCAGGTTTTTGAGGGTGACAGTCTCATCATCCGTGTCAGTGTATGGATCATCTCCAAAGTAACCGGTGGCGGTAGCCGTATTGTCTACCTTCCCTGCATCTACATCGTCCTGGGTGATGGCGTACGTTGCTGTGCAGCTAGTCGTTGCTCCCGGAGCCAACGTTACCGGTCCGCATACAAGCGTCGGGAACATCGGATCGGTGACAACAACTCCTGTCAGGGTAACGTTGCCTGTGTTCTCAACCAGGAACGTATAGGTGATGACATCTCCTGCTACCTCATACAAGGTCGGGTCGGCAGTCTTGTCTATCGTCAGTGCCGGCATAGGAACTGCGTTCACAGTCTCACTGTCAGGATCTGAACTGGTAGTACCGTCGCTGGCGTAAGCCGTGTTGGTGACACTGCCTGCATC
>Ga0123332_1000267_pt1 | contig 51481 bp, 55 predicted proteins | sample BioC12SIPDNA_4_FD_89958 | JGI IMG/M metagenome (GOLD analysis project Ga0123332, IMG submission 89958) | Anaerobic biogas reactor microbial communites from Washington, USA - Biogas_R2_A C12 SIP DNA | ecosystem: Engineered > Bioreactor > Anaerobic > Unclassified | place: Washington, USA... | reverse complement strand
CCCGGCGCGGTCGCGCCGACGATGACACCCGAGCGTTTCGTCGACGACATCGAGGAACTGGTCGCCTGGCTGCGCCGCGAATCCGGGCAGGACAGGGTGTTCCTGCTCGGTACCTCGTGGGGCAGCGTGATCGGGCTGGAATTCGCCCGCCGCCGGCCCGAATGGCTGCATGCCTACATCGGCATGGGCCAGGCCATCGACGTCCCGGAAAGCGAACGCCGCGGCCACGCCCATGCGCTCGCTGCCGCCCGCGCGGCCGGCAATGCGCAGGCGGTGGCCGAACTCGAATCGATCATGCCCTACGCCGAACCGGGCAGGCCGATCCCGCTGGCGGACATCGTGCTCGAGCGCAAGTGGTCCGACCACTACGGTGGGGTGATGGCCTACCGCCAGCGCCAGGTCGACGGCATCGCCGTGCGGCTCTCGCCCGAGTACCCGGATGAAGACGCCGCGCGCGCCTATGCGGGCAACGGCTGGTCGCAGCAGTTCCTGCTCAGCGATGTGCTTGGCCTGGACCTCACCCACGTCAACCGGCTGCGCTGCCCGCTGATCGTCCTCGCCGGACGCCACGACCGCACCGTCAACTCCGACGTGGCGCGCGAATGGTTCGATGTGGTCGAGGCCCCCTTCAAGCACTTCGAATGGTTCGAGCACTCGGCCCACGAAATCCTCGCCGAGGAACCGGGCAAGCTGCTCCTCACCCTGGTTACGCACGCCCGCCCGCTGGCCGCCGCATCCCCGCCATCCCCGCCATCCCGGGCTTCGCCGGCCCCTCCGTCCCCTCCGGATTCCCTGTAGGCGCGGCGTCAGCCGCGACCCCGCCCACCGCCCGCGCGCGCACCACGACCCCAGGTGCGCAAGCCCTGGCCCTCCCCCGCGCGCGGGCGCGAGAAGCGGGGCATCGACCTGCAGGCCGCACAACCGCCCCTGCAGGCGGGCATGTGAGCCGTGTTAGAATGGCCACGGTTTCGCGCATTTTTGTCGCCGTTCGCCGCGTGATTGGCGAACTTGCGGTCATTCCGGCCGCCCTGGCCATGCCCGGCGCGCGGACCTCCATGCCCGATATCGGCAGGAACGGAGCTGCGCTCCGGTCGGGAATTCCGACGTGTCTTTCCAGCGGTCCATCGGGTGCCGCCCGCCCGGGCCGGGCGTTTGCGCGCCCCATGGCGCGCCACGAGTAGTGGAGATGACAACCAGCATGACCCAACGAATCGCCGTCCTCGGCGCCGGCCCAAGCGGCCTGGCCCAGTTGCGTGCCTTCGATGCCGCCCGCCGCGCGGGCGCGGACGTGCCCGAGATCGTCTGCTTCGAGAAGCAGTCCGACCTGGGCGGCATGTGGAACTACACCTGGCGCACCGGCCTGGACCAGCATGGCGAGCCGGTGCACGCGAGCATGTACCGCTACCTGTGGTCGAACGGCCCCAAGGAGTGCCTGGAGTTCGCCGATTACAGCTTCGAGGAGCACTTCGGCCGCCCGATCGCGTCCTACCCGCCGCGCCCGGTGCTGCGCGACTACATCATGGGCCGCATCGAGCGCAGCGGCCTGCGCGACCAGATCCGCTTCAACACCGCCGTGCACTCGGTGGAGTACCACGAGGACACCGGCCGCTTCACGGTCACCGTGCGCGAGCTCGAGGAAGACCGCATGGTGAGCGAGGAGTTCGACTGGGTGGTGGTGGCCACCGGCCACTTCTCCACGCCCAACGTGCCCGAGTTCGAGGGGCTGGACAGCTTCCCGGGGCGCGTGCTGCACGCGCACGACTTCCGCGACGCCTGCGAGTTCGCCGGCAAGGACCTGCTGCTGGTGGGCAGCAGCTATTCGGCCGAGGACATCGGCACCCAGTGCTACAAGTACGGCGCCAGGTCGATCACCTTCAGCTACCGCAGCCAGCCGATGGGCTACACGTGGCCGGAGGCGTTCAGCGAGAAGCCGCTGCTCACCCGCGTGGACGGCCGCACCGCGCACTTCGCCGACGGCAGCAGCCGCGAGGTGGACGCGATCATCCTGTGCACCGGCTACCTGCACCACTTCCCGTTCCTGCCCGACGAACTCACCCTGCGCACCCGCAACCGGCTGTACCCGCAGGGCCTGTACAAGGGCGTGTTCTGGATCGACAACCCGAAGCTGGTGTACCTGGGCATGCAGGACCAGTACTACACCTTCAACATGTTCGACGCCCAGGCGTGGCTGGCGCGCGACGTGATCATGGGCCGCACCGCGCTGCCCAGCCGCGAGGAGATGCTCGCCGACAGCCAGGCCTGGTTCGCGCGCGAGAACGCCTGCGCCAGCGCCGACGACGAGATCGACTTCCAGGCCGCCTACGTGCGCGACCTGGTCGACCGTAGCGACTACCCGGACTTCGCCATCGAGGAAATGGCGGAGATGTTCAAGCAGTGGCAGCGCGACAAGCGCGAGGACATCCTCGGCTACCGGGACCGCCGCTACCGCTCGACCATCACCGGCACCCTCGCGCCGCCGCACCACACACCGTGGATGCAGGCCATGGACGATTCGCTCGAGGCGTTCCTGCGCGACCCGCAGGAGCTGGAGGAACAGCCCGCGGCCGACGCTGCGCGGCCATCGCCCGCGCCCGCGCCTGCGCCTGCGCCTGCGTCCGCGGAGGCGGCCCCCGAGCCGCGCGCGCGCCGCACCGCCTGACGCCATGGAACGGGCCGGCAGGCGGGCATCGCCGCCGGCCCCGGCCTTTGCGGATGCGGGGCGCCTTCGCCCGCTGCGGTCCTCCATGCACCGCCTGGCCATCGGGGCCGGCGCCGCCATCGTGGTGGAGGGCCCCTCAGGCGCGCGCGCGAGGGCCCGCCTGGATCGTTCGCGCCCGCAGCCTGCGCCGCCGCCCGCGCCACAGGCAGGCCGCCTCCAGCCCGGCGCCCGAGGCCGCGCCGATGACGGCCATCATCCACAGTCCTTCCGACCGCAGTTCCAGCACCCCGCCGCCGAATGCCGCGGTCGTCGCGCCGCACGCCAGCGCCGCCGCCACCGGGCGCGCCGCCGCGCCCAGCCGCGGCCGCAACACGCCCATGCAGGCGCCGCCGACCAGGGCCGGCACCATCCCCGGCACGTAGGACATCACCAGCAGGAACAGCAGCATCGTCAGCGGCTCGGGATCGTCGTGCACGAGCATTGCCGCGATGCCGAGCAGCAGGCCGCCCAACGGTGGTCCCAGCGCGGCGAACAGCAGCGCCGGCCCGGCCACCTGCGACAGGCGCAATGGCGCGCCCCCGTCCGGACGCCGGAGCAACGCCGCCGCGACGACGACCAGCACCGGAACCAGCAGCAGCGCCAGCCACGCCAGCGGCCAGGATCGCGACATCGCCCCCTTCCCATCGCGGCGGCATCGCCGCAAACCCGTCGCAGTATACGAACCGGCGCGTGGCGCGCCGGCCGCGCTCAGTGAGTCACGCGCCCGGGCAGCAGCCTGGCCAGCCGCTCCATGGGCAGGTAGCCGCTGGACTCCGGGTCGTCGGGCAGGGCGCCGACCTGCAGGTGGTGGACGTGCTCGGCCAGGGCGAGTTCGCCCAGGCCCACCTCGAGCATGGTGTAGGTCGCGTCGAGGAAGTCGTCCTCGCGCGCGGGATCGTAGTGCGGGAACCCCACCTCGATGCCGAAGAAGCCCGGATCGTCCGGATCCTCGAGCGCGACGAACCGCGCCTGCCGCGGATCGATGGCGATCCCCGAGCGGTTGAGCACGAATCCAAACCCGCGCGGCGGCTTGAACGCCGTGATCTCCCAGCCCTCGATCGCGGGCGCCGCGTCCACCAGGGCCACCACGTCGGCGAAGGCCCCGGTGTTGCCTTCCGCGGTGACGATCAGGTGGCCGCTGCCGTCCTTCATGAGGCCCAGCTCGAACCACAGCTGCTCGGACACCTGCTGCAGGCGTTCGAGCAGTTCGTCGGCCAGGGCCTCGCGCCGTGGATGGCCGCGGTCCTTGAGTTGCCGTTCATTGGCGCAGAACCACCGCCAGAAGTCGCCGGGCGCCGCCATGCCGTGCCTGCATCGGTCGGGGAAGGAACAAGTATGCACGGATGCACGCCGTCGGGCGCCCAGCCCGGGCAGCGCCGGGCCCGGGCCGCGTCCGGCCACCGCCGCGCCGACCCCTGCCCCGTCGTGATCCCGGCCCGCCCGCCGCCACGCAGGCTACGCTGGTGCGGCGTGGGCAACACCGCGCTGCGCCGGCGCGCAACGCGGCGGTGCGCAACGCCGCGCGGCTGGCGTGCCGGCGGTCGCGGCGGTAGAGATCCGGACCCCCTCGTCAGTACCCGAACGCCTCGGTGAAATGCTCCAGCAGAGTGCCGAAGATCCCCAGCTGGCTTTCGAGGTACTCGCCCACGCGCGCGTGCGGCAGCTCGAAGTCGTACAGCAGGTACGGATCCATGTCCTCGTCCAGGTACGCCCGGCCGTAGCGGTACGTCCGGTTGTACTGGTTGACCACCTGCGGCGTGGTGCCTGCCTCCAGGTCCAGGCCGACTTCCAGCTGCAGCGAACCGCAGCGGTCGTTGCGGCAGTCGAAGAAGTTCAGCCTGCAGGTCAGCCCGTTCTGCTGGAACATGATCTCCGGGTCGCCATGCCGGTCGCGCCCCAGCTCGGGCGACAGCCCCAGGGCGGCCAGCACCTCCGCCGCCTGCGGGCCGGAGATGGTGCCGAGCGACTGCGCGGTGGCCGCCTGCGGGGCGGCCAGGGCGAATGCGAACAACGCGGCGAGCAGGCGCCGGCCTGGCAGGTGCATGGTGGATCCCCCTGGGTGTGTCGGGCGCATCCTAACCCGATCCCGCCGCCGCCGGCGCCGGCAGCGGCGCCCGAACCCCCCGCCAAGGCCTGGCCCGGCCGCCGCAGATGGTGCGGACCGGACAGGCGCCACCTCCCCCATGGCCCGTCCGGCCCATCCCCGGTGCTATCGTGCGCGTCGCCACGCCGCACCACACCGGAGGCCCACGCCCATGCGCAAGCGTGCGCGCTCCCTTCTCCTGTTCGCCTGCCTGGTCACGCAAGCGATGTCTACCGCCTCGGCAAGCCCGGGCCAGGCCGGCGCGCTGTACGTGTTCGAGGAAGCCAGGCGGCTGTGCGAGCGCGACGACGGCGCGTTGTGGGGCAGGTCGCTGTGCGGGCCGATCATGATCGTCGACCCGGTCGACCGCGGCATGGTTGCCAACCAGCAGGATCGCGGTGGCGTGTTGCAGGCCAGCGACGGGGCCTTCGTTGGCCAGCTGCCCCCGGAGGTCATGCTGGCCAACACGCGCGTCGAATGGTCGGGCACCGAGTGGACGCAACTGGTGTGGCCGGTGCCGCTTGAACCAGGGGTGCTGCGCGTGTTCCTGGTGCACGAGATGTTCCACCGCATCCAGCGCGACCTGGGGCTGGCACGCAACGAGGCGGGCAACCGCCACCTCGACATGCGGGAGGGCCGCTACCTGCTGCAGCTGGAGTGGCGCGCGCTCGCCCAGGCGCTGATGGCCGATGACGAAGGGGCGAGGCGCGACCGCATTGCCGATGCGCTCGCCTTCCGGCACGAGCGCCGCCGCCTGTTCCACGAGGCCGCCGCCGACGAGTCCGCGCTGGAAGTCAACGAAGGAATCCCGGAATACACCGGCGTTCGCCTGGGCCTGGCCCACGACGGGCAGCGCCGCGCCTACGCGGTCTACGCCCTTGCCCGCTTCCTCGACGCGCCCAGCTTCGTGCGTTCGTTCGCCTATGCCAGCGGCCCCGCGTATGGCCTGCTGCTCGACCAGGCCGATCCCGGCTGGCACCGCAGGCTCGATGCCGACGCCGATCTTGGCGCACTGCTCGCGAGGGCGCACGGCATCGGTCCCCCGGACCCGGCCGGCCATGCCGCGCGGGTGCAGCGCTACGACCGCGATGGCAGCCTGGGCCGGGCCGAGGACGCGCGCGAACAGGCGCGTGCAGCACGAGTGGCCGCGTGGCGCGCGACCCTGGTCGATGGCCCGCGGCTGGTGCTGCCCCTGGCCAGGACGAGTTACCAGTTCAACCCGCAGACCCTGGCCACGCTGGATGGCATCGGCACGGTCTACCCCAGCCTGCGCCTGACCGACGCCTGGGGCGAGCTGGTGGTCGTGGAGGGCGGTGCCGCCCTGGTGCACGCCGACCGCAAGCGGGCGGCCGTGGCCCTGCCGGCCAACCGCGCGCCGCTGGCGGGCGAGGTGGTGGCGGGCGAGGGCTGGACCCTCACGCTCGCACCCGGCTGGACGCTGGTGGCCGGCGAGCGCGAGGGCGACATGACGCTGGCACCCGGGCCGCATTGACCCGGCCGCACGGTCGCCGGGCGCCGGACCGGGGCGTGCCGCAGGGATCGGGCCGGTCGCGCACCCTATACTCGTGGGCCGCAGGCCACCCCGCCCGAGGACCCGGTCATGACCGATCGCAGCCGCAGGGATGTCATCCTCGCCGCCACCGCCCTCGCGGTCGGTGCAACCGCCACCGGCTCCCGCGCGGCCGCGCCCACGCCCGCCGGCAAGGCCTCGTTCCCGCCGGTGGTGCACCACGTGTTCTTCTGGCTGAAGAATCCCGATTCCAGGGAGGACCTCGCGAAGCTGATCGCCGGGTTGCGCACGCTGGCGGGCATCGACACCGTGCGCGGCATCCATATCGGGGTGCCGGCGGACACCGAGCAGCGCGGCGTGGTCGACGGCAGCTACAGCGCCTCGGAGATCCTGTTCTTCGACGACGTGGCCGGGCAGGACGCGTACCAGGTCCATCCCATCCACCAGCAGTTCGTCGCCGACTGCGCGCACCTGTGGGAGCGGGTGGTGGTGTATGACGTCATGGCCGTCGCGCCATAGTGCGCCCGCGCGGGCGGGTCAGCGGGCCCGGGCGTCGTCCAGCCGCATCCCCGGGAACCAGCCGCTGTCGCGCAGGAAGGCGTCGGGGTCGTCCAGGTCGATGATGCGCGCCACCGCGGCACGCTTGTCTTCGGCCTGCAGGTAGTAGGCCTTCGCGACGCGGTAGCCGACCCAGTAGCCCAGGTCGTAGGGCTCGTCCGGGCCGGGCCGGTAGTTGTACAGCCAGGGTCCGAGGTCGGACCCGTGCATGGCGGCCTGGAACGCCGTTTCGATCTCCAGCTCGCGGCCCCGCGTCCACTCCGCGTGGCGGATGTTGCTCACGCTGCCGGAGACCAGCTCGGCGACGAACTCGGCCGCGCCTTCCAGCAGCGACATGCGCAGCACCGTCGCCCGCGGGTCGCCCGGCTCGGGCTCGTCGCGGGCCAGGGCCTGCAGGGTATGCACGTACTCGTGGGCGATCACGTGCACGAAGCGGTCTTCGGGATCGGGATGCAAGAAATCGGCGGCGCACAAGGCCTCCAGGCCGATGGTCGCGCCGGAGGGATCGGCGATCCCGACAGGGCGGCCGCGGCCGACGACGATCGCCACCGGCGGATAGGCCGCGTCCGGATACAGGTCCGACAGCGTGTCCAGCGCCGCCTGCAGCCGCCGCTCCACCGCAGGCAGCACCCGCAAGCATTCCCGCGCGTGCTCGTACATCCCCGGGTTGGACGCGATCTGCGCGGCGATGCGCTCGCCCGTCACCCGGCGCGCGCGCGCGAACTCCTGGAGGCGCTGGCTGCCCCCGGCGAGGTAGGCATCGAGCTGCTCGACGCTGGGGCGTCCACCGGTGGCGTCGTAGAGCGCGTAGAAACGGTCGACGTCGCCGGTGTGGATTTCGGGCGTGGCCGCGAACGCAGCGCTGCACATCGCGCCGCACGCTGCCGCCAGGAACGCGCGCATCGGGAGCTCCATGCGCCTACGCTACAGCGATGGCCGGCGATGTGGCTGTGCCACTGGTCACCGTCCCGGGAACGCGTGGCAACGATGGAGGCGAGGCTGTCCAGGTGCGCTTGCTTCGCTTACCTGGGCGACGGCTCCGACAGGCAGCGCTCGACGGCCTCCTTGTCGATGACCGACCACACCCGGGCGATCTTTCCGTCCGCGTACCCGTACATCACGTTCTCGTAGAACCTCACCCGGCGGCCGTTGACGTCCAGTCCCAGGAAGCGGCCCGCCGGATGGCAGTCGAACGCCAGGCGCGCCGCCACCGTGGACCCGTCCGCCACCAGCAGCTGCACCTCGAAGCGCAGATCGGGGATCGCCCGGTAGTCCCGCTCGAGCATCCGGCGGTAGCCGTCGAGGCCGACCGGCTCGCCGTTGTAGGCCACGTCCCCGGCGACAAACTCGCCCAGGCGGGACAGGTCGCGGCTGTTGAGGCAGGCGATGTAGTCGCGGTAGGGGCGAACGAGCGGCATGTCGGTCCTGGGTTGCACATCGGAGTCACACCGTAGCCCGGATAAGGCCGCAGGCCGCATCCGGGATCTCGCGACAGCCGGGATGTGGAGAGTCCCGGGTGCGCTTCGCTTACCCGGGCTACGCTGGCTCAAGTGAGAGGGGTCCAAGTGAAAGGGGTCAGGTTCACCTCTGAATGCCTGACCCCTTCACTGCTTCTCTCAGTTGCGCTGTGCGTCTAGCCGCACTTGCTATACCCGCAATTCAAGCAAGTCGCGCACCCGTCCATGATCACCAGCGCCTTGGTGCTGCACTTGTGGCACATGGTGGCGCTGGGCGGGAAGCTGGTGCCGTCGCCGGTGACTTCGACGTCTTCTTCGTGGTGGGAGGACGTCGCGACGGAGCCGTCCCCATCCCGGCCTTCCCCCGCTGGGGCGGGGGAAGGAGCAGCGGCTACGTCAGGGTTTTTTTTTGAGCGCGCTTCGTACTGCTTGCGCTTCTCGGCGATCAGGGCCTTCTGGGCGGCGCTCATCTGCGGGTCATGGAGCAGGCCGATGGACTTGAGGTGCTCTTCGACGATGAAGCCCAGTTCGGCCACCAGCGAGGGCATGTACACGCCGCCGGCCTTGAAGTAGCCGCCCTTGGGGTCGAACACCGCCTTCATCTCTTCCACCAGGAAGGTGACGTCGCCGCCCTTGCGGAACACCGCGCTCATGATCCGGGTGAGCGCGACGATCCACTGGAAGTGCTCCATCGACTTGGAGTTGATGAAGATCTCGAACGGGCGGCGGTGCTCGTGTTCGGTGCCGGCGTTGAGCACGATGTCGTTGATGGTCACGTACATGGCGTGCTCCACCAGCGGCGACTTGATCTTGTAGGTGCTGCCGACCAGCACGTCGGGGCGCTCGATGCGCTCGTGCATCTGGATCACGTCGGCGCTGGGCCGTTCGTCGCCGGCCGGTTCGCTCTTCACCGGGGCGCCTGCGGCGGCCTTCTCCCTGTCCTCGGGGGTGACGACGGAATATCCGGTGATCTTCTTTTCAATCTTGACGGCCATTGCGTGATCCTGGGGCTTGCGGGGGACGAGGTTCCGGGGGGGGGAGGTGCCCGCCCCCGGCGCGGGGGCGGGCGGGCATTGCGATTACTTCTTCCTGCTGGCGGCCTTCCTGGCCGGCGCCTTCTTCGCGGGCGCCTTGCCGGTGGTGCGCTTGGCCGCGGCCTTGCGGGCCGGGGCCTTGCGCGCGGCCGCCTTCTTCGTGGAGGCCTTGCGGGCGGCGGGGGCCTTCTTCGCCACCTTGCGGGTCGCGACCTTCCTGGCCGTGGCCTTCTTCGCGGTGGCCTTCTTCGTCGCGGCCTTCCTGGTGGCCGTCTTCCTGGCCGGGGTCTTCTTCGCTGCGGCCTTGCTGGCCGTGGCCTTGCGGGCGGTCTTTTTCGCGGTGGCCTTCTTCGCCGCCTTCTTCGCGGTCGAGGTGCCGGCGGTCTTCTTCCTGGCCTTCGCCGCGGCCACCTGCTGCTTGCCGGCGCTGCTCGCGTCGGCCAGGCGCTTCTTGGTGGTGGCCAGGCGCTTGCTGACCGCCTTCTTCGCCTTGCGGGTGGTCTTGCTCACCGCCTTGGTGGCCTTGTCCGCGGTCTTGCGCGCGCGCTTGACCACGGTGCTCGCTTTCTTCACGACCTTGCTGCCGATCTCCTTGGCCGTCTCGGCGACGGTCTCGGCGGCGTGGGTCAGGGAGTCGGTGACCCCGGTGCCGTTGCTCATGGGTGGTTCCTCGTCAGTGTGCTCTTGTTGCGGTAATCGGGTCACGGGCAGGGCCCGTGGGTCGAAATGTAGCGCGAAGCGTGCGCCACGCAAGCAGTCGAACGAGGGCCGTTTTCCCGCCCCCGGCGCGCCCCTTCCATCGGGATGCGCCGGCGCCCGTGGCGGGCGGCCGGGGAGTGCCCGGTGCCCGCCGGAGGGCGTGGCGGGGAGCGTGCCGTGTGGCCATCCTGGCCTTTGGTCGCAGCTTCCCGTGTGCCTCCAGGATCCGACGGCGAAGAAGAGCCGTCAGAACTTGCCGTAATAGCCTTCCTTCAGGGCGTCGAACAGGTTGGCGGCGGTGTGGATCTCGCCGTCGTACTCGATCTGCTCGTTGCCCTTGACCTCCAGCACGCTGCCGTCCTCGAGCTCGAAGCGGTAGGTGGTGTTGGCCAGGTCGGTTTCCTTCACCAGCACGCCCTGGAAGGCGGCCGGGTTGAAGCGGAAGGTGGTGCAGCCCTTCAGCCCCTTCTGGTAGGCGTAGCGGTAGATGTCCTTGAAGTCCTCGTACGGGTAGTCGGTCGGGACGTTCGCGGTCTTGGAGATGGACGAGTCCACCCACTCCTGGGCGGCGGCCTGCACGTCCACGTGCTCCTTCGGGGTGATGTCGTCGGCCGAGACGAAGTAGTCGGGCAGCTTCGCCTCCGGGTCCTCGGAGAACGGCATCGCCTTGGGGTTGATGAGGTGGCGGTAGGCCAGCAGCTCGTACGACCAGACGTCCACCTTCTCCTTGGTCTTCTTGCCTTCGCGGATCACGTTGCGGCTGTAGTGGTGCGCGAAGGAGGGCTCGATGCCGTTGGAGGCGTTGTTGGCCAGCGACAGCGAGATCGTGCCGGTGGGCGCGATCGAACTGTGGTGGGTGAAGCGGGCGCCGGTCTCGGCCAGCTGCTCGACCAGGTCGGGGGCGACCTGGGCGATCTTCTGCATGTAGCGGCTGTAGCGCGCGTGCAGCACCTTGCCTTCGATCTTCTGGCCCACGCGCCAGCCGTCCTTCGCCATCTCCGGGCGCTTGCGCAGCATCGCCGGGGTGACCTCGAACTGCTCGTCCATGATCGGCGCCGGGCCCTTCTCCTGGGCCAGGGCCAGGCCGGTTTCCCAGCCGGCCACGGCCATCTCGCGGGCCACGCGGCCGGTGAACTCGCAGCTCTCGGGCGAGCCGTACTTCATCCGCAGCATGGTCATGGCGCTGCCCAGGCCGAGGAAGCCCATGCCGTGGCGGCGCTTGCGCAGGATCTCGGCGCGCTGCTGCTCCAGCGGCAGGCCGTTGATCTCGACCACGTTGTCGAGCATGCGGGTGAACACGCGCACGACCTCGCGGTACTCCTCCCAGTCGAAGGAGGCCTTGTCGGTGAACGGGTCGCGCACGAACTTGGTCAGGTTGACCGAGCCCAGCAGGCAGGCGCCGTAGGGCGGCAGCGGCTGTTCGCCGCAGGGGTTGGTGGCGCGGATGGTCTCGCACCACCAGTTGTTGTTCATCTCGTTGACGCGGTCGATCAGGATGAAGCCCGGCTCGGCGTAGTCGTACGTCGAGACCATGATCATGTCCCACAGGTGCCGGGCCTTGACGTGGCCGTAGATCTTGCAGGCCACCATGCCGTCGTCGCGGGTGAGGTAGCCCTCGGTGTAGGGCCAGTCGCGCCAGGTCACGGCCTGGGGGTCGTTGAAGTCGATGTCGCCGGCTTCCTTCTCCGAGACCGGGAACACCAGCGGCCAGTCGGCGTCGTCCTCCACCGCCTGCATGAAGCCGTCGGTGATCAGCAGCGAGAGGTTGAACTGGCGCAGGCGGCCGTCCTCGCGCTTGGCGCGGATGAAGTCGCGCACGTCGGGGTGGGAGACGTCGAAGGTGCCCATCTGCGCGCCGCGGCGGCCGCCGGCCGACGAGACCGTGAAGCACATCTTGTCGTAGATATCCATGAAGGACATCGGGCCGGAGGTGTAGGCGCCGGCGCCGGCCACGAACGCGCCGCGCGGGCGCAGGGTGGAGAACTCGTAGCCGATGCCGCAGCCGGCCTTGAGGGTCAGGCCGGCTTCGTGGACCTTGCCCAGGATGTCGTCCATCGAGTCGGTGATGGTGCCCGACACGGTGCAGTTGATCGTGCTGGTGGCGGGCTTGTGCTCGAGCGCGCCGGCGTTGGAGGTGATGCGGCCGGCCGGGATCGCCCCGCGGCGCAGCGCCCACAGGAAGCGGTCGTACCAGTACTTGCGCTTCTCGTCGGTCTCCTCGGCGTCGGCCAGGGCGCGCGCCACGCGCTGGTAGGTGCCGTCGATGTCGGCGTCGACCGGGACCCCGTGCTTGGTCTTGAGCCGGTACTTCTTGTCCCAGATGTCCTGCGAGGCGGGCTGCATCGGGATCTCCCGTTCCACGTGCGTCTTCACTGCTTCCAGACGAACCGTACTCATGCGTCTGTGGTCTCCTGATCTCCGGCCGGGGTCTGCCGCGGTCTTTATGGTTGTTATGGGTCGATGCCGCCGTACCGCGCAGGCGGGCCGGTGGACGGGTCGGCGGTGCCCGCACAGGCGCGCGGCCACCGGGAAGGTTCAAGGGTGCCTGTGTTCCGGCGCTGTGTTGTCACTGCGCGGTCCCCCCTGTCGCCGGGGATGCGGGTTTTGCCGGGTTTTTTGCCCAAACCCTATTGCTTGGGCCTGGCTGGACCGGTTGACCCCAACATCTTGTGGCGGGCCGAGCCAAGCTACGCGCCGCGATTTGCGAAGTCAACTTTCCCGTGCGGGCCGCCCGGCCAGGCCGCGATGGACCGTGGCCGGGTGCCCGGCAAGTCCCTGTTCAGGTGGCCGCGGGCCGCCGGGCCGACACTTCGCACCGGCCGTCGTGCTGCACTGCGGCGCGGCGCTGCGCGGCCCGGACCGGCCCTTGCCCGTCCGTTGCCCGGCGCCCATGTAACGTAGTCCCCTCCCGTGACCGACACGTCCACGCACACCCCACCGCCCATGCGTCCAGCCCCCACCCTGCTCGTCCTCGCCGCCGCCGCCGCGTTCGGCGGATTCGCCGCCACCGCCATCCGCGACGCGCTGCACGCGCCTGCGTCCGCGACCGAGCCGGCGGCCGCCAGCGCCCTGCCAGCGCCCGCGGTGGCCGCGCTGCCGGCCGCGGTGGACGGCCAGCCGATGCCGTCGCTGGCGCCGATGCTCAAGCGGGTCACGCCCTCGGTGGTGAGCGTGCACGCCGCGCAGCGGCGCCAGGTGAGCCCGTTCGGCAACGACCCGTTCTTCCGCCGCATGTTCCCCGAGCTGTCGCAGGAGCGCATCGCGCGCTCGCTGGGCTCGGGCGTGATCGTGGACGCGACCAACGGCTACGTGCTCACCAACCACCACGTGATCGAGAACGCCGACGAGGTGTCGGTGACGCTGTCGGACGGACGCACGCTGGCGGCCGAGTTCATCGGCTCCGACCCGGACACCGACGTGGCCCTGATGCGGATCCCGGCCGAGCGGCTGCAGGCGATCCCGCTGGCGCGCGGCGGCGAGCTGGAGGTGGGCGACTTCGTGGTCGCGGTGGGCAACCCGTTCGGCGTCGGCCAGACCGTCACCTGGGGCATCGTCTCGGCAGTCGGCCGCAGCAACGTGCCGGGGGTGGGCTTCCAGAACTTCATCCAGACCGACGCCTCGATCAACCCGGGCAATTCCGGCGGCGCGCTGGTGAACCTGCGCGGCGAGCTGGTGGGCATCAACACCGCCAGCTTCAACCCGCGCGGCAGCGCCGCCGGCAACATCGGCCTGGGCTTCGCGATCCCGGTGGACCTGGCCCGCAACGTGATGCAGCAGCTGGCCGCCACCGGCACCGTGCAGCGCGGCACCCTGGGCATCGAGACCCAGGCGGTGGACGCGCGCCTGGCCCCGGGGCTGGGCCTGGACGAGGCGCGCGGCGTGGTGGTCACCCGCGTGTACGGCGATTCGGCCGCGGGCGCGGCGGGCGTGCGCGCCGGCGACGTGATCACCGCCGCCAACGGCCAGCGCATCGACAGCCCGGTGGCGCTGCGCAACTTCCAGGGCCTGCAGCCGATCGACACGCCGGTGACCCTGGACGTGCTGCGCGACGGCCGCCCGCTCAAGCTCACCGCGCGCCTGCGCGCGCTGCCGCGCGACGGCGCCAGCTACGACGAGCGCCTGGCCGGCGCCACCCTGGCCGACCTGCCCGAGGCGGTGCGCCGGCAGAACCCGAACGCGCGCGGCGTGCTGGTGGAGAAGATCGAGCCCGGCAGCCGCGCCCACCGCAACGGCCTGCGCGAGGGCGACTACATCTTTGCCGCCAACGCCGGCGAGTTTCGCGATCTGGCCGGGTTCCGCGACAGCCTGGCCGACCGCCCCGACCGACTGGTGCTGCGCATTTCACGCGGCCGCAGCGTCGGCGACCTGATCATGCAGTAACCGGCGCGCGCGCCGGCCCTCCCAACGCGCACTTTCCCGAGGAGACGACAGATGAGCCCGAGTTCGACCGATGCGATGAAGACCAACCTCGGCCAGGCCGGGGCCCACCTGAAGAACGCCGCGACCGACGCCGGCAGCGCGATCCGCAACGCCGCCCAGGTCGCCGGCGAGGAGCTCAAGGTCGGCCGTGCCGCGGTCAAGTCCGACCTGGCCGATTCGGCGCTGGCCGGCATCGCCGCGCTCGAGGAAGGCGGCGGCGCGGCCAAGGAGCAGGTGGACGTGCTGATGGACAAGGGGCGCGACCTGATCGACAGCGCCGCCGACCTGATCCGCGAGCGCCCGATCGCTTCGTTCGGCGTCGCCTTCGCCGCCGGCTGGATCATCGCCAAGCTCGCCCGCAGCGGCGACAGGTAAGCGCCGCGACGTGGCAGGGGACGCGCCACAAGACGCCGGCGCCGGCGACGGGGGGCGCGGGCCGGCGCCCGGCCTGGACGAGAGCCTGGCCGCGATCAACGCCGCGCGCCGCGAGGCGCTCGACGCCAGCCGCGGCACGCTGCGCGCGCTGCGGCGGCTGGCCTCGGCCGACTTCGCGCTGGCCCGCAGCGCGTTCGGGCGCGCCCTGGCCTGGGCGGGGGCGGCGACGGTGTTCGGCGCCTCGGCCTGGCTGTTCGTCACCGGCACCCTGATCGCGCTGATGCAGCGGATGGGGCTGTCGTGGCTGCAGTCGCTGGCGGTCGCGGCGCTGATGAGCCTGGTCGCGGCCGGGTTCGCGGCCTGGCGGGTGTCGCGCTATTTCGACCTCATGGGCATGCATGCCACCCGCCGCCAGCTCAGCCGGCTGGGGCTGTTCGACGAGGACGGCGCCGGCGACGATGACGACGACGAACCGCCGCCCGGCCCCGGCGCGGACGCCGCGCGCCCCGCCGCGGCGGCGGCCGCCCGCCCGACGGGCGCGGCCCCGGGAGGTGGGTGATGCGCTTCGAGCAACTGCGCGAGGAGGTGGCCCGCGCCGAGCGCAGGGTGGAGACGCGGCTGCTGCGGGCGAAAACCAACTGGCGCGTGCTGGGCACGACCTGGCGCGAGGCCTGGACCCCCGGGCGGATCCTCGTGGTGGGCCTGGTCGGCGGGCTGCTGGTCGGCCGCGCCCGCCCGCTGGACAAGCTGGGCGGGCTGGGCGCGCCCGGCGGGCTGCCGTTGGCGCGCTGGGTGCAGCTGGCCACCAGCCTGTCGGGCCTGGTGACCGCGCTGCGCGCGCGGCACGCGGCCGATTCCGCGCAGGCCGCGGCCGACGATGCCGGGGCGGTGGCCGAAGAAGCGGCCGACACGGTGGAACAGGCGGCCGGCCCGGAGGCCGCCATGGGGCAGGGCGAGGCGGCGGCCGGACCGGCGTTGCGCCCGGCGTCGGACGCGCGCCGCCGGCCCGAGCCGCCGTGGGTCGGCGAGCCGCGCGCGGCCGAGGCCGCCACCGAACTGTCCGAACGCTGAAGCCGGCGCGCCGCGCCGCCCGTCGGCGGCGATCCCCGGCCAGCGTCATCACGGGACCCTGTCCGGGGACGATGCATGCTCGCCCGGCATTCCAACGGTCCCGCCATGCCGCAAACCGCCCCGACACTCGACCCCGCCGACAGCGCGCCGCCGCCACGGCCGCGTGCGCCCGCCGCGGTGGTGGTGCTGGCCACGCTGGCGGTCGGCTATACCCTGTGGGCGGCGCAGACGGTGCTGCTGCCGGTGCTGCTGGCGATGTTCTTCGCCCTGGTCAGCAGCCCGGTGATGCGGCTGCTGCGGCGGCTGTGGGTGCCGCGCTTCCTGGCCGCGCTGCTGGTGCTGTGCGCGGGACTGTCCGCGACCGGCGCGCTGGGCTACCTGATGCTGCCCTCGGCGGCGGCCTGGGCGCGCGAAGCGCCGGGCGAACTGCGCCAGCTCGCGCCCAAGCTGCGCGAACTGGCCAAGCCGGTGCGCGAGGCCAACCAGGCCGCGGAAAGCTTCGCCCGCGCCGCCGGCGGCCAGACCGGGCGCCAGCCGCAGCTGGTGCGCACCGAGGCCGATCCCTGGCGGCACCTGGTCACCACGCCGCGGCTGCTGGCCTCGCTGCTGGCGGTGGTGCTGCTGGCGTTCTTCTTCATGGTCTACGGCGAGAAGCTGCAGCGCGCCGCGATCGCGCTGCTGCCCGGGCGCCAGCAGCAGAAGTTCACGGTCGAGATCCTGCAGTCGATCGAGCGCGAGGTCTCGCGCTACGTGCTGACCATCAGCGTGATCAACGGCGTGGTCGGGCTGTCGTTCGCCTTCGCGCTGTACCTGATGCAGATCCCGCTGCCCGAGGCGCTGATGTGGGGCACGATGGTGGCGCTGCTCAACTTCGCGCCCTACGTGGGCCCGCTGCTGGGCGTGCTGGCGATGCTGCTGGTCGGGGTGATCACCTTCGACGAGCTCTGGCAGCAGCTGCTGCCGGCCGCGGTGTACCTGGTGCTGCACACCCTCGAGGGCCAGCTCGTGACCCCGATCATCCTCGGCCACCGGATGGCGCTCTCGCCGCTGGTGCTGATCCTGGCGCTGATGCTGTTCGGCTGGCTGTGGGGGCTGGTGGGCCTGCTGCTGGCGGTGCCGCTGCTGGTGTGCGTGAAGCTGGTGCTCGAACGCGTCGACGGCATGGAGGGCTGGGCGCGGCTGCTGGAGTAGCGCGCGGGCGCGGCGTGCGCGCCCGGCCTACAATGGGGCCGTGAACGCCAGCATCCGCGCCGTCACCCTCGACCTCGATGACACCCTGTGGCCGTTCGCCCCGATCGGGGCGCGGATCGAGCGCGTGCTCGACGCATGGATGCGCGAGCACAGCCCGGCCACCGCGGAGATGTTCCCGGTGGAGGCCATGCGCGCGCTGCGCGAACGGGTGTGGCGCGAGAACCCGCACTTGGCCCACGACATGGGCGCGCTGCGGCGGATGACCCTGGAGCGTGCGCTGCGCGAGAGCGGAGGCAACCCGGCGCTGGTGGACGCGGCGTACGAGGCGTTCTACGCCGAGCGCAACCGGGTGGAGTTCTACCCCGACGCGCTCGACGCGCTGGCGCGCATCGCCGCGCGGGTGCCGGTGGTGGCGCTGAGCAACGGCAACGCCGACCTGGTGCGCTGCGGCATCCACCAGCACTTCGCCTTCCAGGTGCATGCCCACGAGCATGGCGCCGGGAAGCCGGAGGCGAGCTTCTTCCTCGCCGCCTGCGAGCGGCTGCGCTGCGCTCCGCACGAGGTGCTGCACGTGGGCGACCACGTCGATGCCGACGTGCGCGGCGCGGCGCTCGCCGGCCTGCGCAGCTGTTGGATCAACCGGGTGCAGGCGCGCTGGCCGCACGAGGACGTGATCCCGGACCTGCACTTCGATTCGCTGGCCGGGCTGGCCGACTGGTTCGAACGCGTGGCCGAACCGGCCTGAGCGGCGCTTCAGTCGCTGGCCAGGCGCCAGGCCAGCGGCCGCCAGGCCCGCGCGGCGTGCAGCGCGAACCGCGCCGGCCGCGACAGCGAGAACGCGCCGCTGGCCACCGGCTCGCGGTCGGGCAGCAGTTCGGCCATGTAGCCGCCTTCGCCGGACATGCTGTCGAAGCAGCGCAGCCCGGGCCAGGCGTCGGGCAGCGCCCGCATCAGCATCCACTCGTTGAGCCGGCCGGGGCTGTAGCGCTTGAACGCCGGGTCCCAGCCGCTCTTGAACGCGTGCAGGGTGTCGCCGAGCAGGATGTTGCTGGTGGAGGCGATGGCCTGGCCGTCGAGCACCAGTTCGCCGAACACCATCGCCCCGACCGCGCGGAAACGCGCGCACATGTCGCGGAAGAACGCGGCCTGGCGCTCGCAGGCCAGCAGCGAGGTGCCGGCCTCGCGCTTCCAGCCCTGGTGCTCCAGGCGCAGGTGGCGCTCGACCGCGGCCTCGCCGGCGTCGTTGCCGTGCAGCAGGCGGAACTCGACCGCGCCCTGCTCGCGCAGGCGGCGCAGGCGCCGCTCCAGGTCCTTGCGCACCGCGGCCGGCACGCGCGCCTCCACCGGGCCGGCGTCCAGGCGCAGCACCGGGCGCTCGAAGCGCGCGCGCTCGTGCCAGCTGCCGCCCAGGCGCGCGGCGCTGCGCTCGAGCTCGCGGCTGAGCGGATCGCCCAGCGCCAGCCGTTCGAACGACAGGCCGTGCCGCCGTCGCGGCGCCGCGGTGCGGGCCGACTGCAGCAGCGCCCGGGCCACGACGTCGTCCTCGCCGTCGCGCACCAGCAGCCCGCAGCGGTAGGAGTGCAGGCTGCGGAAGCTGCCCAGGCGCCGCAACGGCGCGAACAGGTCCGGGCCCTGGTCGACGAAGCAGCCCACCCCGAGCAACGCGTTGCCGCGCAGCACGCGCACCACGGCCGGCTCCGGGCCCTCCAGCCAGCGCGCCGCGGGCAGCACGAACTCGGGCATGGCGAACGGGTTCGACCACGACGTGCCCCGGCCGAGCGCGCTCCACTGTGCGAGTTCTTCCGCGCCGAGGGTCCCCAGCGGTCCCCAGCGCACGATCACGTCGTCCAAGATGTTCCGATCTGCTACCGATCCCCGTCCGTCCAAACGTCGAACGCGCCGTGGCCCGGCCACCGCGCGTGGGCAAGCGCGGCCGATTCGGTCAAACTTGCACGATGGACCAGCACCCCCTTCCGCCGGGCTTCGCGCCCCAGGACGCCGACGCCGCGCCGCTGCACCTCGTCGGCCACGACCGTTTCCAGGACTGGCTGCAGGCCCAGCCCGCGCTGGTGCAGGCCTGGCTGTCGCGGCAGCGCTTCACCGCCGCCGCCGGCAGCGTGGCGCTGCTGCCGGGCGAGGGCGGGGTGGCGGGCGCGGTGGTCGGGATCGGCGATCGGCTCGATCCCTGCGCCTATGCGCACGCGCCCACCGCGCTGCCCGGGGGCGACTGGCGCCCGGTCGCGGCGCCCGAACCGGCCGCCGCGCGTGCGCTGCAGCTGGGCTGGGGCCTGGGCGCCTACCGCTTCGACCGCTACAAGGCCGGCGGCCCGGCGCCGGCGCGGCTGGCGCTGGCCCTGGACCCGGAGGTGCGCGACGTGCTTGCCGCGTGCGTGCGGGTGCGCGACATGGTCAACACCCCCGCCCAGGACATGGGCCCGGCCGAACTGGAGGCCGAGATGGCCGCGATCGCCCGCGCCCACGGCGCCGGCTTCGCCAGCATCGTCGGCGACGCCCTGCTGGAGCAGGGCTTCCCGGCGATCCACGCCGTCGGCCGCGCCTCGCACCGCGCCCCGCGCCTGCTGCGCCTGGACTGGGACGCCGGCGGCGAAGGCAGCCGCCCGCACCTGGTGCTGGTGGGCAAGGGCGTGTGCTTCGATACCGGCGGCCTGGACGTGAAGCCGGCCGACGGCATGCGCAACATGAAGAAGGACATGGGCGGCGCGGCGCACGCGATCGCCCTGGCCGAACTGTTGATGGCGCGCCGGCTGCCGCTGCGCCTGACCCTGCTGGTGCCGGCGGTGGACAACGCCATCGGCCCCGACGCCTACCGGCCCGGCGAGGTCCTGGCCACGCGCAAGGGCGTGAGCGTGGAAATCGACAACACCGACGCCGAAGGCCGGGTGGTGCTGTGCGACGCGCTGGCCCTGGCCGGCGAGCTCGGGCCCGACCTGGTGCTGGACTTCGCCACCCTCACCGGCGCGGCGCGGATCGCGCTCGGCCCCGACCTGCCGGCGCTGTTCGCCAACGACGACGCGCTCGCCGCCGACTGGCTCGCGGCCGGCGAGCGCGAGCGCGACCCGCTGTGGCGGATGCCGCTGTGGCGCCCCTACCTGCGCTACCTGACCAGCCATGTCGCCGACATCGCCAATGCCGGCTCGCGCATGGCCGGCGCGGTCACCGCCGCGCTGTACCTGGAGCGCTTCGTGCCCGAGGGCACCAAGTGGGCGCACCTGGACGTGTACGCCTGGAACGACAATCACCGCCCCGGGCGCCCCGCCGGCGGCGAGGCGCTGGGCCTGCGCGCGGCCTACGCGATGCTCAAGGCGCGCTGCGGCGGCTGAGCCGCCTCAGCGCAGCCAGCCGCGCGCGGCGGCGCGGCGCGCGTACAGCCACAGCCCCAGCGCCACCAGCCACAGCAGCAGCGGGAACACCGCGCCCGCCGCGCCGGTCAGCGCCCATACCGGCGTGGTCGCGTACACGGCGACGAACTGCACGACCAGCGCCAGCAGCGAGGCCAGCAGCAGCGGCGTGGCCCAGCGCCGGCGCAGCAGCAGCGCCAGCATGCCGAGCACGCCGCCGATGGTGGCGATGGCGGACGGCAGCATGATCCAGCGCGGCATCGCGAGGGTGATCTCGCGCTGGGCGTCGGGCAGCGCCGCCACCGCTTCCGGGCTGATGGTGAGGTTGAGCCAGAACATCGCCAGGCCGTAGAGGTTCCACAGCAGGCCGAGCACGGCGATGACCCGGAACGGGACTGGCACGGAACGCGACATGGCGGCGGCTCCCGATGGACGTGGGCCGAGTCTAGACCCGCGCCGCGGGCAGGGCATGCTTCACCGCGGGATGGCCCGCGCCGGCGCTACAGCCAGCCCTTTTCGCGCGCCAGCCGGTAGGCCTCGATCCGGTTGCCCACGCCGAGCTTGCCGATCGCCTCGGACAGATAATTGCGCACCGTGCCGTGGGACAGGCTGAGGCGGCCGGCGATCTGGCCCGCGGACAGGCCCTCGCCGGCCAGGCGCAGCACCTGGCGCTCGCGGTCGCTGAGCGGGTCGGGTTCGCTCCAGGCTTCCAGCGCCAGCTGCGGGTCGATCGCGCGGCCGCCGCGGTGCACCTGGCGCAGCGCGTCGGCCAGCTGTTCGACCGGCGCGTCCTTGAGCAGGTAGCCCGACACGCCCGCGTCCAGCGCCCGGCGCAGGAAGCCGCCGCGGGCGAAGGTGGTCACGATCACCACCTTCACCGGCAGCCCGTGGCGCTGGATGCGCTGGGCGAGTTCGAGCCCGGTGAGGCCGGGCATCTCGATGTCGGTGACCAGCACGTCCGGCGAGAGCCGCTGCAGTTCGCGCCAGGCCGATTCGCCATCGCCGGCGGTGCCCACCACCTCGATGTCGGATTCCAGCCCCAGCAGCGCGGCCAGCGCGCTGCGCAGCATGGCCTGGTCCTCGGCCAGCACGACGCGGATCATCGGTTGGACCTGGGCGCCTGCATGGGGCGCAACGTTAGCAGTTCGACCCGCGGTGGCGCCGTCACGGCGTGCGCGTTCCGTCGTCGTCGGCCGCCAGCGGTACCCGCGCCTCGACCAGGGTGCCGCCTTTCCGGCCGGTGTCCACGCGCAGCCGGCCGCGCACGGCCTCGAGCCGTTCGCGCATGCCCGACAGCCCGTTGCCCGGCACGATCGTGCCGCCGCGCCCGTCGTCGACGATGCGCAGCACCACCTCGTCCCCCTCGAGCGTGAAGCTGACCTCGGCACTGCCGGCGCGGGCATGGCGCTGGATGTTGGTGGCGGCCTCGCGCACCGTCAGCGCAAGTGCGCTCTCCACGCCCGGCGGCAGCGCGCTGTCGCTGAAGCCCTCGTCGAAGCGGTAGGAGAAGGCGACGCCGTCGGTCTCCAGCAGCAGCTTGGCCGAGGCCAGTTCGGCGGCGATACCGGCGGCGCGGATGCCGCTGACCGCGCGCCGCACCTGCGCCAGCGCCTCGCGCGCGACCCGGCTGACTTCGCCGATCTCCGCGCGCGCGGCCTGCGGGTCGCGTTCGAGCATGCGCCCGGCCAGGTCGGACTTGAGCGCCACCATCGACAGCGTGTGCCCGAGCAGGTCGTGCAGGTCGCGGCCGATGCGTTCGCGTTCGGCCAGCGCCGCCAGCCGCCGCACTTCCTCGTGCGACAGGCTCAGGGCGGCGTCGCGCTCGCGCCCGATGCGGTCGAACATCACCAGCACGCAGACGATCGCGGTGACCATGGGGATCCACACCAGCGCCTGCCATGGATAGCCCAGGTGCAGGGCGTAGCCCACGAGCACCGCGTTGAGCGCCACCAGCGCGAGCAGGTAGGGCGCCAGCGACCGGCCGCTGCGCGGCTGCAGCATCACGCAGCCGAACACGAAGTAGCTCATGCCAGACGGATACCAGGGCAGCAGCAACAGGCACATCGCCACCATCGCCAGCGCGGCCGCGTAGGCCTTGCGCGGCGACTGCACCACGGTCATCGCGTACAGCCACAGGAACAGCGGGAACGACACCGCGGTGATCCCGGCCCAGCGCAGGGTGTAGCCGGCGAGGCCGCCGGCGAACGCCGGGGTGACGAACAGCCAGGCCGACCAGACCACGTGCACCATCGCCTGGCAGGGCGAGCGGCCCATGCGCTGGTCGGCCGCGGCGATCGATCCCGGCCGCGGCGAGAGCGCGTGCCGGAGCAGGCGCACGAGCGCCGCGCGCAAGCCTGCGGCGCGGCCCGGCCCGCGCGCGGCGGCGGAGGCGGGAAGCGGCTCGGGTCCGGATCCAGGGCCGGTGGTGGTCATGCGGTCCTCGGGTTGGATGCCGCCGGTCATCCGCCGGCGTGCAGGCGTCGCCGGGCCAGGGCGAAGAACGCCACCGTCGCCAGCGCCAGGACCGCGACGTGCGCCCAGGTCCGGCCGCCATCGTCGTGCCCCACCACCTTCAGCGCAAGCTGGCCCAGGTGGTAGGCCGGCCAGGCCGGTGCCAGCTTCGCCAGCCAGCCGGGCAGCATCGACAGCGGTAACCAAAGCCCGGACAGGAACGCCATCGGCAGATACAGCACGTTGAGCAGCGCCGGCGCGGCGTTGCCGCCGACCAGGGTGCCGATCCACAGCCCGATTGCCGCGAACGGCAGCACCCCGGCCATGTTCACCAGCGCCAGCCCGGCCCACTGCGCGGGTGCCAGCCGGACCCCGCCCGCGGTCGCCGCCAGTGCCGCCAGCAGCAGCGAGATCGCGGCGGCGAACAGCATCGCCATCGTCATCCTCGCCAGCAGCAGCGAACCCGGCGGCGTGGGCAGGGTGCGGCGCAGGCGCAGGTAGCCGCGGTCGCGGTCGACGGCGATGGTGACGCCGAAGCCGAACATCGCCGCGCCGATCACGCCGAACGCGCCGTAGCTCGCCAGCAGGTAGCCGGCGGCGCCGGGGTTGCCGCGGTTGAGCACCACCGCGAACAGCAGGTAGAACATCGCCGGGAAGCCGAGCACCGGCAGGCAGAACGCGGGCTCGCGCGCCATCCGCAGCAGTTCGCAGCGGGCCTCGGCGAGGTGGGCGCGCAGCGGCGCGCGCAAGGTGGTGGCGGCGTGCATCAGGCGGCCTCCTGCCGGGCGTCCGTGGAACGGGTCAGGGCGAGGAAGGCGTCGGCCAGGCCGGCGCGGCGGATCTCCAGTTCGCGCAGTGCGGGATCGGACTCGAGCAGGCGCCGCACCACCGGCTCGGCCGGTTCGGCGGCGATGCGCAGCGCCTCGCCCTCGCGCGCTGCCTCGACCACGCCCGGCCACTGCGCCACCGCCTCGGCGGCCAGGCGCGAGCGGCACCGGATCCGCCGCAACGAGACCCGCGCACGTACCTCGTCCACGCTGCCTCCCGCGACCAGGCGGCCGCCGTCGAGCACCGCCACGCGGTCCGACAACGCCTCGGCTTCCTCCAGGTAATGCGTGGTGAGCAGCACTGCGCTGCCTTCGGCCACCAGCTCGCGCACCGCGGCCCACAGACCCTGGCGGGCGTCGATGTCCAGGCCGGTGGTCGGCTCGTCGAGGAACAGCAGGCGCGGGCGGCCGCAGATCGCGAGCGCGAACTGCACCCGCCGCTGCTGTCCGCCCGACAGCTTCCCGTAACGGCGGCCGAGCAGCCCGTCGAGGCCGGCGAGCGCGACGCAGTCGGCCACGCTGCGCGGCCGCCGGTAGCCGGCGCGCACCATGTCCAGCAGTTCGCCCACCTCGAGCCGGTCGGGCAGTGCCGCGGTCTGCAGCATCGCCCCGCACTGGCGCCGCACCGCGAGGCTGCCCGGCGCCCGGCCGAACACCGAGGCCTCGCCGGCATCGGCCGCCAGCAGCCCCAGCAGCAGTGCGACCGCGGTGCTCTTGCCGGCGCCGTTGACGCCCAGCAGGGCAGTCACCTGGCCGGCGTGCAGCCGCAGGTCGACGCGGTCGAGCGCGCGGGTGGCGCCATAGCGCTTGCAGGCGCCGCGCAGCACGGCGAGGGGTGGTGTCGATTCCATGGGTCGTGCTCCGTCGTGGCGGGACCTGCCGGCATCATGCGGCGGCCGCGCGGACCCTGGCAGCCACGCACGTCAACGCATTCGGGTGACAGCTGTCAGGGGGCGCGCGCGCTCCCGGCCGCTAGCCTTGTCCTGCCGCGGCCCATGGGTCCGTCCACGCGGTGGGTCACAATGGCCGCCGGCCCACGTCTGGTTCAACGATGAACACCAACGCCGACCTGCTCAGGGAACTCCGCATCGACCGCTCGCCCGGACCGCCGCCCTCCCGCAAGGGGCTGTGGATCGTGCTGGCGAGCATCGTGCTGCTCACGCTGCTGGCGCTGGGCGGCTGGTGGCTGTTCGGACGCCAGGCGCCGGTGCCGGTGCAGACCGCCACTGCGGTGTCGCTGTCGGCCGGCAACGCGCCGGCCTCGGTGCTCGACGCCTCGGGCTACGTGGTGGCGCGGCGCATGGCCACGGTCTCGGCCAAGATCACCGGGCGCGTGCGCGAGGTGCTGATCGAGGAAGGCATGCGGGTCGAGGAGGGCCAGGTGATGGCGCGGCTCGATCCGATCGACGCCGATGCCCAGCGCGCGCTCGCCCGGTCCCAGCTGCAGGCCGCGCGCAGCCAGGCCGGCAGCCTCGAGGCGCGGCTGAAGGAGGCCGAGGCCAACGCCGAACGGCTGGCGCAGCTGGTCGGCCGCCAGCTGGTGTCGCAGGCGCAGTACGACGAGGCGATCGCCCAGCGCGATGCCATGCGCGCGGAGCTGGCGGCGGCGCGGCGCAACGTCGAGGTCGCCGCCGACGGCCTGCGCATCGCCGACATCGGCGTGGACAACACCGTGGTGCGCGCGCCGTTCGCCGGCGTGGTGGTCGCCAAGGCGGCGCAGCCGGGCGAGATCGTCTCGCCGCTGTCGGCCGGTGGCGGCTTCACCCGCACCGGCATCGGCACCATCGTGGACATGGATTCGCTGGAGGTGGAGGTCGACGTGGGCGAGGCCTACATCGGCCGGGTGCAGCCGAAGATGCCGGTCGAGGCCACGCTCACCTCCTACCCGGACTGGAAGATCCCGGCCGAGGTGATCGCGATCATCCCCGCGGCCGACCGCGGCAAGGCCACGGTGCGGGTGCGGGTGGCGCTGAAGGAGAAGGACGCGCGCATCGTCCCGGACATGGGCGTGACCGTGCGCTTCCTGGAGAAGGCGCCGGAGGACGGCGAGGAGCCGCGCCCGGGCGTGCGCGTGCCGGCCTCGGCCGTGGTCCGGCGCGACGGCGCCAGCGCGGTGTACGTGGTGCGCGGCGACGGCACGGTGGAACTGCGCCAGGTGGAGGCCGGCGCGCCGCTGGCCGAGGACCGCGAGGTCGTCTCCGGGCTGGCCCCGGGCGAGACGGTGGTGGTCCGGCCGCCGGACGGACTCGCCGACGGCGCGCGCGTCGAGGCCGGCGCGAGGTGAACGCGGCCGGCACTGCATGACCTCCGGGCGCGGCGCGGCGACGCGCGGCGCACGGATCCCCGGGGACATCCCCGCCAACCCGACACAGCGAGGCAACGCTATGGCACCCCTGGTATCGATCCGCAGCCTGACCAAGACCTACCAGCGCGGCCCCGAGAAGGTGGAGGTGCTGCACGGCATCGACCTTGACATCGAGCAGGGCGATTTCGTCGCCCTGATGGGCCCGTCGGGCTCGGGCAAGACCACACTGCTGAACCTGATCGGCGGCCTGGACTCGCCCACCTCGGGCAGCATCGAGGTCGACGGCCAGCGCATCGACCAGCTCGGCGGCGGGCGGCTGTCGCACTGGCGCAGCCAGAACGTGGGCTACGTGTTCCAGTTCTACAACCTGATGCCGGCGCTGAGCGCGCAGAAGAACGTGGAGCTGCCGCTGCTGCTGACCAGGCTCGGCGCGGCGCAGCGCAAGCGCAACGCGCAGATCGCGCTGACCCTGGTGGGCCTGGCTGACCGCGTCTCGCACAAGCCGGGCGAGCTGTCGGGCGGGCAGCAGCAGCGCGTGGCGATCGCGCGCGCGATCGTCTCCGACCCCAAGCTGCTGATCTGCGACGAGCCCACCGGCGACCTCGACCGCCAGTCGGCCGAGGAGATCCTGGGCCTGCTGCAGACGCTCAACCGCGAGCATGGCAAGACCATCGTGATGGTCACCCACGATCCCAGGGCCGCCGGGTACGCCAGCCACACCCTGCATCTGGACAAGGGCACCCTGGTCGGGCAGCAGGCCCACGTGGCCTGAGCCGGGAGGCGCGCGATGAAATATTTCCACCTCATCTGGGCGGCGCTGTTCCGGCGCAAGGCCCGCACCTTCCTGACCCTGGCCTCGATCGTCGCCGCGTTCCTGCTGTTCGGCATGCTCGACGGCATCCGCACCACGTTCGCCCAGCTCGGCCAGAACGCCGACGGCGCGCAGCGGCTGCAGACCATGTCGCGGCTGTCGATGGTGCAGATGCTGCCACTGGCGCTGCGCTCGCGGCTCGAGCAGGTCGACAACGTCGAGGCGGTGACCTGGGCCAACTGGTTCGGCGGCGCCTACCAGGATCCGCGCAACCAGCTGTTCACCATCGCGGTCGCGCCCAACTACCTCGACCTGTATCCGGAGATCCAGGTCGATCCGGCGGAGCTCGAGCAATGGAAGGCCACCCGCAACGGCATGCTGGTCGGCGAGGACATGATGGCCCGCTTCGGCTGGGAGGTGGGCCAGACCATCCCGCTGCAGTCGACGATCTTCCCCAACAGCGACGGCAGCCTGAACTGGCAGTTCCGGATCGTGGGCGTGATCCGTCCGCGCGACGCCGAACAGGGCGGCTTCTTCGGCGCGATGATGCTGATGCACTACGACTACTTCGCCGAGTCCACGCCCTACGTCGACGACCAGGTGGGCTGGTACATCAGCCGGGTCTCGGACGTGAACCGCAGCGACGCGGCGGCCAAGGCGATCGACGCGCTCACCGCCAACTCGCCCAACGAGACCCGGACCATGACCGAGCAGGCGGCGATGGCCGCGCAGATCAAGCAGGTGGCCGACATCGGCCTGATCGTGGGCTCGATCATGGGCGCGGTGTTCTTCACCCTGCTGCTGCTCACCGGCAACACCATGGCCCAGGCGGTGCGCGAGCGCACCTCGGAACTGGCGGTGCTCAAGACCATCGGCTTCACCAGCCACAGCGTACTGGCGATGGTGCTGGCCGAATCGGTGCTGCTGGTGGTGCTGGGCGGCGTGCTCGGGCTCGGCCTGGCCGCGGCGCTCGGGCCGGTGGTCGGGGCGGCGAGCCGCGGTGCGATCAGCCTGCCGCCGATCGGCCCGGGCAGCTGGGTGCTGGGGCTGGGGCTGATGGTGGCGATCGGGCTGCTGGTCGGCGCGCTGCCGGCGATGCGGGCCATGCGCCTGAACATCGTCGACGCGCTGGCCGGGCGCTGACCCGCACTGGGAGGACATGCGGATGAACCTGATGAAGACACTGCTGCGCGGCCTCGGGATGGTGCTGTTGCTGATCGCGTTCCTCGCGGTCTGGGTGCTCTTGCCGTGGTACGGCGCGCTGGCGCTGGCGGTCGCGCTGGCGCTGTGGATGGCGCTGACCCGCACCGGCCGCCAGGCCGCCTCGGTGACCTGGGTCGGGGTTGGCACGCTGCGCCAGCGGCTGGGCGCCTCGTCGGTGGTGGTGGTTGGCATCGCCGGCGTGGTCGGCGTGCTGGTGGCGCTGCTGGCGATGGCCGAAGGCTACCGGCACACGGTCAGCAGCGCCGGCAGCGAGGACGTGGCGATCGTGCTGCGCGGCGGTTCCTCCGCGGAGCTGATGTCGGTGCTCTCGCGCGACGAGATCCTGGCGATCGAGCGCGCGCCGCAGATCGCGCGCGACGCGCAGGGCCGGCCGCTGGCCTCGGCCGAGCTCGTGGTCTCGGCCAACGTGCCGCGCCGCGACGGCGAGGAGGGCAGCGTGACCCTGCGCGGCGTCGGCGAGATGGCCTGGGCGGTGCGGCCGGGCGTGCGCCTGGTGGACGGGCGCCGCTTCGAGACCGGCCGTCGCGAACTGGTGGTGGGGCGCGGCGCGCAGCGCCAGTTCCAGGGCCTGGAGCCGGGCAACGAGGTGCAGCTGGGCAATGAACGCTGGACCGTGGTGGGCGTGTTCGAGTCGGGCGATGCCACCGAGTCGGAGATGTGGGCCGACGCCGAGGTGGTGGGCGCGACCTACCGCCGCGGCAGCAGCCGCGCCTCGCTGTACGCCAGGCTCACCGCGCCGGAGGCGTTCAACGCCTTCAAGGCCACCCTGGCCGCCGATCCGCGGCTGCAGGTGGACGCCGACACCACCCTGGGCTACTTCAGCAGCCAGTCGCGGACCCTGACCACGGTGCTGCGCGTGATCGGCATTGTGGTGGGCTCGATCATGGCCATCGGCGCGGTGTTCGGCGCGCTCAATACCATGTTCGCCACGGTCGCCGCGCGCGCGCGGGAGATCGCGACCCTGCGCGCGATCGGCTTCCGCGGCCTGCCGGTGGTGGTCGCGGTGATGCTCGAGACGATGCTGCTGGCGCTGCTGGGCGGCCTGCTGGGCGGGATCCTGTCCTGGCTGGTGTTCAACGGTTACACCGCCTCTACCCTGGCCGGCGGTGTAGCCAGCCTGAGCTTCGAGTTCCGCGTCTCGCCGCAGCTGCTGTGGGAAGGCCTGAAGTGGGCGCTGGCGATCGGCTTCGTCGGCGGCCTGTTCCCGGCCGTGCGCGCGGCCACCCTTCCGGTCACCGACGCCCTGCGCGCGATGTAAGGGCGCGCGCAGTAGCGCTCCTTCCCCCGCTTGCGGGGGAACGCCGGGATGGGGGTGCACGGCAAGCGCGTGGCGCAGCAGGCGCGGCGACCTGCCGGCCCCCGCCCCGAGCCTCCCCCGCAAGCGGGGACGGCGCAGTGGGGTGGGGCTACGCCAGCAGCCCCGCCTCCCGCAGCGCCGCTTCCACCACCGCCTGGTTGGCCTCGGCCAGCGGCGTCATCGGCAGCCGCAGCGCGCCTCCGCAGCGGCCCAGCCGGGACAGCGCCCACTTCACCGGGATCGGATTGGCCTCGACGAACAGCTGCCGGTGCAGCGGCAGCAGCCGGAGCTGGATCTCCATCGCGCGCGCCACGTCGCCGGCCAGCGCCGCCGCGCACAGCTCGCGCATGAGCCGTGGCGCGACGTTGGCGGTGACGCTGACGTTGCCGTCGCCACCGCACAGCATCAGCGCCACCGCGGTGGCGTCGTCGCCGGAATAGACCAGGAAGCCCGCCGGTCGCTCGCGCACCAGCCACTGCGCGCGCTCGATGTCGCCGGTGGCCTCCTTGATCGCGCCGATCCCGGGCACCTGCGCCAGCCGCATCACCGTCTCGTGCCCCATGTCCGCGGCCGAGCGCCCGGGCACGTTGTAGAGCACGATCGGCAGGTCGCCGGTGGCCTCTGCGATCGCGCGGAAATGCCGGTACAGCCCCTCCTGCCCCGGCTTGTTGTAGTAGGGCACCACCTGCAGCTGGGAATCGGCGCCGACCTTGCGCGCGTACTCGGCCAGCGCGATCGCCTCGCGCGTGGAGTTGCCGCCGCAGCCGGCCATCACCGGCACGCGCCCGGCGGACTGCTCGACCGCGACGCGGATGATCTCGCAGTGTTCCTCCACGTCCACCGTCGGCGATTCGCCGGTGGTGCCGACCACGCCGATGCAATCGGTGCCCTGTTCGACGTGCCAGTCGACCAGCCTGCGCAGTGCGTCGTAGTCGACGCTGCCGTCCTCGTGCATCGGGGTGACGAGCGCGACGATGCTGCCGCGCGGGAGGCTGGTGCTGGCGTTCATGGCGTGGGCAAGGAGGCTGCGGGGCGTGGAGCCGCGCATTGTAGGCCGCGCCGCGGGCGTGCGCGCAGCGCTGCCGTTGCTCACCGATGCAACCGTTGCGCGGCGGCGCGCACCCGCCGGGCTACGCCTGCTGCGCGACCACCCGGCGCCGCGCGGCGAGCACGCCATCGGTCGCGAACACCGCCAGCCCGATCCAGATGAAACCGAATCCGATCGCCCGGTCAGGCCCGAAGTACTCGCCGAAGAACAGCACGCCCAGCAGTAGCTGCAGGGTGGGGCCGATGTACTGCAGCACCCCGACCACGCTCAGCGGCACCCGGCGCACGGCGTAGGCGAAGAAGATCAGCGGGATCGCGGTGAGCGCGCCGCCCATTACCAGCAGCAGGTCGGTCCAGCCGCCCCAGCGCAGCGAGAAGAAGCCGCCGTCGCCGCCCAACTCGATCCACGCCAGCCAGGCCAGCGCCGGTCCCAGCACGAACATGTTCTCCACCCCCAGCCCGCGCACGGCCTCGATTGCGGCGAACTTGCGGATCACCCCGTACAGGCCGAACGAGCCGGCCAGGCACAGCGCGATCCACGGGAAGTCGCCATAGCGCGTGGTCAGCCACAGCACCCCGCACGCGGCCAGCGCCACCGAGATCCACTGCGCCGCCGACAGCCGCTCGCGCAGGAACAGCACCCCGATCAGCACGTTGAGCAACGGGTTGATGAAATAGCCCAGGCTGGCCTCGACCACGTGGCCGGCGTTGACCGCCCACACGTACAGGCCCCAGTTGGCGGCGATCAGCACGCCCGACGCCGCCAGCATCGCCGCCAGCCGCGGCCTGGCCAGCACCTCGCGCAGCCAGCCGCGGCCGTGGCGCAGGGTCAGCCAGGACGCCACCAGTACCGCGCACCAGATCGCCCGGTGGAGCACGATCTGCAGCGAGGGCACTTCGCGCAGCAGGTGCCAGTACAGCGGCATCAGGCCCCAGATGACGAAGGCGCCCACCGCCACCCACAGCCCGCGCCGGTCGGGGATGCCCGGGCTCATGCCTGGTCGCCTGCGACCGTGCGCGCCGGGACCGCGCGTGCCCTGGCCAGGGTGATCGCGACCACGCCCGACAGCACCACGGCCATCGCGCCCAGGTCCTGCGGGCCGAAGCGTTCGCCGGCCAGCCACGCGCCCAGCAGCACCGCGATCACCGGATTGACGTAGGCATAGCTGCCGGCGAGCGCCGGGCGCACGTGGCGCAGCAGCCAGATGTAGGCGCTGAACCCCACCAGCGACCCGAAGCTGGCCAGGTACGCCACCGCCCACAGCCCGCCGGCCGTGGGCCAGTCGTCGAGGCGTTCCCCGATCGCCAGTCCGGCGACCACCATGGCCGCGCCACCGCACAGCATCTGCGCGGCCGCGGCCATGAACGGCTGCGGCAGGTCGCGGCCGCGGCTCCAGATCGATCCGTAGGCCCAGGCGATGGTCGCGACCAGCAGCGCCACCAGCCCGACCGGGGTCGCGGCCAGGCGGCTGCCCGCGTTGAGCCAGGCCACGCCCAGGAAGCCCACGCCCAGGCCGATCCATTCCGCGCGCCGCGGGTGCTCGCCGCGAAGCGCCGCGAACAGCGCCATCCACAGCGGCACCGACGACACCGCCACCGCGGCCAGGCCGGACGAGACGCTCTGCTCGGCGATGCAGACCATGCCGTTGCCCAGGCCCAGCAGCAGCAACCCCACGAACGCGGCGTTGCGCCATTGCGCGGCGGAGGGCGCGGGCACGCCGCGCCAGCGCAGGAATCCGTACAGGACCAGGCCGGAGGCGACAAAGCGCAGGCCGGCCATCAGCAGCGGCGGCCAGCCGCCTTCAAGCGCGAAGCGGATGGCGAGGTAGGTCGAGCCCCAGACCAGGTACACCGCGGCCAGCGCGAGGGCGACGGCGAGCGGCGACGCGGTCGGTCCGACCGGTGCGGAATCAGGGCGCATCGGGCACCGTGGGCAGGGAAGCGGCCGACGCGCCTTGCGTTGCGCCGGGGCGACATTCTACGGCGCGCGGCGCCGCGCCGGCAGGGCGACCGGACGGGATGGTGCTTCCCGATGGCGGTGGTCGCGCGCGCTGGCGCAGGGGTCTAGAGCGCCAGCGCGGCGTGCAGCGGGGCCGGGTCGTCCCAGCGGTCGCGGCCGCGCAACATCGACAGTTCGACCAGCACCTGCGCGCCGCAGACCCGCGCGCCCTGGCGGCGCAGCAGCGCGACCGCCGCGCGGAGGGTGCCGCCGGTGGCCAGCACGTCGTCGACCACCAGCACCCGCGCGCCCGCGGGCAGCGCGTCGGCATGGAGTTCCAGCCGGTCGCGGCCGTACTCGAGCGCGTACTCCTCGAACAGGGTCGTCCCCGGCAGCTTGCCGGGCTTGCGCACCGGCACGAAGCCGCAGCCGAGCTCGCGCGCCAGCGCCGCGCCGAGGATGAAGCCACGCGCCTCGATGCCGGCGACCGCGTCGGGGGGCGCGGCGCGCCAGGCCCCGGCGGACGCGTCGATGGCGCCGGCGAACGCGGCGGCGTCGGCCAGCACCGGGGTGATGTCCTTGAACACGATCCCCGGGCGGGGGAAGTCCGGGACATCGCGGATCAGGCGGGACCAGTGGGGCACGGCGGCACTCCTGGACGGGGGGCGTCCGGCGCCGGTGGCGTGCCGGCTCAGTCCTTCGGCGCGAGCCGCAGCAGGCGCCCGCCCTTGCCGTCCTCGATCACCCACAGCGCCCCGTCCGGGCCCTGGCGCACGCCGCGGATGCGTGCGCCCATGGCAAAGCGCTCGGCCTCGCGCGCGCCGCCCTCGCCGTCGAACTCGATCCGCACCAGCGACTGCGACGACAGGCCGCCGGCGAAGGCGTTGCCCTTCCACTGCGGGAACAGGTCGCCGTCGTAGAACATCAGGCTCGAGGGCGAGATCACCGGAGTCCAGGTGATCGCGGGGGCGTTGAACTCGGGCCGGGTGGCGTGGTCGGGGATCGGGCGGCCGTCGTAGTGGTCGCCGTTGGAGACGATGGGGTAGCCGTAGTTGGCGCCGCGCTCGACCCGGTTGAGTTCGTCGCCGCCCTTCGGGCCCATCTCGATGTCCCAGGGCTGGCCGTTCGCGTCGAAGGCCAGGCCCAGCGGGTTGCGGTGGCCCAGCGACCATACCTGCGCGGCGACCCCGCCCTGGTCGGCGAAGGGGTTGTCGTCGGGCACGCTGCCGTCCTCGTTGAGGCGCAGCACCTTGCCGAGGTTGGACTGCATGTCCTGGGCCGGGTCGAACTTCTGCCGGTCGCCCGAGGAGATCCACAGCTTGCCGTCGTGGAACGCGATCCGGTGCGCGTAGTGGCCGCGGCCGGTGACCTTGGGCACCTGGCGCCAGATGACCTCGAGCCCCTCGAGCCTGCCGCCGCCGGCCTCGTCGAGCAGCAGCCGCGCGCGCGCGACCGCCGCGCCGGCGGTGTCGTCCTCCCCGGCCTCGGCGTAGCTCAGGTACACCAGCCCGTTCTCGGCGAACTGCGGATGCGGCACCACGTCGCCGAAGCCGCCCTGGCCGCCGTACACCACCTCCGGTACGCCGGTGATCTCGCCGGCCTGGCGCGTCTGCGGGTCGAGCAGGCGCAGCGTGCCGGGCTTCTCGCTCACCAGCAGGCGCCCGTCGGGCAGGAAGTTCAGCGCCCAGGGCTCGTTGAAGCTGGCGATGGCCTCGACCTGGAAGGGGCCGATCGTGCGCGCCTCGCCGGCGGGGGATGCGGCCACGGCCTCGCCGCCGTCCGCGGCCGCGCTCGCGGTGGCCGCGTTGCCGTCGGCGTTGCAGGCGGCGAGCAGCGCGAGCGAGAGCAGGGCGGTGGTGATCGCGGATCGTTGCATCGTGGACCTCGTTCGGGTGCGGTACCGGGTGCATCATAGCGTCCACGCGGGCCGCCACCACGGCCCGCCGGAGCCGGAGGATGGACCTGCGCCCGCTCGGCCACGGCCACTGTCCCTGGTGCGGCGAGCCGCTGGAACTGGGCCTCGATCCGGGCGCCGGCGACCAGGACCGCATCGAGTACATCGAGGACTGCCAGGTCTGTTGCCGGCCGATCCTGGTGTCGGTGACGTTCGATCCGGAGGGCGCCGTCCGGCTGTCGCTGCGGCGCGAAGGCGACTGATGCCGAACGCGCGTGATGGCCGATGCGCGGCGCACGGATGGGTTGCCCGGGTCCGTGGAACATCCATGCGTCGGGTCACGCGATCGTGCGGCCTTCCTGAACCCGCGCCTGCGGCGAACGTGTTCTTAACTCCAGCCATGCGCCGGTCTTTATGGACGCGCCGGCAAGGTGGGCCCCGTGCGGAAGCGGAACGACATGCCCGTCATGGACGCAATGCCGCGCACTTCCCCCATCCCTGGAGAACGTGATGAAGAATTCCCGCAAGCCGCTGGCCGGACTGATCGCCCTGGGCGCCGCCCTCGCCATCCCGATGGCCTTCGCCCAGGACGCGACGACCGCGCCGCCGCAGGATCCGGCGACGCAGGACTACCCGACCCAGTCCACCGCGCCGTCCACCAGCCAGCAGCCGCTGACCTGGGCCGACCTGGACGTCGACGGCAACGGCACGCTCAGCCGCACCGAGGCGGCCAGCCTGCAGTCCCTGGCGCAGGTCTTCGACCAGGCCGACGCCGACAGCGACGGCGAGTTGACCCCCGACGAGTACAAGGCGTTCGTGGCGGCGGCCAACGCCAGCCAGCCCGAGGGCGGCGGCACCGACTGACCGCGGCTGACGCCCGCTTCACCCGCCGGTGGCCCCTGGGGCCCCGGCCCACGGATCGGCGGCCCCCCGGGGCCGCCGATGCCGTGTCCGCACCCGCATAATGGCGCCATGGACACCGCGATCGAGATGGTCGGCTTCGACGCCGACGACACCCTCTGGCGCAGCGAGGATTACTTCCACGCCGCCCAGGACGAGTTCGAGCAGATCCTGGCGCGCCACGTCGACCTCGCCGACGCCCGCGTGCGCGAGCGGCTGTACGCGGTCGAGCGCGGCAACATCGCGGTGTTCGGCTATGGCGTGAAGGGCATGGCGCTGTCGATGGTGGAGGCCGCGGTGGACATCACCGGCGGCTCGATCCCGGCGCGCGACCTGCACCGCATCGTGCAGATCGCCAAGGACATGCTGCGCCACCCGGTGGAACTGCTGCCGGGGGTGCGCGAGGCGGTGGAGGCAGTGGCCGCCGAACACGCCGTGGTGCTGATCACCAAGGGCGACCTGTTCCACCAGGAAGCCAAGGTGCGCGACAGCGGCATGGCCACCCTGTTCCGCCGGATCGAGATCGTCAGCGAGAAGGACATCGCCACCTACGCACGGCTGATGGAGGAGTTCGGGATCCGTGCCGACCGCTTCGTCATGATCGGCAACTCGATGCGCTCGGACATCGTGCCGGTGCTGCGGCTGGGCGGGTGGGGCGTGCACGTGCCCTACCACCTGACCTGGGCGCACGAGAACGATGCCGAGGACGTGGCCGGCCATCCGCGCCTGCGCCAGGTGGCCTCGGCCGGGGACCTGCCGGCGGCGCTGCGTGACATCGTCGCCTCCGCCGCGGCCGCGCCGGTGGCACCGTGAGCCCCGGGCCTGCCGCCGCGGCCGCGGTGCTCGCGCTGGCGCTCGCCACGGCGGCGGGCGCCGCCGCGCAGGAAGCCGGCGGCGGGCCGCAGGCCGCGGCGGAGGAGGCGGCGCGGCCGGGGACCGGCGACGACTGGATCGACCTGCGCCTGGACGACATGGACCGCTACGCGGCGCGCTACCGCGACGCGTTCGTCGACGAGGTCGCGCGCTACCTCGAGGCGCCGCGCGCGCTGGTCGTCGATGCGCTCGGGCACGGCATGCGCCCGGGCGACGTGTATTACGCCTGCGCCCTGGCGCGGGCCTCCGGGCGCGCCTGCCGCGGCCTGGTCGAGGCCTGGCGCGAGGATCCGGGCGGCGGCTGGCCTGGCGTCGCCGAGCGGCTCGGGCTTGCGCCGGACGACCTGCATCGGCGCGTCCGCGACGACATCCGCGCCAGCTACCGGCGCTGGGCGCGACCCGACGGCCACCTCGCCCCGCGCCGGGGGCGCTGACGCGCCGCGCTTCTCGCCGCGTTGACGCCGTCCCGGCCCAAGATGGCGGCGATCCGGAAGGCGGGGCATCGGCATGATCGACGTGGCTATCGTGGGTGGGGGACCCGCGGGACTCACCGCGGCGCTGTACCTGCGTCGCTTCCACCGCTCCTGCGTGGTCTTCGACACCGGCGAGAGCCGCGCGCGCTGGATCCCGGAAAGCAACAACTGCCCCGGCTTCCCCGGCGGCGTCGGCGGGCGCGAGCTGCTGCAGCGCCTGCGCCGGCAGGCCGGTTCGGTGCAGGTGCCGTTCGAGCCGTTGCGCGTGGACCGCATCGCCGCCGCGGACGAGGGCTTCGACGTGGACGCCGGCGGCCGCCGCTGGCAGGCGCGCATGGTGATGATCGCCACCGGCCTGCGCGACCGCCTGCCCGGACCCTGGGGCGAGGAGGCATTGGCCTGCGGCGCGCTGCGCCTGTGCCCGATCTGCGATGCCTTCGAGGCCAGCGACGCCCACATCGGCGTGTACGGCCACAGTCGCGACATCGGCTCGCACGCGGGCTTCCTGCGCGCCTTCTCGCGGCGCGTGAGCGCGTTGCCGTACGACGGCGGTGATGGCGGCGAGGACGGCGCCGCCGCGCGCGCGGCCGGGGTGCGCTGGCTGGGCGCGGGCGAACTGGAGTTCGACGGCGAGCGCTGTCGCTACCGCGGCGACGGCGAGACGCTCGAACCCGACACCGTGTACTCGTTCCTCGGCTTCACCACCTCGGTGCCCACCGACGGCCTGGACCTGCGCCGCACCGACGGCGGCGAGATCCTGGTCGACCGCCACCAGCAGACGCGGACGCCGGGGCTGTACGCGATCGGCGACGTCGTCGGCGGGCTCAACCAGATCGCGGTTGCGGTGGGGCAGGCCGCGGCGGCCGCCACCCATGCCCATGGCCAGCTGCCCGAGCTGGCGCGCGGCGGCGCGGGCGGCCCGTGAACCCGGACTGGATCGGCTGGGCCGCCTCGGCGATCCTGCTCGCCACGCTGGTGCGGCAGATCCGCAAGCAGGTGGCCGATGGCGGAGCGGGCGTGTCGCGCTGGCTGTTCATCGGCCAGAGCCTGGCCTCGGTCGGCTTCATCGCCTACAGCGTGCTGCTCGACAACTGGGTGTTCATCGTCACCAACACCTGCATCCTGCTCACCGCGATCGTGGGCCAACTTCTACATCGTGCGCCAGGAGGACGAGGTGTCCCTGGAGCCCGTCGTCCGGGCCCAGGTCGCCAGCCACCGCGAGGTTGCCCACCTGGATCCTGGCGCGTGGGCGTCCGACGCCCCGGACCATGGCGTCGTGGAGCCGGGCATCCGCCTGCCCGACGACCAGGCGCCGACCTGCGATCCGCAACGCCGGGCGCCGGGCTGCGAGACCCTGCACTGAGGGCATCGGTCCCGGCAGGCGGGGCGGGGACCGGGCGCGAAAGCGGCGATCGCCGCTTTCGCGCCGCCGGCTTGGGTACGGAGGCAGGGGTTGGGCGGTATCCTTGCTTCGCGGCTTATGGGTCTGTATAAAAGCTTTTATGCTGGTTTTGACGGGGTAACAGCTCTTTTGAGAGTCGTTATATGTGGTGTTGTTAACGTGTTGTATATGAGCCCTTAGTGGTGTAGACTGGGGATAAAGTCCCCTTTTCGATCCATTACGCCATGGCGCCCGCTATCGATGCCCACCTGCGCGAACTGGGCGAGCGCGTCGCCCGGCTGCGCCTGGGCCGCAACCTCACCCAGGCCCAGGTGGCGCGCGAGGCGGGCACCTCGGTGAGCAGCGTCAAGCGCCTGGAAGCGGGCGAGAACACCTCGCTGGACACGCTGCTGCGGGTGCTCGGCGTACTCGGGCTGGAGCGCCACCTGCTCGACGCGCTGCCGGACCCGGCGGTGCGCCCGGCCGAGCGGGTCCGCCTGGGCGGTCGCGAACGCAAGCGGGCCCGGCCGGCCGCCGGTCACGTGCCCAAGGCCAGCGACTGGGCCTGGGGCGAGGAGGACGGCGGGTGACGGATGCGACGGTCCGCCTCTGGGGCCGTGACATCGGCGCGGTGACCTGGCTTTCCGATCGCCAGCACGCGGTGTTCCAGTACATGCCCGAGTTTGTCGGCAGCGGGATCGAACTGGCGCCGGTGATGATGCCGCTGCGTCCCGAGCCCTATGCCTTCCCGGGGCTGCCGCGCGAGTCCTTCCTCGGGCTGCCGGGCCTGCTCGCCGACTCGCTGCCCGACCGCTTCGGCAACGCGCTGATCGACGCCTGGCTGGCGTCGCGGGGGCGCCCGCCGGGCAGCCTCGATCCGGTCGAACGCCTGTGCTACATCGGCACCCGCGGCATGGGCGCGCTCGAGTTCCGGCCGACGCTGGCGCGCGGCGCGGCTGCCTCGCGCACCGTGGAGATCGACGCGCTCACCCGCCTGGCCAACGACGTGCTCAACGACCGCCTGGGCCTTGCCGGCGACCTCCACGGGGGCGATGACCGCGACGCGCTCGAGGACATCCTGCGCGTGGGGACCTCGGCCGGCGGCGCGCGGGCCAAGGCGGTGCTGGCCTGGAACCCGGACACCGGCGAATTCCGCTCCGGACAGGTCCGCGCCGGCGAGGGCTTCGGCGACTGGCTGCTCAAGTTCGACGGGATCGCCAACAACCGCGACCGGGAGCTGGCCGACCCCCAGGGCTTCGGCCTGGTCGAATACGCCTTCCACCTGCTCGCGGTGGCGGCGGGCATCGACATGACCGAATGCCGCGTGCACCGCGAGGGCGGCCGCGCGCACTTCATGACCCGCCGCTTCGACCGCGACGCGGCCGGCCGCAAGCTGCACATGCAGTCGCTGGCGGCGATGCGCCACTTCGACTACAACGCGCCCGGCGCGCATTCCTACGAGCAGGCGGTGGAGACGATCCGGATGCTCGGCCTGCCGCGCCACGACCTGGAGCAGCAGTTCCGCCGCGCGGTGCTCAACGTGCTGATCCGCAACCAGGACGACCACGTCAAGAACATCGCTTTCCTGATGGACCGCAAGGGCGAATGGCGGCTGTCGCCCGCGTTCGACGTGGCCTACGCGCACAACCCCGACGGCCACTGGACCAACCGCCACCAGATGAGCCTGGGCGGCAAGCGCGACGGCTTCGAACTGGACGACCTGGTGGAGTTCGGCCGCTTCTGCGGCTTCAAGCCGCCGGCCGCCCGCGCCGTGATCGGGGAGATCCACGCCCAGGTCGCGCGCTGGATCGACTTCGCCGACCGCGCCGGCGTGCCCGAAGCCATGGCCGCCGCCATCGCGCGCGGCCTGCGCCTCGGCCTGGTGGACGGCGGGCGCTCAGCGGCGAAGGGGTAACCTTCGCACTGCGCCCGATGGCCCGCCGCGCAACCCGGCCTCGGGCCTGTCCACGCGCCACGCCCCGTCCCGACACATCGCCGCGACACGCCGGCGCCCCACCACGCGATCCATCCCATGGCTTCCACCGCTTCCCCCGACACCACGATCCCGCCGGCGCGCGACGGGCAGCGCGCGACCGTCGCCGAGCGCCTGTCGGTGGCGCCGATGATGGACTGGACCGATTCGCACTGCCGCGTGTTCCATCGCCTGCTGGCGCCGTCGGCCCGGCTGTACTCGGAAATGGTGCACGCCAACGCGGTGATCCACGGCGACCGGGCGAAGCTGCTGGCGATGGATCCGGTCGAGCACCCGGTCGCGCTGCAGCTGGGCGGCAGCGATCCGTCGCTGCTGGCGCAGGCGGCGCGGATCGGGGCCGGGCACGGCTTCGACGAGATCAACCTCAACTGCGGCTGCCCCTCCGACCGGGTCCAGGCCGGTCGCTTCGGCGCCTGCCTGATGCGCGAGCCGGCGCTGGTGGCCGAGTGCGTGGCGGCCATGATCGAAGCGGTGGCGACGCTGGACCGGCCGGTGCCTGTGACGGTGAAATGCCGTCTGGGCGTGGACGACGACCACGACTTCGACCGCTTCATCGGCTTCATCGACGCGGTGGCCGCGGCCGGCTGCCGGATGTTCGTGGTCCACGCCCGCAACGCCTGGCTCAAGGGCCTGAGTCCGAAGGAGAACCGGGAGGTCCCGCCGCTGCGCTACGACTGGGCCTACCGGCTCAAGCGCGAGCGGCCCGGGCTGCAGATCGTGGTCAACGGCGGCATCGCCAGCGTGGACGAGGTGCGGGCGCACCTGGAGCACGTGGACGGTGCGATGCTGGGCCGGGCGGCCTACCACGATCCCTACACCCTGCATCTGGCCGACGCGGCGCTGCGCGGCGTCGCGCCGCTCCCGCGCGCCGAACTGCTGCGCGCGCTGCGGCCCTACGCGGAAGCGCAGCTGGCGCAGGGCGTGCCGCTGCGCCACCTCAGCCGCCACATCCTGGGTCTGTTCCACGGCCAGCCCGGGGGGCGCGGCTATCGCCAGGTGCTGAGTGCCGGCGCGCACCGGCCCGGCGCCGGCTGGGCGCTGGTGGAGCAGGCGCTCGCGGCCACCGCGCGGGGCGCCGCCGTGGCCTGACCGGGGGCCCCTGGCGGCGGGCGATGAACCGCGGCTGGGCGGTGAAGGAAAAGTTAATGCCCGTTCACCGCGGGCCGCCAAGAATGCCGGTCCACCCACGCGATACGCCCGTGCCCGCCCTGCAGTCCCCGCCATGACCGTGTCGTCCTTCCGTCCGTCCGTCGTCATCCTCGCCGCCTCGGTCGCGCTCGCCGCGCTGGCCGGCGCCGGGCCCGGCTGGGCCCAGGAATCGCCCCGCGAGCGGCGCGACCAGCCCCGGCACGGACACGAGTCGCCGCGGCCGCGCGGACCGTCGGCGCGGCCGCCCGGGCACAACCGCGACGCGCTGGCGGATTCGGTGCGCCGGTTCGAGCGCGACCATCGCGGCAGCCGCGTGCTGAGCGTGGAGCGCATGCAGTCCGACGGCCGCGACGTCAACCGGATCAAGGCGATGGACGATCGCGGCCGGGTCCGGGTCTACGTGGACGATCCCCAGCGCCGGCCGCCGCCGCGCCGCGCACCTACACGCGACGACCACGACTGACGCTGCATTCTGTTCAGGCAGGTCCGGCCACACTGGGGCCATCCTGAACAGACTGAACGGAGTGGTTGCATGCGCATCCTTCTCGTCGAAGACGAAGCCCCCCTGCGTGAAACCCTGGCCGCGCGCCTGAAGCGCGAGGGATTTGCCGTGGATGCGGCCCAGGACGGCGAGGAAGGCCTGTACATGGGCCGCGAGGTGCCGTTCGACGTGGGCATCATCGACCTGGGCCTGCCGAAGATGTCGGGCATGGAGCTGATCAAGGCCCTGCGCGACGAGGGCAAGCAGTTCCCGGTGCTGATCCTGACCGCGCGCTCGAGCTGGCAGGACAAGGTGGACGGCCTCAAGCAAGGCGCCGACGACTACCTGGTCAAGCCGTTCCACGTCGAGGAGCTGCTGGCCCGGATCAACGCCTTGGTGCGCCGCGCCGCCGGCTGGAGCAAGCCGATGCTCGAGTGCGGCGCGGTCGTGCTCGACCTGGCCGCGCAGACGGTCACCGTGCACGGCAAGAACGTCGACCTGACCAGCTACGAGTACAAGGTGCTCGAATACCTGATGATGCACGCTGGCGAACTGGTCTCGAAGGCCGACCTCACCGAGCACATCTACCAGCAGGACTTCGACCGCGACTCGAACGTGCTGGAGGTCTTCATCGGCCGGCTGCGCAAGAAGCTCGACCCCGAGGGCACGCTCAAACCGATCGAGACCGTGCGCGGCCGCGGCTACCGCTTCGCCATCCCGCGCAACACCGAAGCCTGATCCGCGCCGGCGGCCCGCGCCGGACCCGCCGCCGTGGCGGGCCGGGACACGGCTGCGGCGCGATCGGCTATCGTGGGCGACGGCGCCCCGCCGCCGCCCGTGCCCCGATCCCGTTCCGAACCCATGAGCAAAGGCAAGCCCTCGCGCGAACTGCCGTGGCGCCCGCGTTCGCTGCAGGCACGCCAGCTGACGGCCGCGAGCCTGGGCCTGGTGGCATTCCTGGCGCTGGCCGGCTATGCACTCGACCGCGCGTTCCAGGACGTGGCCAGCGAAGGCCAGCGCGACCGCCTGCGCAACTACGTGCTGGCCTACGCCGGCGAGGTGGAGTTCCTGCGCAACGGCGACCTGTACCTGCCCGACAACGGGCCGGACGAGCGCTTCGACCGTCCGGGCAGCGGCCTGTACGCGGAGATCGTGCTGCCTGACGGCAGTTGGGTCTCGCGGTCGGCGTCCGGGCCGCAGCTGCCCGAAGCGCCGATGCTCGGCGGCGGCGAGGAGCGGTTCGAGGGCCCGCTGCCGATGGTCCGCGCCGACGACACCCCCGGGCACGTCTACCGCTACGGCCTGGGCATGATCTGGGCGCCGCAGGGCTCCACCCCCGAATCGGAATTCCCGTACACCATCTACGTGATGGAGGACGCCGGCACCGTGCCGCGCCAGGTGCGGGTGTTCCGCGCCGCGCTGTGGGGCTACCTGGGCGTGGCCGGACTGATCCTGCTGCTGCTGCAGACCCTGGTGCTGCGCTGGAGCCTGTGGCCGCTGCGCAAGGTGATCGACGAACTCACCCGCGTGCAGCGCGGCCAGGCCCACCGCCTGGGCGAGCGCCATCCGCGCGAACTCGAGCCGCTGACCGACAGCATCAATGCGCTGATCGAGAGCGAACGGCGGAACCTGGAGCAGCAGCGCAACACCATGGCCGACCTCGCGCACAGCCTGAAGACGCCGCTGGCGGTCATGCGCGCGCGCCTGGATTCGGACGCCAGCGAGCAGGAACTGCGCGAGGAGGTCGCGACCCAGCTGCAGCGCATGACCGACCTGGTCAGCTACCAGCTCGGCCGCGCCTCGACCACCGGCCACACCCTGTTCGCCGCACCGGTCGAGATCGAGCCGCATGCCGAGGCGCTGGTGCGCAGCCTGGAGAAGATCTACGCGTCCAAGGGCGTGATCTGCGAGTTCGAGATCGACCCGGCCGCGCGCTTCCACGGCGAACCGGGCGACCTGCAGGAATTGCTGGGCAACCTGATCGAGAACGCGTTCAAGTGGGCGCGGTCGCGGGTGCTGCTCACGGTCGAGCCCGGGGCCACCGCGCCCAACCGGCGCCCGGGCCTGCTGCTGGCGGTGGACGACGACGGCCCGGGCATCCCCGAGGAGCGCATCCCGCTGGTGCTCCAGCGCGGCGTGCGCGGCGACGAGCGGGTGCAGGGACACGGCATCGGCCTGTCCATCGTCCAGGACATCGTGCGCAGCTACCGCGGCGAACTGCACGTGGGCCGGTCCGCCGAACTGGGCGGCGCGCGCTTCGAGGTGCGGCTGCCGCCTGGGCTGTAGCGGCGCGCCCGTCGCGGCTCAGGCGCCGGCCGCGCGAGCGTCCGCCGGCGAGCGGCCGTAGAAGCGTTCCAGGTGCCGGGCCACGCGCGGCAGGTGCACGCGCAGCAGGGCCGGGTCGCTGAAGTGGTACTCGCTGCACACGGCGAAGAATTCCTCCGGCGCCTCGGCCGCGTAGGGATCCACCGCCACCTCCCGGCCGGCGTCGACCGCGGCCACGAAGCCGTCGTAGGCCTGCTGGAAGTCCCGTGCCCATTCGCGCTGCCACGCGCGCGGCAGCGGCGGCGTGCCATCGAGCACGCCGTCGAGCGCGTCGAGCTTGTGCGCCATCTCGTGCACCGCCACGCAGAAGCCGGCATAGGGGTCGTCGAGGTCGGCTTCCACGTCCGCCCACGACAGGATCAGCGGCCCGCCGTCCCAGGCTTCGCCGATCAGTTCGTCGTCCCATTCGTGCAGCACGCCGGCGGCGTCGACGTGGCTGCGGTTCACCCGGAACGCATCGGGATACACGATCAGCTGCGACCAGCCGTGCAGGCCCTCTGGGCCGAATTCCAGCAGCGGCAGGCAGCACAGCGCGGCGAGGGTGGCGCACTGGGCGGGGTCGAGTGCGAGCGGTTCGATCGGGGTGATGGTCTTGCGCTGCAGGAAGCGCGAGGCGAGCGCACGCAGCCGCTGCGCACGCCCCGGGTCCAGCGCGGCCACCCACGCGACGCGCGCGGCCACCTGCTGCCAGATGGCATCGTCGATCGGATCGGGTGCGCGGCCCAGCAGCCGCCGGATCAGTCCCGCGGGCACGCCCCGGAAACCGTCAGCGGATCATGCCCGGCAGGAAGCTGTGCCAGCGCGGCGGACGGGTGGCCGTTCCGGCATCGCCCGCGCGCCGCGTCGGCGTGGTGCGCGCCGGCGTGGGCGGCGAGGGGCGCTTGTCGGGGCGCAGCGCCGGGGTCTCTTCCGCGGCCTCGTCGTCGGTGCCGAGCGGGCAAGCGCTGGCACCGCCCCCGTTCGCATCCATCATCGCCGGCTGGCGCGCCGCCACGGGCAGCGCGGCCAGGGCCAGCAGCAGGCCCGACAGCAGCTGGATTCGGGTACTCGATCCTGGAGCCATGGCAGCCTTCCTTCGACAGCTGTTGCGGAGGCAACAACCCACTATACACAGGTCGGCGTGGGCTGCGCGCGGAGGAGGGCCGAACGTGCGCGCCGCCCGCTCGCCCGCCGGTCCCGCGCCGATCCCCGATAATCGGCCCATGACCCGGATCCCGCCGCCGTGACCACCGCCGCCGACCGCAGCCTGCTGATGCGCCTGGCCGAGGGACCGGTCTCGGGCGATGCGCTGGCGCGCGAGGCCGGCCAGACCCGGGCCGCGGTGTGGAAGCGGATCCAGGGCCTGCGCCGCGCCGGGGTGGCGATCGAGGCCTGGCCGGGCCGCGGCTATGCGCTGGCCGCGCCGCTGGACCTGCTCGACGCCGCGCGCATCCGGACGGCCCTGCCGCCCGCCGTAGCCGCCGGGATCGATGCGCTGGAGGTAGCCTGGTGCCTGGAGTCGACCAACTCCGAACTGCTCGGCCGGGCCCAGGGCGCCGGCGTGCAGGTCCTGCTGGCCGAACGCCAGAGCGGCGGACGTGGCCGCCGCGGACGGGCCTGGGCGTCGCCGCTGGCGGCCAACCTCTACCTGTCGGTGGCGCGCGGCTTCGAGGGCGGGCTGGCGCGGCTGGGCGGGCTGAGCCTGGTGGCCGGCGTCGCCGTCGCCGAGGCCCTGCGCGGGCTGGGCGCCGCTGCGGTGGGGCTGAAGTGGCCCAACGACATCGTGGTCGCGGACGCTGGCGGGCTGCGCAAGCTCGGCGGCATCCTGGTCGAAGGCGGCGGCGAGCACGCCGGTCCGGCGCGCGCGGTGCTGGGCATCGGCCTGAACGTGCGCATGCCGGCGGCGTTTGGCGCGGGCATCGACCAGCCGTGGACCGACCTGGGCGCGCTGCTCGACCCGGCGCCGTCGCGCGACGCGCTGGCCGCGGCGGTGCTCGCCGCGCTGCTGCCCGCGCTGGAGTGCTTCGACCGCGACGGGCTCGCTCCGTTCCTGCCGCGCTATGCCGCCTGCGACGCGATCGCCGGGGCACGGGTGCAGGTCCAGGCCGGCGACGGATGCCACGAAGGCCTCGCGCTCGGACCGGCCGCCGACGGCGCGCTGCGGGTGCGCACCGCGGGCGGCGAGCGCAGCTTCCACGCCGGCGAGGTCAGCCTGCGGCGCATGGAGCGCAGCGCATGAGCCGGTGGCTGTTCGACCTCGGCAACTCGCGGCTGAAGTTCGCGCCGCTCGACGACGCGGGCCGGATCGGCCGGGTGCAGGCGGTCGCGCACGACGCGCGCGCGTTCGCGCCGGGCTGGGACGACGCCCTGCCCGCGCGCATCGGGGAGGCCCACGTCGCCAGCGTCGCGGCGCCGGAGCTTCGGGTGGCCCTGCTCGATGGACTGGCGCGTCGCTGCGGCCGCATCGAACTGGCCGCTACCCAGGCACGCTGGGCCGGGCTGCGGATTGCCTACACCGAACCGGCCCGCCTGGGCGTGGACCGGTTCCTGGCCCTGCTGGCCGCGCACGCCCGCGGGGGCCCCTGGCTGGTGGTCGGGGTCGGGACCGCGCTCACCGTGGACCTGGTGGACGGCGACGGTCGCCACCACGGCGGCCGGATCGCGCCGTCGCCGGCGCTGATGCGGCAGGCGCTGCATGCCCGCGCCGCGCAGTTGCCGGCCGCCGGTGGCCGCTATCGCGAGTTCGCGGCCGGTACCGACGATGCGCTCGAATCGGGATGCACCGGGGCCGCGCTGGGACTGCTCGCACGCAGCCAGGCGGGGGCGCAGGAGGCCTGCGGCGCGGCGGTGCCGCTGCTGCTGCACGGCGGCGGCGCCGGGGCGCTGCTGGCGCACCTGCCGCAGGCCGTGCACGCCCCGGCGCTCGTGCTCGAGGGGCTGGCGCGCTGGGCCCGGCCCGACGCAAGCGCCTAGAATCGGCCGATGCCGATCCGCGCCCTGATCGTCCTGCTGGTGATCCTCAACCTCGGCGTCGCGCTGTGGTGGGTCACGCGCACGGAGCCGCCGCCGCCATCGGATCCGGCGCTGCCGGCGGGGGTCGAACTGCTGCGCCTGCCCGGCGAGGACGCGCCCGCCACGCCAGCGGCGCCCCCGGTCGCTGCGGAGGCCGCGACTGGCGATGCCGCGGACGCCGCTGCCGGGGATGGCGCCGGGGCTGCAGGCGTCGCGGCGTCCAGCGCGCCGCCGGCCGCGGCGCCGCCGGATCCGCCAGCCGTGGCGCCGGAACGCTGCCTGCGCCTGGGGCCGTTCGACGATGCCGCCGCGGCCGGCGCCGCCGCCGATGCGGTGCGCGCAGCGGTCCTGCGCCAGGCGGTCCGTACGCTGCCCGAGGCCACGCGTGGCTGGGACGTGCGCATGGCGGCGCTGCCCGACCGCACCGCCGCCGAGGCCATGGCCGGGCGCCTGGGCGCGGCCGGGTTCCACGACCACTACCTGCTGTCCCCGGACGAGGACGGCCGCGTCGACATCGCGCTCGGCCGCTTCAGCACCGAAGAGGGCGCGCAGCGCCATCGCCGCGCGCTGCAGGAGGCCGGCTTCGACGCGGTGGCCCAACCGGTCGGCGACGCGGGCGTGCGCCACTGGCTGCATGTGGCGGTCGCGCAGGCGGCCGACGCCGACGCGCTTCGGCGCATGGCCGGCGCCGCGCGCGCCTCCCGGGTCGACTGCGCCACGCTCGGCGCGGCGGCCCGCTGAGGCCCGTGGGCTAGAATGCGGGCGTCCGGTGCAGGCCGTCGCCGCTTTAGCTCAGCTGGTAGAGCAACCGCCTTGTAAGCGGTAGGTCGTCCGTTCGAATCGGACAAGCGGCACCAGCCTGCGGCCAGGGCCGCCGCGCCGGATCCCGGGAGCCCGCGTTGACGCCGGGCGCACCAGCGCCGCGCCAGTCTTTCACCATGCCCGACACGCCGCCCGTCCACGCGCCGCCAGCACGCGCACCCGGCCAGAACGGGGCGGGCCCGCGATGACGCGCCGCCTGCCTGCCGGATGGACGCCGGTGCCGCGTGCGTTCTACCGCCGCCATCCCACCCTGGTCGCGTCCGAACTGCTCAACAAGCTCCTGGTCCGCGACGATGGCCGCGCGGGGCGCATCGTCGAGGTGGAGGCCTACGCCGGCAGCGAGGATCCCGCGGCGCATTCGTATCGCGGCATGACCGCGCGCAACGCCACCATGTTCGGCGAGGCCGGGCACCTGTACGTGTACTTCAGCTACGGCCTGCACTGGGGCAGCAACGCGGTCTGCGGCGAAGTGGGCGAGGGCGCGGGCGTGCTGCTGCGCGCGATCGAACCGGTGGCCGGCATCGAGCGCATGCGCGCGCTGCGCCCGGCGGCACGCCGCGACCGCGACCTGGCCAACGGGCCGGGCAAGCTGTCGCAGGCGATGGGCCTGGACCGCAGCCACGACGGGGCCGACCTGGTGCGCGGCGACCGCGGCGTGTGGATCGCCAGCGACGGCACGCCACCACCCGCAAACCCGCGCGTGGGGCCGCGCGTGGGCATTTCGCGCGCGGTCGATTTTCCCTGGCGGTGGCGCACGCCCTGACGCGCGCGCCGTGCCGCGTCGCGCATGCGTCGATGGCGCGCGATCGCTAGACTGGCGCGAGGCCATCACGGAGTTGCATGCATGCCCGCCCCCTATCCACCCGTCTCGATCTTCGGCGTCCCCACCGACGTCGGCGCCGGCACCCGCGGCGCCTCGATGGGCCCCGAGGCGCTGCGGGTGGCCGGGCTGGGCGAGGCGCTGGCCGCGCGCGGCGTGGACGTGGTCGACAACGGCGACGTGTACGGACCGAAGAACCCGTGGCGCGGGCCGGTCGACGGCTACCGCCACCTCGACGAGGTGGTGGCGTGGAACCGCGCGGTCTACCAGGCCGCGAGCGACATCCTGGACGCGGGCCGGATGCCGGTGATGCTCGGCGGCGACCACTGCCTGGCCATCGGCTCGATCGCCGCGGTCGCCGACCACTGCCGCCGCGCGGGACGCAAGCTGCGCGTGCTGTGGCTGGACGCGCACACCGACTTCAACACCAGCCAGATCACGCCCTCGGGCAACATCCACGGCATGCCAGTGGCTTGCCTGTGCGGCATCGGGCCTGACGCGCTGACCGGGATCGGCGCGCACGTGCCCGCAATCACCCCGGCGCAGGTGCGCCAGCTCGGCATCCGTTCGGTCGACCAGGACGAGAAGCGGCTGGTGAAGGAGCACCGGCTCGACATCTACGACATGCGCTACATCGACGAAGTCGGGATGAAGCAGGCGATGGAGCAGGCGCTCGCGGGCCTCGACGCCGATACCCACCTGCACGTGAGCTTCGACGTCGACGTGGTCGATCCGGAGATCGCGCCGGGCACCGGCACGCCGATCCCCGGCGGCGTGAACTACCGCGAGGCGCAGCTGATCATGGAGATGATCGCCGACACCGGGCTGCTCGGGTCGCTCGACATCGTCGAGGTCAATCCCGCGCTCGACGCGCGCAACCGCACCGCCGAGCTCGCGGTGGACCTGGTCGAGAGCCTGTTCGGCAAGTCGACGCTGATGCGCGATTGAGCGCGGCGTTGACGCTGCGGCGACATCAATGAATGCCGCGCCCCGCGGCGGTCGCCCGCGTGCGCCGGCCATCCGGTTTTTCAACGTGGATTTCACGGCCGCCCGCGTGAGATGGCGCCGACGCTCGCGGGTCCGCCGCGATCGCAGTTCCAGGAGAATCCACATGAAGCGTTTGATGGCCCTCATCCTGATCGCCCTGTTCTCTGCCGGCACGCTCAGCGCATGCAACACGGTCAAGGGCGTCGGCAAGGATGTCGAGAAGGTCGGTGACAAGGTTCAGGACGCGGCCGACGACACCGGCGGCACCGATCCGCGCTGACTGCGGGCCGATGCGAATCCCAAAGACCGGCGCAAGCCGGTCTTTTTTTCGTCTGTGCGCGTGCAGTGGCGCGACGTGCGCGTGGCGCCGGTCGCGCTCCCTGCCGTCTTCCGTGCGGCAATGGGGCGGGGCCGTTGACGCGTTCAGCGTTCGCGTGAAAGCCGGCTTACGAATCCTTGATCCGGCCGTGATGCCTGGGCGTGGATGATGTGGCCATCGGCGCGTGGGAGGGACTTGCGCGCCGATGCCTTCCCCTACGAACGAGGACGCATGACATGAACAAAGACATCATCGCCGGCAAGTGGACGCAGCTCAAGGGCCAGGCCCAGGCCAAGTGGGGCGAACTGACCGACGACGTGTTCGACGTCGCCGAAGGCGACAGCAAGTACCTCGCCGGCAAGCTGCAGGAGCAGTACGGCTGGGAACGCGATCGCGCCGAGCGCGAGGTGCGCGAGTTCGAGAAGACGCTCAACTGATGGGCAACCGGGCCTGCGGATGATCCGGGCTCGCCGGACCGCATCGCTCCAGTAGTCATCCCGATCGACTGCGAAGGGCCGGCCATGCCGGCCCTTCGTCGTATCCGCGCGCGCGGACGCGGCCGTTGCGTCGTCACCAGGCTGGCGGGTCGGGGACGAACCCGCCGGGGAACGCCCGCGGGCCGCGCGGGGGCGGAGCACGTGGCGTGTCGCGCGGGCCGATGCCGCGCGCCGCCAGCGCCCACGGTGCGTCGTAGCGCAGCTGGGTGAGCTGCGCGGGCTGGCGGCTCGCGCGCGCGAACGTGGCCTGTCCTGCCGGTGACCACTCGCGCGGGCCGTGGCCGGTGCCCAGTTGCTGCGGTACGCGGGACGGGCTGGCGTAGGCGTCGGGCCCGGCCTGCACCGCGGCCGGCGCGGCCGGCGCGGGCGACGCGTGCGCCCGGGCAACCGGTGGGCGCGACACCGCAGGCGCCGCCGCGCGCTCGCGGAACACCGCCACGCCGATGGTGCCGACGTTGCCCGGACGCCCGGTCCGCGCGGCATAGCTCCGGTCCGGCGACGTGAACACGAACGCGGCCACGTCCTGCCACGACTTGCGCCAGCCCTCGATTTCGGCGCTCTGCCAGGGCTCGAGCACGTAACCCGGTTGCGACGGGCGCGCGGTCTGGCCGGTAATGGCGTTGACGCCGTCGATCGACAGTACCGCCAGCACCCGCTCGCCGCTGGTGTTGGTCAGGCGCACGGCGTAGCGGTGGCCGGGGGTGCCGGCGATCCAGGCCTCCCCGCGGGCCCGGTATTCGGGCAGCCAGCGGCCCTGCTCGCGGTCGACGATGTCGATCCGGACCAGGGACGCGGCCACGGCCGGCGCGGACGGCAGCAGCAGGCACGACGACAGGAGCAGGGCGGGCAGGCGTTTCATGGCGGCACCTCGTCTCGGGATCCGAAGCTGCCAACGCCCGGGCGCGCCGGACGGGGTTGGCGCGGCGGCGGGGTAAACTGCGGATCCTTCCCGCCACCCTCCACGCGCCGCGCAATGCCCCAATCCCGTACCCGCGTCCTGACCGGCATCACCACGTCCGGCACCCCGCACCTCGGCAACTACGTCGGCGCGGTGCGGCCGGCGATCGCCAGCAGCCGGGCCCCGGGTACCGAAAGCTTCTTCTTCCTGGCCGACCTGCACAGCCTGATCAAGGCCCAGGAGCCCGAGCGCACCCAGCGCTCGACGCTGGAGATCGCCGCCACCTGGCTGGCCGCCGGCCTCGACCCGTCGCGGGTGTGGTT